>Ga0335081_10007985_pt1 | contig 16963 bp, 11 predicted proteins | sample Lox_Sample_35_FD_206713 | JGI IMG/M metagenome (GOLD analysis project Ga0335081, IMG submission 206713) | Soil microbial communities from Loxahatchee National Wildlife Refuge, Florida, United States - Lox_Sample_3.5 | ecosystem: Environmental > Terrestrial > Soil > Wetlands | place: USA... | reverse complement strand
GGTGCGCCCGAAATGGCATATAATCCCCCTTCTCGAATGGCGCGGGGGCCGGCCGCACCGGAAAAGGGGGAAGGAATGATTCGACGGAATCAAAGCCTTAAGATCGGTGCGCTCGCTGCCTGTCTCGCGGCAGCGATGGCGGTGGCCGCTTCAGCGGCATTTGCGCAAGAGGCCGAGGGCCGGCTGATGCGTTTTCCGGATATTTCCAAAGATCAAATTGCTTTCAGTTACGCCGGCGACCTGTGGTTGGTAGGCCGCCAGGGCGGGACGGCGCGGCGCATCACCAGCCATCCCGGCCTCGAGCTCTTTCCCAAGTTTTCGCCCGACGGCCAATCGATCGCCTTCACCGGCCAATACGACGGCAATTACAACGTGTACGTGATGCCGGCCGGGGGCGGCGATCCGAAACAACTCACGTTTCATCCTGGCGGGCCTCCCATCAGCGAGCGCATGGGCATCCACAACGAAGTGCTCACCTGGTATCCGGATAGCAAGCGCATCGTGTTTCTCTCGCGGCGCGACACGTTCAACGACTGGTTCGGGCGCCCCTTCGTGGTGAGCGCCGAGGGCGGATTGCCGGTGCGGCTGCCCATCGACAAGGGCGGCCTGATGTCGTTCTCGCCGGACGGCACCGAGATGGCCTACAACCGGATTTTCCGCAACTTCCGCACCTGGAAGCGCTACACCGGCGGCATGGCGCAGGATATCTGGATCTATAATTTCAAAACCAACCACATCGAGCAGATGCCGCACACCGAATGGACCGACACCTTTCCGATGTGGCACGGGGACACGATCTATTTCGATTCCGACCGCGGCCCCGAGCACCGGCTGAACCTGTATAGCTACAGCCTGAAGACCAAGGAAATCCGCCAGCTTACCCACTTCAAGGATTTCGACGTCGAGTGGCCGAGCCTCGGTTCGGACGCGATTGTGTTCCAAAACGGCGGCTACCTTTACGTATTCGATCTCGAGACCGAAAAGGCGCAGAAGCTCACCATCTACCTGCCCGGCGATCGCGACCTGGCGCGCAGGCACTGGGCCAACGTTTCGAAGCTGGTGGCGGCGTTCGACATCTCGCCCGACGGCAAGCGCGCCTTGTTCTCGGCGCGCGGGGACGTTTTCACCGTGCCCGCCAAGGAAGGGAGCATCCGCAACCTCACCCGAACGCCGGGCATCAACGAGCGCGACGCCGCCTGGTCGCCCGACGGCCGCTGGGTGGCTTACCTCTCCGACCGCACCGGGGAGTACGAGCTCTATATCGCGCCCCAGGACGGTTCGGGCCCGGAGCGGCGCATCACCTCCGACGGCACCATGTTTCGCCTGCCGCCCACCTGGTCGCCCGACAGCAAGAAGCTGCTTTATGCCGACAAGAGCCTGCGGCTGTTCTACGTGGATGTGGACCAGAAGAAGCCCGTCCAGATCGATCAGGGCCGTTACTCGGACCTGAACGAATACGTCTGGTCGCCCGACAGCCGCTGGGTGGCTTACAGCAAGACCACGGCGAACCACAACGCCGTGATTTACTTCTATTCGCTCGACAACGCCAAGATCACTACTCTCACCACCGACTTTTTCAGCAGCCACAACCCGGCTTTCGATCCCGACGGGAAATACCTCTACTTCCTCTCCGAGCGCGATTACAACGAGGTGCTGGGAGTGTACGATCTCGAATTCTCCAACCCCTTGGCCACGCGCATTTACGCCGTGACTCTGCGCGCCGACGCGCCCTCGCCGTTCGCACCCCAGAGCGATGAAGTGACCGTGAAGCCGCCGGCCACGCCCACGCCGGTGCCGGGGCCTCCTCCGGGCGGGACAGCGCCACCGGCGGGCACAGCCGCGGCCAAGGCTCCCGGAGAAGAAAAGGGTGGCAAGCCGGAGGCCGCCAAGAAGGAGCCGTTCCGCATCGACCTGGACGGTATCGGCAATCGCATCGTGGCCCTGCCGGTGCCTTACGGCAACTACGGAGGCCTGCTGGCTGCCACAGGCCGCGTGTTTTACGTTTCGGCGCCCATCTTCGGACTCTCGGGACCGCTTCCGGAGGAGACACCCGCCATCCACGTTTTCGATCTGAAGGAACGCAAAGACCACGTGCTGGTGGACAAGGCGAACAACTACGCCCTCTCGTTCGACGGCGACAAACTGCTCTACTCGGGGCCGGGCGGAGAAGGTGGGGCCACTTACGGCATTGTGGATGCCAAGACACCCGACGGCCCGGCGCCCGCCCACAAGGTGGGCGACGGAGCGCTGAATCTGGCCCACCTGGAAATGGAAGTCGATCCGCGCGCCGAATGGAAGCAGATGTTCAACGAGGTCTGGCGTCAGGAGCGGGACTATTTCTTCGAGCCCTCCATGAACGGCGTAAACTGGGCGGCTGAGCGCGACAAGTACGCCCAGCTCCTGCCCTACGTGGCCGACCGCTACGACCTGACGTACATTTTGGGTGAAATGATCGGCGAGCTTTCGAATTCGCACACCTACGTGGGCGGTGGCGACACGCCCGATCTGAGTCCCGTCAACGTGGGATTGCTGGGCTCCGAGTTTGAAGCTGACACCGAGCACGGCCTTTACCGCTTCAAGAAGATCTATCCCGGTGAGAACTGGGACCCCGGCCTGCGATCCCCGCTCACCGAGCCGGGCGTGGAGGTGAAAGAGGGCGACTATCTGCTGGCGGTGAACGGCCGGCCCTTGAAGGTGCCGCAGAATCCCTATCGGGCTTTTGTGAACACCGCAAATGAGAACGTAGCCCTCACCGTGAACAGCAAGCCCACCGAGGAAGGGGCGCACCAGGTGGTGGTGAAGCCGCTCTCCAACGATTTCGGACTGCACGAGCAGGACATGATTGACACCAACCGCCGCAAGGTGGACGAGGCCACCGGCGGGAAAGTGGGCTACATCTATCTGCCCGATATGGGAGGCTCGGGTTTGAACGAATTCGTGAAGCAGTACTTCCCGCAGATCCGCAAAGAGGGACTGATCTTCGACGTCCGGTACAACGGCGGCGGATTCGTGGACGAGATCATCTTCGAGCGCCTCCGCCGCGTTCTGGCGGGCATGGGGGCGGCGCGCAACTTTGAGAGTGGCACCGAGCCCGATCCCGTCTTCTACGGGTACATGGCCTGCGTCACGAACCACTACGCCGCGTCGGATGGCGATTACTTCAGCTATTTCTTCAAGAAGTACAACCTGGGCCCGCTCATCGGCGAGCGCACCTGGGGCGGCGTGCGTGGGATCCGCGGCGAAGTTCCCCTGATGGATGGCGGCTACATCACGCGGCCGGAGTTCTCGCTCTACGGCCTCGACAGCCAATGGCTGATCGAGAACCACGGCGTGGCGCCGGACATCGAGGTGGACAACCGGCCGGACCTCGTGATGGCCGGACGCGATCCGCAACTCGAGAAGGCCATCGAGGTGGTCATGCAGGAGATCCGCGAGCACCCGAAGACGCTGCCGCCGCGGCCGCCTGACCTGCCGGCGTACCCCGCCGGGCCGGGACGTTAGGCAGACGGAAGCCGGGAGTCTGCGGCATTGTTCCCTGGGGCGGCGCCCGGCGACGGCTGGGCGCGCCTGCCGCTTACTGCTTTCTGAATTCCTATGGAACTGCTCCATCTTGCCGAAGCCGCTCAGGAGCTCGGGATCAGTTACCCCACCCTCAAGCAATGGATCTATCGGGGGAAGATCCGCTCTGTGAAGACCGCGGGCGGACATCATCGCATTCCGCGGCCGGAAGTTGACCGGCTGCTCTTCGCGGCCGACAAAAAGGCGCCGGCCCGCACCGGCCGCAAGCCGCGGCCCGGCCGGACGGTGTCCGCCTCCGGCCTCGAGCACCTGATCAGCGGACGCAACCAGCTTGTGGGCCACGTGACGGCGCTCGAGGTGGTGGGGCTGCTCGCCAAGGTCACCCTCGACGTCGGAGGCCAATTCGTAACCGCCATCATCACCCGCGACGCCTGCCGCGACCTCGGCCTGAAGGTGGGCGAGACCGCGGCGGCGCTCATCAAGGCGACCGAGGTGATGATCCTCCGGCCGGTCACCGTCAAAAAATGAGCTCCAGGCAACCCGGCGAGACCTGTTGCAAAGCGCCGCCGAACGCGGTCTCGACGGCATCCCGCCGCAATCGTGGAAAGAAGGCACTCTATGGACGCATCCCTGCTCGACATTCTTGCGGGCTACAACCCGGCGGCGCCGCTCGCCGAGGCCTGGACCATCCCCGGCACCTGGTACACGGATGCCCGCATCGCCGAGCTTGAGCGCGACCAGGTGTTCGGCCGCACCTGGCAGGTGGTGGGGCGCCTCGATCAGGTGGCCGGCCCAGGCCAGTTCTTCACGGCGGAGGTGGCGGGCGAGCCGATTCTGGTGGCGCGCGGAGACGACGGCACACTGCGTGCCTTTTACAACGTCTGCCGCCATCATGCCACCGCGGTGGCGTGGGAGAAGGAAGGCACGGCCACCCGGTTCCGCTGCCCGTATCACGGCTGGACTTATGGCCTGGACGGGGCGCTCAAAGGCATGACGGAATTCGAGGACGTGCAGGGCTTCGACCGCGCCACGCACGGCCTGGTGCCCGCCCGGGTGGCAGAGTGGGAACAATTTGTTTGGGTGAATCTCGATCCGGGCGCGCCGGCGCTCGAGGCGTTTCTGGGGCGTCTGATGGAACGCGTGCGCCCCCTACGGCTGGCCGCGCTTCACTTCTTCGAGCGCCGCATCTATCCGGTGCCATGCAACTGGAAAGTCTACGTGGATAACTACCTGGACGGCGGCTATCACGTGCCCCACATGCACAAAGGCCTGAACAGCGTGCTCGACTATACCCACTACACCATCGAGAACGAGGACCGCGTCTGCATCCAGTCGAGCCCCGTGCGCAGCTCGTCGCGCTCCGACCCGGACGCAGCCGCCACGCGCCTGGGCGACCGCTCCTACTACCTGTGGCAATACCCGAACTTCATGCTGAACTGGTACGAAGGCTACCTCGACACCAATCTGGTGCAGCCTGACCGTGATGACCCGGTGAACCGGTGCTTGGTGATCTTCGACTTCTATTTCGACGACATCAGCGAAGCCCGCAGGGAGTACAACCGGCAGAGCATCGCGGTAAGCGACAAGGTGCAGGAGGAGGACACCGCCATCTGCGAAAGCGTGCAGCGCGGGTTGCGCTCGCGCGCTTACGGCGCGGGGCGCCTTTCGGTGCGCCGCGAAGCCGGGGAGCACCTCTTCCACCGGCTGCTGGCGGCGGATCTGCAGCGAGGTCTCGGTAGGACCGCTGCCCGAGGTTAGACATTCGCCGACAATTGAGAACGGAGGCCCTCATCAACAGGAAGGGGCGTCGGCTAAGTCCACACTTCGCCATCGCATCCATCGCCGCCGCCACGCTCTGTATTTGTGCTCTGCGGGCGGTAGCGTCCTGGGCCACGCCTGGCGCGCCTGAGGTGGCCTCGCCAATCCTCCCCGGTGTAAACGTCGTGCACGCGTGGATTCCAATGAGCGACGGTGTGCGCCTGGCGGCCAGCCTCTTTATGCCGGGCGGCGCCAAGCCGGGCGGACGCTTCCCTGCAATCCTCGAGTACCTTCCCTACCGCAAGGACGACTGGTCCGTGGAGCGCGATCTTCGACTCCACTCCTACACGGTGCGCCGCGGCTACGTGGTGGCGCGGGTGGATATTCGCGGCACCGGCCAGAGCGAGGGCCGTCCGCCCGACCGCGAGTACTCCGAAAAGGAGCAACTCGACGGCCTGCAGGTGATCGACTGGCTCTCGCGCCAGTCCTGGTCGAGCGGCGCTGTAGGCATGATGGGCATCTCGTGGGGCGGATTCAATTCCATTCAGCTTGCCGCCCGTCACCCTCCCGCGCTCAAGGCCATTATCGCGGCCGACGCCACCGAGGAACTCTTCCACGACGACATCCACACCATCGACGGCATGATGCACGCCGACGAATTCGAGCTCTCCATGGACCTTCAGGAGATGCTCACCCGCGCCCCGGATTTTCCCACGGACGAACAATCCCTCGCGCCTCGCTTCGACAACCCGCCGTGGTTCCTGCTCTACCTGCACGAGCAGCGCGACGGCCCCTTCTGGCGCCGCGCCTCGCTCGATCCCCATTACGAGCGCCTCCAGATTCCGGTGTTCATGATCGGCGGCTTCCTCGACGGCTACCGCGACAGCATCCCGCGCTTCTTCGAGCACGTACAGGCGCCGGTGAAGGCCCTGGTGGGGCCGTGGAACCATTCTTATCCTCACGACGCGGCGCCCGGACCGGCCATCGAGTGGCGCGATGAGGCCGTGCGGTGGTGGGACCACTGGTTGAAAGGAATCAACAACGGCATCATGGACGAGCCGCGCCTCATCGTATACATGCGCCACGCGTATGCGCCCGGCATCGACACCGCCGAGATTCCGGGCGAATGGAGGAATGAACCGGGCTGGCCGCCGCCCGAGCTAAAGCCCGAGACGCTTTATCTCGAGCCCGATCACACCCTCGGCCCGACTTCACCGGCAGTGGTGCGGCAGGAACTCGGCTACGCGCCCTCGGCCGGCGCCGAAGCCGGCTTCTGGTGGGGTGATCTCACACCCGATCAGAGGCCCACGGACGCCTACAGCCTCGCCTACGACTCGGCACCGTTCAGCCAACCGGTCGCTATTCTCGGCCTGCCGCGCGCGTTTCTGCGCGCGAGCGCCACGGCGCCGCTCGCCGACTGGTTTGTGAGGCTCTCCGACGTGGCGCCGGACGGCGCGGCAACCCTGATCACCGGCGGCGGCCTCAACGGGGCGCAACGCAACTCCGCCAGCCGGCCGGCGGACCTCGAGGCCGGCAAGGTCTACAGCCTCGCGGTTCCTTTGCACTTCACGTCCTGGGTGTTCCCGGCGGGGCATCGCATTCGGGTGGCGGTGTCGAACGCCCTCTGGCCCATGATCTGGCCCACTCCGTTCACGATGACCACCAGGCTCGAGCTTGGCGGCGCGGACGGCTCGCGAATCGAACTACCGGTCGTGCCCGTTGAGAGCGCGCTGCCGGCGTCCCGATTCAAGACGCCGGCGCCGCCCGAGCCAATTCCCGGCGTGCGGTCCGGCGGCGCGACTTGGCCGGGACCCTGGTTCATTCACCGCGACGTGGCGGGCCGCTCCACTCAAGTGGACTGGCGCGGCGACGATTGGAGCCAGTTTCCCTGGGGCCGCGAGGCCGACCACGAGCAGATGACCTACAAGGTGCAGGACGATCACCCAGAGCGTTCTTCGGTGGAGGGTGTGGCCTGGACGCGTGTCGATCTCAAGGGGCGCAATCTGCTGTGGCGCGTGGACCTCGCGCTCAGCAGCGACGCCCAGCAGTTCCATTACAAGTTCACGCGCACGCTCACAGAGAAAGGCAAGCTCGTGCGGAAGAAAACCTGGCAGGCGGACATCGCCCGGGATTACCAGTAGACCGAAAGCATGGAGTGAAGTGCACACTCCGCGGCTATCTCGCGCCGCGGCGTGCGTCCAGCGAAATCGGTCCGGCGCCCGCGATGAGCAGAAAAATGAGGCTGGTGAGCATGGCGAAGTCGGTGCGGGCGTCACTCACCATGTACCAGAAGCCTTGCCCGGCACGATGCAGCTCGGGAATTTTCGTGGTAACGATGGCGGTGGAGATGACGATCAAAAGCGGAATCGAGGCCAGGCGGGTGAGAAGGCCAATCAGCACTAGCAAGCCGCAGACAACCTCGAACGCACCCACAAAGTGCGCGGTGAAATAGGGGTAGTGGAAGCCGATTCGTGTAAAGCGGATCACGCCCATGTTGGGATCGGTGTACTTGAGGATTCCCTGGGTGAGAAAAACAAGACCTACCGACAGCCGGATGAAAACGATTCCGCGGCGGGTCCACCGGGCGGGTTGAGCGTCTGTACGGTTCACGGAAATCCCGCTCCGTCCCGCCTGTTCAGGACCGCTGGCGTAGCCGCCCCGACGCACCGTTTCTGCTACCAGGGGATCTGGCCAGGCATAAACTCCGAGACCAAGCCCTCATAATATGATCGAACTTCCTCGAAGCGCGGGCGCTCCGTTCCCTTGGAATAAAGATCGTAAGCGTTGAATTTGCGCACCCACTGGAACAATTCTTCGTCGCGAGCGTTCATCAGGTGACGGTAAGCGCCATGCTTGTGCGCGGGATAAAAGGAATGGTAGCGCAAGATATATTGCGCCGGCTCGGGAAAATAGTTCCGAGCGACAAGATAGATGTATTCGTCGTGTCCCCAGGAGAGGTGTACCCTATCAAGACCGCAGTTCGGCTCGTAGATGCCGTACGGAGTCTGAAGTTCGGGAACCTTGCTGTCCGGGTTGGCGGCGAAGAACTCCCGAAACACGATCTGGTCGGAATAAGCACAGCCTACCGGGAACGTATCTCCCACCACCGCCCACTGCGGCTCTCCCCACAGGCAGAGGACCTTGCCAAGATCGTGAATGAAGCCCGCCAGCACAAACCAGCGGGGGTGCCCGTCGCGGCGGATGGCCTCGGACGTTTGCAGGAGATGTTCGATTTGGGTGAGGTCGGTGTCGGGGTCGCTGTCATCCACCAGCGTCTCCAAGAACGCCGCCATCTCCCAGACGCTCTTCTTATCGCGCTTGAGCCCGCCAAACTCTTTCTTCTTGGCGAGCACGAAATCGAGTGTCTGTCCGGCGTGATTCTGGCGGTAAAACTCCGTCACGGTGGGGTTGGCATCCTGCTGGTAGTTCCGAAATTCTTCTTGCGATTTTCCGGGCCGATAGCGGGTGGCAACAAAATCGTCCCACTCCTCGAGATTTTTCAGAGGTGCTCCGGATTGAGCTTTGCCGGCCGCGCGGGCCATGGATCTCACCCTCACTCAGCTGTTCGGCCGGCCGCCTGCCGGCCGAACCCTGTAAGCCAGCATGGTACACATCGCGGAGGCGCGCAAGGGGGTTTATCGAAAGACCGGCGCGGGTGCGGGGGAGTGTCGGCGTGCGGCATGCAGCCGGACGGCTGCCGCTTTCCCGTCAACGTTCATGCGCGGCCGCAGTTACGCGGTCGCCGTGGCTGGGCGGCTGCGAGATTACGAGCATCCGCAGATCCCGGGTCGCGCGATTGAAAGCCTGATGGGGCTTGCCGGGAGCCACCTCAAGACCGCTGCCGGCGTCGAGCGCAAACTCGCGCCCATCGAGCTCGATCGTAAGGCAACCTTCGAGCACGAAAAAGAACTGCCGCGCCCGCTCGTGATAATGCCTCACCTCGCAAGCGCCCGCAGGCATGCGTTCCAGAATCACGCTGAGTTCCGGCGTCCGCACCAAGTGCCAGCCGTCGCAAGGATTCTCCTCGGCGCCCCAGGTGTAGTGCTCCGCGAGGGCGGGGTCGATGGGCGCCTCGGCGGTCATGCGTTGTCCCTCCTTACGCAGCCAGCACCCACGGCGCGCGGTAGTGCCGCGTGAGATACTGCTGCGCTTCGGGTCCACCCTCCTTGAGCTGCTGCTTCGCCACGTCCCATGCCAGCCGCCGGCCGCTGCGCAGGGCCACGTTGCCCAGCAGGCACGCGCTCGTGGAGCGGTGCCCGATCTCGATGTCGCTGATCGGCCGCTGGCGGCTCTTCACGCAATCCAGAAAGTTGCGAATATGGTCGAAGTGGTCGTCGTTGACGCTGTCCATCTTCATGGACGCCGCGCGGTCCACCTCTTTCCTGCCGTTGCGCCCGCCCGGCCGCGTCTCCGGGAACACTTCAAAGCCGCCGCGGTCCACAAACATCGTGGCGTCCGTCCCGTGGAACTCGATGCCGTAGCCGTGGTTGTACATCGAATTCGCGTTGTCCCACCGGTTCTCGTAAGTGGCCACGAAGTGGGGATACTGATAGCTCACCTGCAGCGTGTCCGGCGTGTCGGCGTTGTCTTCAATGTAGAACCGGCCGCCGAGCGCGGTGATCACCTCCGGACCTTCCACTTCCATCGCCCACTGCACGATGTCCATCAGGTGTATCCCCCAGTCCGTCATGAAGCCTCCGGCGTAATCCCAGAAGTAGCGGAAGGTGGACCAGCGATCGCCCACGCCGAAGCGGTTGGAATTGAACGGCACCTTGGGCGCCGGGCCCAGCCACGCGTCCCAGTCCAGGCCGGCCGGCGGGGCGGAATCCGCGGGATGGCCGATGCCCTCGGGATATTCGTTGGCGTAGTTCCAGGTGCGCGCGAAGCTCACCTTGCCCAGGTACCCCTGCTGCACCAGCTTCACCGCCTCTTGAAAATGCCGGGCGGAGCGCTGCTGCGTCCCCACCTGCGCCACGCGCTGGTGTTTGCGCGCCGCCTCAACCATCACCATGCCTTCGTCCACGGTGTGGCAGATGGGCTTTTCCACGTAGACGTCCTTGCCGGCCTTGCACGCTTCCACCGCCACCAGCGCGTGCCAGTGGTCGGGCGCGCCGATCACCACCACGTCGATATCCTGGCGCTCGAGCACCTGGCGGAAATCCTTGTACGTCTGCGCCTTGTTCTGGGTGGCCGCCAGTCCGTTCTGCAAGTTCGGCTCGTAGACGTCGCACACTGCCACAATTTCCACGTCGGGCTGGCGCTGGAAGTCCTGCAGGTCGTCGATGCCCTGCCGCCCGGTGCCCACCACACCCACGCGCACGCGGTCATTGGCGCCCAGGATTCGGAGCGGCGAAAGCGCCGAGGCGCCCGCCAGCGCCATGCCGGCGCTCACCGTGCCCGCGCCCGCGCGCTTGAAGAAGTCCCGACGATTAAGTGCTTCGCTCATCTGAAATGCTCCCGGGTTTGGTTTCCAAGGTAGCCGGGCAGTATACCGCAGTCCGCCGCCTTCCGGCCGCCGGAAATGGCACTGCCAAAATCACCCCATCGCCGCGCTAACTCGCTTACAGCACGAGTACTTTCGCCCCGCAAAAGCGGCCGGAACGGGCCCTCGCGCTTGACAACTTTTCGCCCGGTTTTTATACTCAAAACTGAAGCGAGCGGGAATAACTCAGTGGTAGAGTGCGACCTTGCCAAGGTCGAAGTCGCGGGTTCGAATCCCGTTTCCCGCTCCAGAACTTTTACCTTCGGCTCATCAAGCGGCGCGGTACCCAAGTGGTAAGGGAGAGGTCTGCAAAACCTTTATGCGGCGGTTCGATTCCGCCCCGCGCCTCCAACGTTCAAATCCTCACGTATGCTTAAGCGCCCGTAGGCGCGCGTCGCGCCGTGCCGCCGGGATACCGCAGCGCGAAGACCACGAAGAGCGCGGCGATCACCACGAACACCAGACGGCTGGCCTCGGGGCCCAGCATTCCGCCCGTCAGCCAGTCGGGCCCCGTCCACTGCGTGTTGAGCAGTTTCCCCACCGCGAATTCGCCGGCGTTGCGTCCCGAATAGAGGCAGATCGCGCCCCAGTCAAAGGCGAAGTGCCATCCGATGGCGAAGGCCAGCGTCCCGGTGCGGCGCACGCTGAGGCACATAAAAAGGCCCAGCAGGCCGGTGCAGGCGAAATCCTCCCAGCGCTCGTAGGGCTTGGTGAAATAGTGAAGGGCGCCGAAGAGGAGCGAGAGCACGGCGGCGGGCCAGAATCCGATGCCGTCGCCGAGCGTCCGCAACAGGTAAGCGCGAAACGCGATTTCCTCCACGGCGCCGATGGCAAAGGCCGTCAGCAGCCACAGCAGGGCGCCAGGCCCTCAATCCGGTAGCCGCCGAGCGCCGCAATCAGGCCGATCAGCAGCGAGACGGCCGCAAATCCCCAGCCCAGGCCCGCCCAAAACCGCCGCCCGAAGAAGTCGCGCCCGGGAATGTAGTAATCGCGCAGGGATCGGCGCTCCACGCGCGCCATGGCCAGGGTGGCGACAATGACCGGAATGAAGAGCAGGGCGTCGCTGGCCGTCAATGAGTAGGGGTCGAGAAACGGGCGGTCGCCGGGGTGGAACAGCTTGAAGACCGCGATCCGCAGGCCGTACGAGAGCCCGACGACCATCGCGAACCAGATCAGCAGCCGCCACCCGGCGCGCAGCCCGTGCGGAGTGAGGAATATCCCCCGGAAGCTCATGGCGGCTGAGCATACCCCGGAAAATGGCGGGTGTCCAATTGCCCTCTGCCGCAACGAAAGGGACGCCAGAGGTAGATCAAAAAACCCAGGCGGCAATCTACCTGTAATGGACGGAAATGAACTGGCGGCGCGGGTGGGATTCGAACCCTAGCCAGATACGAAATCGGCCAGACGACCGGATGGCGGCCGAGGCGCGCGCCGGCGGCCAAGGTGCGTGCGGGATTGACAACGCCGGCAGATCGCTACCGCTCGACCCGATGCAGGACGAGCGGAGGCGGCCCTTGCGCAAAGAGCCGCCGGAAATCCGGAATCGACGGGTCTGAGCCGTCCGGCGGTGGTCCGATCGCCGGAAGTGGCCCCTTCGGAGTCTCGGGCGTGGGCAGGTGAAAAGGGAAATTGAATTTGCGGCTCAGCTCGACCTGCTCTGCACTCAGGGTTCCGGTGTAAGTGGCGTTCCCGGCCTTGAATGAAACGTGGTTGCCGTCCACCGTGCCTTCTTCGATGGGGAGCGGCACGTCGCCGCCGCCAAAGAAGCCTCCGCCGGTGCCTTCCACCGTGCCCGTCAGCTTGTTTCCTTCCTGATGAAAGGTGAACACAATGCCCCCGCTGCCGAGAATCATCGCGAGCAGGCCGTTGCCCTCCCCAGCCCTGGGAACCGGCCGCCACAATCCCGTGATGCCGGCGCCCACGGGCACCTCGCGTTCCCAAACCGCCACCTGCGGACGGAGCGCAACGCTCTTGGCCGCAATCTCTACGGTAGCGGGCGCGAGGCCCGGAGAAGTGGCCTTTACCGTGATGTTTCCGCCTGATTTCGTCGACTGCACCAGCGCCATACAGAGTCCGGAGAAGGCCCTTCGCGACGTGCCCTGGTCGGACTCGTGGCTGGTGGGGTCGCCGTTGCCGACGCCGATCAGCCTCCCCTCGCCGGAGACACGGAACGTCACTTCGTTGTCCGCCACGGGCACAACCCGCCCCTGATTGTCGCGAACTTCAACCGCGAACATCGCCACATCTTCGCCGTCGGCCCGGATTTCCTGCCGATCCGCATTCATCACGAGCTTCGCCGCCGGACCTGTGGTTTCGCGCGTCGCCGTCAACACCTGTTGGCCGTTCTGGTAACCGCGCGCCTCGAGGGCGCCCGGGGCGTATTGCACCATCCAGGCGGCATGCGAATCCTTTTTCATGGGCTTGGCGCCGAGGCTCCGGCCATTGAGGAACAGCTCCACGCTATCAAGGTTCGAATAGGCCCAGACGGCGATCTCCTTGCCTTCCATGCCCGGCCAATTCCAGTGCGGGAACAGGTGCAAGACCGGCTTCGGCGTCCACCACGACTGGTAGTAGTAGAAAGCGTCCTTGGGGAAACCACAGGTATCGATGATGCCGTATTGCGAGCTGATGTTGGGCCACTCGTAGGGCGAAGGTTCGCCCCGGTAATCGAACCCTGTCCACACGAAGCCTCCCGCCAGCCACGGACGGGCGTCGCAGAAACTCCACCAGCCTTCCGCGGAAGCGCGGCCCGTGGTGGTGTAAGGGTCGTACGACCCCACGTACCCTTGCTTGGGGTCCGTGATGTACTTGCCCCGAGTGCCTACGGCGCTCACCGTCTCCGTGCCGACCACGGGTTTATCGGGGTGAGCTTGGTGATAAGCCTCGGCGCCGGGATCCATGTAGTTGTAGCCGATCACGTCACAGACTTCGAGACCTCCCACGCCGATCGCCCCGGTGGGTGCAATCGAAACGGGCCGCGAGCCGTCTTGCGCGGTGGCAACCTCTTTCATCGCCGTCAGAATATGCAATCCCTTTTCGGTGTTCGCTTCGCCCTCCTCATTGCCCATCGACCACATGAAGACGCTCGGGCGGTTCCGGTCGCGCCGCACCAGATTCTCGAACTGGCCGAGGCCCTCGGGATTCGACGACATCATGCGGGTCTCATCAAACACCAGCATTCCCAGTTCGTCGCAGGCATCCAGCAGCTCCGGCGTGGGCGGGTTGTGCGACGTACGAAGGGAGTTGCAGCCCATCTCCTGAAGCTTCCGGACGCGGTAGTACTGCACGGCGTCGGGCAGCGCCGCGCCCAGGCCGGCGTGGTCCTGGTGATTGCAGGTTCCTTTCAACTTCACGGACTTGCCGTTCAAAAAGAATCCTTTTTGTGAGTCGAAGCTCACCGCGCGAATGCCGAAGCGGGTCACGCCGCGATCGACGATCTGGCCGCCCGCTTCAACCTCGGTCACCAGCCGGTAGAGATTGCGCTCCTCGAGCGACCAGAGGGCGGGTGCGTTCACCGAGACCTCTTGCTCGTAAGTGTGATCTTCCTGCTCCGGCACGGACGCCAGGGCCGTGGCCGCTTTCGCCACCTCCTTGCCGGCCGGATCAAGCACCGTCGAGGTGACGCGCGTGCTTTGAGCGCCCTTGCCGTGGTTATCGATCTCGGTGCGGATGAGGAGCGTGGCTTCGCCGCCGCGCACCTGGCTGCGCACGAAGGTTCCCCACTTCTTCACATGTACCGGATGGGTCTTCACCAGCCACACATGCCGGTAGATGCCCGCGCCCTCGTAAAACCAGCCGTCGCTCAGAGTGGCGTCCACGCGGATCAGCAGGACGTTCCGGCCGCCCGGAGTGGCGAAATCGGTGACGTCGAAGCTGAAGGGATCGTATCCGCCGCTATGCCGTCCGATATAAAAGCCGTTGAACACCACCATCGTTTCGCGGTAGGCGCCATCGAACTCGATCGTGATTCGCCGGCCGGCGTCGGTGGCCGGAAGCTCGAAGACGCGGCGGTACCAGCCGACGCTGGTGGCCGGGTAGGTGCGCCCCAGGGGGTAAAATCCTTTGCTCGAGAGCGCCGGATCGTTCGTGAAGGGCAGTTCGATCGCCCAATCGTGAGGCAGGTCGAGGGGGCGCCAATCGCCATCGTCAAACGCCAGGGCGCTGGCGGGAAGAAAATTCCCCGTCTTCTGGAAGTTGCCGGACCTCCCGCCCCCGAAGCCAAAATCCTTGGTGGGGTCGTCGGCGTGCCCGAAATGAAAGTGCCAGCCGAAATCGAGCAGCAGACGTTCGCGTCCCGCGCCGATTTCCGGAGCCGCAGGTGTGCTGCCCGCCGGCGGTGGGCCGCTTCCGGCAGGCTCGCGCGGGGCATCACCTGCGGCCTTTCCGAAGGCAGCGGTCCCTTGGGCCATCGCCGCCACGGTAGGAGCCAGCAGGCTCGTCTTCAACAAATCCCGGCGTGTCCATCTCATCGTCCCGCACCTCCAATTGACCCTGTGGTATCACATGTCGGGACTCCCGAGGAAGAAAAAATCGCGTCCGGCCCGACCTCAACCCCAGGGCAGTACGAACGCAGCCACCAATATCCACCGCGAACGTTACCGCGGACAACGCCTCTATGCGCGAACGAAAAGAGATTCCGCCGGGTCCCGGATTTGTGCCCAAGATGACGGCGATTAGAATGGGCACCCTTGTGACGTGGTCTTCAACGGCGCTCCGAAGACAGATCCTGGTGAACATCCCGCGCACATCCGCGGGACGCGAGACGTGATGAGGTCCGAAGGAGAGGCCGCAAAGTCTGAAAGGCCCAGACTTTGCGCTACCTGCTTCACCGGCTTCATCGGCTGCGGCGGCGGTTCTACAAAACTCCCATCCGCCTGCCGCAGTTGAAGCGCCGCCACCCGCGCGTTGTATACTGCTTCGGTTCGGGATGCCAAAATGGAAACCCTGGTTGGTGTGAACCGTGTCCGCTCGCCGTCGTACTTGCGACAGAGCCCGGCCAGGGGCGGTCATTCCGGAACAAGTCGAAATGCCAATACCATAGCAAGCCGACGATGCGCCACACGGAGGCCAACCGATGAACACGCAAGCGATGCGCCGGACCAGGCTGCTCGTCCCGCTCGTCTTCGGGATCTTCCTCGCCCAGGCTCGGGCTCAGGACGCAGCGAAAAAGATCGATGAGTTGATGGGGCTCTACCACGACTATGGCCAATTCAACGGCTCAGTCCTGGTGGCGGAAGGAGGAAGCGTCATCTACAAGAAGGGATTCGGCCTGGCGGACATGGAGTGGAACCTCGCCAACGCGCCCGACACCAAGTTCCGTCTGGGGTCCGTCACCAAGCAGTTCACCTCGATGCTCGTCATGCAGCAGGTCGAGAAGGGCCGACTGCGCCTGGACGGGCGCGTTTCGGACTATCTGCCCTATTACCGCAAGGAGACCGGCGACCGCATCACGGTTCGTCACCTCCTAACCCACACCTCGGGCATCCCGAACTACACGGCGCTGCCCCATTTCTTCGAGGATGTCAGCCGCAATCCTTTCGGCGTGAAGGAATTCGTTCAGAAGTATTGCAGCGGCGACCTGGAGTTCGAGCCGGGCTCAAAGTTCTCGTACAGCAACTCGGGCTACTTTGTGCTGGGTGCCATCCTGGAGCAGGTGACCGGGGAGCCCTACGAGAGGCTGCTGCGCGAAGGAATCTTCGACCCCCTCGGCATGAAGGACACGGGCTACGACCATTGGGAGGCGATTCTGCCCCGCCGGGCGGTCGGCTACGAAAAGTCGCTGGGCGGCTACGCGACGGCACCCTATCTCGACATGTCAATTCCTTTTTCGGCCGGGTCCCTGTACTCCACCGTGGAAGACCTCTACCGCTGGGACCAGGCTCTCTACACCGAGAGGCTGATCACAGCCAAGTCGCGGGAGATGATCTTCACTCCCTACCTCGGTAACTACGCCTTCGGCTGGGTTGTCCGAAGGCAGCCCGTGGGTCCGGCCGGGGCCCAGCGAGTCGTGATCGGGCACGAGGGCGGCATCAACGGCTTCAACACCCTGATTACGCGCATCCCCGAAGACCGCCACCTCGTGGTGCTGCTCAACAACACGGGAGGCGCGCCGCTTGAGGAGGCCGCGCACGGCATCATCGGCATCCTCTACGGCAGGCCTGCCGAGCCTCCCAAGCGCTCCATCGCAGCCGTCCTTCTCAAGAC
>Ga0335081_10007984_pt1 | contig 16963 bp, 11 predicted proteins | sample Lox_Sample_35_FD_206713 | JGI IMG/M metagenome (GOLD analysis project Ga0335081, IMG submission 206713) | Soil microbial communities from Loxahatchee National Wildlife Refuge, Florida, United States - Lox_Sample_3.5 | ecosystem: Environmental > Terrestrial > Soil > Wetlands | place: USA... | reverse complement strand
GCGGGCGTGCGCCGAGCGGTGTAATTCCGTCTTCCTTCCGTTCCGCAAGCACGTCATTGAGCCGTTTTTGGGGCCGTAGCGGCAGACGTAGGCTCTCTCATCTTCTGCTGAATCGTCTCCAGCTCCTGGCGGCATTGCGTGGATTCGGGGAACATCTTGCAGGCGGCTTGGACGTGTTCCAGAGCTTCGTGGAGCCGTCCCAGGTGCTTGTTCGCGATGCCCAGCTCGAGTTGCGCCATATAGTCGTCGTGCGCGGCGGCGACCACCTGTTCGAGCGTCACGCGCGCCTTCGCATAGGCGCGCTCTTCCAAATAGCAATCGCCCAGATCGCGGCGCGCCAGAGTGTTGTTCGGGTTCTGCGCCAGAATCTCGCGAAACGTCGCGATGGCTTCCTCCATGCGGCGGTCGTACAGAGCGCTCAACGCCTGTTCGTAGAGGTGATATTCAGGCAAACGATCCTTCGGGTCCGGCGCCGCGCGATCGGAATTTGTTTTCGGACCGGAGGCAATATAGCCCAGCGACTGAAGCAGCGTTCGCGTCGCGGGCGTCACGTCCTGGTGCGCCGCCTGCTGTCTGGCGGACCGGTGTGCCAGCAGCGTCTCCAGTTTGGTTCGAAGCTCCTGAGCTTCGGCGGGGTTCTTTCCAACCAGATTGACCTGCTCGTTGGGATCTTGTTGTAAGTCGTAAAGCTCAGGCTTGGGCGCGGCGATGTACTTGTACTTTCCGGCGCGGATCGAGCGTAGCGGAGCCCAGCCGAAAGCGTCGCGCGTGTAGACACTCTCACTGCAGACGGCGCGGACGCCGCTTTCACCACCGGGTTTCAGATCTGGGAGCAGGCTCTGGCCCTCGAAGGATGGAGGAGCAGGCAGATGCAAAAAGTCGAGGATCGTAGGCGCCACATCGATCAAGCCCGCGGACTCGCTGGCGTGGGCCGGATACCCAGGCGCGCCGGAAGGCCAATGAAACATGAGCGGGACGCGCAGCGTGCTCTGATAAATGAAGTAGCCGTGGCTGGTTTCGCCGTGCTCTCCCAGGCTCTCGCCGTGATCGGAGAGCAGAACAACAAGCGAACGGTCCCACCATCCGGAAGCCTCAAGCCGCTTGCGAAACAGGCCCAACACCTGGTCGACGTACTCGATCTGCGCGTCATAACGCGAGATACCTCGCTGGCGGGCAATGTCAGCGGGTACGCTGTAGGGCTCGTGCACGTCGAACAGATGCAAAAAGGCAAAGACCGGCTGTCCGTGATGCGCGGCAAGCCAGCGCAGCGCCCCGCGGACGACTAACGCTCCGTCGCGCTCTTCCCGGACGGAGTAGGGGTTTTGCGGCCCACCGGCGAAAATCATGGATCCCGAGATGCGCGAGCCGGCCTGAAAATTGAAGGGGCTGTCGTAATCGTCAAAGCCCTGATCAATCCCGAATTGCCGCTCCAGAAACACGCTGCCGATGAATGCTCCCGTCTTATATCCGTGAGAGCGCAACACCGAGGCCAGCGTCACGACTCCAGCCGGAACCCGCTCGGCGTTCTCTTCTACCGCGTTTTCAAACGGGTAGGTCGAGGTGAACAGCGAGGTGTGCGAGGGCAGCGTGAGCGGGATCTGGCAAGCAGCCTGGGTGAAGAGAGTGCCGTTCTGGGCGTAAGCATCGATCTCAGGCGTGCTGATCGACTTGTAACCGTACGCGCCGAGATGGTCGGCGCGCAGGGTGTCGATGGAAATGAGAATCACCGGCGTCTGCGGCTCAGCTGCCATGAGCGCAACGGTGCTAAGAATCAATGCGGCCGTAATTCGCAACAAACGGGTGGTCAAGTAGTTTGACGTGCCTGGGCGGGTCAAAAGTTACGAACCCCGGCCCGGCCCGCACTGCGCGACAATGGACCGGTGAGCATTACGACGGCCCAGGAACAGCAGTTCTACGACTCCGCCTACGCCGTTCACCGCCATACCCCGAACCACGCTTTAAGGACGAACCGCGAGTCGATGATTCGCGATCTCAACCAGCCGTCGGGCTCGTTCTATGAGCGCAGAAAGTTATATAACGCGGTGCTGGCGGAGTTGCTCTCCCGTCCGCTGGCGGGTTGCGCGGTGCTGGACTACGGTTGCGGGGTGGGCGAGTGGGGCGTCCTGATGGCCACCGAGGGTGCGCGGGCGACACTACTCGACCTTTCGCCGGTAGCGATTGAGATTGGCTTACGGCGGGCCGCAGCCAACGGCGTGGCCCACTTGGTCCGAGGCTGCGCCCGCGACGCATCGGACTTGAGTTGCTTTAGCGATGGCGAATTCGACCTCATTTACGCCAGCGCCGCGCTGCATCACACCTTGAAATATCCGAACGCGCTAGCGGAACTGCTGCGTGTTTTGCGGACAGGCGGCCGGCTGATCCTGGCCGAAACCTATGGTAACAACCCGGTTTTGAATGGGATGCGGCGGCTGCGATGGCGGCTCAGCCGCCAACCCGACGACGCCGGGGAAGACATCATCCTGGGCGACCGGGAACTCGCTCTGCTCCGCCGTCACTTTTCAAGGCTCGACGTTAGGCCCATGAATTTATTGGCGATGGCGAAGCGTGTTTTCCGCGGCCGGTTCGAGTCGCGGGCCGTGCGTGCGACCATGGGAGCGCTGGAGGCAATAGATTTCCGGTTGTTGCAACTTCAGCCGTCACTGGGCCGGTATTGCGGGGAGGTGCTGGTGGTGGCAGAAAAGTGAAACAGTGTGTCGGCTTCGGCTGCGCCACACTGTGGCCAATCCGCCCACTTGACGGTGGTTTTTCCCAGCAATAGAATTGATACAGTTAGACTTAAAACTCGCTCTCGGGAGGCGGTGCGCGATGAAGCCGGCTCGTCTTTGGTTGATTACCCTGCCTGTTATCTTAATTCTGGCGGTTTACCTAAGTTTCGCTCAGGGCCAGACCCAGGCGCCGAAGAATACCGATGCCCAAGGGCGTGAAACCATCGCCAAGCCGCTGACCGAGAAACAAAGAAAGAAGCAGGAAGCCAAGCTCCGCAAAGAGCTGGAGACGCCCTACAAGAAGTGGCTGAACGAGGACGTCGTCTACATCATCACGGATGAAGAGCGCCAGGCGTTCAAGCGTTTGAATACCGATGAAGAGCGCGAGCAGTTCATCGAGCAGTTCTGGCTGCGCCGCGATCCGACTCCCGATACGGAAGAGAACGAATTCAAGGAAGAGCATTATCGCCGCATCGCGTATGCCAACGAGCATTACGCTTCCGGCATTCCAGGGTGGAAGACGGATCGTGGCCGCATCTACATCACCTACGGGCCGCCCGACGAGATCGACTCGCATCCTTCGGGTGGCAGCTACGAGCGGCCGATCGAAGAGGGCGGCGGCGAGACTTCCACTTATCCGTTTGAGGACTGGCGTTATCGATATATCGAGGGAATCGGCAACGACGTCAACATCGAATTTGTCGATCCGACCATGACGGGCGAATATCACATGACCATGGACCCCTCCGAGAAGGACGCCCTGTTATACGTCCCCGGCGCCGGTCTGACCCTGTACGAGCAGATGGGTCTGACCAGCAAAACCGCCCGTTTTCAGCGCACGGACGGTACTCACCTGGGCGTAGGAAATATGCCCCTGCCCGCCAGCATGGATGAGTTCGAGCGCCTGGAACGGTTCGCCAAGTTACAGAAGCCGCCCGCTGTGAAGTTCAAGGATCTCGAGGCCGCGGTCAGCTCCCACATCACCTTCAACATTTTGCCGATGAAGGTGCAGGGGGATTTCATCAAAGTCACCAACAGCTCGGTCCTCACCAATGTCACGATTCAGTTTGAGAACAAAGATCTGCAGTTCCAATTGAAGGACGGCGTCCAGAAGGCCGCTGTCAACATTTACGCCCGCATCACGACCATGTCGCGGCGCCCGGTGACCTGGTTTGAAGAGACCGTGTCGGTCGAAGCGCCGCCGGCGATGTTGCCGGAGATGCTGAAGAAGGCATCCATTTATCAGAAGCAAATCCCGCTCCCGCCCGGAACCTACCGCCTGAACGTGGTAGCGAAGGATGTCATCGGCGGGAACATGAACAACTATGAGATGGCTCTGACCGTCCCTCATTACGACGACGAGAGGCTGGCTTCCAGCACGTTGATTCTAGCCGACCTGATCGAGAAGGTGCCGGTACGCAGTATTGGGACGGGCCAGTTTGTGGTGGGCGATTCGAAGGTGCGGCCGCGCTTGAACGATACCTTCCGGCAGGACGAGAAGTTGGGGATTTATGTCCAGCTCTATAATTTCGGCCCGGACGAAAAAACGCAAAAGCCCAACGCGACCATCGAATACGAAGTGGTCAAAAACGGTAGCAACGAAAAGATTTTCGATTTCACCGAGGAAGTCGCCAAGATGCCCGATGCCTCGGCACAGCAGGTAACTATTGAGAAGCTACTGCCGCTGCAAACCCTCAAGCCGGGGCAGTATACTCTGAAAATGAAGGTTACGGATAAGAACCGTAATCAGACGTTAACACCCAGCGCTACTTTTACGGTAACCTAGGAGCGGTGCAGGCGGCGCGCCTGGCCCGCAGTGAATGACGGATTTCCGGGAGATGAGACCGGTTAGCGTGAGGATCACCTCTTCTAGAAGAGCTGCAATTCTGGCGGCCGGAATTATGTCTTTCGCGTTACCGGCGTTCGCCGTCTCACCCGTGCGACTCTCAGGGGCGCTCACCGGCTTGGTGCATGACGGCGCCGGTGTGCCGCAAATGGGCGCAACCGTCCTCCTGTTCACGCATGAGGATCGTTTGTTTGCCCGCGCACTGACCGACGACAAGGGCGGCTTTTCCTTCCTGGACTTGATGCCGGATGTCTACTCTGTCCGCGTGAGCTTGCGCAGTTTTATGCCCGTGTTCCGGGACAACATCGTGGTGCAACCGGGCGTGCGCAGCGTGTTGAACGTGAGCCTGACCACGCTGTTCAGCAGCATCCAACTGATTAAGCCGCCGGCCGGCGATGCCGCGATCATGAGCGATGACTGGAAGTGGGTGCTGAGAACCGCAAGTTCTACGCGCCCGGTCTTGCGCCTGCTCCCTGGTGCGAACCAGGACCCGAACGCGCCTCCGCGCCACGCTCCAGCGGTGTTCTCTGAAACGAACGGATTGGTGCAGCTTTCCGGAGGGGATGCAGGCCAGGTATCGGGCTTCGCGAACGAAGCCGATCTGGGGACGGCGTTTGCCGTAGCCACGTCGTTGTACGGCCGCAATCGAGTGGCCATCAGCGGCAACGTGGGATACATGGCGCAATCCGGGATGGCAACGGCGGGATTTGGCACCAGCTACACCCGCGAACTCGGTCCCAGCAGCCCGATGTTTTCCGTCACCATGCGGCAGATGATGATGCCGCATACCGGGGAAGGCCTGTTCGGCGGCCCCGGAAACGATCTGCCCCCGCTGCGTATGATATCGGCCAGCGTGGGCGACGAAACGCAGGTCTCCGATGCGCTCCGGGTGAAATACGGCTTCTCGCTGGACATGGTGTCGTTTCTGGACCGTCTGCATTACCTGAGCCCGTATTTGCGTGCCGATTACTCGCTCTCGGATTCCAGCAAACTGGACTTCTCCTATACGTCGGGAGATGCCCGTCCCGACCTGGACGCAAGTCCCGCCCCGGAGACGGGCGATAGTTCCACATTGCAGCGGGACCTGAATGCGCTCGCGCTGCTGCCGCGCATGTCATTGCGCGACGATCACATCAAGGTCCAGCGCGGCGAGGATGTAGAGGCGGGATTCTCGCATGAGGCCGGGTCACGAACCTACCGGGCATCGGTTTATAGCGAGCACGTGAGCAACGCAGCGCTCACAATTGTGGCGCCGGGCGGCTTCTACGGCGGCGACATTCTGCCGGATCTGTTTTCCAATAGCTCGGTCTTCGACGCGGGTAATTATCAGACGGTTGGCTACACCGCCAGCGTCACGCAACACCTCGGCGACAAGTTTAACCTCAGCGTGATCTATGGTTCCGTCGGAGTGCTGGCGCCCCAGACCGAGCAGTTGGCATCCAACTCAATGGACGAATTGCGGTCGGCAATTCGCGCCGAGCGCCGCAACGCCGTCACCGCTCGCGGCTCGGGTACCCTGCGCAAGAGCGGCACGTACTTCATCGCCAGCTATCAGTGGATGAACGATCGGGCCGTCACCCCGGCGCACATTTATTCGACCGATTCCATGCGGCAGGAAGCGGGCCTCAACGTATGCGTCCGCCAGCCCATTCCAACCTTCTTCTCGCTGCCGTGGCGGATGGAAGCCAGCGCCGATTTGCGCAATATGCTCGCCCAAGGATATCTTCCGCTCTCCGCGCCGGACGGCCAGCACCTTCTGCTCGTGCAGACCCCGCGCAGTTTCCGCGGCGGTCTGCGTTTCATCTTCTAAGCAGGACGTCCCCCGTTCCAGCTCGAGAGTACAACCACGTCCCAATCTGCTTTGTCGCGAATGGCGACATGGCTGCCGGCGTAGATTGCACGAACGGCCCCGCTGTCCATGGAGCGCCCCGTGGCATCCACAGTCCCCGCCAGCGTGACGTGCCGCGGCGCCAGCGAGGCCGCAACGCTGGGCAGATCCGTGTGCCGCAACAGACTCGGCACGAAGTTCGCGAAGGAGCAGTCATAGGATTCGGTGTCCACGACACTGCGGAACGAAACCAGGCCGCCGGCCAGATAAACCTCGCTGATGTCTTTGTCGAGCGCCGCTGCGAATAGCGCCGGCACAGTGAGCTTGCCTCGCGCTGCCACTACGACGCGCCTTCCCTCCAGCGCCGGATGCTTTCCGCAGCCCGCGACCAGCGCCAAAATATCGCTGACCCGCTGCCCCACCAGCGGCCGTCCAAGAATCAATCCGGCCCAAGCGTACTCGTCTTCGTGCTCGTGTTCCCCCGCCTGGCCGGGATTGCCCCGGCCGAACTCCGGCCTCAGGTCACCGATGCCCCGGATATCCGGCACGCACACCGGGTAACCGCGGACCGCGAGCGACTGGTACAACTGGCCCTCCGACCATTCCCGGTTGCGTCCGCCTGGATCGAGCGCCAGCACGATCGGCTTGTCACTCTTGCGCCCTCGCGGCAGGAATAGCCAGCCCGGCGCCCACACCTGCGGCGCGGATTGCACCTCCACCGCTTCCACATCCACTTCGCGCGATGGCACCCGCCGCAACGTGGCGAGCGGCGTGCCGGACGGCAACGCGGCGCCGATGAGCGCCCGCAGGTCGGCAGGCGTCTTGTCCACCGTGCGCGCCTTGTTCAAGGCGAACGGCGTCAGGCTGCCGAATGTACGCACCACGCTGCCCGATTCCGCCACCCACAGCGTGCGGTCCTCTTCCGGAGCCACCGGCGGTTCCTGCTCGACCGGCTGCTCGCTACCCTTCAGCCATCGCTCGAACCAGTTGTACACTTTGAGCCTGGTGTCGTAAGCCAGTTCGTGTGGCAGGGGGGAATCCGACCATGCAAGGCGGTCCGCATGACCCAGCAGCTCGTACACCTTCTGCAATTTCTGAAATTCCTCCCAACCGCCGGTGATGTAGTCGGGCGAATACGTGCCGAAGAAATCCTTGTCGCTCACGGTTACCAGCAAAGGTTTTGGCGCGAACGGATACATGGTGTCCCAACGGTCGAAGCCCAGCGGTCCCGAACCGATGAAATCCTGCTCGGCATCGTCAGTTGATCCCGGCGGAATGAAGTCCGCGCAGGCGACATTTTCGGTGTTGCCGCTGCATACCACGGACGCGGCCAGCCGGTCATCCGCGGCCATCAGAAACATGCTCAGCGTCCCGCCGCCGGATTGGCCCGTGGTGCCGATGCGTTTGGCATCCACCATGGGCAGCGCAGCCAGGTAATCCAGGCTGCGAATGGCGTCCCAAACCTGCAAGCGCGTGCTGGTGTCCCCCAGAAGCAGCATCTGCTTGCCCGGCACCGTGTGCTCGTTGTCCGGCGACGACAGCCGCGAATTCACGCCGTCCGCTCCGGGATAATAAACTCGCTCGCCCTGCCCCATCGGATCGAACGCCAGAACGACATACCCAAGGCGCACCAAACCCTGGCAGCAGCGTTGATACGGAAGATACGCCTTGCCGTTGCGCGAATGTCCCATTTGAAACAACACTGCGGGATACGGCGGCACACCCTGCTTCGGAACATATAGGTTTGCAGAAACGTGGAATCGTGGCCGGCTCTCATATACAACCTTTTCGACGCGATAAACGTCGCGCTCGAACGACCCCACCGTCCGGGCTTCGAGCGGCGTGCGCTCCGGCTCGCCACCAGCCAGTTTCCAAAACGTCTCCCGCGCCCAGCGCAGGCGGGTCTTCACCTCTTCGGGCGAGCTGAGCCGCGCGATCTCCTGATTGCGCCGCTGGTACGCCTCATCGGCCAGCGCGCGCATGTAATCCGGCAGACAGCGCGGATAATCGCGATACGCCGTGCCTGGGTAAGGTTTCTGCGAAAGAGCCGGCGGGCGCAAGAACGCCGCCGCTCCCGGTAAGGCAAGAAGCTGTCGTCGTGTCATTGTCAGATGACAGTCTATCGCAGCGGGCGGCTCAGAAAGAAAATCCCGTGAGAAATTCGAGCCGGTCATGAAATCCGGCGCCGACTGCCAGCGGATTGTCCGGGCCCCAATGCGTGTACCGAAAACCGGGCGCGATTCTCATCCGCCGCAGGTGCATTTCCGCGCCAACCCCGGCGGTCACGCCGTAGTGCGACGCTCCGAACACGCCTTGCGGCAAACGAAACGACGGACCAAGCTCCGCAAACGGTGTCGCCACCCGCATGGGCCGGCGGTATTTCGCGAGCACCGGAAAATTCCACTCGATGTTGGTGCCCACATAGTCCGGTGCCGGTTTCCCATCGACGGTCGTTTTCAGCGTGTAATGCAGGGGCTGATAGAGAGCATCTCCTTCCACGGAGAAGCCGCCGGCCAATTCAGCTTCGAGCATGGGGCCGACGAGCAAGCTCCGAGGACCTGGAACACTGAGAGTGGTAATCGTTGAGGTACCGGGCCCGCCTCCGAACGTGTTGCTTTGCGAACGGTAGTAGTCCGTCAAATTGGCGCCCAGAGCGGCGCCGACCGAGAATCGCTGGCCCAACGGCCGCCAGATGGATTCCGACTGGCGGCTGAAGGCGACCATCAGTTCGATCTGGTCGGGCGTGGTTTCCACAAAATCGCGTGGATCTGACGCCCACCGCGTGTAGCGCAGGGTTGGCGCAATATCCATGCCCCACAGGTGCGTCTCCAATCCAGCACCGACGGTAACACCACGATGGGATGGATTGGAACCGTTGAGATTTCCCGCTGTGCGAAACGATGGTCCCGCCTCGACAAATGGCCCCAGCGGACCCGGCGCGAACCTGTATTTCGCCAGCACGGGAAACTCCCACGTGATCACGGGTGAGGGCGAGACGCTATTCAGAGCCCCGTTCGGTTCCACACCGGCGAAGGTGTACTCCAAAGGCCTGAACAACCCGTCCACTTCCAGAGAAATGTGCGCGGGCAACCCGAACTCAAGCATCGCCCCGACCAAGTACCGCTTGGGCGTGGAATATTCGATTAGCGCCGTGCCGCCGGTCTGGGTGTAGTAGTTCCGAAAATCACTGGTGAGCCCGGCACCGCTAACCACGCCGATCGACAGAGTTTGCCCGGAAGCGCGGAGTGCGAGGCCGAGAGCAGTGAACGTAAAAAGGGTGATTGTTAAACGAGTGTGTGAGCACATGAGCCGGATGGGGATTCATGAGAAGTGAGGTGAGACTCGATCAGGGCAAGCCGAGTGCCACTGCATCTGGCTTTTGATTGAGTCACTCACCGTCCACGCCATGTGATACGCCTTCACAGACGTGCGCCGCCGGGTACATTTTGCGAACACAAGTGTTAATTGAGGATGGCGGGCGTGCTACCGGCGCCCGATCTCCAGGCGCGCCGTTCCGCCTTTCGGGTCGGTGAACTCGTAGACTTCCGGGTGGGATGAGACCTGCTTGATCGCGGCTTGCCGCCACTCGAGCTTGGATCCGGCTGCGCCTTCTTTGTACCAGCCGCTCACCATGTACTGCGCGGGCTCGCTTGATCCCCACGCATAGCAGGAACGCAGCGGCAGCATTCCGCCGGCGGACGGCTGCGCGCTCGCGGCCGACCACACATCGTGCCAGCCTGCTTTTTCCTGGTGCAGGCACTTGACCTTCAAATTAATTGCGCACGTGTCTTTGTGGAAGCGGCTCACCACAAACTCGCGCGCCCAGTCGCTGGAAGGGAATGTCGCCTGCACCGACACGTTGTCTTCCGGCGCCGTTTGGCCATCACAGGGGATGCGGCTGCGCAGCGGGGCGCTCTTGGCCGGATCGGGCGGCTCCCGCGAAGGATGCCCCAGACCGAAAATCAGAAACAAAGCGAAGAAATAGTCCACAACTTAATTAATGCATGGCGCTCAAGACCCGATCAACTCAGGGAATCCGCAATCACGCGCCCCCAATGCCCAGCAACTCGATCTCAAAGATGAGCGTGGCGCCGCCGGGAATATCAGGGGGAGCTCCGCGGTCGCCATACGCGATGCTCGAAGGGCATATCAATTGTGATTTGCCGCCGACCTTCATCTTCTGCACGCCCTCAGTCCAGCAGGGAATGACTTGATTGAGAGGAAATGTCGCCGGCTCGTTTCGCTTGTAAGAGCTGTCAAACTCCGTCCCGCTCACCAAAGCACCGCGGTAGTGGACCTTGACTGTGTCGGTGGCTTTGGGGGAGGCGCCTGTACCGGCTTGCAATTCCCGATACACCAGACCACTCGCAGTTCGAACGGCGCCCGGCATCGCAGCCGCCTTTTCGAGATAAGCCTGGGACCCCGCCGAATCCGCAGGCGCCTGTCCCGACGGGGAGCACGAAATGAGTGCAGCCGAAAGAAGAATCAACAGAACACGCATTGGCTCAGGTTAGCAGATGACTCTTGCCCTCCGGAAAAAGCAGCGGCCCCGGCTGACGAATACCAGGTGCAACCAATCGGTAGAGATGGGATCCTTCGCCTGTGGCCACAACCCAGCAGCTACGCTTACATAGCCTCACTCAAACCGAAGCCCGCAAAAAAGAAGAAGTCTTGACCTACCGGTCTCCACCCGCGTAGTATCCCGCGCGCGTGCGCACCGTCGGATTGCCCGCGGCACTGACGGTGACGTGGATTTTGCGGAACTTGCCGTTGAGCGCGTGGTTCGACGGCGTGTAGCCCAGGATGTACTGATTGCGGATTTCGTGCGCCACTTCGCGCGCGATGCCGTCCACTTCCGCCAGCTCCTGCGGATACCAGGCCTGTCCGCCGGTGGCGAAGGTCAGTGCGTCGAGCGCCCGCTTGGCGTGTTCGGCCTCGCGCGGTTCGTTGTCGCTCAGCAATCCGATGCCGTAAATGATCACCCCGTTTTGCTGCGCCGCCTGAATCACGTGATCGAGTGTCTCGACACTGCGGTTGTCCTCGCCGTCCGTCACTACCAGTAGAATCTTCTTCTCTTTCTTCCCGCCATGCCGCAGGTGCTCCACGCCCATGCGCAGCGCATCGCGCATCGCCGTTTCGCCCCTCGAATCGATTTTCTTGAGCGCGTTCTCGAGCGACCGGATGTCGTTCGTGTAATCCTGCTCAAGCGAGGCCTCATCGTTGAAGTTCAAGATGAAGACTTCGTCGTCGGGATTCGAAGCCGCCACCAGGGCCAGCGCCGCCGAACCCACCTTGGCGCGCTTGTCGTGCATGCTGGCGCTGTTGTCGATGACCAGCCCTAACGACACCGGAACATCTTCCCGCCGGAACGACGCAATCACCTGTTGCACGCCGTCTTCATAGACCTTGAACGCGTTCTCCGGCAGATCCAGCACCAGGTGGCCCTGGCCGTCCACCACCGTGGCATGCAAATCCACCAGGCGCGAATCCGTGCGGAACGTGAACGATGGTGTATCGTCCGACACCTTCGCGTCAGGAGTTTGTGCAATCATCCAACCGCACACCAGCGCGGCCAGAGAAGCGCACATACTTAATTTAGTTAACAGGAATCGCATGCCGCTCCTCCCACCTTAAAGACGTGAGCCGCAAAGTGCAAGTTTCCCAGGGTTAATATTGCGGATGTTTGGAACGAATGCCGGAAGTTTAAACGCTACGGCCTTTTAGTCCAAACTGGCTCGCCGCCGTGAGCATGTGGCGATCATTGGTCCAAACGTCGCGGAAGCCGCGTTGTCGCGCGGAGAACAGGTGAATCGCATCGCCGGCTCGCACAAACACTCCGGAAGGAATGGCCCTCAGGACTTGGCTGAGATCCCAAAGCAGCCGATCGCTGATTGGCACCAAAGTCCACACGCCTTCTTCCACGTGGCTTCGAAACAGATCACTGAGCTCTTGGCCCTGACGTCGTGTGAGTTCCCCTTCCCGTATCCGTCGATGAATGGCGCAAGAAACCTCCGCGATACAGATTGACGACGAAACCATCTCAACTGGCTCCCTTACCATCTCCCGCACTCGTTCTGAATCCGGATCATTCAGATAGCATTTCGCCACATAGCCTGAATCGAAATAGAACATGCCTCAACGGTTGCGATCCCGGGAAATGAATCGTCCGCTGTCGCCCTTCAGCTTTGGAAACTTCTTCATATGCTCCCAATGCTCGGCAGGAAACCCCGTCGCTGCCGGACTTGCTGGCCGCAGCTCAGCCACCGGAACCCCACGTTTTACAATCAGCACCACGTCGCCGCCAGCTACTTGGTCGATGATCGCTCCCGTCCGATGGTGCAGTTCCCGGACGTTCAATCGCCTCATGTGACACATTGTCCCACATATCGCCGCCTGCATTGCCAGGTCCCAAATCCTGACTCCGCCCAAATCCCAAATCCTAACTCCTAAATCCCGCGCAGTTGCGCTGCTATAATCTCCCTGTTGCCGTCCCAGACACTCCATTCCGTGTGCGCGCTCGATTGCCCGGATGCGTGCGGTCTCCTGATCAACGTGGAAAACGGCCGCGGCAGCCGCCTGCGCGGAAATCCCGATCATCCGGTGACGCGCGGGTTCTTGTGCGGAAAGGTCGCGCGCTATCTGGAGCGAGAGTATTCTCCCGGCCGCCTGCTGTATCCGCAGCGGCGCATCGCATCGAAAGGCGAAGGCCGCTTCGCGCGCATCAGTTGGGACGAAGCCCTCGACGAAATTGCCGCGCGATTGCAGACCATCGCCGCCGAATTCGGACCCGAAGCCATCCTGCCCTATAGCTACGGCGGCTCCATGGGTTATTTGCAAGGCGGCAGCATGGACCGCCGCTTCTTCCATCGCCTCGGGGCTTCCCGGCTCGACCGCACCATCTGTTCGGCTGCGGGCGGCGCGGGACTCGTCGAAGCCACCGGCTACAAGTTCGGCACCGAACCCGAGCAGTTTCGCCACGCTAAGCTGATCCTGGCCTGGGGCGCCAATATTCTTGGCACCAATGTGCACTTGTGGCCGTTTATCGTGGAGGCGCGCCGCAACGGAGCCAGGTTCTACACCATCGACCCGCATCGCAACCGCACCGGCGAGCTGTCCGACAAGCACTTCTTCATCAACCCGGGAAGCGATACCGCGCTCGCGCTCGGCATGATGCACGTCATCCTCGCGGAAGGCCTCGAGGATGCCGATTACGTCAACCGTTACACTACGGGCGTCAAAGATCTTCGCCAGCGCGTCCAGGAATATCCGCCGGAACGTGTCGCGGCTCTCACGGGGCTCGCGCAAGAAGACATCATCGCGCTGGCTCGCGAGTATGCCACCATTCGGCCCGCGGTCATTCGTCTGAATTACGGTTTGCAGCGCACCGAGCGCGGCGCGATGGCCGTGCGCGCCATTTCGCTGCTGCCCGCGTTGATTGGCTCCTGGAAACAGGTGGGCGGCGGCGCCGTGCTTTCCACCTCCGGCGCATTTCAGATCAACCGTGCTGCGCTCGAACGTCCCGATTTGCAACTGCAATCTCCGCTGGGCCGGGAAGCGCGCTCCGTCAATATGTCGTTGCTTGGGAGCGCACTGAACGATTTAAGCGGCCCTCCGGTCAAGGCACTGGTCGTCTACAATTCCAATCCCGCTGCTGTGGCGCCCGATCAGAACGCCGTGCTCAAAGGTCTGCGGCGCAGCGATCTCTTTACCGTGGTTCTCGAACAGTTTCAGACCGACACAGCCGACCACGCCGACATCCTGCTCCCCGCAACCACGTTCCTCGAGCACACCGACGTTTACTTCGCTTACGGCCATTACTACATGCAGCTCGCGCGGCCCGTGCTCCCGGCCCCCGGTGAAACCAGGTCGAATGTCGAGGTGTTTCGCCTGCTTGCCGCGCGCATGGGATTCGATGATCCCTGTTTTCACGATTCCGAGGATGACATGATGCGCGCCATGCTGGCTTCGGATCATCCCTTCGTCAGCGGAATCACCATCGAAGAACTCGATCGCGAGCACTTCGTGCGTCTGCGCATCGCACCTGACGGTGATCCGTTCCTGCCATTTGCGAAGGGCGGGTTCGGTACGCCGTCGGGAAAATGCGAATTCCACGGAGAGACGCTCGAGTATATTCCTCCCATCGAATCCCGGCACGGCGACGGCGGGCTCCGCACCCGATACCCGCTCGAGCTGATCTCGCCGAAGAACGACGACAGCATGAATTCCACTTTCGGCTATCGTGCGGACGTCGACCGGCAAACCTCGCAACTGAAAATCAACGCCCAGGATGCCGCCGCGCGCGGCATCGTGACCGGCGATCAGGTGCGGATCTTCAACGGGCGAGGCTCGTGCCTGCTGGTCGCCAAGGTGGACGCATCGGTGGCGCCCGGGGTGGTCTGCGCCCCTTCCACGCGCTGGCCCAAGCAGTCCCCCGCGTCCCGCAATGTCAACGCGGTCACATCGGAGCGTCTTACCGACAAAGGTGGCGGACCGGCCTTCTACAGTTGCCTGGTGCAGGTGGAAAAGAGTGGCGATTGAAACCACGCGCCGCCAGTTCCTGATCGCACCTCTCGTACTTTGCGTCGCCGCATGCCGGAAAGCCGAACCGGATCTCTCCGCTTTCACTGAAGAGGAGCCCCCTCACCTTTCGTCCCTGGTTCGTGTGGCCGATCCGCGTGTCGCATCCCAACTGGTTTCCGGGTGGTACCAGGTAGAGCAAAATGCCTGGCGCTGGACCGCCCGGAATTTCGCGGTTGTTCTTCGTCCTCCGCCCGGCTCAGCCACTCTCGGGGCCACCTTGAAATTCCAGCTTTCTGTGCCCGATGTCGTCATCAAACGGCTGAAATTCGTTACAATCTCAGCTTCCCTACTTGGTTTGCACCTATCGCCTGAAACCTACGTCACGCCGTCCGATGCAATCTACGCGCGCGACATTCCGCCCGGCATTCTGTCCGGTGATTCCGTGCGTGTGGATTTCTCGCTCGACAAAGCCATACCCCCCAGTCAAGGCGGCGGACGTGAGCTCGGCGTGATCGCTCACAGTCTGAGCCTCGAAACCAGATGAAAACCGTGACCGCACAAACACAGGGCGTTGCCGCGGGATTGGCGCATCGCCGTCTGCAGTCCATCGCGCAAGCTGCGTTTTGGTTATTGCCGCCGCTCCTGTGTTTCGCCATCTATTGGCCCGGACTCTGGTCTTGGTTCCAGGCCGACGACTTCGCCTGGCTCGCCCTGCGCCTTCAGGTCCACGACCGGCATAGCCTCATGCGCGCGCTCTTTACCCCTATGGCGCAAGGATCGATTCGTCCATGGAGCGAGCGAGCTTACTTCCTGGTTTTCGAATCGCTGTTCGGCCTGAATGCCCTGCCCTTTCGGATTTGCGTCTTTTTGACGCAATGTGCCAGTTTGACACTCCTCGCCGCTGTGACGCGGCGGCTCACCGGCTCTCCCTGGGCCGGCTTTTCGGCCGCCGTTTTGTGGCTCGTGAATAGCAGCCTCATCACGGCCATGGTCTGGAGTTCCGCCTATAACCAGGTGCAGTGCGGCTTTTTCCTGCTGGGCGCCTTCTGGTTCCTGCTGCGCTATGTGCAAACCGGCCGAATATCCGACTACGTCTGGCAATGGGTGTTGTTTCTGTTGGGCTTTGGCGCCCTCGAAGTGAACGTCGTCTATCCGGCGTTGGCCGCGGCTTACACGCTGCTTCTCGCCCGCAAGTTTTTTTTCGCTACCCTGCCGCTGTTCATCCCTTCTGCCGCCTTCACGCTGATTGACCGGGCGTTAGCCGCTCCACAGGCCTCCGGCGCCTACGCTTTGCATTTTGATCGCGCCCTGCCCATGACGTTGTTCACTTATTGGCAGTGGGCTCTCGTCTCCGACTACCTCCCGACCAGCCTGTACGGGAGACTGGAAACCGTGCTGTTAGCATCGCTGACCTTGCTCCTGCTCACTTTCGCGATCGTGCGGGCGTGGCGGCACGATTGGTTACCGACGTTCTGCCTGGCCTGGTTCGCCATCGTCCTCGCGCCGGTACTGCCCCTGCGCGATCACATCTCGGACTATTATCTGACGCTGCCCACCATCGGCCTGGCGATGCTGGGGTCATACGCGCTGCTTTGGGCCTGGCGCCGGCCTGCGGTTTGGAAGCTGCTCGCGGTCACGGCGGCGGCTGCGTATATGATCCTGATGGTGCGATTCGACCACATCGCGACGCGTTGGTGGAACCAGCGAAGCTGGGCCGTCGAGCGGCTGGCATGGGGCGTCGAGCGCGCTCACCAATTGCATCCGGATAAGACTATCGTGCTCGATGGCGTTGACAGCACACTGTTCTGGGCTGGCATTTTCCATCACCCTTTTCGCCTGTTTGGCGTACCCAACGTGTATTTGACGCCCCGGTCGGAACTGCACATCGATCCCCATGACGCGACCGGGCGGGTCTCTGACTTTGTCCTGCCGAATGGCCTCGCTCTCCACGCGGCGAAGACCGATCGTATCGTGGTGTACCGTGTAGGCTCCGACCGCCTCAAAGCCATCACGTCGGCGTACGAGGAAGCCGCCATCGCCCAC
>Ga0335081_10007980_pt1 | contig 16965 bp, 14 predicted proteins | sample Lox_Sample_35_FD_206713 | JGI IMG/M metagenome (GOLD analysis project Ga0335081, IMG submission 206713) | Soil microbial communities from Loxahatchee National Wildlife Refuge, Florida, United States - Lox_Sample_3.5 | ecosystem: Environmental > Terrestrial > Soil > Wetlands | place: USA... | reverse complement strand
TTATCTGTACTTCTGCGCGGTGCTGGCCGCGCTCAGCCATCTTCTGCTGGACTATACGACCGCCTACGGCACTCGCCTTTTCGAGCCGTTCAATTTCCGCTGGTACTCGTGGGACATCGTCTACATCATCGAGCCGCTCATCCTGCTGGCGCTGCTTGCCGGGCTGGCCGTGCCCGCCCTGCTCGGCCTCATCAGCCAGGAAGTAGGAGCGCGCAGCAGGGGGCCGCGTGGTAGAGGCGCTGCCATCGCCGCTCTGCTCTGCGTAGTCCTGATCTGGGTGGTGCGCGATTATGAGCACCGGCGGGCGGTCACGGCGATGGACTCTTTCCTCTACCACGGCGCCGAGCCGGTGCGTGTGGCGGCCTATCCTTACATGATCAATCCATTCCGCTGGCACGGAGTGGTGGAGACAGCCGACTTTTTCGAGACGGTGGCGGTGAACTCCCGTGGACCGGAGGTCGGTTCCGCGGAAGGAAGGATTTACTACAAGCCGCCGGAGACCAGGGTCACTGGCGCGGCGAAGGCGTCGTACTTCGGGCGCGTGTATCTCGATTGGGCGGTGTTCCCCTACGTGGAGCAACAGAGCGTCAATGAGGAGACGAGCGGCTATCTGGTCGAATTCCAGGACCTGCGCTACACCTATCCCTCACGGTCGCGACGGGCGCCGCTGGGCGGCTTTGTCCTGCTCAGCCCCAGCTTGCGGGTCCTGCAACAGGGAATGAATGCCAGCCGCTCGCCCTCGGTGGAGAGCCTCACGCATCCGCCGGCAAGCGAATAGCGGTCGGAGGCTGTTGCCCTCACCTTGACGCCACGCCTTCAGGCCGTAGACAATCGAACCACGAGGTGAGCCATGCTTGCGTACCTGTTCGTGATTCTGGCGGCGGGCGTGCATATCCGCTTTATCGCGCTGCCCTTCAGCTTTACGCCTGTGGTTGCCGCACTGCTGTACTTCGGCGCTCGCCTGCCGCGCAAGCAGATGTGGGTCCCGGTTGCCCTGCTCGCCGCTTCGGACGTGTACCTCACGCGGGTCACCTACGGCTATCCGCTGACGGTGGATCACCTGGTCACGTGGGCATGGTACGCCGCCATGGTCCTGCTTGGCGGCATTCTAATCAAGGGCTTCTCGCCGCTGCGCATTGGTGCCTCTGCCCTGATCGGCTCGGTGTCGTTTTTCCTCATCAGTAATTTTTCTGTCTGGATGGTCTGGCGCATGTATCCGAAGACCTTCAATGGCCTGATGACATGCTACGTGGCCGGACTGCCGTTCTTCCGCACCGCCATCATTTCCGACCTGCTGTTCAGCGCCGCGTTTTTCGGCATTGGATACCTGGCCAACCGCGAGCGAGCCACGGCGGCGGCAACGACAAGATAGGCTGCCGACTCCGCCAATCGAGTCCTGCCCCCATCGGGTGCCCGAATCGGGAGCCTTATGCCTTACGCAATCCGTCCGGCCGCTACGGCCGTACTACAGTGCGACAGCATTGCGTAAACTGCTGATGCGGCGGAGGCAGCAAATGACAGGGAAAGCGCGGGAGGTATTTCTCACCGGTGGTACGGGATACATGGGAAGCGCGCTGGCGGCGGAACTGGTGCGGCGCGGACATCACGTACGCGTGCTGTGCGGCCCGGCTCCGAGCGGAAGGCGCCGCGGGACTGCGAACTGGTGCATGGCGACGCGCTGCGCGCCGAAAGTTACGCATCGCAAGTAGCGCCCGCCGACACCTTCGTTCATCTGGTGGGCGTGGCCCATCCCAATCCGAAGAAGGCTGCCGAGTTCCGCAGTGTCGACCTGAAGTCATGCCGGGAGGCGGTGCAGGCTGCCTGCCAGGCACGTGTGAAGCACTTCATCTATCTCAGCGTGGCGCGGCCGGCGCCGGTGATGCAGGAGTATCAGGCGGCCCGGGCGGAAGGCGAGCGTGCAATCCGCGAGCGGGGAGTTCCGGCGACCTTCGTGCGGCCCTGGTATGTGCTGGGCCCCGGTCACCGCTGGCCGACGCTTCTGATTCCCTTCTACACTCTTGCCAGGCTGTATCCGCCCACGCGTGCCGGCGCCGAGCGGCTGGCGCTAGTGACGCTCGAACAGATGACGCTTACGCTGGCCTGGGCGGTGGAGAATCCGGCGGAGGAAATTCGGGTGCTGGAGCCGTCGCACATCAGGCGCGGCTTCGGCGAGCCGGAGGCCGCGGGGCTGGAGGCTGCCTCGGCCTGAGTCTCAGGCTGCGCCGCGCTGCTCGCCTGCCCGTCTGGAGCGCCTTTTTTGCAGCCGTAGAATCCACCAGCCGATCAGAACAGCAGCGGCAACCACGGCGATCGTGTATCGCAGGTGATGATGAAAGGCGCTGCCGACGAAGCCCAGAATCTGCGGGCCGTAGCGGATGACGATGAGCGAGACGACGGAGAAGCGGATGACCCGGCCGGCGAAGATCGCGCCCAGGAAATGCCAGAAGTTCATCTCGGCAACGCCTGCCGAGAGCACGAACAGCTTGAATGGCGTGGGCGGCGGCAACATGGAAGGGAACATGATGGCCCAGAATTCATGCTGTTCGAACGAGGCACGGATCTTATCGAAGCGGGCTTGCCCGATGCGCTTGACCAGCAGCACCTCGCCGCCCTTGTAGCCGATAAGGTAAATGGGAATGCTGCCCAGGGCGGAGCCGGCCGCCGCCATTACGGCATAAAGCAGGAACCGCCTGGGGTCACGCCAGGCATAGCCGGCGACGATGGCGTCGAGCGGCATGCCGAGGAAGGCAGCGTCGACCGCCGCGAATCCCATTACGCCCCAGATGCCGAGCGGCTTCAGCAGCGCCAGAATCAGGGCCGACCATTTGGCGAGAAGGTGTTTCAAGGCAGTGGCTAGTGTCTGGCGGTCAGTGGCCAGATCTCCCCATGCAGTTGGGACGGTGGCATTGAGGCCTCAACCTCCGATTCTACGCGACGCGTCAGATGCTCCAACCCATTCGTCTGCTGTGGCCCATCGCCTCTGATTACTGACCACTAGCCACTGACTAGTGACCACTGCATAATGGCTTCATGCCCGCCGCCAAAGATGTGCAGCGCAAAATCGACGCGCTGCGCGACAGGATTCGCTATCACGAACACCGCTATTACGTTCTCGACAGTCCGGAGATCAGCGATGCCGAATTCGACGGCCTGATGAACGAGCTGAAGGCGCTGGAAGCCGCCCACCCCGAGCTGATCACGCCCGATTCTCCAACACAGAGGGTGGGAGGGAAGCCGCGCGAGGGCTTTATCAAGGTGCGGCACTCCACGCCCATGCTCTCGCTCGACAACGCATACACCGAGCAGGAGCTACGCGACTGGGAGCGGCGCGTGCACGAGCTGAGCGGCGAGTCGCGTGTGGATTACGTATGCGAGCTCAAGCTCGACGGCATGTCGCTCGCAATCCGCTACCAGGCCGGGAGACTCGCGCTGGCGGTCACACGCGGCGATGGCACGGTGGGCGAGGATGTGACGCTGAACGTGCGCACCGTGCGCAGCGTACCGCTTTCGATTCCGCCGAAGACGCTGGAGAAGGCGCATCTGCCGCCGGAGTTCGAAGTCCGCGGCGAACTGCTGATGCCGGTCAGCGGCTTCCAGCGCATGAACGAGGAACGCGAGCAGCAGGGGCTGGCGAAATTTGCCAATCCCCGCAACGCAACCGCCGGCACGGTCCGCGTGCTGGAGCCGAACATCACCGCTTCGCGGCGGCTCGACTTCTTCTCCTATTTCCTGCTGGCCGAGGGGCGCAACCTCTTCGAGCGGCACTCCGAATCTCTGAAGGCGCTGCAGACCGCGGGTTTCAAGGTGAATCCCAATCACCGCCTGGTGCACAGCCTCGACGAAGCCTGGGAGTTCATCAACGCGTGGGAAGCGAAGCGTGACAGCCTGGCCTACGAGATCGACGGTATCGTCCTCAAAGTCGATCGGGTTGCGCTGCAGGAGGAGCTCGGGTACACGGGCAAGGCTCCGCGGTGGGCGATCGCGTACAAATACGCCGCGCGCTCGGGAGAGACGCAGATCGAGGACATTCTGGTGCAGGTGGGGCGCACCGGCAAGCTGACTCCCGTGGCCGCGCTGAAGCCGGTCCCCATCGGCGGTACCACGGTGAGCCGTGCCACGCTGCACAACATGGATGAGATCGAACGTCTGGGAGTGCGCATCGGCGACTGGGTGCTGGTGGAGCGCGGCGGCGACGTGATTCCCAAAGTGGTGAAGGTGCTTGAAGACAGGCCGCGCGGCCACCGCCATTTCCATATGCCGGAGCGGTGTCCGGTCTGCGGCGGGCACGTGGTTCGCGCCGAAGGGGAAGCCGACCACCGCTGCGTGAATGCGAACTGTCCCGCCAAGCTGAGGGAGAGCATCCGCCATTTTGCCTCACGCGGCGTGATGAACATCGAAGGCATGGGCGATGCGCTGGTCAATCAGCTGGTCGAGACCGGGATGGTGAAGGATGTTGCCGACATCTACGACCTGACCGGGGACAAGCTGCTCAGGCTGGAGCGGATGGGAAAGAAGTCGGCGCAGAACGTTCTGAACGAAGTCGCGAACTCGAAGAAGCTGCCGCTGGAGCGCGTGATCTACGGGCTGGGAATCCGCTTTGTTGGCGAGCGCACGGCGCAATTTCTGGCCGAGCACTTCGGCTCGATGGATGCGCTGATGAAGGCCAGCGAAGAGGAATTGCAGGAAGTGAACGAAATCGGGCCGCGGGTTTCGGCCGCGGTGCGGGAGTTCTTCGACGAGCCGAAGAATGTGGCGCTGGTGGGGCGGCTACGCCGGGCGGGACTGACCTTCAGCGGACAGAAGAAGCAGCGCGCGACCACACTCGCAGGCAAGACGTTCGTCCTCACCGGAACCCTGGAACGCTACACGCGCGAGGCGGCCAAAAAGCTGATCGAGGACGCCGGGGGCAAAGTGGCCGGCTCAGTCAGCAAGAAGACGGATTATGTTGTCGCCGGAGCCGAAGCCGGATCGAAGCTGGATAAAGCCCGCGAGCTGGGAGTGGCGGTGATCGGGGAGAGGCAGATGGAAGAGCTGGTGGGAAGTTAGCCCGGTTCCACCGGGCGCTTAAGCTCGTCAGTCGGCATCGGCGATAATGGCAGGCGCGGCGCCTCGCTCAACGAATCTGTTCAGGTGTTCGGGGCTGAACCCAGGATCCGGCTGGTTCTACTGATACGTCACCCGCTTCTCGCCCTTGACCACCCGTCCGATGGTGTAGCCTTTCTCCCCACAGCGCTCCAGAATGGTCTGCACCTTTTTGAACTTCTTTGGCGGAACGACAAGAATCATGCCGATGCCCATGTTGAAGGTGCGCAGCATTTCGTCCTGAGGAACGTTGCCGAGCTTCTGCAGGTACTCGAAGATGGGCAGCACCGGCCAGGAGTTGATCTCGACGATGGCGCCGGCGCCCTTGGGCAGCACGCGCGGCAGGTTCTCGGTGATGCCGCCGCCGGTGATGTGCGCCATGGCCGAGACCGCGTCGGCTTCGATCATGCGCCGCAGGATCGGCCAGTAGCTCCTGTGGGTCTTCATCAGCTCGCCGCCGACCTTGCCTTTGATCTCGTTGACCCAGGAATCGGGAGTGTAGTTGGTGGTCTCGAAGAAGAGCTTGCGGGCAAGCGCGTAGCCGTTGGTATGGAGTCCGGTGGAGGGCAGCCCCACCAGAACGTCGCCGGCCTCGACAGCTTTGCCGGTGATGATGCGGTCGCGGTTCACCACCCCGACGATGAAGCCCGCGAGATCGTATTCGCCATCCGCGTAAAAGCCCGGCATCTCGGCAGTTTCGCCACCGATGAGCGCGCACCCGTTGTGCCTGCAGGCCTCGGCGATGCCGGCGATGACCTTCTCGGCGATTTCGGGCTGCAGTCTGCCGGCGGCGAAGTAGTCCATGAAAAACATGGGAGCGGCGCCCTGCACGGCGATGTCGTTGACGCAATGATTCACCAGGTCAGCGCCGACGGTGTGGTGCAGGTTCATCTCGAAAGCGATCTTCAGCTTGGTGCCGACGCCGTCGACGCTGGAGACCAGCACCGGGTCCGGATACTTTTTCTTGTCGATCGAGAACAGGCCGCCAAAGCCGCCGATTTCGCTCAGCACGCCGCGGTTGAAGGTCTTGTGGGCGAGGTACCGGATGCGCTGTTTGGTGCGCTTGGCGCGGTCGATGTCGACGCCCGAGTCGGCGTACGTAATGCTGCGGGGCTCTGCTGTGTGCTGTGCCAAGTGTTTGGGATCCAGTTGTTCGAGGGCGCGTCGCCGCAGAAATGTTTCGCGGAGGAATTCATTGTAACATTCCCACGCCCCGAGTCCCGCCGTGCAGATGAAGTGCGGCAGCCCAACAGCAGCCATCTCCGAAGGCGGCGCAGTACGCGGATTTTGCAATGCTAGACTGAATCCGTGATTGCGGAAATCATCGCTATCGGCTCGGAGATGCTGACTCCGTACCGCCAGGATACGAATTCGCTGTTTCTCACCGAGCGGCTGAATTCACTGGGAATCAGCGTGGCTTTCAAGACCGTGGTCGGCGACCACCTCGAGCATCTGATCGGGGTGGTACACACGGCGGCCAGCCGGGCAGATATTTCCGTGCTGATGGGCGGACTCGGGCCGACCCAGGACGACCTGACGCGCGAGGCGGTGGCGGAGGCGCTGGGGGTCGAACTGAGGCGCGATCACGCACTCGTCACGGAGATGTACAAGCGATTTGCCGAGCGCCGCATCCCGATGCCGGAGAACAACGCGCAGCAGGCCGATGTACTCGCGGGCGCTGTAGTGCTGCCGAACACCAGGGGCACGGCGCCGGGACAGTGGCTGGAAACTGCGTTTGAGGGCAAGCCGAGGATCATGGCACTGTTGCCGGGGCCTCCCCATGAACTCCAGGCGATGTGGGATGGGGAATGCATGCCTCGCCTGCGCGAGAGGGTGCCTGCCGCGGCGATCGCTACCCGGATTGTGAAGGTGGCGATGATGGGCGAATCGGCGGTCGACCAACGTACGGCCCCCATCTACAGGAAACATCCGAACGTCGAGACGACGGTGCTGGCAGGCCAGGGGCAGGTGGAATTCCATCTGCGCGCTACGGCCGCGAGCAAAGGCGAAGCGCAGGCAGAAGTGGACCGGCTTGCGGGTGAACTGGAAGATGAACTGGACGATGCGGTGTTCTCCTCGGCGGGCGAATCATTGGAGGAGATCGTCAATTACTACCTGCAGATGCGCAACGCCAAAGTCGCTGTGGCGGAGTCGTGCACCGGAGGTCTGATCGCGGAGAGGATTACCTCGGTGGCCGGCAGTTCGCGCTCTTTCCTCGGAGGGGCGGTTGTGTATTCCAACGAGCTCAAGACACTGTTTGCCGACATCCCGCCGCTGATGCTCGAGGAACATGGCGCCGTAAGCCGGGAAGTCGCGCTCGCCCTGGCGGAGAACATCCGCGAGATCTGCCGGGCCGATATCGGGGTCGGGGTGACGGGCATTTCGGGGCCGGGCGGAGGCAGCGAGGAAAAGCCGGTGGGGCTGGTGTTTGTCGCGGTTTCGGACGGGAACAGACACGATGTGGTCCAGCGGCGGTTCTTCGGCGACCGCGAACGGGTGCGGAGATGGGCCAGCCAGCAGGCGTTGGACATGGTAAGGCGCATGTTGATGTGAAGGAGAGCAACTAGCAACTGGCAATTAGCAAGAGGCAAATAGCTCTCAAAACGGGTGCCGTTTGCAGGGGCTAAAAGCCCGTGTCCTTTTTGCGCGTTTCGGCACGACTGGAAGTCGTGCCCTGATACAAGGCACCGAGCCGTGCGACTGTTTGTAGCCCTTGATATCGATGTGGACATACGCCGGCGCATCGCCGAATTTCGCGAGCAGATGCAGGCGCTGGCTCCCGATGTGCGCTGGGTCGGGCCGGAGACGTTTCACGTCACGCTTCAGTTCCTGGGCGAAACGAAGAAGCTGGATGAGATCCAGAGCGCGCTCAGGCAGGTGAAGGGGTCAGCGGTTGAACTGGCGTTTCGCGGCACGGGGTTTTTCCCAAGCCCGAAATCGCCACGCGTGTTTTGGGTCGGGATGGAATCCGACGAGCATTTACAGGAGCTGGCGAACTCGATTGGAGAAGCGTTGAAGCTGCTCGGCTTCGAACGCGATGCCGGACCGTTCAAACCACACCTGACGCTGGCGCGCGCCGGCAGCGGCAGGCCGCGTCCCGTTCGGGGTGAGCATGCTGCCGCCGGATTGCTGGCCGTGCGGGTCAAGCTCGACGGAGTAGCGCCGCCCGACTTCGGTACAATGACGGCGCGCGAGTTCTGCCTGTACGAGAGCAGGCTATCGCCGGCGGGAGCGAGATACACCAGGCTGGCGAGTTATGCGCTGGGGCCATGACCAGGCTCGTCCTCATCATCGTTGTGGTTTCTTACCTGCTGGGCTCGATCCCCTTCGGCTATCTGCTGGTGCGGATCTTTCGCGGGCAGGATATCCGCAAGAGCGGCAGCGGAAACATCGGCGCCACGAACGTTGCCCGCGGGTCGAAGGGCCTGGGGCTGGTCACGCTTCTGCTTGACGCATTCAAGGGCTACGCAGCCGTGGCGTTCGCATTGTGGCTGGCGGAGAGGCAGAGGTTCGCGGGAGAGGTGCCGGCCAGCCTTTACGGGACGGGGGAGCAGGGGATGAGCAGTCACACCATCCTTTTTCTGGCAGCCCTGGCCGCATTCGTTGCAATAGTCGGGCACATATTCACCATCTGGTTACGGTTCCGGGGCGGCAAAGGGGTGGCGGCCGCCGCCGGCGCGTTCCTTGGGCTGGCGCCGCGGGCGATGCTGGTTGCGCTTGTTCTGTTCGTGCTGGTGGTGGCGCTTACCCGATACGTTTCGCTGGGTAGCATCATTGCGGTCGCGGCATTTCCACTGTGTTTCTGGTGGCTGAATCCGGCGGAGCGCACAACCCCGCCAATCCTGCTGCTGGTGGCGGCCTCGTCGCTGCTGATCGTGGTGCGGCACAGGGACAACATCCGGCGCCTGCTGGCGGGAACCGAAAACCGCCTGCGTCAGGAAGAACATTCATGAGCAAGATCGCCATTATCGGTGCCGGGGCGTGGGGCACGGCGATCTCCATCGTTCTGGGCCGCAAGGGGACGCACGGCGTGCGGCTGTGGGCGCACGAGACCGAGGTGCGCGAGAGCATCGCCGGATCCCGTGTCAACGAGCTGTTTCTGCCCGGATACAGCATTCCGGAGACGGTGCGCTGTACCAACAGCCTGGAGGAGGCAGTGGCAGGCGCGGAGATCGTGGTCAGCGTCATGCCGTCCCACCATACGCGCCGGCTGTTCGAGAGGATGCGGCCGTGTCTCCGCCCGGAAATGCTGATCGTCAGTGCGACCAAGGGCATCGAGAACGATTCGCTACTGCGCATGACCGAGGTCATCACTGGAGTTCTGGCAAATGGCAGCGCCGGATTCCGCCCACGAATCGGGACGCTCAGCGGACCAAGCTTTGCCCGGGAAGTGGCCAAAGGCGATCCCACCGCAATCACCATTGCCTCGAAGGACAGCGAGCTTGCCACACTGGTGCAGCGGGAGTTCAGCGATCCGTGCTTCCGGATTTACACGAACGACGATGTTATTGGGGTGGAACTGGGGGGCGCGCTGAAAAACATCATCGCCATTGCGGCGGGAGTGCTGTGCGGCCTGGAACTGGGAAACAATACCGTAGCCGCGCTCATCACGCGCGGTCTGGCGGAGATGACGCGGCTGGTGGTGGCCTGCGGCGGGAACGCCGCGACCATGTCCGGGCTGGCGGGACTGGGCGACCTGGTGCTCACCTGCACCGGCGGACTCTCGCGCAATCGCACCGTGGGCATTGAACTGGGGCGCGGCCGCAGGCTGGAGGACATCATCGCGGGCATGCATGGCATGGTGGCCGAAGGTGTGCTGACGACCAATGCCGCGGTTGGACTGGCGCACCGGGCGGGAGTGGAGATGCCCATTACCGAGCAGATGCACGCCATACTGCAGCAGGGAAAACCGGTACAGGATGCCATCCGCGATCTTATGGGCCGACGCTCCACCAGCGAGGTGGCCCTGGTTCGGGGCTAGGGCAGTCCAGCGCCCGGGTCTTCAGCAGCCCTGGGGAAAAGCATGCCGGGCCAATTTCTGCGCCCTGAAGTTGTCTGGTGAGCAACCATCACCTTCGGGTTGAGCGCGCGGGAGGGCGGTGCGCTCTGTCGCTGGGGCCGTTGGCTGATGGGCTGACATGCGGTCCGCCGGTCAGGGTATCAAAGTAGCCTAGCAGCAGAGTTTTCAGGGCGGCTTCGGGCAGCATGCTCCGATCGAGCATGTGCTCCAGCGCGAGGGCATGCGTGACGGCCGACAATGACATGGCGGCAGCAGCGGGCGAGAGCGACAGCCTGCGACGCGTCGCCTGCGCGATCTCCTCCAGCAGACGGACCCGCGGACCGGCCAGCCTCCGGTTCATGGCCGCCAGCCTGGCCCTGACCTCCGGGTGACGCACCGCAAACAGCTTGAACTCGAGCACCAGCAGAGTCCAGCGGCGCTCCTCGCAGATGGCGAGAAGAGAGTCGCGAGAGATCCGGAGCTTCTCGTGGGGTTTCCCTCCCAGCAATCTTTCGATATGGGCGATACGCGAGGTTACTTCACTTTCCAGCAGCGCCAGAAACAGATCTTCCTTGCTGGCAAAGTTGGCGTAAAAGGCTCCCCGCGTGTGGCCTGCTTCGGTGGCAATGTCCTCCAGCCTGGCGGCTTCAAACCCGTCGCGGGCGAATATTTTTTCGGCGGCGCGGAGGAGGCGCGCACGGGTGCCCTCGGGGCGTTCCTGACGGCGGGAGATGAGCGGGGGGTTTTTCATTTATGCTCAAAATGGCGTTCGCCGCCGCCGTGTTGGATGCGGAATTTGCGCAACGCGGCTGCTCCGGTGAACATCTAAGGTGAGGGTATCCGGCGCGCAGAAACCAATACATACATGCATGTATGTACGTACTAACGTACCATGGAAAGAAGCGAAAGTAATTTCTGGAAACGCGGGCACGATAAAGCCGGTTTCGCGGCAAGCCTGGGCGCGCTGGTTCTGCTGTCCTGCTGCCTGGTGTTTCCGCAGGTTCAGAACCCAGGGCTTACGTCGCTGCCTTCCGCCGAGCAGGTCATCCAGCGGCAGCAGGACCCGTTCAGCGGCTCCCTGCCGCAGGGGAAGGCGGCCGCCGGAGTCATCGATCTGAGCATCGAAGACGCGCTGGACCGGGGTCTGAAGTACAATCTGGGACTTTATCTGAGCGATCGCGCGACCGATCAGACGCGGGCGGCGCGGCTGCGTGCGCTCAGCGAACTGTTGCCGGTGGTGAACGGCGGGTTTTCGGGAGAAGAGACGCGCATCAACCTGAAGGCGTTCGGCCTGACCTTCCCCGGGTTTCCCAGTTCGGTGGGGCCGTTCAGCCTGACGGAATTGCAGGCCACGGGATCGTGGGACCCACTCAATCTGCACTACATCAGCGGGGTGCATGCTGCCACGCAGAACGTGAAGGCGGCGGAGTTCAGCTATCGGGACGCGCGCGACACGGTGGTGCTCGCGGTGGGGGCCAATTACCTGCTCACCATTGCGCATGAATCCCGTGTAGAGGCGACCGAAGCTGAGCTGAAGGCGGCACAGGCGCTCTATCAGCTCGCGGTGGACCAGGAGAACGCCGGCATTGCGCCTGAGATCGATACTCTGCGCGCCCGGGTGCAGTTGCAGACGCAGCAGTCGGCGCTCATCCAGGCGCAGAACGACCTGGAAAAGCAGCGCATTGCGCTGGCACGCGTTATCGGGTTGCCGGTGCAGCAGAAATTTCGGCTGGTGAACCGGGTGCCTTATCAGCCGTTGCCGGAAGCGGAGACGGCGAATGCCTACGAACGGGCATTGCAGACGCGGCCGGACTATCAGGCTGCCCTCGCGTCGCTGCGGGCGGCGCAGTACAGCCTGGATGCTGCGTGGCAGCAGCGGCTGCCTTCGATCGGCTTCGCGGGCAATTACGGTGTGCTGGGCTTCAATCCCGCGTCGTTGGGCCCGAACTGGACGGCGGCTGCGACGCTCGCCATCCCGATTTTTCAGGGAGGGAAGGTGGAGTCGGACATCCAGCAGGCCAGGGCGGTGCTCAAACAGCGACAGGCGCAGGTGGACAATCTGAGGGGCAGCATCGAGCAGGACATCGAAAACTCGCTGCTCGACCTGAGAGCTGCGGCGGAGCAGGTAGAAGTGGCGAAGACGGGGCTGGACTACGCGCAGCGGACGTTAGAGCAGTCGCAGGACCGTTTTGCCGCCGGTGTGACCAACAACGTTGAGGTGATCCAGGCGCAGCAGCAGCTGGCATCGGCCAATGAACAGTACATTGCCAGCCTCTATGGGCATAACATCGCAAAGGTGCTTCTGGCACGCGCCATCGGCAATGCCGAGCAGGCGGTCAAGCAGTATCTGTCGCAGCCAGGCAGCGTGGTGCCGGTGAATCCCGCAACCCCGCCGAACCCGGCCCCACCGCCGGCGGCGCCGCAGACGGTGCCGCAGGGGCCGTCTGGAAACGTGGGAGAGCTCCGCGCGATGCGGCCACAGCCGGAGTGGAAGGCGGCATCGGGAATTGCGGTAGCGCGGCCGGAACAGGACACGGCCGGTCAGGCGACCGGGGGTCAGCAATAGGTGCAGACAGGGGAAGAGATGAGTCCCACCAGGACAGAACAGGATGACGTCGAACGCCCGCAGCTCGGGGGCGAAAATCACGAAGAACCCCGCGAGGCGGAACTGCGGCATCGCGAGGCGGAGCGGCGGGGCTTCTTCCAGAAGCACCCCGCGGCCAAGCCTGTGGTCTTTCTGGTGGCCATTGTCGCCGTCGTTCTGGTCGGCTGGTTCTGGTGGGAGAGCAGGCAGTGGGAGGACACCGACGATGCCGAGATCGACGGCCACATCTATCCCATCAGCGCGCGGGTGAGCGGTCAGGTCATCAAGGTGAATTTCGACGACGGGCAGATTGTGCGCAAGGGCGACGTGCTGGTGGTCATCGATCCCACCGACTATACGGTCGCGCTGGAGCGTGCCCGGGCCGACTATCAGGATGCGCAGGCGCAGGCCGACGCCGCACGCTATGGAGTACCGGTCTCCAGCGTAGGCTCCACCAGCCAGATCCGTTCGGCAACGGCCGACATGGCCTCGGCGCGAGCGGGAGTGGCCGCGGCGCAGAAGGAGGCCGAAGCTGCGCAGTCGCAGGTGACCGAGGCCGAGGCGGACGCGCAAAAGCTGAACACCGACGTGGAGCGTTACCGGCAACTGCTGGGCAAGCGCGAGATCTCGCAGCAGCAGTTCGATGCTGCAACCGCGGCGGCAACGGCTGCCAACGCGACGGTACAGGCGCGCCAGGCGGCGCTGCTGGCGGCAGAGTCCCAGGTGAAGATGGCGCAATCGCGGATCGAGCAGGCAAATGCGGAGCTGCGAAACGCGCAGGCCACGCCCAACACCGTGGCGGCGACTAAATCAAAAGCGGCTTCGGCCGATGCCCAGGCGCTGCGTTACAAGGCGGCGCTCGACCAGGCGCAGCTGAATCTCTCCTACACGACCATTGCAGCCCCGGTGGATGGGGTGGTGGGAAAACGTTCGGTGCAGGTCGGTTCCAATGTGGCGGTCGGCCAGGACCTGATGGCCATCGTGCCATTGCGGGACGTCTGGGTGACGGCAAATTTCAAGGAAACACAGCTCGCCCACATGCAGCCGGGACAGCCGGTCAAGATCAAGGTGGATACCTACGGCGGCCGTAAATGGGATGGCCACGTCTCCAATGTGGGAGGAGCAACCGGCGCCAAGTTCAGTCTGCTGCCTCCGGAAAACGCCACCGGCAATTATGTGAAGGTGGTGCAGCGCATCCCGGTACGAATCGACTTCGATGGCAACGATAAGCCGGACTTCAACAGGGACGGCCTGCTTCGGCCGGGAATGTCGGTGGAGCCTGACGTGCGGGTATCGTATCAGCCGCACGGCCGACGCTAGGAACCGGTTTTCGCGCCCTCGTGCAAGGACAAAAGAAAGCTTGTTTTCCTGCTGTTGCCGGATAGCCCGGCTGTCGCCCGATTATTCCCCAAGCATGGGTAGGGCAGCAGATTATCCCACAAACGAGCTATAGAGCTGTGCGACCTCAATGCCGATTTTGATTAGTAAATGGGTGAATTCCTGTCATACTTGTGCTGGCAGCGCCCTTTGACAATGAATTACGCGACTTTACCCAACCTGATTGCGCTGTTCATCCTGGTTGCAGTGTTTTGGGCGATTTCAAGGCGGGCGACCGCCGAGCGCCTGCATCTGTGGCTGGTGGGCTGGATCCTCATCCTGCTGCATTTCGTGGCCCAGTTTGTAACCGCGGGAGAAGGCGCATGGAGTCGGGTGGCAACCACGATCAACCTGGATTGCCTGGCGCTGGCCGGCGTCGCCTTTCTGGTTTCCTGTTCGCTGATTGCTCTCGACCAGCGGCGGCAACTTCTGTTGGGCATCGCGATTGCTGCCCCGGCACTCAGCTATGTCAACGGGGTGATCTGGGGGATTGCGGACCCGGACTTCTACTATTTTCTGATTGCCATTGGAGCGGCAGCTCCGCTGATGGTGTTCTGGCGGTACAGCCGGCGGGGCCACAGCTATGGCGTCATCGTGACGGCGGCAGTCGTGCTGATGGCCGCTGTAACCGCGTGGATCGTAGCCCGCGGGGCCGGCGCCCTGGGCATTACGGTCATACTTGCCAGCCTCAATCTGGTCGCCGCCATTCTGTACTGGAACCGTTACCGCCGGCCCACGGCGGGAGTGCTGACGGCAGTCCTCGGATTTGCCGCGTGGGGCGCGGTATTTCCCACGTCCATTCTGATCAGCATTTTCCTGAAGTCGGTGAAGGTGGACTCCGAGGTATGGAACATTCCCAAGTATCTGGTCGCGCTGGGGATGATCCTTACCCTGCTGGAAGACCAGATGGAGAAGAGCCAGTATCTTGCGTATCACGACGAGCTCACAGGTTTGCCGAATCGGCGCCTGCTGGAGGACCGGATGGAGCAGGCTCTGGCCTCCGCCCGGCGCGCCAGAACCAGGGTGGCAGTGCTGCTGCTGGATCTTGACCACTTCAAGGAAGTGAACGACAACTTCGGGCACCGGCTTGGCGACGAAGCGCTGAAGGGCGTGGTAACCCGGCTTGCAAACCGGATTCGGGCCAGCGACACGCTGGCGCGTTCCGGCGGCGATGAGTTTACCGTGATCAGTTCGGTGAACGATCTCTCGGGGGCCGAGGTTCTGGCTCAGGACCTGGAATTGGCACTGAGCACGCCCATTGAAGTCGGAGATGCGCGAGTGCAGATCGGATTGAGCGTCGGTATCGCCCTGTATCCCGAGGACGGCGATACGGCCGACGAGTTGCATGCCGCCGCTGATCGCGCCATGTATGCGGCCAAACGCTCGCGCTCCCGCGCCGTGGCGAGCCTGGCGCCGGAAGCCCCGGCCTAGGACGGACCCGGAACGCAGATCCCCGGCATGGCAGCCCCCCGCCGGCGCGGTCGTTTATCCTGCTTAAAGCATGAAGAGAGCGGTCTTCCTGGCGCTGCTTTGTCTCGCCCCACTATCGCTGTGCATGACTGCGCTCCGGGCACAGAGTGCCTCTGCGGCGCAGCGGCTGTACGGCACCTGGTATGTCTATCCGCCGGGCAATCCCGATACCGATTCCGTTCGCCGGGAGTTCCGGCACGACGAGGCTGCGGGCAAAGACGAGCTCGTCGTTACGCGAACCTGTCCTGCCGGGTATGATTCGCCCGCAGTCAGGGCGGTCTCCCCGATTGAGGTTTCGGACAGCACCATACGTGTTCTGAAAATCGCTTCCGCGAGCAGCCCGGGTCCGGGCAGTTCCGTCTGCCGGGCGAATATCGATGCCGGCGTTCTGGGCTATACGCTCTCCCGCGACGGCAGCCGGATCACCATCACCAACCCGGGCGGCAAGCCCGACTTACTGGAGCTGGCGCGCGAGAACGCGGCGAGCGACTCCCTGCTGCCGGCGAACCTCTACGGGACCTGGATAGCGCCGGTGGAGAACGAAAACGATGTCAGGCTTCAGATACGGCTGGTGTTCTACAACAGTGCGGAGCGGGACCAGGGGAAGGTGCGCCAGATCGCCATATGCTCCAAAGGCAATAGCACAGTTCTGTCGCAGGTCGATTCCGATATCAGCGTCAGCAGCGGGAGCATTACCATCCTGCAATCGGCATCCCACGAGCAGCGCGACGGGCCTCTGGTATGCAGGGCAACGATCGCATCAGGCACGTTGCGCTATGCGATATCTCCGGATGGCACCAGCATCACCCTGTCAAGGGCCGGCAGCCCTCCGATGAAACTGACCCGTGAAGGCCAGCCAGGGCTAAACTGGTGAATGATGTTCCGCATCTGTTTCCGCCCGTTTCCGGCGTTGCTGATCGTCGCGATCTGTTTTGGGTTCCTGCAGTGGAATGTGGGCAGCGCGCGGGCGCAGGAGCGCGCCCAGAGGCTCATCCTGAAGGACGGCAGCTATCAGCCGGTCACCAAATATGAGATGCAGGGCGACCGCGTCCACTATTTCAGTGCGGAACGCTTCGAGTGGGAAGACGTCCCGGCTTCGCTGGTCGACTGGGACGCCACCAGGAAATTCAACGATGAACTTGCCAGCGGCAGGTTACGAACCAAAGTTGTTGAGACGCCCGAAGAACGGGAGGAGCGCGAAAAGGAGGAAGCCAACTCCCCGGAAATCGCTCACGGTGTGAACCTGCCCGGCAGCGGCGGTGTATTCCTCTTCGATCAGTTTCAGGGCAAGCCCGAGCTGGCGGAAATCGTGCAGAACGGCAGCGAGGTAGATAAGAGCGCGAAAAAGAAGAACGTGCTTCGGGCCACAATCAATCCGCTGGCCAGCAGCAAGCAGGCATTCGAGCTCAAGGGAGAGCACGCGCAGGTGCAGTCGCATGAGCCACGCCCCACA
>Ga0335081_10007979_pt1 | contig 16965 bp, 16 predicted proteins | sample Lox_Sample_35_FD_206713 | JGI IMG/M metagenome (GOLD analysis project Ga0335081, IMG submission 206713) | Soil microbial communities from Loxahatchee National Wildlife Refuge, Florida, United States - Lox_Sample_3.5 | ecosystem: Environmental > Terrestrial > Soil > Wetlands | place: USA... | reverse complement strand
CCGGGGCGCATGCCACTTTCCTGGATCGCGTGAAAGCCCGTGCCCATCACGTCGCCGGCGAACAGGGCGACCTCCGAGCTCATGCCCTCGGGCACGCGCCGCAGCACGAGGTCGGCGTTCGGGATCAGGGCCATCTCGGCCTGCGTGCCCTGGAGCGACCCGAGCGTCGCCCCGTGGCCGAAGGTCCGCGAGTTCACGCAACGGTGGAACAGCCCGCGCCGGCAGAAGAAGCAGTCGCCGTCGGCGGACTGGAAGCAGCCGAGCACGCGATCGCCGACAGCCACGCCCTTGACCTGCTCGCCCGCCTCGACGACCGTGCCCACGTACTCGTGCCCGATCGTGAAGCCGGGCTCGATCTGCACGCGGCCGTGGTAGATGTGCAGGTCCGAGCCGCACACGCCGCTCAGCTCGATGCGCACCACGGCGTCGGTGGGGGACTGCAGCTCGGGCCGGGGGCGCTCCTCGAGCTCCACCACGCCCGGCGCTTGGAAGGTGACCGCACGCATCGCTCGCGGCGCAGCCTAGCTGCCGGCTGCTCGCGGCGGGCCGTCCACCTCTCGCAGGGCCCCCGTCTCGGGGTCGAACACGAAGCCGCGGATGCGATCGCGGTGGGGCAGCTCGGGGCTCGAGCGCAGACGGGCGAGGTTGTCGCGCAGGGTCCCGTCGAGGTTCTGGAAGGCGCCCAGCCGCCACGTGGGCAGGATCCCGTCGGCGGCCAGGGCGCTCGCGAACTCGTCCTCGGAGGCGCCGTGCAGGCCGCAGCCCTCGTGCATCAGCACGACGATCTCCTCGGTCCCGAGCAGGCGCTGGGAGGCGCTCAGCGAGCGGACGGCGTCGTCGGTGGCCAGCCCGCCCGCGTTGCGGATGATGTGGGCGTCGCCCGGCCGCAGCCCGAGCATCGTGAACAGATCCAGGCGCGTGTCCATGCAGGCGAGCACCGCCACCCGCCGGCTGGGCCGTGGGCTGAGGCCCGCGGCCGCCAGCTGCGCCCTGCGCTCACCGGCGGTGCGCAGCATCTCATCGGCGTGACTCTCGCTGCGGCCAGCGGATGCCGGGGCACCACCCGGCGCCGGGGCGAGAGCCGACGGACGTCCGGCGGCGGTGGCGGGCAGTTTTCTTCGTCTCGGGATGGCGCCGGCGCGGTCCTACACGGCAGCCGGCTGCCCGCTCGCCGCGACGGCGGTGGCCGGCTCGGAGGTCGCGTGACCGTGGCGGATCAGATCGGCGGCGCGCTCGGCCAGCGCGATCGTCGGCGCGTTGGTGTTCCCGCGGGGCACGGCCGGCATCACCGATGCGTCCACGATCCGCAGCGACTCCACGCCGTTGACGCGCAGCTGCTCGTCCACCACCGCGGCCGCGTCGGTGCCCATGCGGCAGGTCCCGACCGGGTGGTAGATCGCGAACGTGGTGCGCGCCACGTGCGCCCGCAGGTCCTCGTCGCTGTCGCCGTCGGGGACGTTGAAGGGCTCGGCGCAGTAGGGCTTCAGGGCCGGCTGCTGGCAGATCTCCAGCATCCGCCGGTGACCCTCGACCATCCGCTCCATGTCGTCGCCCTCGGTGTAGAAGGCGTTGTGGATCAGCGGCTTGGCGGTCGGATCCGCCGAGGCCAGGCGCACGGTCCCGCGGCTGCGCTCGGTCAGCAGGCAGGCCGACACCCACACACCGTGGGCTTCGGGGTCGCGCATGCCCTCGTCGACGATGTGCACGGGGGCGAAGTGGAACTGGATGTCCGGGGCGGGCGCGCCCGCCCCGACGCGCGTAAAGCCGCCCGCCTCCGCGAGGTTGGAGGCGAACACGCCCGTCTGTGTGGCTTCGTACTCCTGCAGCGCCTCGGGCTCCAGGGCGAGCAGCAGGCTGTAGGGCTCCTCGGTCGTCCACACCGCCTGCGTGGCGGGGTGGTCGGAGAGGTTCTCGCCCACCGCCGGCTGGTCGAGCGTGACCTCGATTTCGCGCATCTGGAGGTGTTCGGCTGGGCCGATCCCGGAGAGCATCAGCAGCTTCGGGGAGTTGTAGGCGCCCGCGCACAGGATCACCTCCCGCTCGGCTCGCAGCTCCTGGACCTCCCCCAGCTTGCTGGCCACCACGCCGACCGCGCGGTTGCCCTCGAACAGCAGCCGATGGACATCCATGTACGGCATCACCTCGAGATTGGACCGCTCCATCGCAGGGTGCAGATAGGCGACCGCCGTGCTCGCCCGCTGGCCGCCGCGCTGGGTGACCTGGTAGATGCCGACGCCGTCCTGCTCGGCGCCGTTGAAGTCCGGGTTGCGCGGCAGACCGGCCTCGACACCGGCCTCCACAAAGGCCTGCGACATGATGTTGCCGGTGCGGCTCTCGCTGACGGGCAGGGGACCGCCGGCGCCGTGCCACTCGGAGGCGCCCCGCTCGTTGTCCTCGGCCTTCAGGAAGTAGGGCTTCAGCTCGGCCCAGCTCCAGCCCGGCACGCCCCATTCGTCGTAGTCGAGGTGGTTGCCGCGGATGTAGACCATCGCGTTGATCGAGGAGGAGCCGCCGAGCACGCGCCCGCGGGGGAGCGTGATGCGCCGGTGCAGGCACTCGTGCTCGGGGGCGGAGTGGTAGTCCCAGTCGACCTCGGTGCCGCCGAGCTGCAGGTAACCGAGCGGCACGTGGATGTTTTCGTTGGTGTCCGGGGGCCCGGCCTCGAGCAGCAGCACCCTCACGTCCGGATCCTCGCTGAGGCGGTTGGCGATCACGCACCCCGCCGAGCCGGCGCCGACAACCACGTAGTCGTACATCCCCGCTCCTTCCCTGTTAACGCCTGTGCGGCCACGATACAGCAGCACGGGCGGGCGGCTCGTCGCGGGAACGCCCTCGCCAGGAGCGCTGCCGGCACGGGGATCACGAGCGCGCCGAGCCCCGCATGGGGGAGATGTGGAGCCGGTCTACGGCCGCGACTCTCGCGCGGCGCGCGCGGCCTGTACCTGCTCGACACCGGCGAGCACGTCCCCGCCAAGGGCCTCATCGAGGTCTATCTGCGCGGTGGCCATGATCCGCCCGAGCGTCATGTATTGACCGATCACAAGAATTGCCTGGACGATCTCGTCGTTACCGAAGCGCGCGCTCATCGCCTCGAAGGTCCCCTGATCCGGCGCCGCGTCGCGCACGATCTGGCTTGTGAAGCGCAGCACCAGGCGTCCGTCGTCGCCCAGCGCGTCGGCCTCGAGATCGTCGGCTTCCAGCGCTGCGACCTGCTCCGCGGTGCCTCCGACGGCAAGCAGGATCGGGACGTGCTGGACCCACTCGTACTCCGCCCCGGGGGTCATGCGGGAGACCAGCAGGATCGCCAGCTCGCGCAGCACCGGGTCGAACAGGCGAGCGTCCAGGCAGTCTCCGCCGAGTCGCAGCCAATTCACGAATGACCCTTGCGCGTTGGCGACGGTGGCAAACACCTTCAATGGCGGGAGGCGATCCAGAGCTGCCTGTACCCGCGGCTCTGCCGCGTCGTGATCCAGGGGAGCGATACGCGCCACGGCGGGTGACCCTATCAATCGTCCTTTGATCGATTTGATCGCGATCGGGCGCCGCGACCTGCCCGGTCCCTCGCGAGCCCCAGCCGGACCGCCGCCGGCGGTTATCGTGGTGGCGATGCCGCCACTCCCCGCCCGCCGCTGATGGATCGCCGCCTGCTCGGGCGCACGGGGGTATCCGTCAGCCCGCTGTGCCTGGGGGCGATGATGTTCGGCTCGTGGGGCAATCCCGACCGCGCGGACTCGGTGCGGATCGTCCACGCCGCGCTGGACGCGGGGATCAACTTCATAGACACGGCCGACATCTACTCCTCGGGCGAGTCGGAGGAGATCGTGGGCGAGGCGCTCGCCGGCCGGCGCGACGAGGTCGTGCTGGCGACCAAGTTCCACGCCACGATGGGAGCCGACGCCAACGAACGCGGCAACTCGCGGCGCTGGATCATGCGCGAGGTCGAGAATTCCCTACGCCGTCTGGGCACCGACTGGATCGACCTCTACCAGGTGCATCGCCCAGAACCGGAGACCGACATCGAAGAGACGCTGGGGGCGCTGTCCGACCTCGTCCACCAGGGCAAGGTGCGCTACATCGGCTCCTCCACGTTCCCGGCCTCGGCGGTGGTGGAGGCCCAGTGGGTGGCGCGCGAGCGCGGGCTGCAGCGGTTCGTGTGCGAGCAGCCCCCCTACTCCCTGCTCGTGCGGGGCGTCGAGGAGGACCTGCTGCCCACGGCCCAGCGGCACGGGATGGGCGTGATCCCATGGAGCCCGCTCGCCGGGGGATGGCTGTCGGGGGGCTGGCGCAAGGGCCAGGACCCGCCAAGCTCGACCCGTGCGCAGCGCCTACCCGCGCGCTATGACCTGACGCTGGAGGCCAACCAGCGCAAGCTCGACGCCGCCGACGCGCTGGCGCGCCTGGCCGAGGAGAACGGGATCTCGCTGATCCACCTCGCGCTCGCGTTCGTGATCCGCCATCCCGCGGTCACCTCTGCGATCGTCGGCCCGCGCACAATGGAGCAGCTCGAATCCCAGCTCGGCGCCGAGCAGGTCGAGCTGTCCGGGGAGGTGCTCGACCGGATCGACGAGATCGTGCCCCCCGGCCACAACGTCAACCCCGCGGATGGAGGCTGGCAGAACCCGGCCCTGGAGCCGGCAGCGCGCAGGCGATGAGCACCCCGCCCTCCGGCAGGCAGTTCGAGCTGAGCCGGGGCGAGCAGCGCGCGGTGGTCGTGGAGGCGGGCGGCGGGATCCGCGAGTACGGCGTCGGGGAGCGCCCGGTGCTCGAGTCCTACGCGCTCGAGCAGATCTGCGACGGCGCCCACGGGGCGCCGCTGATCCCGTGGCCCAACCGGATCGCGCAGGGCCGCTACAGCTTCGCCGGACGCGAGCACCAGCTCGCCCTGGACGAGCCGGCGCGGGACAACGCGATCCACGGCCTGCTGCGCTGGCGGCCGTGGATCGAGCTCGAGCACGGCGCCGATCGCGTGGTCGTGGGGACGCGGCTGCTGGCGATGCCCGGCTACCCGTTCGCGGTCGAGGTGTCGATCGCCTACGAGCTCGGCGAGGACGGCCTCTCGGTGACCACCTGCGCCCGCAACATCGGCGAGGCGGAGTGCCCCCTCGGGGCCGGTCAGCACCCCTACCTGTCCCCCGGGGACGGCGCGATCGACGGCTGCACGCTGCAACTCGGCGCCGCCACCCGGCTGATCAACGACGAGCACCACCAGATCCCGGTCGGGCGCGAGCCCGTCGGCGGCACCGCCTACGACTACCGTGCCCCCAGGCGCATCGGCAGTCAGCAGATCGACGACGCCTTCACCGACCTCTCCCGCGACGACTCGGGCTGCTCGCGCGCACGGCTGGAGTGTCCCGATGGCGCTACCGTCGAGCTGTGGGTCGACGAGCGCTACCCCTTCCTGCAGGTCTACAGCGGCGACACCCTCGCACCCGCGCGCCGGCGCCGTGGCCTCGGGCTCGAGCCGATGACCTGCGCTCCCAACGCGTTCCGCAGCGGCGACGGGCTGCTGCGGCTGGCGCCCGGGGAGGAGCTCACCATGCGCTGGGGCGTGGGGCTGAAGGGCTGAGCGGATGACCACACGACTGCCGACGGTTCTCGCGGCCGCCGTGCTGGCGCTCGGGCTTGCACCCGGAGGCGCCGCGGCGGCTGCCCCGGCCGAGGACATGCTCACCTACATGCCGACCGAAATGGTGCACTCGGTGTGGAGCGGTGAACAGGTCGAAGGCTTCCTCTCCGAGCTCTCCGAATACGACATCGGCCAGGCACTGCTGCAGATGCCGCGGTTCAAGCGCAAGGGCACGCTGACGCTTCCGGCGAGCAACGAACAGATGCTGCGGGTGTGGGCTGAACGCGCCGCTCGCTATGGCGAAGCGCACGGGGAGCAGATCGCGGTCACGGCGGTGTTCAACGGGGTCCTGAAGCCGAAGGGCCTGAGCCTCGAACTCGCGAGCACCCGCGGCCACATCATCGCGGCCGTGCGGTCGGCCGTCACCCTCGGCGTCAGCGGCGTGCAGCTCGACCTCGAGCCCTACCCGACGAGCCCCGGCTTCATCGAGCTGCTGGAAGAACTCGACGTGGCGCTCGGGCAGTCCGGCTTCGCGGGACGGCTGTCGGTGGTGGCGCCCGCCAACGTGTCGCGCTGGAGCCCGGCCTACCTGCAGCGGGTGGCGGCGCTCGTGGACCAGGTCGACCCGCTCTTCTACGACAGCGAATCGACGCAAGCCGCCGCCTACGAGGAATGGGTGGAGGAAGGCCTCGCCTACTACTCGAACAACGTCCCCGCCGGGACGGCGATCGTCCCTGTCATCCCGTGCTATTCGAAGAACCCCTGGCACGACCCGGCGGTCGAGGACGTTCCCAACGCGAGCCAGGCCCTGCAGGCAGCTCTGGCGGCGGGCAGCCGCGTCGAGGGTGCCGGGCTGTGGTGGTGGTACGCCTTCTACGAGGGCCACCTGAAGCGCTTCGATGCGGCCCTCGAACGCGCCGCCTGGCAGCAGCTGACGGTCAACCTTCCGTTCTCGCCGTAGCGGATCCGGAACGCTGCGGCGGCAGGTCCGCCGGGAGCGGGACCTCCTGGGGGGAGCGTCCCTCGCCCTGTTCCTCCCAGGAGCCCCAGGCGCGACCGTCGCGACCCTGGTGCTCCCCGGAGCCGCCCAGCGCAAGCAGCACCAGCGGCTCGGTGCCGGCGTTCACGAGCTGGCGGCGGGCCGGCGGGGGGACGCGTGCCAGCTCGTAGCGACCGAGCACGTGCTCGGAGTCCTCGAGCACCAGCGTGAGCTCGCCCTCCAGCACGAGGTAGACCTCCTCCTGGCGCTCGTGGCGATGGACGCGCCCCCGCTGGCCCGGCTGGAGCACGAGCGCGTTGATCCCGAACCCGCTCACGCCGAGTTCGCGGCGCAGCGTCTGGAAGCGCTCGCCCCCGGCCGGGTCGATCCTGGCGAACGCGACGCCGTCCTCGGGAGCGGCTGTGCTATCGCTCGCCTTCACGGGCGTGTCCTCGCTCCGGGGCCCCAATGGCTAGGCCGCGAAGCGCTGGGCCGCCCGCGCTCGGCGCCGCGCGGCCTCGAGCTCGCGGTTCTTCGGGGCGGCATTGGTGACCAGCCCGTCGAGCAGGCGCCCGGTGGCCTCGGCGACCTCCTGCACGGCGCGGGCGAAGACCTCCTCGTTGGCGCGAGATGGCTTCGTGGACCCGCTGACCTTGCGCACGTACTGGAGCGCCGCGTCGTGAACCTCCTCGTCGCTGGCGGGGGGGTCGAAGTTGTGGAGCTGTCTGATGTTCCGGCACATGCATCCAGACTAGTTGGCTGAGTGTGCGAGCGCGCCCAGCAGCGAGGCCAGCCGCTTGGGCAGCCGCAGCAGACGCGCACCTCGCGCACCGGCTGCTCGGAGCCGGGCATCCCCGAGGAGTCGAGCGCCGTCACGCCCGAACGCGACAGATCCTCCGGCATCGCCCGATTATGTCAACCGCCTTCGCCGCGGATGCTCAGACGCCGGGCTGTGCTGGTTCCAGCGCCTGCAGCTGCTCAGGGGGCACCAGCAACACCGGGCAGTGAGACTGGTGGACGGCCCGCCGGCTGACGCTGCCGACGGCGTGAAGGCCGCTCAGGCTGCGGCTGCTGACCATCACCAGCGAGGCGTCCTCCGAGCGGGCGGCCTCGATCACCGCGTGGCGTGCGTGTCCCGGCTCGACCTTCAGGCGGGCGCGCTCGCCCAACAGCTCGTGCAGGCGCTCGGCCTGGCCCTCGATGCGATGGGGGTGCATCCGCGACTCGGCGCCGAGCACGTGCAGCAGCGTCACCGACCCGTCGCTTTCGGCCGCGAGGCGTCCGGCGACGGCGACAAGCGCGTCGGATCCCTCGAGCCCGTCGCTGGCCACGACGATCCGCTCCCGCAGGTCGGCCCCGCCGTCGACGGCGCGCGAGACCAGCAGGGGCCGGGTGAGGTAGTCCTCGGCGGTCGCCGCCACGCCGCCCATGAACATCGCCCCGAACCAGGATGTCGCCGGTCTCCCGATCACGAGCAGGTCCTGGTCCGCGCAGCGGTCGATCACCACGCGCGCGGGAGGGCCCGCTGGGTCCACTTCGACGCTCGCCCCCACCCCCGCCGCGCTCGCCGCCGCACGCGCCTGCTCGACGATTTCGGTCGCCCGCCCCGGCGAGATGGCCGGCGAGCGCATCTCGGGATCCTTCCTGTAGGAGGTCACCAGCAGCAGCGTCAGGTGCCCGTCCGGGCCCGCGAGCGATGCCGCGTGGCGGACCGCACCCAGGCTCTCGGGCGAGCCGTCGAGCGCACACAGGGCCCGGGCGAAGCTGAGCCGGGGCTGGCGGAAGCTATCTTTGCGCCGCTCCCCCGCCGGAACGCTCGGGCTCATCGCGCCGCCCCCGCCGAGGCCGGCGCCGGCGCGGGTGCCGGGGCGCAGATCTCCAACAGCTCCGCCATCGCCGCTTCGATGCCCGCGGCGAGCACGCCGATGTCCCGCGCCGTGTCGTAGTCGCCGGTGACGCCGAAGCCGAGGTGTCCGTCGTAGGAGAAGATCGCCACGCCGACACGGACGTGACCGCCCAGCGGCACGTAGCCGTAGGCCTGGAGCATGCGCCTTCCGGCGGCATACAGCGGCTGCTGGGGACCGGGCACGTTGGTCGTGACCGTGTTGATCGAGTGCTGGGGCACGCGCGTTGCGAGACGCTCGCCCAGGGCCAGCAGCATCGGCGGGGCGAACCCGCCGAGCTGCGTGAGCACCTCGCCGGCGAGCGCCTCCTTGGATTCCTTCAGGTCGGCCATCTGTGTCGTGATCGCACGCAGTCGCTGCACCGGGTCGGGGATGCCCACGGGCAGCTCGGCGAAGATCGCCGACACGCGGTTGTCGTAGACGCCGTGCTGCGAGGGCCCGCGCACCGACACGGGTACGAGCGTGCGCACGGGTCGCTCCACCGACTCGCCGCGGTCGATCAGCAGCCGCCGAAAGCCGCCCGTGATACAGGCGAGCACCACGTCGTTGACGGTTCCTCCGAGCACGCGTTTGATCGCCTTCACGTCGGCCAGCTCCGCCTGCGCCCAACACCAGCGCCGGTGGGGCCCCAGCGGCCCGTTCAGCGAAGACGGCGGCGGGGGGCGAAGGACCCCCCTCATCCGCATCAGCCCGCCGGCCGCGTCCGTGCCCCGTCGGGCGAGACGCCAAGGCCGCAGCAGTGCGCCCAGGGCTCGGGCGGCGTCCCCCACGCCCGCGCCCAGCGCTCCTGCCAGGAGCTCGAGGTCGCCCGGCGCGCGGCCGACCTGTCGCTTGTCGATCAACGGGCGCGACCCCTGTGGGTCGCGGTCGAGCATCACGCTCAGCAGGTCGCTGGCGGACACGCCGTCGACCATGCAGTGGTGCGTCTTGGAGATCAGCGCCCAGGGGGCGTCGAGGCCCGGGAGCTCGACGCGCTCGACGACCCACATCTCCCATAGCGGCTTGGTGCGGTCCAGCTGCTGTGACATCACGCGGCCCACCAGCCGCTGGAGTTGCTCCTCGCCGCCGGGGGCCGGCAGCGCGCTGCGGCGGAGGTGGTAGCCGATGTTGAAGTGCGGGTCCTCCACCCACACCGGACGCCCCGCGTCGAACGGCACGAAGTGCACGACCTGGCGGTAGCGGGGAACGAGGGGGAGCTTGCAGAGCACCATCTCGTGCAGCTCCTCGGCGCTCGGCGGCGGGCCCTCGAAGAGCGCGATCGAGCCGATGTGCATGTGACTGACGCCATCCTCGAAGCCGAGGAAGCTCGCGTCGAGCGCGCTCAGGCGCTCGCCCCTCACCGCGCCGACCTCGCGGCCGTGTGCGACTTGCCCGACCGGCGCTTGGAGGCGGGCCGCGCCGTCTGCAGCAGCTCGGCGGTCGCGTCCCGCATCCCCGTCAGCATCACCTCGAGGTCGGGCACCGTGTCACGGTCCGCGACGACGCCGAAGAAGAGGTTGCCGTCGTAGCTGACGATCGCCACCCCGACGGCGTGCTCGGCGGCCAGTGGCACGAGCGGGTGGACCTCTCGCATCGGCGCCCCGAGCGCATACAGGGTCTGCTGGGGCCCGGGGACGTTGGTGATCGTCACATTGAACAGGCGCGTGGCGTACAGGGCCTGGGCGAGCGTGGAATGGATCACGGGCGGGGTCAGCCCGGCGAGACCCAGCACGGCGTCGGTGCCTTCGGCCTGTCTGCCGTCGGACTTCAGCGCCGCCGAGCGGGCGACGGTTTCGAAGTAGCGCTCGAGGGTGCGCGACTCGGCGACGGGCAGCTCCATGAACAGCGAGGAGACCTTGTTCCCCAGCGCGAGACGCTCGGCGGCGAGGCGCACGTTGACCGGCACCATCGCCCGCAGCCCGTCGGCCGGCGGCGTCTCACCCCGGCTGAGCAGCAGCGCACGCAGGCCGCTCGCGCTGATCGTCAGCGCGACGTCGTTGATCGTGCCCCCGAGCGCGTCCTTGATCGCGCGCGCATCCTGCAGCGGGACGGATATCACCTCGAATCGCCGCAGCGCGCCGATCGGCTCGTTCAGGCTCGTGTGCGGCGCCGCGTGCAGCTCGTCCTCGACGATCAGCCGCGCCGCCGCCCCTGCCCGCGAGAGCGTCTCGCGCGGGTGAAGGACGCTGTGCACGCCGCTCTGCGCGAGGTGGGCGACGGGTTCCAGCGGAGACAGGCCGTCCCACACGCGGGACAGCGCCGACAGCGTCGGGCCCTGATCGCCGCGCGCCGGACGCCGGACACCGCCCCTGCCGGTGCCGCCGGTGCCGGTGGCGCCGCCGCCGGCGGCGTTCTCAGCTGCGGGGGCGGACGGGCTGGTGTCGAGCAGCAGGTGGCCGACGTCGACCGACCCGACACCGTCCACCATGCAGTGATGTGTCTTGCTCGCCAGCGCCCAGCGGCCCCCGGCGAGCCCCTCGACGATCACCATCTCCCAGAGGGGGCGGCGGCGGTCGAGGCGCTCGGAGAAGAACAACGAGGACCACTCCACGAGCTCCTGGTGCCCACCCGGACTCGGCAGGGCTGCGCGGTCGAGGTGCTCGGCGACGTCGAAGTCGGGCACGTCGGTCCAGGCCGGCCAGCTGAGCCCGCCGGTGTGGGGGGTGGACAGGCGCTGGCGGTAGCGCGGGAGCTGTCCGAGCCGCGCCGTCAGCAGCTCACCGATCTGCTCGCGCGTGGGAATTCCCAGCTTCGGGATCGGGTCGAACACCATGATCGCGCCGATGTGCATGTGGGCGCTGTCGTCCACCTGCTCTAGCTCGAGGAACGTCGCGTCAAGTGGCGTGAGGTGCTGGCGCATGACCGGAAGCGGTTCGTCATCGCCAAGGTACAGGTACCCGGGCACGGTCGCATCCGGCCTCGCCCCCCTTGCTGGTGCGGGAATCCACGGACCTCGCAGCCCGATCGGGTAGGGAGGATGGACGTGACAATGGTGTTCGCGGACCGAACCCATGCCGGGCGGGAGCTCGCCACGCAGCTGCTCGGGCTGCGGGACGAGCAGCCGCTCGTGTTCGGGCTGCCGCGCGGCGGGGTTCCCGTGGCGGCCGAGGTGGCGCGGGAGCTGGGCGCTCCGCTGGAGGTGCTGGTCGTGCGCAAGCTGGGGGGCCCCCGCAATCGCGAGCTCGCCGTCGGTGCGGTGGCCGAAGGGGGCACCGCGGTCATCGACAGGGGGCTCGCCGGACGGCTCGGCCTGACCGCATCGGCGCTCGAGCGGATCCTCGAGCGCGAGGAGCGCGAGCTGCAGCGCCAGGTGGGGCGCTTCCGCGACGACTTCGACCCTGCCGAGGTGGCGGGACGCACGGCGCTGGTCGTCGACGACGGCTTCGCCACCGGCCTCAGCGATCTCGCCGCGGTGCGGGCCTTGCGCTCCCGCCAGGCGGGACGGATCGTGGTGGCGGCGCCGGTGGGGTCGCCCGAGGCCGTGGAGACGCTGCGGGGCGAGGCCGACGAGGTCGTCTGTCACACGATCCCCGCCCGGCTGCTCGGCGTCGGGCGCTGGTACCGGGACTTCTCGCCCGTGAGCGAGGAGGAGGTGCTCGCACTGCTGGCCGGGGCCGGCACCCCGATTCCCCGCCCCGTCCCGGGAGGCGGGGCCTGAGCGAGGTCCCTATCGTGGCCCGGCGTGACTGAACGTCGGGTGCCCGCCAACGGGATCGAGCTGGCGATCGTCGAGGAGGGCGAGGGCCCCCTGGTGGTCCTCTGCCACGGCTTCCCGGAGCTCGGCTTCTCCTGGCGCCACCAGGTGCCCGCGCTCGCTCGGGCCGGGTATCGGGTCGTCGTACCCGACATGCGCGGGTTCGGGGCGAGCTCGGCTCCCGCCGCGATCGAGGCCTACGACATCGTCACCCTGTGCGGCGACATGAGCGGCCTGCTCGACGTGTTCGGCGCGGAGCGGGCGATCTTCGTCGGCCACGACTGGGGAGCGATCGTGGTCTGGAACCTGGCGGTGCTGGCTCCGGAGCGGGTGAGGGCCGTGGCGGGCCTGAGCGTTCCGTTCGTGCCCCGGGCCCCCGCGCCCCCGATCGAGATCATGCGCCGCAACCTCGGCGAGGACTTCTACATCGTGTGGTTCCAGGAGCCGGGCGTCGCCGACGAGGTGCTCGCCCGGGATGTCCGCCGCACGCTGACGACCCCGGCGCAGTGGACGGCCCAGTGGGCTGCGGAACCGGAGGAGCCGCGACGGCCGTCGTGGCTGTCGGAGGAGGAGTTGGCGGTGTTCGTCAGGGCGTTCGAACGGACCGGGTTCACCGGCGGGCTCAACTACTACAGGAACCTCGACCGCAACTGGCAGCTCACCGCTGATGTGGCGGACCGCCACGTGCAGGCCCCCGCGATGTTCCTGACCGGCGAGCGCGACCTCGTGCGGCGCTTCGCCCCGGGCGAGACGATGCGCGGGTGGGTCGACGACCTGCGCGCCTCCATCGTGGTCCCCGACGTCGGCCACTGGGTCCAGCAGCAGGCCCCCGAGGCGGTCAACGCCGCCCTGCTGGAGTTCTTCTCGGGGCTGTAGCCGGCGCTGCACCGCCGCGGCTGCCCGGCTGCCCCCGGCTGCACGCGGCTACCCGCGTCGCGATAGCTGCCTATGCAATGCTTAGGCAGATGGCGAAGGACATGTCGCTGGGCGAAGCGGCCAAGGCGATCGGCGTCAGCGCCGACACGCTGCGCCGCTGGGACGACGCCGGGAAGCTGCGCACGCGCCGCGACGAGCGGAACCGCCGGCGGGTGCCCGAGTCCGAGGTGCGCCGCCTGACCTCCGCCCCCGTGCGCCACCGGACCGGGTCGCGGGCGTCGGCCCGCAACCGCTTCGAGGGCACGATCACCTCCGTCGAGGTGGGTGGGGTGATGGCGCTCGTGGAGATGAGCGCGGGCCCCTTCCAGATCACCGCCGCGATCACCCGCGACTCGGTGGCGGAGCTGGGCCTGGCGAGCGGGGTGGCCGCGACGGCCACGGTGAAGGCGACCTCGGTCATGATCGAGCGGGGCGCAGGCGCCGGGCGGGCGGCGTGAGCGGGCGGCAGCGGGCGATCACGATCGTGCCGCTGGTCGCGGCGCTGTCGCTGGCGGGAGCCCTGTGGGGCCTGGCGGCGGCGGGCGCCTCGTCCCGGGCGCCGAGCGCGGCGGACGGCTCGCCGCCGGCGCGGAGCACGAGCACGGGCACCGTGCAGGTGCTCTACGCCGGGTCGCTGGTGGACTTCATGGAGAACGGCCTGGGGCCCGCCTTCCAGCGTGCCAGCGGCTACGCGTTCTCCGGCTTCGGGGGCGGGTCCACCGAACTTGCCAACGAGATCCGCGGAGGGGTGCGCCAGGGCGACGTGTTCATCAGCGCCGCCGCGGCGGCGGACAACTCGCTCGAGGGAGCCGCTGGCGGCAAGTGGGTGTCGTGGTACTCGACGTTCGCCGCCACGCCGCTGATGCTGGGGTACAACCCCGACAGCACGTTCGGCAAGCAGCTCGCCCACGGCACGCCCTGGTACAAGGTGATAACCGAGCCCGGGATCCTCGTGGGCAGGACCGATCCGAAGCTCGACCCGAAGGGCGTGCTGACGGTGGAAGCGGTCGCCAAGGCGGCGCACAAGCTCCACGAGCCGCAGCTGACGAGCGCGCTGAACTCGTTCCCGGTGTACCCGGAGACCGCGCTGGTCGGGCGCCTCCAGTCGGGCCAGCTCGACGCCGGCTTCTTCTACGAGGTGGAGACCTCCGCGGCGCACTTCCCCGCCGTCGCGCTGACGCCCGCGTACAAGTACGCGCTGTACACCGTGACGATCCTCTCGCACGCGCCTGACCCGGCGGGAGCCGCGGCGTTCGTGCGGTACCTGCTCGGCTCCGCACGGACCAACACGCTGAAGCGCAACGGGCTGGCGCCCGTCAAGCCGCGGTTCTACGGGTCGCGAGCGGCGGTGCCGCACGGGCTACGGCGACTCCTCGGCGCCGGCTGAGGCGGATGCGCCCGGCGCGGAGCCCGCTGCCCTGGCTGGGGGGGCTGCTGGCGCTCTACCTGCTGGCGCCGCTGGTTGCGTTCCTGCTGCGCCTGCGCCACGGGGTCTCCTCGGCGCCGGGAGTCGGCTCGGCGCTGGCGACCTCGTTGCTGACGGCGACCATCTCGACCGCGCTGATCGCGCTGCTCGGTGTCCCGCTCGCCTACCTGCTGGCGCGCGCCCGGCGCCCCCATGCACGCGCGCTCGAAGCCCTGCTCGCGCTCCCGCTGGCGCTGCCGCCGCTGATGAGCGGGCTGTTGCTGCTGTACGTGCTCGGCCCCCATACCGCCGCGGGGCGCCTGTTCGACGGCCGGCTGACCGAAACCAGAGCCGGGATCGTGCTGGCCCAGACGTTCGTCGCGGCCCCGTTCCTGCTGATCAGCGCGCGGGCTGCCTTCGCCGAGCTGGACCCCGCACTCGACGACGTGGCGGCGACGCTCGGCCTCGGGCGGCTCGCACGCTTTGTGCGCGTCGCCGTGCAGGGGGCGCTCGTGGGCATCTCGGCGGGCCTGTTGCTGTCCTGGCTGCGGGCATTCGGCGAGTTCGGGGCGACCGTGATCGTGGCCTACCACCCCTACTCGCTCCCGGTGTTCACGTTCGTCCAGTTCGACGCGACCGGCGTGCCGGCGACCGTGCTGCCGATCCTGCTGGCGCTCGGGGCGGCATTCGTCGTGCTGCTGGTCGTCACGCTGCACCCTCCGCGCCGGGCGAGGCGGTCGCGGATCCCGGCCACCCGTGCCCCCGCCCACGAGTCGCCCGCACAGCCGCTGCGCTTCGCCCTGCGAGCGAGGGCCGGCGGCTTCGAGCTCGACGTCGCCCACGACGCCCGCACCGCGCACCTGGCGCTGCTCGGCCCGTCGGGGGCGGGCAAGACGTTCACGCTACGGCTGCTGGCCGGGCTGGCGGGCGCCGACCACGAGGACGTGCGACTCGGCGAGCGCGAGCTGCACACGATCGCGCCCGAGAAGCGCGACATCGGCTACGTCCCGCAGTCGCCGGCCCTGATGCCGCGCCGGACCGTGTGGCAGCAGGTCACGTTCGGCGCGCGCTCCCGCCCGGTGGTCGCGGCATGGTGGATCGAGCGCCTCGGGCTGGGGGGGCTGGAGGAGCGGTTCCCGGACGAGCTGTCGGACGGTCAGCGCCGCCGCGTCGCACTCGCCCGGGCGCTCGCGGGCGAACCGCGTCTGCTGTTGCTCGACGAGCCGTTGACGGGCCTCGACGCCCCTGTGCGCAGACGCCTGCGGCGCGAGCTCCGCGCCGTGCAACGGGACGCGGGAACAAGCACCGTGATCGTCACGCACGATCCCGAGGAGGCGGCCCTGCTGGCCGACGAGATCGTGCTGTTGGACCACGGGAGGGTGCTGCAGGCAGGCCCGCGGGAGCTGCTCTTCAAGAGGCCCCGCTCCCCCGAGGTCGCCGCGCTGCTCGGGGTCGAGAACACCCATCCCGGCCGGGTGCTCGCGCCCGGCCGGATCGCGTCGGCCGGCGTGGAGCTCGCAGCCCCCACCGGCGAGCTGGCGGTGGGCTCGGAGATCCTCTGGCGCGTGCATCCCGAGCGGCTGCACCCGTGCGAGGACGGCACGCTCGGCGCCGTCGTCACGGACACGATGGACGTCGGCGTCGCCCGGGAGCTGACGGTGGCGCTGGGTGACGAGCTCGAGCTGCTCCTGCGCACGAGCAACGGGTTCGACGCGCGCGTCGGCGAGCCGCTCCGCCTCGAGCTCGAGGCCGGGGACGTCACGGTCTGGCTTCCCGAACCCCAGGGGGCGCCTGGGCGGACGGCGATCGTGCACCGCGGCCGGGCCCCCCTCGCCTGAGAGGGTCCCGGCCGCGAGCCGAATCTGCCCCGGCGGCTGCCGGCCGCGCGGGTGAGGCTAGTAGCCGAGCGTGAGCGCCTGGCTGTGGCGACCCTTCCCGGACCCCGTCGTGAGGGTGTAGCGGCCCGGCGCCAGCCTATGTACCGCCGCCAGGCGCACCTCGACCGCGCCGTGACGGGATACGGCGGCTCCGGTCGCGTACACCACGCCGTGGCGGGACAGCGCCGCGTGCACCGACGATGCGGTGGCCGTGAACTTGACGGTCCCCGAGACCGTCTTCGTGGTGCATTCGCGCACCTTCTTGCCTTTCTTCTTCACGATCGCGCAGGTGACCAGCTCGATCTTCCCCGGCGCGCCGGCTGCGCCCGTGACGCCGTGTGGTCCGGTCGCACCCACCGGGCCCTGCGGTCCGGTCGGGCCGGCCCCGCCCCCGGGTCCGCCCGCGCCTTCTTTGCCGGCTGCGCCTTCGTTACCGGCTGCGCCTTCGTTACCGGCTGCGCCTTCTTTGCCGGTCGGGCCTTCTTTACCGGTCGGGCCTTCTTTACCGGTCGGGCCTTCTTTACCGGTCGGGCCTTCTTTACCGGTTGGGCCTTCTTTACCGGTCGGGCCTTCTTTACCGGTCGGGCCTTCTTTACCGGTCGGGCCTTCTTTACCGGTCGGGCCTTCTTTACCGGTCGGGCCTTCT
>Ga0335081_10007978_pt1 | contig 16965 bp, 14 predicted proteins | sample Lox_Sample_35_FD_206713 | JGI IMG/M metagenome (GOLD analysis project Ga0335081, IMG submission 206713) | Soil microbial communities from Loxahatchee National Wildlife Refuge, Florida, United States - Lox_Sample_3.5 | ecosystem: Environmental > Terrestrial > Soil > Wetlands | place: USA... | reverse complement strand
GGCAGTGCAGTCGCGCTGACGAGTAGCAACACGGTGGTGACGGTCCCGGCGTCGGTGACGGTGGCGGCAGGAGCGACTTCGGCCACGTTCAACGCCACGACCGGGACCTTTACGACTTCACAACCGGCGACGGTTACCGCGACCCTGGGCAGCAGCTCGCAGAGCGCGACGATCAGTTTGACGGCCCCGACGACGATTACCGCGCTGGCCTGCAATCCGACGAGCCTGGGGCCCAGCGCTTCGAGTACCTGCACAGTGACGCTGAACCAAGCTGCGCCGACGGGCGGCAGTGCGGTTACGTTGACGAGCAGCAATGCGGCGTTGACGGTCCCGGTATCGGTGACGGTGGCGGCGGGAGCCACTTCGGCCACGTTCAACGCCACGGCCGGGACCTTCACGACTTCACAATCGGCGACGGTTACCGCGACCCTGGGCAGCTCGCAGAGCGCGACGATCAGTTTGACGGCCCCGAGGACGGTTACTGCGCTGGCCTGCAATCCGGTCAGCCTCGGACCCAGTGCTTCGAGCACCTGCACGGTGACGCTGAACCAAGCGGCACCCGCGGGCGGCAGCGCGGTGACACTGTCGAGCAGCAGTGCCGCTTTGACGGTCCCGGCATCGGTGACGGTGGCGGCGGGAGCGACTTCGGCGACGTTCAACGCTACGACCGGGACCTTCACGACTTCACAATCGGCGACCGTGACTGCGACATTGGGTAGCAGCTCGCAGAGCGCGACGATCAGCCTGGTAGCGGCCGTGACAATTAGCGCACTGGCTTGCAATCCGACCAGCCTTGGACCCAGCGCTTCGAGTATTTGCACGGTGACGGTGAACCAGGCGGCACCCGCGGGCGGCAGCGCGGCGACACTGACGAGCAGTAACACGGCGCTGACGGTTCCTGCGTCCGTTACGGTGGCAGGGGGAGCGACTTCGGCGACGTTCAGTGCAACCAGCGGGGCCTATACGACTGCACAATCCGCAACCGTGACGGCGACATTGGGCAGCAGCTCGCAGACCGTGACGTTCAATCTGGCGCCGACAATGACAGTCAGCGCAGTGGCTTGCGGCCCGGCCAGCCTGGGGCCAGATGCGTCGAGCACGTGCACGGTGACCATGAACCAAGCGGCGCCAGCCGGCGGGTGCTCTGTGACGCTGTCGAGCAGCCTGGCGGCACTCAACGTTCCGGCATCGGTAGCAATGGCGGCGGGGGCAACTTCGGGTACGTTCACTGCCACCACGGGGACCATTTCCGCAAACCAGACCGCGACCCTTACGGCGACCTACGAGACCAGTTCGGCCACCGCCAGCATTACTCTACGAATCGGGGCGACCCTGTCTTCGCTGAGTTGCGCTCCGGCAACGGTGGTTGCAGGCTCCAGTTCCATTTGCACTGCGACGCTATCCGGCCCGGCCCCCAGCGCGGGCTCCACAGTGACGGTCACGGACAGCGCCAGAGTATTGACGGTTCCTTCCTCGGTCGCGGTACCCGGCGGGGCAACCACCACAACATTCACGGCCGCGGCAGGCACACCAGGAGTCGCCACTAAGGTAGTGACTGTTACGGCCAAGCTGAGTGGAAGTACTGCTAAGGCAACTGTCACCATCCAGAAACACGCTCCTACGACTGGCACCACTGCCGCCGAGCCCGGCAACCGACGGGCCGGCAGCGGCGCGTCCGCACTGGCCTGTTTGCCCCGAGCTGTAAACGCGGGCAGTCAGGCTGCCTGCGAGCTGCAGGTAACGGCCAGCTCCATGCCCACGGAGATCCAGGTATCCAGCGACAGCGGTGATGTTCTTGTGCCTGCGACTGTCACCACCCGGGCGAACCAATCCAGCCTCACGTTCCAAGCGGCAATTCAGCGCACCGCCAAACAGCAGACCGTGGTGGTGACTGCCGGCGCGGGCGATGATGCCGTGGCGGACACGATTGTGGTCCTCCCTGCATCCGGGCCGGTGCTAACGGCGCCTCGAAGGCAACTCGCTAAATTCAAGGAGCCGCTGCAATTCGCGGTGAGTGCAACAGACGCGGGCGATCTACCGATCCAATTGGCGGCGGCGGGAATGCCAGCCGGCGCTTCGTTTGATACGGCGACAGGGAATTTTGCGTGGACGCCTGACCCGTCTCAGGGCGGGAAATACGAGATCACGTTCACAGCGGCGAATTCGGCGGGGCAATCCTCGAAAGCGGTGGTTACCATCGAGGTGGATGCGGGAATCCCTGTTCTTGATTCCACGGCGCCCTTGTGCAGTCCGAACGCCATCGCCAGCCTGACGGGCCGGTGGCTGGCCGCGCCAGGTCAGGAACTGGCCGACCCGTCCGGAAGCGCCTTCGACCTGGGCGGCACGAAGGTGACGGTCAATGGGCAACACGTGCCGGTGCTCTTTGCCTCCGCCACGCGGGTGAGCTTCTTGTGCCCGGCGCTCGATCCTGGGATCGGGCTTTCGATCGCCGTGGAGACGGGGTCGGCGGCCACCGGTGCGGTTACAGGCACGATGTCGAGCGTTTCGCCTGCGATCCTGTCGTTGGACGGGAGCGGCCAGAGCCAGGGCGTGGTCACCTTTGCGGAGAACAGCGACCTGGTGATGAGCCGGAACTACCAATCCCCGGCGGAGCCCGCGCAACCCGGCGACGCAATCGTAATCTGGGCCACTGGCCTGGGTTCGGCGCCTGAGCTTTCGACCGGGACGCTGGCGGTTACCATCGGCGGTGTGTATACCGCAGTGGAATCGGTGAGCACCATGCCGGGGTATGCGGGCATAGTCGCCGTCGAGGTCCGCGTGCCAACGGGAGCGCCGATTGGCGACGCGGTGAAGGTACAGCTCGCCATCGCGATCGCGGGGAACCAGGCTAGCAGCAACGTGGCCACGGTTGCCATCGAGCCCGCGAGCCGTTAGAGTTTCGGTCCCCTAAAAGGAAATCGGCCGCACTCGAAGTAGCGGGTGCGGCCGATTTGCTTGCGTAACATCCACGAGAGACAATAACGTCTTAATATTCCATCCGTGGAGGGGGAAACCCGTGAGTGACAGTTCTGAGACAAGAAAGATCAGTCGCCGCGAATTGTTCGGAGCGGCGGCCAAGACGGCAGCGGCATCGGCGGCATTAACTCCAGTTCTGCGCAGCGCTGTCGTCTCGTGCAGTGCGGCGCCGGATGACGCGCCGCTGAACGGAATCGCCGGGGTAGACCGCGTAACAATCATTACGGGGAAGACCTACCTGCGAGCGTGGGCAGGATATGGGGAACCGCCGCGGCCAGGTTTTCGTCCGGGCGGCCGCGGGGGACAGAATGCCGAGACCGCCCCTCCAACCGGTCCGGCGCCGACCGTAACGTGGAGCAAGGAGTCCGGACCCGGCACAGTCACATTCGCGGACTCCAAAGCGCCGATCACTACTGCGACGTTCTCCGCGCTGGGCAACTACGTCCTGAAGCTGACGGCTGACAACGGTGAGTCGCAGGCAACTTCGACGCTCAACGTTGCGGTGGAACCGCCGCCTCCCACCAAGCAGCTCGACGCGGTGTACACCAAGGATTTCAAGATTAACAGCCCGCTGTGGAACGCACGGGTCAAGGCGCTGGTGGTGAACTGGATTCCGCATTGCATCGACCAGATCAACCGCAACGACCTGACTGTGGGAGAAGGCGGGATCGACAATTTCATCGAAGCCGGTAAGGCGCTGCGGGGCGAGCCGCATGGCTACCACAAGGGCTATGTCTTCTCTAATGCGTGGGTGCACCAGACAGTGGAGGCCATGAGCATTGCGCTGATGATCGACCCGCAGGGCGACCCGGACATCATCAAGGCTCACGAGAAATTCCGCAAGACGCTGGACGAGTGGATCCCGATCATCCTGGCCGCGCAGGAACCGGACGGTTATTTGCAGACGGCGTTCACGGCACCCGCGCCGCGCAGGGCCGCTCCTCCACCTGTTCCCGTTAAGAAGAGCGATGGTTCGGTGGCCGGCGTTCGTGTGGCCGTGTTTCAGGCGCCCGATGGTTCGCTGCGGGCCGGCCGCATGGGCCCGCCGAGCGGCGAAACGCCCTTCAGCGGCACGACTTCCACGACGGTAGCGTATCCGATTCAGAATCCGGACGGGACCACGTCGGTCACCCGCGTGGCTCTGGCTCAGAATCCGGACGGGAGCTTCAGCGTGACGCGTGTCACCGGAGATAATCCGGATGGCAAGCCGGACACGACCGTTACTATTCCGCCGCCTGTGATTCCGGTGCTGAAGCATTGGGACCCGCCGACGCGCGGCAATCATGAGGGCTATACGGCCGGCTATTTTCTGGAATCGGCCATCAACCACTACCTGATGACCAAGAAGCAGGATGCGCGGCTATATAACGCGGCGAAGAAGCTGGCCGACTGCTGGTACGACAATCTCGGCCCGGCGCCCAAGAAGGCCTGGTATGACGGCCATCAGGAAATGGAGCAGGCCCTGGTGCGCTTCGGCCGCTTCGTAAACGATATGGAGGGCGGCGGCAAGGGCCAGAAGTACATCGAGCTGGCCAAATTCCTGCTGGACTGCCGTTATAACGCGGCGGTGTCGGAACGGGACCGGCAGGAATATGACCAGAGCCATCTGCCTGTGGTGCAGCAGTACGAAGCTGTCGGACACGCGGTTCGCGCCATGTACACGTACTCGGGCATGGCCGATGTGGCGGTGGAAACACACGATCCCGATTATCAAAGCGCCGTGAGATCGCTGTGGGACAACGTGGTCAATAAGAAGTATTACGTGACCGGCGGCGTGGGAAGCGGCGAGACGTCGGAAGGCTTCGGCCCGAACTATTCGCTCGGGAACCAGGCCTATTGCGAGGCCTGTTCGACTTGCGGGGAGGTGTTCCTCCACTGGAAGATGAACCTGGCCTACCACGACGCCAAGTACGCGGACATGTACGAAGCCGCCATGTATAACGCGCTGCTGGGCGCCACAGACCTGGAAGGCAAGAACTTTTACTACGACAACCCTCTGGAGGAATTCAAGCTGCGGTATCCGTGGCACGTGTGTCCCTGCTGCGTGGGCAATATTCCGAGAACCCTGCTGATGTTCCCCACCTGGACCTATGCCAAGGCCGACGACGGCGTGTACGTGAACATGTTCGTAGGCAGCACCATCACGCTGGAAAACGTGGGCGGCACCGACATTGAGATGGTGCAGGAGACGGATTATCCATGGAGCGGCAAAGTCGCCATCGCGGTGAATCCCAAAACCGCGAAGAATTTCAGTGTCCGGGTTCGCGTTCCGAACCACGCCGTGAGCAGGCTCTACCCATCGGCGCCTGCCGTCAACGGCATCGTCTCGCTGCAGGTGAACGGGTCGGCGGTGAAACCGGCGATCGCCAATGGCTACGCGGTGATCGCACGGAAATGGAAGGCCGGCGACAAGATCGAAGCGGTGTTCCCGATGACGGTGCAAAGGGTGCGCGCCGACGAGCACATTGTTCCAGACCGGGGCAAGGTCGCGTTGCGTTATGGGCCTCTGATGTACAACATCGAACAGGCCGACGGGCAGGACATCACCAAGCCTCTGAGTCCCGACACGCCTCTTACGGCGGAATGGAAGGCCGACTTAATGGGCGGCGTGACGGTCATCAAGGGCAAGTTCGCCGATGGGAGCCCTCTGACTGCGGTACCTAATTATGCGCGAATGAACCGCGGTCCAGCCCCGCCGCCGCCACCGGCCCGCCAACCGGGCGCCGGACGCGGTCCGCGGCCGCCCGATCCGAAGCCAACCTCGGTGGTGTGGATCAAAGAGGCGTAGTTCGCGCAATCCAGGCTTTCCGCTGAACATTCGGCAAACAGATTTCGGTCCCCGACGGCAGATGGCGTATTTGTCGCGCTAAATCCTCCGAGATTTTCCGCAGGTAGCAGTAAGGAGGACCGCAGATGCCGGATCCCAAAGAAGCTCTTGACGACGTAAGCGAAATGATTAGCTCGCTTCAGAAGGACCCATACGCGAAGTTGAACGATACCAAGGTGGTGTGGCTGCTCAAGATGTGGACGAAGGCCGCCCTTGCGATCAAAGGATCGAGCGTATTCGGGGGGATGAAGCTCATCTTCACGAGGAGGGGCAACCCCGGCAAACCGTCGGATAAGAACCCCAGCATAACGTGGAGGGACGAACTTTACGCCGACCTGGTTGCTTACAAAAAGGCAATCTCGTTCAACAGCGACAATCCCGACCCGACCGCGTTCCAGGCCGCCCAGGATGCGATGGTGGGCCTGGTCGAAGAATACCGGAACAACTACAGGCGCGATTCCAAACAAGACAAAGCCTTCGACCATCAGGTGAGGCTGATTTTCATCCAGGAAGAGAAGGCGATGGCAGCGGGCCAATAAGCCCGATGACTGGGAGGACATGCGCCGGAAGTGGGGGGCTGCAGCATCCGGAGGTCCTCCACGCCTCGCTGGGCCGTGCTGTATTATGGCAGACGGCCATGCAGATCACGGAACTGCTGCACCGTATTCATGCGGGCGACCAGGAAGCGATGCACACCGTGATGCCGCTGGTTTACGACGAGCTGAAGAAGCTGGCGGCCGGGCATTTGCGGCGGGAAGGCAGGGCGCGGCCTCTGGATACGACGGCGCTGGTGCACGAAGCGTTCCTGCGGCTGGCGCACGGGCAGCATCCCTCGTACGAAAACCGGTCACACTTCTATGGGATTGCTTCGAGGCTGATGCGGCAGGTGCTGGTGGACTTGGCTCGTGCGAGGGCGGCAGAAAAGAGGAGCGCGAGGGAGGAGGTGCAGCTGGCCGAGATCCCGGATATCGGCCGGCAGCCCGATGCGTCCCTTTTGGTGATGGACGAAGCGCTGGCGCGGTTGGCGCGAACCGATCCGCTGAAAGTTCAGCTCCTTGAAATGCGGTATTTCGGGGGGATGACTGCGGAGGAATCGGCGACGGTGTTGTCGATCTCCGTGCACGTGGTTCGCCGTGAGCTGCGCATCGCGCAGGCGTGGCTCCACAAGGAAATGGCCGGATGAACTCCCGCGTCGAGCAGTTGTTTCACGAGGTAGCAGATTTGCCGGCCGAGGTTCGCGCACAGTACTTCGCCGAGCGCGACGTGGACGAGAGCACTCGCCGCGAAGTGGAAGCGCTGCTGGCGTTCGACGCGGGCGCCAGCGCGTTTCTGATGACCGACATCAGCGCCGCCGCCAGCCGGGCGCTTCCACAACTTGAAGGCAAGGGGTGGCGCTGCGGGCCTTACCGATTGATGGACGTGGTGGGACGCGGCGGCATGGGTGCGGTCTACCTGGCCGAGCGCGCGGACGGTGAAGTGACGCAGCGGCTGGCCGTGAAACTGCTGCCGGCGGGCGCCAGCGATCTCCAGCGCGAGCGGTTTCTGCAGGAACGGCAGATTCTGGCCTCGCTTGCCCATCCGAATATCGCGCGCATGATGGATGCCGGCCATCTCGACAACGGCCAGCCGTTTCTGGCCATGGAATACATCGATGGCCAGCCGATTGATGCGTTTTCTGCAGGTTTGGGGGTGCGGCAGAAGATTGCCTTGTTTCTCAAGGTCTGTGCGGCGGTCAGCTACCTGCACCGAAACCTCATCGTGCACCGCGATCTGAAACCCAGCAATATTCTGGTGACCGGGCCTGGTGACGGGCACCCAGGCGAACCCAAGCTGCTCGATTTCGGCATCGCCAAGATTCTGGACGTAGCCATCAACTCGACGATAACGAGCATGCGGATGCTGACCCCCGACTATGCCAGTCCGGAGCAGGTAACTGGCGGGACTGTCAGCACGGCGACGGACATTTATTCCTTGGGGGCGGTGCTCTACCGATTGCTCACGGGCAGGGGAGTGCACGAATTCCAGGACCGTTCCCCGGAAGCGATCGCATGGGCACTCACCACACGCGAAGTGACTCGGCCGAGCCTATGGACGCCGGAGCTGAAGGGCGATCTCGAATTCATCCTGATGAAGGCCTTGCGCAAGGACCCGCAGGACCGTTACGCGACGGTGGAACAGCTCGCCGAGGACCTGGAGGCATTTTTGCAAGCCCGGCCGGTGCGGGCCCGCTCGGGCACGGTGTGGTATGGCGCGCGCAAATTCGTGCGGCGCAACCGCGCTGCCGTCGCGCTGGCGGGGCTGGCTCTGGCAGCAGCTGTCGCGGGTGTCACAGGCATATTAATCCAAGCTCACACCGCGCGTGCGCAGCGCGATTTTGCTTTGCGCCAGTTGTCACGGGCCGAAGCAGTCAATGACCTGAATTCGTTTGTTTTGTCGGATGCCGCTCCGACAGGCAGGCCTTTCACGGTGGACGATTTGCTGGGGCGCGCGGTGCGTCTTATCGAGCGGCAGGGCGGCGAGCCAACACGCCGCGCCGATCTGCTGGTTGAAGTCGGCCGCCAATACACGGTTCAGGACGAGTACGCGAAGGCACGGCAGTTGTTGGAGCAAGCCTACCAGCTCTCGGGCGCGGCACCGGATGCCACCACGCGCGCGGAGGCAGCCTGCACTTTGGCTCAAGTGCTATCCCGGGTGGGTGAACCATCGCGCGCGGACCTCCTTTTTCAAGAAGGGCTCAAAGCGCTGCCGGATGAGCCGCTGTACGTGCTGGACCGGATCTCCTGCCTCGAGCGCGGCAGCGAAATCGCGCGCAACCGCGGAGTGCCGGCCCTGGCCGTCGAGCGCGCTCAGGCCGCGCGGGACCTACTGAAACGACTGCCCGTGCCGTCCGACCTGGCCGAATTGAACACGTTGATTACCCTGGCCGGCGCCTACAGCAACGCCGGGCGGTATGGCGAGGCGGGCACCGCGTTCGGGCAGGCTGCGTCACGATTAGAGGCGCTGGGGCGCGGTGACACCGAAAGAGCGGCTACGGTGTATAACAACTGGGGCGTCGCGCTGACTCTCGAGGGCCGACCGCTGGATGCAGAGAAGGCGTTGAGACGCTCCATCTTCATCAGCCAGGCGGATGGCACCGAACAGAGCGTTTCGCCCATGCTGCTGGTGAACCACGCCCGCGCGCTGGACGAGTTGGCTCGGCCCGACCAGGCGGCCAGCTTCGCGGAACGCGGCTATGAGAAAGCGCAACAAGCCGGCGATGAGACCGCAATCAGCCAGGCGCTGTTGCGTCTGGCGGCCATTCACCGCGACAGGGGCGATCTCGAACGCGCCGGCCGGATGCTTTCCGAGGTGGAGCCGCAACTGCGCCGAACTCTTCCACCCGGGCATGTCGCGTTCGCTTCCCTTGCCACCGAGCGTGCTCTCAATGCGCAGGCAGCCGGAGACCTGCGGGCGGCGCTGGATTTCTCGAATCAGGCGGTGGCCATCATCGAAGCGTTGGCCAAGGCCCACGGGCAAGGCGCCGATCGGCTGCCCCTGCTGCTCACCCGCCGGTCCGATATAGAGCTGCGGCTGGGACGGACAGACGATGCCGCCACCGACGCAGGCCAGGCGGTAAGCCTGTTGCAACAGAGCGCCGGGTCGGGGACGTTGTCAACGACCTTCGGGCGGGCTTACCTGGCGCTAGGGCGCGCTCTTCAGGCGCAGCAAAAACGTGATGAAGCCCGGGCCGCATTTCGTTCGGCGGCGCAACACCTGGAGAGCGCACTGGGCGCGGATCATCCGGACGCGCGCGCGGCGCGCGTGCTCAGAGATGCGGGCAATATGCTCAAGTAAGGTCCACGTGCAAGACACATAACGAGCGTAGCTGTGACTGATGGGAGGTGGTGAACCCACCGCTTCTCACGCTCGCGGCTCCGAAGCGCCGTGCCGGGAGCTTCACGCCTCCGAGAATATCCGCTTGAGATTCTCCCCCAATATCAGACGCGCGTCGGAAGTGCTGATGCCCAGTTCCATCAAGGCGCGGATCTGGGTGGCGAAGATCTCATAGTTCCAGCCGCGCGGAAGAGAGGAAGAATCGGTTCCGAACAGGAGGCGGCTGGCGCCGACCACGTCCAGGGCGCGGCGGTACGCGGCGGCCAGGTCGATGCCCACGTAGCGGACCCAGGAATTGCTGCTGGAGGTATCCAGAAACACGTTGGGGCAAAGGTCCGCGAGCATCAGGGCTTCGCGCAGGTAGCCGGCGCCGAAGTGCGGCACGACGAAGCGGACGCGGGGATGACGCAGGGCCACCGCGTGCAGTTCCAGGGGACCCGAATAGCGCATGTCAAAAGGAGACGGAAGGCCCAGTTTCTTGCGCACCCCCACGGTCAACACGCCGCAATGCACGAAGACCACGGCGCGCCTGGCCGCGGCCTCTTCCAGCAGCGGTTCGACACGTTTATCCTGCACGGAAAAGCAGTGCATGGCGGGGAAGAGACAGATTGCGTGCAATCCTTTGGCGAAGGAAACGTGCTCCGCCAGCGGGTTCACCATGGCATAGGCATAGAACCGGTTGGGGTGAGCCGCGACCGCCGCGAGCACCGAGGGTTCATCGCCGGGAACGCTGGCGATCAAGGCCGCGCGCTCCACCCCGTGAGAATCCAGTTCGCTCACCCAGATGCGCGCGAGATCCACGGGATTGGAAGGCGCTAGCTCCCATCCCAGAAGGTCGGCCACTGCCGCGGGATGCTTCCCGCATTGCGTTCCCAGGGTTTCAAAAAAATGCCGGGAAAAGAAATGTACGTGCGCGTCGGCAACCGCGCAATCACCCCATGGTGTCTGCATCCGGCTTGTTCCAGTGCGTAATTCCAGCAGCGAGCGCCAGTTGGGTGAGGCCGGCCACGTTGTTCACGCCCAGCTTCTTCATCATGGTCTTGCGGTAGCTCCGGATGGTTTGCAGGCCCAAGTCGAGCAGGACCGCGATATCCTTGCTGGTTTTGCCTTCCGCGACCAGGCGGAGCACCTGCAACTCGCGGGGAGAGAGCGATTCCAAAGGGCTGCGGTCGTGAGTCTCCAGGTCGCCGCGCTGGATGCGCGCCAGAAGCCGGTCGGAGACCTGCGAGCTTAGGTACGAGCCGCCGCGCGCGACGGTGCGGAGCGCGTCCAGAAGCTCGGTAGACGAAGCCTTCTTCAACACGAAGGCGCGGGCGCCGGAACGAATGGCGCTGACGACGGAGTTCTCGTCGTCGTACATGGAGAGAATCACCACCTTGACACCCGGACAGTGGCGCAGCAGCTCCGTGGTGGCTTCGATGCCATTCATACCCGGCAGGCCGATGTCCATCAGGACGATGTCCGGAGCCGCTTTCTTGCAGAGTTGCACCGCGTCGGCGCCGTTTTCGGCCTCACCGACAACCCTGAATTCGGCTCCACGTTCCAGAATGGTCTTGACTCCGTCGCGTACCAGTTTGTGATCATCGACAAGAACGATGTCGAATGGCATAGTGGCCCCTAATCGGTCTCCATTGCCGCTGCCCGAACGGTCGTGCCGGTCCCCGGGTGACTGGTGATGGCAAGTTCCAAGCCCGCCTGCGCAGCGTAGTGCTCCATGCTTAAAAGACCCAACCCACGGCTTCCTCCGAGGATATCAGCCGGATCGAACCCCCTGCCATTGTCCCGGACCTCCAAAGAAGGACCGCTACGTGTGGACTTTACCGCGATTTCGATGGCGGAGCAACTGGAATGTTGGACGGCGTTGGCGACGGCTTCGGCCGCAATCTGGTAAAGGGCCGAGGCGATCTTGGGGTCAATTTTGAGGGACGGGTCTACGTTGACGCGCAACCCGCCGGCGAAACGCTCGCGGATGTGGCCGGTGAGGCGGTCCAGGGCGGAGCGCAGACCGGCGCGCTCCACCGCGGAAGGATTCAGGTGGTAGCTGTACTCGCGCACTTGCTCCATGACGGATTCCAGTACCTGCTGCACTTCAGCGATCCGGTCGCGGGTCTCGGGCGAGACGGTCTCCAGGTCCATGCGGGCTAAGTCAAGTTGCAAGCCCAACGCGGTGAGATTCTGGCCCACTACGTCGTGGAGGAACTTGGCGACGGTGGTGCGCTCGAATTCCTGGGCTTTGAGCGCGCTCAACACGGTGTTGCGCAATTCCTGTTCGGCGGTGCTCCAGGGAGCGGCTTCCCGCGCGGTTCCCGCGGCATAGCGGATTTCGTCCTCGAAGCGAAGCGGAAAGAGCGTGATTTGCCAGGGAGTGCTGGCGCCGCGCTCGCGGAGCCTGAGGATCTCGCCGCAAAGCACACGCGCAAAACGGTTGGCCCAAACTTGCGCAGGGCCGGGTGGGAGCGCATCCGGGATAGACTGCCCGGTGAGTTGCACGGCGGATTTGCCGAAGACCGAAGTGGCGTTCCCATAGATCAACTTAAAGGCTAGGTCCTTGCCGACGATCCAGTGACACGCGGGGCTTTGCTCGAGAAACGCTTCGCAAAGGCGACCGGCGTCGGACATGGTGAATCCCAGCAAAGATCATTCTAAGCCGCGAATGAAGGCCCAGGAACACAGATCAAAGTCCGGGTTCTCCATCCGCGCTCTTCCGTGTTCCGCAGCGGCTATGGGCCCTTCGGACCCGTTCTGACGGGTCACTTCTTCCCCACCACCTTGCGAGCGGCGGCGGCGATGTCGCGCGCTGTCAGGCCGTACTTTTCCATCAGCTCCTCCGGCTGCCCGGATTCAGCGTAGGTGTCCTGGATGCCCACAAACTCCATGGCGCAGGGCCGGAGCTCGGCCACCGCTTGTGCGACGCGGACGCCTAACCCTCCGTCGACCAGGTGTTCTTCCGCCACGACAATTGCCTTGGTTTCGGCAGCGGCCCGGCCAATCGCGTCGCGGTCGAGCGGCCTCACCGTGTGCATGTCGATGACCCGAGCCGAAACACCCTCGCCTTCCAGTGTTTCGGCTGCCAGGATTGCCTGGGCCACCATCAGGCCGCTCGCAATAATGGTAACGTCCGAGCCAGCCACCACCTGGATCGATTTGCCGATCGCGAAGCCCTGGCTTGCATCATAGATAACGGGCGCCTTGGGACGGCCGGTGCGGATGAATACGGGACCCTCATAGGCGGCGGCGGCGCGAACCAATGCCTTGGTGGCGGCTTCATCCGCCGGAGCAATCACGACAAAGCCCGCCAGCGAGCAGGCCAGGCCGATTTCCTCGACGCTCATCTGCGAAGGGCCATCTTCGCCGATCGAAATGCCGCTGTGGGTTCCCACTACCTTCAAATTCACCTTGGGATAGGCCACGCACGCGCGGAGCTGCTCGAAGCCCTTGTTCATGACGAAGGCGGAGAAACTGGAGACGAACGGAATTTTGCCCGCCAGCGCCAACCCGGCGCCCACCCCCACCATGTTGGCTTCGGCGATGCCGAGAGAGAAAAACCGGTGGGGAAACTCCTTGGCGAAATACGTGGTCATGGTGGATTTGGACAGGTCCGCATCGCAAACCACGACGTTGGGATTCTCGCGGCCCAGTTCCACCAGCGCGCGGCCGAAGGCTTCGCGGGTAGCCGGTCCGAGCTTGATTTCGAACTTGGTTTTGGCGGGCATCTTATTGCAGCTCCTGTAGCGCCAACCTGACTTCGTCCGCCGTGGGCGCGGTGCCGTGGAACTTGGGGTTGTTTTCCATGAACGAGACTCCCTTGCCCTTGACGGTGTGGGCCACGATGCAGGTGGGCTGCCCCTTGGTGGCCTCCGCTTCGTCAAGCGCCTTGCGGATGGCCACCAGATCGTGGCCGTCGATTTCGAGGGTGTGCCAGCCGAAGGCGCGCCACTTCTCGGGGAGCGGCGCGACATTCATGATGTCCTTTACGAAGCCATCCAACTGGATGCCGTTATAGTCGACTATCGCCACGATATTGTCGACCTTGTGGAAGGCGGCGGCCATGGCTGCTTCCCAGATTTGCCCTTCCTGGATCTCACCGTCGCCCAGCAACACGTAGGTGCGCGACTTGCGGCCGTCGAGACGCGCCGCCAAGCCCAACCCAAGCGCAAGAGACAGGCCTTCTCCCAGGGAGCCGGTGGAAGCCTCCAAAGCATGAATGAACCGCATGTCGGGATGGCCCTGGTAGACCGAGCCAAGCTTTCGCAGGGTGTTCAGTTGGCTGACGGGGGTCTCGGCGTAGCCGATCTCGGCCATTACGGCGTACAGCACGGGGGCGGCGTGGCCTTTGGAGAGAATGAAGCGGTCGCGGTCAGGCCATTGCGGGTTCTGGGGGTCGATCCGCAGCCGGTGGAAATATAATTCGACCAAAATCTCGACAGCCGAGAGCGATCCACCGGGATGGCCGGACTTGGCAGCCCCAATCATTTCAATGATTTCACGCCGAATGCGGCGGGCAATAGATGGGAGTTCCTCTAAGGGTGCAGGCATGCAGCGCTACTATTCTAGCATTCGGGCTCCAGTACTTTCATATCCAGGGCGTTAACCCCCACATTAACGAAACGGGATATTGTTGGGGTCGGTTAGCGGGGTTTATCCTAAATCAGCGAAACTATATGCACCACAAGAACTTGCTGTGGGATTGCCGGCTCAGGAAGCGGTCATGACGACTGAGACGCAGAGTAGTGAACTAGAACAAGGTGTTGATCCCTATGCAGTTTGGGTCCTCCCGGATGCGCTCCGCCAGCTTGTGCAGTCCGGAGATACAGAGATTCTGGGCGAGTTGATTGCAATCTTTCGCAGCGACACCGCATCCCGCATGGAAGCGCTGCATCGCGCGCTGGCAGACGGCGATCTGGCTGTGGTGCGGGCGCAGGCGCACGCCATCAAAGGCAGTGCCATTCAAGTTGGCGCGAATGGCATGGGCCAACTCTGCAAAGAGATAGAACTGGAGGGCACGAAGAAGTCACGGGCCGAGCTCGCTGGAATGCTCAGCCGCCTACAGGAGTGTTTTGAGCAGGTCTCGGTCGCCATGGCCGCACATGGCGATGCCAACCTCTAAATTGCACCTTCCTACAACGAGGCTGAGGACTCTTCGGTAGTTATGGCGAATGAGACCATTCTGGTTGTCGACGATGCTCCGGTCAACCTGAAGCTGACGGATATCCTTCTGCGGAAAGAGGGATACAAGGTGCACTCGGCGACCGATGCGGAGCAGGCACTGTCCCTGCTACGCACATTCCACCCGGACCTGATGCTGGTCGACATTCAGTTGCCAGGAATGGATGGACTGGAGTTGACGCGCCGCATCAAGGAGAATCATCTCACCCGGAACATCGTGTGCGTAGCGCTTACCGCATGCGCCATGAAAGGCGACGACGAAAGAGCGTACCAAGCCGGATTCGACGGCTATATTACCAAGCCGATCGAGACTCTCACGCTGGGCAAACGCGTTCGTGAATACCTGGAGAAAGCGACGGTGAAGCCGGCGAGCTCTAACGGAAAGCCGTCGCAGGTGGTGACGGCTCTTCCCGGCGGGCTCACTCTGACCGGCCCCGAGATGGAGAGCCTCAGGAGGCGGTTTCTGGAGGAAGGCATCCTCCAGATCCGCCAGTTCCTCGAGAATCTTAACCGGCAGTTCGATGTGCCGAAGGCACAGCTCATGGTGCAGGGGTGGGCTGGGGCCGCCGACCTGCTGGACTATCCGCTGATCGCAATTCTAGCCCGGGAAGTGGAGAAAGAGCTCGATAATCAGTTCCCGGATCCCGCCCCGCTCCGCGAAAAGCTCTCCAACCTGATGCTGGCATTTGTGGAGCCTCCCGAAGCCACTATCAACCCGGTGCCGCCGTTTATCGAAGAGACGCTGACCAACAAGCGGATCGCGCTGGTTGGCTGCGGCGAAGACGAGGCCGAGCACCTGTGCAGCGCCCTGGAGCGCGCGGGCGCAAAACCCAGGCTGTTCGACGCGGCCGACCCCCCGGATTCGGATTCGGTACGCGATTGCGCCGCCATAGTGGTGCATGTGCGGCCGGAGACGCAGAAGACGCCGTGGCTCGGCGCCGAGGTTTTGGCGCAGTCCCGCCACCCGCTGATCCTGATCGGCGCGCGGGACGACATCATCGCCCTGCCCCGCGCAGTGCAAACACGCGCCTGCGAGATGCTGATCGATGGCTGGCAGCCGGAGGAGGCGTTGCTGCGAATGGGCGCTGCGTTTTCCCGCTGCAATGGATCACGCTTCACGGCCCCGGCTTGTGCACCGGCCACGCCGGCTGGAGCTCCCGCCGACCCGAGACGCTCCGCTCCGACGACCGCAGCGCCGGCTTCCGGGCTCATCCGCAGCGACGCCGAGGTGCTGATCGCCGACGACGACATGACGGTGCGGATGCTGGTGCGCAGCGCTCTGCAAAGCGCCGGGATCAAGTGCCGCATGGCCTGCAATGGGACAGAGGCCTTGCAGATGCTGCGGGAATTCCGGCCCACCGCCGCGATCCTGGATGTGAACATGCCCGAAATGGATGGTTACGAGGTGCTGGCGGCCACCCGCAGCGAATCCATCCCGGCGCGGGTCATTCTGCTCACCGCGCGGCAGCAGGAATCCGACATCACCCGCGGATTCACACTGGGCGCGGACGACTACATGGTGAAGCCGTTCAACCTGGCGGAGCTGGTGGCGAGACTGAAGCGGTTTCTGTTGCAGTAGGGACGGTTGGACGCATGAAGCGTGTCGGCAGCGTGCCGACGCGGCACGCACGAGTGTTTTTCTGCGCCACGGCGCTCCTACGCCAACAGGCGCGCGGCTGGCTTGGCGAAATACGTGAGGATGATACTGGCGCCCGCGCGGGTGATGGAAGTCAGGCTTTCGATCATGGCGCGGTCGTGATCCAACCAGCCGTTACGCGCCGCCGCCACAATCATCGAATATTCGCCGCTCACTTGATAGGCTGCAATGGGCACGTCGAAGCGCTTACGGGCCTGGCTGATCAGGTCAAGATATGGGAGCGCCGGTTTGACCATGATCATGTCGGCGCCCTCCTGCAGGTCCAGCTCGATCTCCCGCATCGCTTCGCGGCCGTTGGCCGGATCCATCTGGTAGCTGCGGCGATCGCCGAACTGCGGTGCCGAATCGGCGGCCTCGCGGAACGGCCCGTAAAAGACGGAGGCAAACTTGGCGGCGTAAGAAAGGATCGGGATCTTCTCGTAGCCATTGGCGTCCAGGGCCTGGCGGATGGCCCAGACGCGGCCGT
>Ga0335081_10007977_pt1 | contig 16966 bp, 12 predicted proteins | sample Lox_Sample_35_FD_206713 | JGI IMG/M metagenome (GOLD analysis project Ga0335081, IMG submission 206713) | Soil microbial communities from Loxahatchee National Wildlife Refuge, Florida, United States - Lox_Sample_3.5 | ecosystem: Environmental > Terrestrial > Soil > Wetlands | place: USA... | reverse complement strand
GCACGCATTTTTCTCCAGACCCACTGCCTTTTTACGAGGAATAGAGAGATGTCGCTGGGAAAAGCCATGATTCATGCCCGCAAGCAGAAGTCGATCGCCAAGGCCGCGATCCACGCCGGCGATCACGCCCATGTGCATCCCCACCACATTCTGCAGATGCCGGTGCTGGTGCTCAACGCGTCCTATGAGCCCATCAACATCTGCGGCGCGCGCCGCGCCCTGGTGCTGGTTCTGAAGGGCATTGCGCGCACCGAGGAGGAGCACGGCCTGATGCTGCACGCGCAGCGCAGTCGCATCCCTATGCCCTCGGTGATCCGCCTGCTCGAGTACCGGCGCATTCCCCACCAGACGCGCGCCCTCTCGCGCAAGAACATCCTGCTTCGCGACCGCAACACCTGCCAGTACTGCGGAATCCTCTTTGCTCCCGGAGAGCTGACGCTCGATCACGTCGTGCCCCGCTCGCGCGGCGGCAACTCAACCTGGGAGAATCTCGTGGCCTGCTGCCACACCTGCAATCGGCGCAAAGGCAATCGCATGCTGAGCGAGATCGAAGATATGATGCTGCTGCGCGAGCCGCGCCCCTTCTCGCTGCACACCAGCCGCCAGATCATGCGCATGCTGGGCCGCGGCGACGACCGATGGCGCAAGTACCTGTTCTACTAGTTCACAGTTCTGAGTTCACAGTTCACAGTGGTCAATTTCAATCGAACTTGAGCTTCTGCAACCACGAACTGTGAACTGCGAACTCACTTTTGCGGCTTGCCGCCGTTCCGCGTTTGCGGGGGAGCGTTCTGCGCCTGCGGCGGTGTTACATCCTTGCCGTCGTAGATGATTTTCATCGTCGATCCAAATTGCTTGTAGTCGGTGTATTTCACAATATTCCGGATGTGGACGTCTTCGGCCATGTAGCCGTTGCCGCCCGCAAAGTGCAGGATCCCCTCGCCCTTGGTGTAGACCGGAAACCAGTAATGGCCGTCGATCTGCTGGCGCCAGGTCATGAATGGCGCGTGCAGATCCTCGTTGCCTTTGCGGGTGTCGTCGGGGATCATCCGACCATCGGTCACCACAATCTGCAGGTCCTTGGTGTCGACCCAGACCTTGCCCAGCAGGTAGCGCTTGCCTTTTTCGATCGCCTTGGGGGCGACGTCGAAGACGTAGCAATCGACTTCATCCACTTTCTGCTTCCCCACGTACTTCAAGTTGTACGCGCCCACTTCTTCGCTGGTCAGCACGAAGGGAAACCCGTAAAGGATGTCGTGAAAATCGGTCGGCGACATCGAAACTCTCTGCAGGGTGTTTTCCGGCGCATACACCACCTTTTCGGTCCGCTTGCCCTGGGAGTCGAAGATGACGTCGTCGACCTGGTAGTACTCACCGTCCACCTTGTTATCGTCATCGAGCGTCTGCACGCGCGTTACGCGGCGATAAGTGTAGTGATCGAGCGCCTGTTGAAACAGGCTTTCCTTGGCGGCGAATTGCTTGATGATCTCTTCCGGCGGGACAGGCGGCGGGTTGAGATCCATGGGGCCGAAACCGGCGTCGAGCGGCATGGGTGTAAAACTGCTCTTGTCCTGCGCCCCGGCAGCCACGGCTACCCACATCGCCAGCAATCCGACGAAGAGGCTGCGAATGAGGAGGTTGATCGATTTCACGACGATTGGGTCCTTGGGGAAATGAGTTGCGGCAGCTTTCCGGTGTCCGGCTGGCAGACACGATCCTGTCGAGGTCGGCAGGCGATTCGCCGGTCCCGGTTCGTTCGTCTTGCCTACAAGGTTAGACGCACTGACCCGGTCAGGGTGTTTCCGAGATAAGCGAGCCGGGTGAAAGGCGCATTTTGTCGGCAGGATTGCTTGCAGGGTACACATTGTTCGCGTCGGCGTACCCCACTGAGGCGAACTTGCGTAAACTAAGGTAACGCAACCGATAAGGCGGCGATAGGAGAGCATCCCGGCCGTGTAGTACCCGTGATCCGGATGCCTCGTGATTTGCGAGGACGAAACGAGGAGCCTTTCCCCCTTCCATGCCCGACTTTTACCAGGTTCCCGCGCTTGTCCTCACCGCGCTGCTGCTGCCGGCCTTCGGATATCTTTACCTGCGATTTCGAGACACGCGCACCTTTCTCTGGTTCCTGGGCTTTCTTTTCGCCGTTTTCAGAATGCTGTTGCTCTACCGGATCGGCTCCTGGGACTTCACCGACGGGAACCACCCCTGGATGGCCGCAGCCGGCCAAACCTTCATCCAGATCGGCTCCGCGCTCTTCCTCGCGTCGCTCTCTCCGATTGGGTTCCATGTCGGCAGGCTGAAAGTTCTTTACGTCATCCCCTATACCCTGCCCATGGTGGCGTACTCGCTGCTCCTGCACGGCTATTTTCACGGTGTGCCGCCCGCCGGGCCGTTGTTCTTCATCTTTCCGGCTCTGGCGCTGACCTCTCTCATCGTCGCCTGCATCTGGGGCGCATCGAAGGCCAACCTTCCCGGCTGGGTGGGGGTTGTCGGCTGCATCCTGATTGGCGGCCTGGCTCTGTGGGCCTGCTTCACGCGGGGAGTCAACTGGCCGCTGACCTTCGCCGAGTCGGGCAACGATCTGATGACCGCGGCCCTGATCATCTTTGTCTTCCGGCGCATCTCGCCCGGCGTGATCTTGAGCGTGCTCGGCTTCGAAGCCTGGTCGGCGAGCCTTCTTTTCATCTTCCCGGTCTTCTCCGAAAATCCGATCGTCGATCTGGGCCTGACGCGCTGCATCGTATTGGGCAAAGTGGTCGCGGCGCTGGGCATGATCCTGCTGGCGCTGGAAGATCAGGTTGCCGCCAACAAGATCTCGGAGCTGCGCGAGCGCCGCGCCCGCAAGGAGCTCGAGGCTTACGCCAATCTCATCCTCTCGCGGCGGCGCGTGGAGGACTTCGACCGCCAGGGCGCCGAAATCTGCCAGACGGTGGTCTCGCACAGCCGTTTCATGCAAGCCGCGCTGCTGCTGCTGCGCAGCTCCGGCCACTATCGACTGGCCGGCGCGGCCGGACTCGACGATGCGACCGTGGCCGCTCTGGACCAGCTTGCGCCCCGTATTCCCGTGTCCGGGTTTCTGGCCCGCGGCTCGTTGCCTGCGGCCGTCGAGCACAGCCAGGCGGTTTTTCTCAACCTTGAACCGTGGCTGAGCCCCGGCGACGACCTCAAGCGCCTTGGCTTTACCGCCGCGGTTGCTGTCCCCATGCCCGGCCGGACGGCCACCGACGGCGCCATGCTCCTGGCCGGCATGCGCAGGGCGAACGACCCGCTCCGCGCCGACGATTTGCTCCCCGTTGAGATGCTCACGTCGCGACTGCAGGCGGTGCGCAGCCACACCGCCATGCTGGAGAAGCTTATCGACTCGGAGAAGTTCGCCGGGCTGGGCCAACTGGCCGGCACGGTCACCCAGCAATTGAACAATCCATTGACGGTGATTCTCGGCTACGCCTCGCTGCTGGAAGAGGCGTCGAATCTCGACAACCACGAGCGCCGGGGCGTCGACGCCATCCTGACCGAGGCGCGGCGCATGAAAACCACGCTGGAGAGCCTGTCGCGCATCTCGCGCTCGCAGGACGGGCTGTTCACGACCGTCTCGGTTGCGGAACTGCTCGCCGACATGGACACGCTCTACAACGCCGAGTTCCTGCGCCGCTCCATCGAGTTCCGGCTCAACATCGCGCCCGACCTGCCCAATGTGATCGGGGATGCGCAGCAGCTGCGCCAGGCGCTGCTGCACTGCCTGCAATTCTGCATGGAGGCCGTCGAAAGCCTCGGCCAAACTCCGGACAGCGAGAAGATGATTCGCCTGGAGGCTACGCACGAAGGCAACTGGGTGCAGATTCTGGTGGCCCACTCCGGTCCTGCATTCCTGCATCCCGAGCGCGCTTTCGATCCTTTTGTGCCCAAGCAGGTCTTTGGCGAGACCGCCGGCCTGGGCCTGAGCCTTTGCGCGACGATCCTGCGCGATCATCATGGCCGCATCTCGGCTGTGAATCTCGAGCCGCGAGGCGCGGCGATCGTGCTGGAGCTGCAAGCCGAGTAGAACAAAAACCGATACAATCGACTGGATGAGGGTCACCGTAGGCGTCTCGGGCGGAATCGCCGCCTACAAAGCGGCGGAGCTGGTGCGCGCGCTGCAGCGCCAGGCGCTGGACGTTCACGTGGCGATGACGCGGGCAGCTTGCCGCTTCGTCCAGCCGCTCACCTTTTCGGCGCTCACCGGACATAAGACGATCACAAGCCTGTGGGATGATTCCGCGTCCGGCGAATCGGCGGATGAGTCTTCGATCCAACACATCGGCGAGGCGCAGTGGACCGACGCGCTGGTGGTGGCTCCTGCGACGGCCGACATCCTGGCCAAGTTTGCGCACGGCATCGCCGACGACTTTCTGACCACGATGTACCTGGCCACCACGGCGCCGGTGCTTGTCGCGCCCGCCATGAACGTGAATATGTGGAACCACGCGGCGACTCAGGCCAATCTCGAAGTGCTTCGCCAGCGCGGTATTCGGGTGATCGATCCAGGAACGGGCGACCTTGCCTGCGGCATGGTGGGCGCCGGGCGAATGGCGGAGCCGGAGGCGATCGCCGATGCGGTTTTGTACGTGCTGGGCCGCCGCCATGATCTGGCCGGAGAAGTGGTGCTGGTGACCGCGGGCGGCACGCGCGAAGCTCTCGACCCGGTGCGTTATCTCGGCAATCGCTCCAGCGGCAAGATGGGCTACGCCCTGGCCGAAGCGGCGCAGAGCCGCGGAGCGAAGGTGATTCTCGTGACCGCTCCTTCTGCATTGCGGCCGCCCGCACACTGCGATGTGGTGAAAGTGACCTCGGCGGAGCAGATGCGGCAGGCCGTGCTCGATCGCATGGAGGAATCGACCCTCGTGATCAAGTCCGCGGCGGTCGCCGATTATCGCCCGACGAAGATCTCGGAGCAAAAACTGAAGCGCAGCGGCCCGCTCACGCTGGAACTCGAGCCGACCGAGGACATTCTCGCCGAAGTGGTGCGCCGCCGCCGGCCGGGACAGCTCATTGTGGGATTCGCTGCGGAAACCGAAAACCGCATGGAAAACGGACGCGCCAAGCTGCTGCGCAAAGGCGCCGACGCGATCGTGGTAAACGATGTCTCCGGCGAGACGACCGGAATCGATTCCAACCTGAACGCTGCGACGTTTCTCACGCCGACGACCGCCATCGAAATGCCGGCCATGCCCAAGCGCGATCTTGCCGACCGCATCCTCGACGAAGTGGCCTCCTTGCGGCGCAGCAAGGCGCTGGTCGTCGAGTTCGATGAAGAGACGCGCGACGCGGCCGGTACGGCGCAGGATGAAATCGTCGCGCCCGCCTCGCGCCGCCAGATCATTGTGGAGTAGCGGCATTGGCGCAATCCACCGGCTCGGCTTTTCGCGACGCGCTCAGCGCGCGTCTTCGCTTCTATCGCGATCTCGGCATCACGGAGTTTTATCGGCGCCCCGTCGATACGGCCGACATTCCAATCGAAACGTGTGCCCCCGGTCCCTCAGTTGGGACCTGGGATGGGAACCAGGAAAAGCAGGGTGCCCCCGGTCCCTTTGTTGGGACCGGGGATAGGAACGCCACAATCGAAAGCAAGATCGCCGCGCTCAGGATCATTCGCGACGATATCGGCGACTGCACCCGCTGCGCGCTGCATAAAGGCCGCAACAAGCTGGTCTTTGCCGACGGCTCGCCGATGGCTCGGCTGATGTTTATTGGCGAAGGACCGGGCGCCGACGAAGACGCGCAGGGCTTGCCGTTTGTGGGCCGCGCCGGCCAGCTGCTCAACAACATGATCTCTGCTATGGGGCTGAAGCGCGAGGAAGTCTACATCGCCAACGTGGTGAAATGCCGACCGCCGGGCAATCGCACTCCGGAGCCGGACGAAGCCAACACCTGCTCGCCGTTTCTTTTCCGCCAGATCGACGTGGTCAAGCCCGAAGTGATCGTGGCGCTGGGCGCAACGGCGGCAACGTACCTGCTGGGCGCGCGCCAGCCGCTCGCCGGCCTGCGCGGACGCGTCCACAATGTGCGCGGCGCGAAGCTGATCGTGACGTATCATCCGGCATATCTGTTGCGCGACCCGCGCCAGAAGAAAGAAGCGTGGGCGGATCTGCAGATCGCGATGCGAGAGCTGGGGTTGAAGGCGCTGGGGCGCAATTAATGAAAGATTCGCTGGACCTCTCAGGGAGCGTACTTACGGTTCCCTTAGGTCAGACACACCACTATTTGCAATCGTCAACCTTCTCCGGACAGTCTGACCGAGTTTCGGATATTCGTAGGCTCCCTCGGTGTACAGGTTCGGCAAAGGATTGACAGCTGATTGATGCTCTGAAGTTGAAATTACTCCCTCGATTATCGCTTCGGGCGGAAGCTTCGACGCGTTAATTCCGATCATATTCCCGGCCGCAGAGCTCTGAATATCAGTGTCATTGCTCACCGCTGCTTGGACGACCGTGCATTCGCCGGCGGAGTCCTTGCTCAGGTCCCAGAGCTGCATTGAATTGCGCCCGGTGTTTGGCATTTGTGCCTCTTGCGGAAATCCAACCTTGTAGTTGTTGATCTTAGTGGGGAACTGGATCTTCGCGTACACGTAGTCAACGGGAGCATCCGTCTTTAGGAAAAATATGTAAAAGGTGCATCCCGCGGCGTTTCCGCTGGTTGCACGCACACCTCGTATTGAAGCTTCGATGCGCGGGCCAGGAAGCAGAGCCACAAACCAGCGGACAACGAAGAGGCCAAACAGCGTTCCGACGATGAAGCTCAGGAACCCTCGCGACAACGAGATCGCCACGCTCCGTTTGCTCCCGGTGCCCGCCGGTGGCAAGGTCTCTTTTGCCGGTGCAGCCTTCTTTGATTCGGAGCGATCTTGTCGGCTGCGTTTGCGTCTTCGTTTATTCAAGATTCCACAGCCCCGGTCGCATCGATCTCTAACCCCTGATCTCCGGACCCTCCCTACGTCTCTCTCCACAGCGCCACGCCGCCGAAGATGCCGGTCTCGTTGGAGACGATCTCGACATCCTTAGGCAGCTTGAAGTCGATCTTCTTGGTGTTGCCGCCGCCGAGGTAGAGGTGATCCCAGTTGAAGGTATTGGAGGTCTGCGCGATCATCTCCTCGACGAACCGGTTCCACTTCTTCTTGCCGTATTTGTCGAAGCCGCGGCGGCCAATGTAATCCTCGTAGGTTTTCTTGCGCCAGGGGTGGTGGCCCAGCTCAAGGCCCGGGCAGAGCCGGCCGCGGGTGAAGAGCGAGGAGCCCATCCCCGTGCCGAGCGTGATCACCATCTCCACGCCATCGCCGTGGATGGCGCCGTACCCCTGGATGGAAGCGTCGTTGGCCACGCGCGCCGGCTTCTTCCAGCGCTTCTCGAGCTCGTCCTGAAAGGGAAAGCTCATCCATCCGGGATGCATGTTGACGGCCGTATAGGTGATGCCGCGTTTTACCACGCCGGGAAATCCTGCCGAGACGCGGTCGAAACCGGGTAGCGCCGCGCGCAGCTCGTCGAGCGCCTTGAGCACGGGCTCCGGTGCGGGGATGGGTGGCGTCGCCACGCGAACGCGCTCGCTCACGGGCTTGCCGTCGTCATCGAGCAGCATGGCTTTCAGGCCCGATCCGCCGATATCGATGGAAAGTGTGATCGGGCTCTTGGGTTTGGAAGAAGCACGGCGGGCAGGAGATGGAGTGGTTTCGGGTTTGGGAGTCATCAGCAGGAATTGTACTGTGTGAGGGCCGGCCAACCGTGCAACTGAAGCGATTTTTCCGTGTGCGCAATACAATCGTCCCTCCCCTACACTGATCTTGCCCCCCATGCCCGCTTACTGCGAAGTCGCGCTGCCCGTTCCGCTGGACCTGACATTCACGTATGCGGTCCAAAACGGCCAACGCCCGCAGCGGGGCGCGCGCGTCATCGTCCCCTTTCGCAACGAGAAGTTGATCGGAGTGGTGACGGCGACGGGTACGCTGCCCGCAGACGATTTCGAGGTTCGCGCGATCGAAGCCGTACTCGACGAGGAGCCGATCCTCAGCGAGCATCTGCTGGCGCTGGGCGAATGGATCGCGCAATATTACATCGCGCCACTGGGCGAGGTGCTGCGCGGCATGCTGCCGCTGGCCGCCGAGGTGCGCCGCACCGTCTACTTCCGCATCACCGATCTTGGACGCGACGTGCTGGCGGGAAGTATGGACGGCGACGGAAATGTGGATACTTCCCACCCTTCTCGCATGGAACGCGAGAAGGATGCGGCACGGGGCGCGCGCGCCGGGAAGGTGCGCCGGAGGCTCTCACCGGAAGAGCAGGATATCGAGCATCGTGTGCTCATTCGCCTGGCCAATGGCGAGCCGGTCAAGGTTTCCACGCTACGCGCGGCCACCGCGGCCACGCTGCAAGCGCTCGCCGCGCTAGTCCGCAAGAAGTGGATTGTGCGCGAAACTTCGGCCGTGGAGCGAGACGCGCGCCGCACCGAACGCTTCGCCGTGCTCGTTCCCGAATCGCGTCTTCCCGCGCTCACGCGCAATCAACAGGCGATCCTGGCCGAACTCGCAGCCTGCGGCGGCGAGCTGCCACTGGCTGAACTACGGCGCAAGGACTTGTCTTCTTCCACGCTGCAGACGCTGGTCCGCCGCAGCCTGGTCCGCATCGACGAGCGCCCCGCGGCGTTTCGCCTGGGCGGGTTGGAAGCGCCGGAAGAACCGATTCGACTCAACGATCAGCAGACCGAGGCGCTGGCTTCCATCGTCGCCGCTCTCGGGGGATTCCATCCCTTTCTGCTCTTTGGAGTGACAGGATCAGGAAAGACGGCCGTCTATCTCGCCGCTATGCAGCGCGCGCTCGACCGCGGCCTGTCGTCCATTCTGCTGGTTCCCGAGATCGGGCTTACGCCGCAGACGGCCGGCCTGCTCGATGCCGCGTTCGGCAGCAAGGTCGCGCTGCTCCACTCCGCGCTCACGCCGGAAGAGCGCAGCGAGCAGTGGCGGCGCATTCGCCGGGGCGAAGCGCCGATTGTGGTTGGCACTCGTTCGGCGATCTTTGCCCCAGCGCCCAACCTCGGCCTCATCGTCGTCGATGAGGAGCACGACCAGAGCTACAAGCAGGAAGAGACGCCGCGCTACAACGCCCGCGACGTGGCCGTGATGCGCGCCAAGCTGACCGGCGCGGTGGTTGTGCTGGGATCGGCGACGCCCTCGCTCGAGAGCTGGCAGAACTCCGCGCAGGGCAAGTACACGCGCATCGAGCTCAGCCGCCGGGTCATGAACCGGCCTCTGCCCGAGGTTGAGCTCGTCGACATGAGGCGTGAATTCCAGCAGACCGGACAGGAGCGGCTCTTTTCCCGCGCGCTCATCGAGCAGGCACAGCAAACCCTCGCTCGTGGCGAACAGGTGCTTATTCTGCTCAACCGCCGCGGCTACTCGTTCGCGGTGATTTGCCGCGCCTGCGGCGTCAAATTGGAGTGCCAGAACTGCGCCATCTCACTGACCCATCACAAACCCGTCGGCGAGGATGCGGAGATTGTGCGGGCCGGGCAGCGCCTGGAGTGCCACTATTGCGGCTTCCGGCGCACGGTGCCGGCGCGCTGCCCACAGTGCGACAGCGAGCACCTCTATTACCTCGGCGCAGGGTCGCAACAGGGCGAAGAGCGGCTGCAGGAGATCTTCCCTACCGCGCGCATCGGCCGCATGGATCGCGACTCGGTGCGCGGACGGCACGACCTGGAGCGGCTGCTGGCGCGGCTCAAATCCGGCGAAATCAACCTGCTTGTCGGCACGCAGATGATCGCCAAGGGCCACGACGTGCACGGCGTCACGCTGGTCGGGGTGGTGGGTTGCGACCACGCACTTTCGCTGCCCGATTTTCGCGCCGCCGAGCGTGTCTTCCAGCTCATGACCCAGGTTTCAGGCCGTGCCGGCCGCGGCGAGCTGCCCGGCCGCGTCGTCGTGCAGACCTACTATCCCGACCACTACGCAATTGTGGCCGCAAGCAAGCATGACTATGCGGCGTTTGTGGAGCGCGAGCTGAAATACCGGCGCTGGATGCACTATCCGCCCTTCGGCGTGCTCGCCAATGTGCTCATTCAGTCGCCCAAGCTCGAAGAGGCCACAGGCTGGTCGACGGCCTTGGGCAAATGGCTCCAGAAAGCCAATCCGGAAGGCATCCGCGTCCTCGGCCCGTGTACGGCGCCGATAGCCCGCATCAAGGGAGTCCACCGGTTCCACTTCATTCTGAAGGCGAACTCGCGAAAAGTCCTCAATGCCACTTTGCGAGGGGCGCTGGCCTACTGGGATGAGCAGGGGGTTCCCCGTCGAAACCTCGTGGTGGACGTGGACGCGACACGTCTAACCTAAAGGAAACAAGGCGCTTACGAGAGAAGACCGGAAAAGAGAGGAGGCGGCTTGCGTTTTGTTGGATTTCGAGGTAATTTACTAAATAGTTAGTTTTACTAACCGTTTAATCAACTAATGACCGCCCTCGCCCCATCCCGCACCCAAGCCGAACGCGCTGACCAGACTCGCGCCCGCATTCTTGAGGCAGCGCTGACTGCATTCAGCTCTAAAGGGCTGGCCGGCGCCCGGACCGAGCAGATCGCCGAGGCTGCGGGAGTGAACAAGGCGCTCCTCTACTACTACTTCGAGAGCAAAGAGAAACTCTACGAGGCCGCGCTGGAGATGGCCGCCACCAAGGTCCGGGACCGCTCGATGGCGGTGTTCTCGCTCAACGCCAGCGCCGGCGAGCGAGTGCTGCGTATAGCGCTCGACCATTTCGACCGTATTCTCTCGCAGGGCGAGTTCCAGAGCCTGCTGCAACAGGAGATGGTGCGCGCTCACAAAGGCGAAGCCGGCGCGATGTCCACGATCATGGAGCGCGTCTTCGCGCCGATTCAGGCCATGTATCAGTCGATGATTCGCGAGGCGATCTCCTCAGGAGAACTGATCGACGTGGACTGGCTGCAGATCCATCTCGCGTCTCTGGGAGCCAACGTCTTCTACTTTCTTGCGGCCCCGGTGTGGCGCATGCTTTTGCCGTTCGATCCATTCGATCCGGCAGTCCTGGCAGAGCGGAGAAAAGCGGTTGTGCAGTTCCTGGGCCTGGCGCTCTTTATGGACCGCGTGCACGGAGCCCAATTGGCCGCGCGCGTTTTGGCGGATATGCCGATGCCCGAAGTGAATATGCCCAAAGAACTGAACCTGTATGGGAGGAAGGAATGAACCCGCGGAATAGGGTCTTCATGATTCTGGGCATTCTGGTGGTTGGCTCGCTGATCTGGTACCTGGTCACGACCCGCCACTCCAGCGACCTGGAGCTGATCGGCACGGTCGATGCCAACGAAGTCATCGTGAGTGCGAAAATCCCCGGCCGCATCGAGACCCTTACGGTCGACGAAGGGCAGGCGGTCAAGGCCGGCCAGCTCATCGCCGTGATCGAGGACCAGGACCTGATCGCGGCCAGCCAGGCGGCCCAGGCCAACGCGGCCAGCCAGAAGTCGAAGGTCAACGAGTCGATGGAGACGGAGCTGCAGACCCGGGGCGAGACCACGAGCGCGTATGCCAACGCCGAAGAGATGGTTGGCTCGGCGAAGGCCGCCCTGGCCCAGGCGCGGGCGAACTTCGACCATCAACAGGCCGACACGCAGCGCATTGTCGCCCTGGCCAAGCAGGGCATCATGAGCGAGCAGGCCAAGGATGACGCTGTCACCAGCCTGCAGGCAGCGCAAGCTGCTGTCGACACGGCCCAGGCCAATCTTGCCGCTGCGCAGGCCAACCTGAAACAGGCAAAAGCCCACGAGCTTCTGGCGCAGGTAGCGGAGCGCACCGTGATTTCTTCGCGCAACGCAGCCCAAAATGCCCAGGCACTCGCGCAACAGGCCGAGGTGCAGGCCGGCTATTCCCGCATTTATTCGCCCGTCACGGGCGTGGTCAACGTGCGCGCCGCCCGCCAGGGCGAAGTTGTCTCCGCGGGCGAACCGATCGTGACCGTAATGGACCTGAGCCAGACCTGGGTCTATGCGCCGCTTCCTGAGACCCAAGCCGGCAGCACCCAGCTTGGCGACAAGCTTCGCGTGGTAATGCCCAACGGCGCGGCCATCGAAGGCACGGTGATCGCCAAGGCCGCCGAAGCCGACTTCGCCACGCAGCGCGACATCAACGGCGGGCCCAAGCGGGACATCAGGACCGTGCAGATCAAGCTGGTCATCGACAATTCCGGCGAGAGATTTGTTCCCGGCATGACGGCCGACGTGTACATCCCCCGAAGCAAGCTGGTGAAGCCATGACCGGCCCCGCGCAGACCAATCCGCCGCAAGTCGGCGCCGGCCGGAACGGGAACGGCAAGCCTGCGCAAACGGCGATGGCGGTCGAGAATATCGTCAAGCGCTACGGCACGTTCGAAGCCGTGAAGGGGGTGAGTTTCGCCGTGGCCGTGGGCGAGATCTTCGGCCTGCTCGGCCCCAACGGCGCGGGCAAAAGCACGCTCATCCGGATGATGACCACGCTAATTCCGGTTACCAGCGGGCGCGCCACGGTGGCCGGCGTCGATGTGTCGAAAGATCCCGATGCGGTGCGCCGCGTCATCGGCGTCATTCCCCAGGCGATGACCAGCGACCCCGACCTCACCGTCGAAGAGAACCTCGCCATCTATGCCAAGCTGTACAGCGTGCCGCGCGCGCAGCGAGAGAAGAACATCGCCGAGGTGCTGGAGGCAGTCGACCTCACCCGCTGGCGCGGCGCGCAGACCAAGACGCTCTCGGGCGGCATGCGGCGCCGGCTGGAGATTGCCCGCGGCCTCGTCCACAACCCGAATATCTTCTTTCTCGACGAGCCGACAACCGGCCTCGATCCGGTCTCGCGCATGGCCGTGTGGGAGATGCTGAACAAGCTCAAGTCCAACCGCAACCTGACCATGCTGCTGACCACGCACTACATGGAAGAAGCCGACAAACTCTGCGACCGCATCGCCATTGTCGATCATGGAAAACTGGTGGCGATCGGCACGCCCGCCGAGCTCAAGCGCGGGGTGCCCGGCAATAACGTCGTTGAGGTGCATTTCGATCGCGATACAGAAGAATGGCGAGAACGGCTCGAGAAGCTGACCGGCGTGACCAGCGTCCAGCCGGAGAGCGCCGGCTTCTATCGCGTGCTGACGTCATCGGGATCGCAAACCACTACGGAGCTGGTGGAACTCGCCGCCGGCCTGGGCGAAATCATCACCTCGCTCAGCGTGCAGAACACCACCCTCGATGACGTTTTTGTCCACTACACGGGCCGCCAGCTGCGCGACGAGCAGGTCAAGTCCGTATTCATGATGCCGCCGCGGCCGGGAGCTTAGCCATGAACCGAATGTGGGCTATTGTCGAACGCGAGATGCGCAAGTTCTTCCGCTCGCCCGTGCTCATGATCATGTCGATGATGCTGCCGATTGTGCAACTCATCATCCTGGGCAACGCCTACGGCGGAAAGATACGCGGCACGCGCGTAGCCATTGTCGATCACGATCGCGGCCCGCAGGCGGTGAAAGTGCGCGAGGCCTGCGACGCGGTGACGGCCAACATTGCCACGTTCAAGACCCTCAACTATGCCGACGATCAGGCCGCGCGCGAAGACGTGCGCACCGGCAAGCTCGATGCCGCCATCATTATTCCACCGCAGTATTCGCGCCGCGTCTACGCGCAGGACGCGCCTCGCCTGGGGCTGGTCGTCGACAATTCCGACCAGTTCACCAGCGGCAGCATCGAAGGCGAAATACAGTCGCTGATCGACGCGCTAAACGCACCGGTCATCCAGGCGCCGATCGTGAAGACCATCGCGCTCGAAGTCGTCGAGCTGTACCCCTACGTCTCGTATATGAAGTTCCTGCTGGCGGGCTCCTGCGCACTGGCCATGTACATTTCGGTGATGATCGGCGGCGGCATGCTGTACATCGACGACAAGGCGCGCGGCGTGCACGAGGGATACCTGGTCACGCCCATCTCCAAGCTCGAGCTGGTCATGGGACTGAATGTCGCCGGCGCCATCAAGGCCGTGCTCTCCGGCATTTCGCTTACCGTCATCGGCTCGCTGATGGCAGGACTCGGCACCATCTTTCATCCCATGCAACTGCTCGAGCTGTTTGTGCTCATCCTCGGCATCTCGATCGCCTTCAATGGAATGATGTTCCTGATGATGGTGCGCGTCGACGATCCGCTGGTTCCGCGAGCCATGTTCGGCGTGCTCAACACGCTGCTGTTCTTTCCTTCCGGAGCGGTTTATCCCACGTTTGCGTTTCCCAAGTGGCTACAGGCCATCGCCATCGTTGACCCGTTCACCTACGCCATTCACGGATTCAAGCAGATTCTGCTTAAAGATGGAGGATTCGTCTCGATCCAGTACGACATCCTGTTCCTGTTTGCCTTCGGAATCGGAGCATTGCTGATCGCGACGCCGTTGTTCAAGAGGACGCTGTGACGCAGGGACTGAGGGACTGAGGGACTAAGGGACCGAGGGAACAGGGAACAGGGAACAGAGAACAGAGAACGGGGGAACAGGAACTACGAACTGTGAACTCTGACCCCTGATCTCTGACCCTTGACCCCTGGAAATCGAGTTTCCGGCCAGCAAGTCGGAATGCAACGAGGCGGTCCACTCCTTGTGGGAGGGTGGGCCGCCTCGGCGCGTTGAAGCAATTCCAGAGTCTTATACCTGCGCAGCACGATACTCCACCGCGCCCAGCAGAACCGCTTGCAGAGGAGAAGAAGCGAAACCGAGAACCGGAACTCGGTCAGCCTGGCGCGCTTACTCCTCGCCGCCGGTCCCAACCGAGCTCCCGCCACCGTTCTTCCCGTTGTCCATCAGGCGCAGGCGCTCGTTCTCGCGCACCACGGCCCTGCTGCGGCCTTTCAGCAGATCGAGCAAGGTGACTGATCCGCTGATCTGCGCAGTCTTGCGGTCGACCACCGGCAGGCTGGTAAGGCCTTCGGTGGCCATCAGCTCGGCAGCGCTGCGGCTGGTGTTGTCGGAGTAGACAAAGTGCTCGGGAAGCTTCGCCTTGCCGTTGGAGGCGGCCGGCGCGGGTTCGTGAGTCATCAAATCCTTGACGATGACGATCTCCAGCGGGTCAACGCCGTATTCGCGCGTGAGGTGAAATCCGCGGCGGGCGACTTTCTCGGTGAGGATGGAGCGCGGCATGATGAGCGCCGTGACCAGATAGGCGGAGACGCAGCTCAGGGTAAGCGGCAGAAGAGCCGGCATGCAGTGCGTCACTTCGAGAGCGAAGAGGATCGAGGTCATGGGCACGCCCAGCGATCCGCCGAGCATGGCGCCCATTCCCAGCAGCGCCCAAAGCGCCTGCATGTCGGTGGGGGCGTGCAACAGGTGGCCGGCCAGCGCGCCCACCGCGCCGCCGATCATGAGCAACGGCGCCAGCACGCCGCCCGAGGTTCCCGAGCCGAGCGAGAAGGCCCACATGAGCGATTTGGCGAGAATCAGCCCGAAGATGAGTTCTAGCGGCGCATTGCCGCGCAGCAGTTCGCCGATGTTGTCGTAGCCGACGCCCAGGCCGCGGGGAAAGAAGAGGCCGCCGACTCCGACGGCAATGGCTCCCAGCGCCGGCCACCACATCCAGTGGATGGGCATGCGCTCGAACCAATCCTCAATCGAGTACATCAAGCGGCTCAATGAGGCCGCCACCAGGCCGATGATTGCGCCGAGCACGATGGCGCCGGTGCCCAGCTTGACCGGGTCGAAGCTGCCGATCGCCGGCATGTGAAAAAGCGGCCCGGGCCCGATGAGGTACATGCGAAGAATGGCAGCCGTGGCGCTGGCAACGGCCACGGGAACCAGGCTGCGCGGGCGCATTTCGAAGAGCAGCAACTCGACAGCCAGAAGAATCGCGGCCACAGGCGTGGCAAAGGTGGCCGACATGCCGGCTGCGGCGCCGGCTACCAGCAGCGTAGTTCGCTCCGCGTCGGTCAGATGGATCCACTGTGCGACGAGCGAGCCGAAGGCGCCGCCGGTCATGATGATCGGACCCTCGGCTCCGAATGGCCCGCCGGAGCCGATGGCGATGGCCGCCGAGATCGGCTTCAGCGCGGCAACCTTGGGTTCCACGCGCGCGCGGTTGAGAAGGATGGCCTCGATGGCCTCGGGAATGCCGTGGCCGCGAATGCGATCGGAGCCATAGCGGGCCATCAGCCCGACAATGATGCCGCCCACGATGGGCACCAGAACCGCCCAGATGCCGAGCGTATTCGCCGCCGGGGAAACGGCTCCGAAACTGAGCCGGTGGAAGTAGAACAGATTCGTAAAAAATGCGATGAGGCGCAGCAGCACGACGGCAAGGACGGCGCCGCAAATCCCAATGACGAGGGCGACACCGGAGAGCAGCCATACCCGGCCGTCTACCGTGAAGTCCCGGAGAACTGAAGATTCCGATTTCACCGCGCCTCCCCAGCCGCCTTGCGCGGCCTGAGCCGGCCCAGCGTCCGGATCAGCCGCGGCGCGAGCTCATTGAGTTCCCGCGCATGATCGATCGAGAGCATGTCCAGCATCTTTCTCCCCCGCGGCGACACTTCCAACAGAACGCAGCGGCGGTCGTTCTCGTCGTGCCGCCGCGCCACCAGGCCGGCAGCCGCGCAGCGCTCGCTTAACTCCACCACCGAGTTGTGTCGCAGGCCCAGCCGCTCAGCCACGTAGCCGATGGTCACCGGCGTCCCGTCGGGCGCGCCCGCGATCTGCAGCAGAAGCTGGTGATGCTGCGGGTGCAGACCGGCTTTTTCCGCGGCGGTCTCGCTGAAATGCTGAAAGTGGCGCAAATGATGGCGGAACTCGGCGAGCGCCTGAAGCATTTCGAGTTGAGCGACGGCGCTGGCCTCCCCGGTCACCAAGAAATTATATCGTAAGACGATATAAATTGGGAGACGACTACCTGCGTGCCCGCCGGAAGGTATAAGGCCGTGACATCTGTATTGACCATAGTCGATTGAATAG
>Ga0335081_10007976_pt1 | contig 16967 bp, 13 predicted proteins | sample Lox_Sample_35_FD_206713 | JGI IMG/M metagenome (GOLD analysis project Ga0335081, IMG submission 206713) | Soil microbial communities from Loxahatchee National Wildlife Refuge, Florida, United States - Lox_Sample_3.5 | ecosystem: Environmental > Terrestrial > Soil > Wetlands | place: USA... | reverse complement strand
TGATCTGGGCATAGTGGATTCCTTTTGGATGAGTCGAGGCTGTTGCAAAAATCAAATCGATTTCAAGGTTGAAAAAACGCGAATTCAAGGTGCGATATGAGGCCGGTTATATCAGGTTCTTGTGACAATTGTTTCAATTCTACCAAATGGGGGATGAAAAGCAGAACCAGCTATGGTAAACTTTTTGAAATTTAGAAGTAGGAGCAGGCTACGTGAAAAAAGTCTTAAAATGGATTGGGATCGTTTTAGGGAGTTTGATCGTTCTAATTCTGCTCGTCGTATTGGGATTGTATACAAAGTCAAGGCTTGAGTTTGGCGCAAAATATAATTTGAACGTGGAAACAGTGAACATTCCCACAGACGCCGCCTCGATCGAGCGCGGCAAACATCTGACAACGATTCTATGTATGGAATGCCACGGTGATAATTTGGACGGAAAAAAAGATTGGTTCAGTGCCGGACCTTTGGGAAGTGCTGATACACCTAATCTGACCTCCGGCCAAGGGGGAATCGGCGGACAGTTTTCCGACGCAGATTTCGTGCGCGTTCTGCGCCATGGAGTCAAGCCCAATGGAACGTCGGTATTCATCATGCCTGCCGAAGATTTCTATTATTTGAGTGACCGAGATTTGGGCGATGTGATCGCTTATGTCAAGTCTGTGCCACCCGTGGATGGCGGAAATGGTGCGTATTCGAATGTGCACTTCAGTTTTCCGGGCAACGTGATGTATGGAGCAGGCATATTTGGAAATGATTTGGTCGCTAGTAAGATCGATCAAACCACTCAACGTGTTACTGCTCCTGAGCCAGCCGTCAGCACGGCATATGGGAATTATCTCGTCAACATCAACGGTTGTCGTGATTGTCATGGCACACAATTAGCGGGCGGAAAACCCGGAGATCCGAATTCGCCACTCGCTCCCAACCTGACTCCCGGCGGAGAACTCAGTGCCTGGACACAAGCAAATTTCCTCCAGGCGCTTCACACCGGAGTCACGCCTTTGGGAATGCAATTGCCCGCTCAGTTCATGCCCTGGGATTATAAAGGGCAGATGAGTGACGATGAGCTGGATGCGATTTTTATGTATTTACAATCCCTGCCGAAGTTGCCAACCTCTACTGCGCCAGCAGGATAAATGAATTAGGCCGATTCAATAACTCGGCCTAATTCATTAAGCGGGAACGAGTAAGTGAAAAGGGAGGTTGACCATCCCTCTGTTTGCTCTTACAATATTAACGATGGAATATGTTTGCGTTTTTAATGCGGGTTTCTATCGCCCGGATCATGATCCTCCGCGCTTGATTCATTCTGCCTTGGTCGTCATTTGAAAACCTACCTTCGGAGGAAAATCCCATGTTTACCCCTCTCCTTTCCAAACGCGCTCCTGCCTTTGCCGATGTTCCTGATGAAAAGTGGAACGATTGGCGCTGGCAGTTAAGTCATCGCTTGAACAGCACGGAAGAGATCGAAAAAGTAATTCCGTTGACCGAATCAGAGCGCAAGGCGCTCAACAGCAGCGGCTTGTTCCGCGTCGATATTACGCCGTACTTTATCTCGTTGATTGATCCGGATGATCCGGAAGACCCGATACGAAAGCAGGTGATCCCGACCGATGCCGAAATGGTACCGTTCACGGCCATGATGGAAGATTCTCTGGCTGAGGACCGCCACTCTCCCGTGCCGGGGCTGGTTCATCGATATCCCGATAGAGTCCTCATGCTGGTCACCACGCAATGCGCCTCGTATTGCAGATATTGCACGCGTTCGCGCATCGTTGGAGACCCGAGCGCGACGTTTTCGCGCCGGGAGTTTGAGATGCAGATCGAGTATCTCAAGCGCACGCCGCAAGTGCGCGATGTCCTGCTTTCCGGCGGCGACCCGCTGGTGCTGGCACCTAAAATCCTGGAAGAGATTCTGACGCGCCTGCGCGAGATCCCGCATATCGAGATTCTGCGCATCGGATCGCGCGTGCCGGTTTTCCTGCCAATGCGCATCACCCAGGAATTATGTGATATGCTCAGCAAATTCCATCCGTTGTGGTTGAACATTCACGTCAACCATCCGAATGAGATTACCAAGGAATTAGCGGAGGCCTGCGACCGCATGAGCCGCGCCGGAATTCCGCTGGGCAACCAGTCCGTTCTTCTGGCCGGCATCAATGATTGTGTTCACATCCAACGTGAATTGGTCCAGAAGTTGACGCGCATCCGTGTCCGCCCGTATTATCTTTATCAATGCGATCTGGTCGAAGGTGCGGGACATTTCCGCACACCGGTCGCGAAAGGCATCGAGATCATGGAAGGTCTGCGCGGTCATACCTCCGGCTATGCCGTCCCGCAATTTATCGTGGATGCGCCCGGCGGCGGCGGAAAGATTCCGGTGATGCCGAATTATCTGCTCAGCATGTCCGATCATAAAGTCATCGTGCGCAACTATGAAGGATATGTTACAACTTATGAAGAGCCGACGGAATACAAGGCGCACGATCCGAAGACCTGCAAGTTCTGCCAGGGCAAACGCCTGGAGCCGGGTCAAACCGGACTCACGGGTTTGCTGGATGGTGAGGATATGTTCATCAAGCCGGAGGGCTTTGACGAAATTCATGACCGCAACGGCATTCAACACCGCTTGAAGGACTCGAAAAAATGGCAGCCGCTTGGCATTGGCGCTGGCGATGCCGTTCATCATGAAGAGGCTTAATCTACTCAAGGAGAATATTATGGTTCCAAGACAAACCGCTTTGCAAGCTTTACCTAAGTTATCAGTCATGACACTGGTGCTGGCCATGCTATTGACAGCCTGTGGGCTCGCACAACCGAGCCAGCAACAAGTTCAATCCTTGGTGCAAACCTCGGTAGCTTCGACAATGCAGGCGCAAAATCAGGTTAGCACGTTTGTGGCACAGACAGTTGAAGCGCAGCAACCGGTCGGGACCGCGACCGAGCAACCGGTTGCAACCGATACACCCACGCTTGAGGTCACGGAGACCCCGCTTCTTACTTTAACCCCTGTTGTCTCTCTCCCAACCTCTACATCAGAACCTTCATATGCCGCCGGAAGTGGCGGTTATGTTGAGCCACTGGATTATTCTTGCGATCAAATTGATTGGAGACCATTGGACGGCTCTGTATATTACCCCGGTGAACACTTTCTAGTAAAGTGGACGCTGCTCAATAATGGAACGCAACAATGGTGCGAAGGTAATTCGTGCTCTGGCGGTCCTGATCTGAGTTTTAATTCTGGTACAAACATGATTGTAAATAGCTCTTATACTCAGCCATACTCTGGCCCGATACAGGTTCCATCACTTAAGCCAGGCAAAACTTATGTCGTTCCTACGCTGAGTGCGATAGCTCCCAGCAAGCCAGGCAACTATGTGATGTATTGGCAATTGGAAGACATGCAGAACGATACTTGTGCGTATATTAGTATCATTGTGAAATAGCGATAGATAGCTTGGAGCATAGTTGAGGAGAAAAGCGTATGAATCTGAAATCGAAGCGCGCTTTGCATATGTTCCTCGCGTCTGCGGTTCTTCTAATCAGTTGCGATGTATCAACGTTTGTGGCACCTTCGCAGATTTCCACTCCGGTACCAGGCGCGATCAATTTGATGGCCGCTCAAACGGCCGCGGCGGCTGCCACGCAGACGGCTGCCCTCCGGCCGCCCACCCTAACGCCTACTTTGACCCCATTTCCAACGCAGACTCCTGCCGACACTCCAACCATTACGCCAACCTTTATTTTTATGCTGCCTTCGTCAACGCCCACACAACCTAAAGGCATAAACGGCACTTTGAAATGCTATATGATCTCACAGGTTCCGCAGGATGGGGCTAACTTCGGTCGGAATAAGACCTTTACGCTGAATTGGCAACTAAGCAATAGCGGTTCCAGCACTTGGCCCCAAAATGTCGTCAGCCTCAACTACGTGAGCGGTGATAAGTTCACCGATACCACCATTGTTAATTTACCTAATTCAGTAGCTCCTGATCAGTCCGTTACCCTGTCAATCGATATGACGACGCCAAGCTTTTCAGGCAAATATACAACCTACTGGAGCTTGGTAGCTGGCGGCCAATCCTTTTGCAATTTATCCTTAAAAATTACAGTCAAATAAAAAAGAGCGGCGACCATTTTGGTCGCCGCTAAATTTTCATTATGATGCAGGCGCAAAATCAGGTTTGCACATTTGTAGCGCAGACGGTTGAAGCTCAACTACCAACCGGGACACAACAACCAGATATTACTGCGACATCATCAACCAAGGAATAGCTCCAAATAAACCAGGAAACTATTTTTTGACTTGGAAACTGGTAGGTGCTGATGCTATCCGTACGTCGCGTTCATTATGAAATAACCCGGGAAGAATGATCAGGGAGAAAGCGTATGAAATTGAAATCGAAACTCGCTTTACATTTATTTCTCGCTTCTGCTGTTCTTTTAATCAGTTGCGATGTATCCACTTTCGCGGTGCATCCACAGCTTCCTACTCCCATACCGGGCTCGATAAGTTTGCTGGCCGCTCAGACTGCCGCGGCCGCCGCCACGGAAACAGCCGCGCTAATTCCTTCAACACTGACTCCCACACTCACACCCTTCCCAACCCAAACTCCCGAAGACACTTCCACTGCTACGTCGACCTTTATTTTTCTCTTGCCTACGCTAACACCCGTGAACACATCTACGAGTGCAGTACCAACAAACGAAATCAGCGGTTTTACATGCAAGCTGATCAAACAATCTCCGCAGGATGGAGCCAGCTTAAATGGCAACCAGCCCTTTAAGTTGACTTGGAAGATTCAGAACACCGGTTCCCGGACTTGGACTCCCGACAATGTTGGCCTGTACTTCATCGGTGGCGACCAGTTCGCCGATACAGCAGCTACTAGTTTACCCAGTTCGATCACTGCTGGCGATTCCGTTGTCTTGTCGATAAGGATGACCACGCCGGGTCAGTCCGGCAAGTACACAACCAATTGGGCTTTGGAAGCCAGCGGCCAAAATTTTTGTACTTTGTTTCTGAGGATCTCAGTTAGATAAAAATAGCGGCGGCTAAAATGGCCGCCGCTATTTTTACAGAATAGATTCTACCCTCGCAGCTTCGCACCGACTTCCTGCTCGAGTCGCTTCACGACTTTGTTTCGGATCGCGGCGGCCTCGGCATCGGTCATAGTTTTGTCCAGAGCTTGATAAGTAAGGCTATAAGCCAATGATTTTTTGCCCGATCCGATTTGATCGCCTCGATAAACATCGAACAAGCAGACATTCGTCACATTCTTCCCGCCTGTTTGGCGGATCAATCCTTCGACGCGTGATGCCACAACTGATTCATCCACGATGACGGCGATATCTTCCAGAACCGGCGGAAACTCAGGGACCGGCGCGATGGCATACGTTGGAATCAAGACACGCATTATTTCGAGATCGAATTCCGCAACGAGAACCGACGAATCTCCTAAATTATATTTTTCCTTGACGAGCGGATGCAACTCGCCAAACACTCCGACAGTCTGATCGTTGATCCTTATTTCCGCGGCTTTGCCGGGATGCAGAAATTTAACGGAGTCGGTTGTGGAATAGGAAATATTTGTATAACGGAGTCCGCTCAAAATAAGTTCGATGCGTCCCTTCATGTCGTAGAAATCAAACGGCTTTGAATCTTTAAGATCCCATGCATTTGCTTCACGCAATCCAGTCATTGCAATCGCAAGCTTACGCGGCTCATTCGGCAGATCATTTTTATTTGGTTCAAAGATCGCACCAATCTCAAAGAATGCTAACGATTCGCCCAAGCGAATATTATGTTCCATCACATCCAAAACGGACGCGACCAAACTGCGGCGCAACACGCTTCGTTCTGGCGCAATCGGATTCGCAATGCGAACATAATCGCGGGTGATGCCCAGACGTGCTTCGCTTTCAACGGACGTGAGACGATAGGTAACAACTTCATCGAAGCCAAGTGCCACTAGCAGATCGCGCAACCGTTCTTCCCATTCGTGAACCGGATTGCCGATTTGCGGCGGAAGCGCATCCGCCATACGCGTGGATGGAATGCGATCATAACCATAAACGCGCGCGACTTCTTCAAGAACATCCGCAAGCCCGACCACGCCGGTTCCGATATCCATGCGATGAGACGGCACCTTGGCTTTGACCTCGTTCTTTTCGACTATGCATCTGAATTCAAGGCGCTCCAATAAATCCGTAATTTGTTTGGCAGTGAGATCAATGCCCAGCAAGCGTTTGACATCGTGCGGCTTAATGGTAATCGTTGGGTCCTTTGGTTTCAACGGATATTCATCTACAAGTCCGGGTGCAACGATTCCATTCGACCATTGCGCCATCAATTGCAGTCCACATTTGACGCCAGTCTCCGCCAAAGATGGATGGACGCCGCGCGAGAATCGGAAGGAAGCTTCAGATGGAAGATTATGTTGTTTGGCAGTGCGGCGAATGTTAATAAAATTCCAGGCTGCGCCTTCGAGCAAAACGTTGACTGTACTCCGACCGCGCACGCTGACTTTGCCCAGAGTCATTTCGCCATCTTTTATTTCAACGCTTTTCGCATCAAGGATTTCCTTCGACGAATCGTACACTTCACTTTCGAGTCCACCCATTACACCAGCAAGTGAGAGCGGACCCTTCTCATCGCAAACGAGAACATTCATCGAAGTCAACGTTCGTTCGACATTATCAAGAGTTGTAAGTTTTTCGCCATCCTTTGCGGGACGCGTAATGATCTTTACATTCTTCTTACTTGCGCGTTCTTTCAAGACATCGTAATCGAATGCATGAAGCGGCTCGCCAAGTTCGAGCATGGCATAGTTGGTCGCGTCCACGATGTTGTTGATCGGACGCATGCCTGCCAGTTTGAGTCGGCGCTGGATCTGATACGGGCTGGGTTTGATCTCCACATTCCGAATCAATCCCAACACAAAACGCGGATTGAGTTCCGGATCCGTAATCTCAATCGAAACAAGTTCTTCGATTGATTCGCCATCTGTTTTGAATTTGATGATTGGCTTCTTCAACTCGCGTCCGGTCAATGCCGCGAGTTCACGCGCTACGCCGATGACGTTTGCATTGCGCGCCATGTTCGGCAGGATGGAAATATCCAAAACCGCATCGCCCATATAATCCACAAGCGGCATGCCAACCGGTGCATCGTCGTCGAGCAGAATGATACCCTCATGTTCTTCAGTAATGCCCAATTCTTTTTCAGAGCAAACCATTGAATACGAATCCACACCTCGAATCTTAGCGCGCTTGAGCGTGGTCAACTGCAAACCTTCGGCGTGACCATCGTAAAGCGTCGCGCCTTCTTTGGCATACGCAACTTTGATCGGCTTGGATAACTTGCCGGTGCCTTTCAAGTGAAAAATATTCGGCGCGCCGGTTAGAACCACTTGAAGTTGTTGACCATCAAATAGATCAAGCAGAGTCAATCGGTCCGCGTTGGGATGCGGTTTGACTTCATAAATTTCAGCCACAACGATTTTATCTCTATCCCAACTGATGCCGCTGGTTTTGAATTCATGCTTTTCATCTTTGCCATAAACCGGCATGGGCAAACCTGCATAATGAATCTCGTCCACTTCGAGACCGGCGAGAGTCAACTTACGAGCGATATCTTCAACAGTCAAGCCATCGAGATCAATGAAATCTTTTAGCCAGGAAATCGGTAACTTCATCCTGCCTCCTAAAATTGTTCAAGGAAACGAATATCGTTTCCCAAGAAATAACGGATGTCTTCGATTTTATAGCGCAGCATCAGTTGGCGTTCGGGCCCCATGCCCCACGCAAATCCGGAGTAAATTTTCGGATCATATCCGCCATTTTGAAGAACGACTGGATGCACCATGCCAGAGCCGAGAATTTCCAGCCAACCGGAATTCTTGCAAACGGCACAGCCTTTTCCGCCACACACAAAACACTCGACGTCCATTTCAGCGGACGGTTCCGTGAACGGAAAATACGAAGCGCGGAAACGCGTGCGGGCGTTCTGCCCGAACATGCGATGCGCAAACTCGATGAGCGTGCCTTTCAAGTCGCTGAACGTGATTCCTTTGCCAACCGCCAATCCTTCTACTTGGTTGAACTGGACTTCTGAGCGCGCTGTGATTTGTTCAGCGCGAAAGCACATACCGGGCAAGGCAATCCGAATTGGCGGAGGGTCTTTTGGGTTCAGCGCGGCGAACTGGCGCATGGCGTGAATTTGTCCGGGGGAAGTGTGTGTGCGCAGCAAAATTGGATTGTCACCGCGTCCCTCGGTCGTCACATACAATGAATCCTGCATGTCGCGCGCGGGATGATGCGGCGGAAAGTTGAGCAATTGAAAGTTCATCTCGTCTGTTTCCACTTCGCGTGACGTGTAAACCTGAAAGCCCATCTCCGCCAGAATGGATAAGACGCGTCGCAACTGCTGCGTCGATGGATGTAATCGGCCTTGATGGATGACGCGGCCTGGCAAAGTCACGTCCAACTTTTCTTCGCTCAATGAGCGTTCCAACGCGGACCTTTTGATGACTTCCATTTTATCGGCCAATGCCGCCTCGAGCGCGACCTTGACCTTGTTTGCGGCCTGGCCAACTGCTGGTCGTTCCTCTTTCGATAACGTGCCCAATCCGCTGAAGACTTGCATCAGTTCTGAACTGCGTCCGAGATGAGTCAGCCGCCACGCGTCGAGGGATGATTCGTTATCCACCGATCCCAACGCATCCATCGCAGATTTTTCGATTTCACTTAACTGATCGATCATTCATGCCTCCAAAAATAAAATCCTCTCGTCCATCATGGGACGAGAGGATGAACTTCTCGTGGTACCACCCAAGTTGATTGTCCTTCGTCGATGCCCAAGACAACCCACTTTGTGCCGACCAATATCAGCCTCCCGTGTAACGTCGAGAACACGGTTCGGACTACAAACTCAATTTGTCTTCACCCGAACAGCTCAAGAGGGAACTTCGACTGGATTCCATCGAGCGCAGGTTTCAGCGTTGCTCCTGCACTTCTCTGTCGGCTTGTACCAGACTACTTTCCTCTTTCATTGCCTTTGAATTATTGCTGTAATTATCTTCAAAAACGAAACGGTGTCAAGACCAAGAGTCAAAATGGAGAACTAAGGCGTTGGTGTTTTTGTTGCTTTCCAAGAGGTGCTCGTTGGATACATCGTCCACGTGGGAATAGGCGTCCATGAAGCAGTAGGAGTCGCCGTGGGCGTATCGGTGGGAATGAGCGATGGATCTCCAAGCCACGGCAAAAAGCGGATAATACTTTTCGCATCATCTGAGCCTTTGATTTCGACCCGTTGTAGTTCAAAAAGATTGCTCTTGCCTTGATCGGCAGTATAGCCGGTCGCGCCCACGGCCGCGATGTATCCGGCAAAGTGAACATAATCCGTCACTCCGCTGTTCGCCCCGCCGAACGGATAAGAAAAGGTGAGGATGGGAACGCCAAGCTCCTGTTCCAAATCTTTTCGTGACTGCACAATCTCATAGTGAAGTTGATCGTCGGTCATTACAGTTAATTGCTGATGTGTTTCAGTGTGACTGCCGATTTCCCAACCCGCGGCAGCCATCTCTTTGAGCTGGTCTATCGTCAGATAACTGGGATCAGTGGATAAACCGCTGACTTGACCGATATATCCCACGACAGTATAGAGCACACCGGTGAAGCCATATTTCTTCATGATGGGAAAGGCATCGGTATATTGACTCCCATCGCTGTCATCAAATGTGATGATGATGGGGCGCGGCGGGAGCGAGGCGCCTTTTGCGATGGCCTGAACCAGCATGGACATTGTGATCGTGGTATATCCCCAATCATGAAGCAATTTCAGCTCCTGGTCAAATTTATCGGGCGGAACATAATATTCGCTATCGATGGGCGAAATGCTAATATGGTGATACATAAAGATCGGCACCTGCACCGCGCCAGGGCCTTGCGCAACCCAGGTCGGAGTCGGCACCGGGGTCTGTGTAAACGTTGGAGTGACAGAAGGCGTCAGAGTAGCAGTGGCCGTTTCCGTCGGAGGCGGCGGCAAGGGCGTTTGAGTCGCGGCGGGAGTCGGCTCCTCAAAAAAGCTTCTACCGCAGCCAGCAAGGAGCGCGGCTAATAGAATAATGATGGAGATGCGATAATTCATTTTTTCCTTATAAGAATCAAAGATTGCATTGTACCCCAATCCACAACAGCAGACGCTTCGTTTATCAAACTTTAATTTCGATTAAGTTCCCAAAGAATTCGCAAGCCCTCCAGCGTCAGCCACGGTGCGAGGATATTAATGGCTTGGGTTTCCTTGGCGATCAGTTCCGCCAATCCGCCGGTGGCAATGACCTTCATATCGCCTCCCAACTCCGAACGGAAGCGGGTCACCATGCCCTCGACCATGCTGACATATCCGAAGAGCAACCCTGATTGCATGGCATGAACCGTGTTGCGGCCAATCACGGAGGGCGGACGCTGAAGATCAATACGTTGAAGCTTGGCAGCATGCGTGAAGAGCGCATCCGCGGCGAGATTGATGCCGGCCGTGATCGCACCGCCGAGATATTCACCATCCTTGGTCAACGCATTGAATGTAGTGGCTGTGCCGAAGTCAATGATGCAAGCCGGGCCGCCGTAAAGATTCATGACGGCCACTGCGTCGCAGACACGATCCGCGCCGACCGCTTTCGGATCTTCATAACGGATTCGGATTCCGGTCTTGACGCCGGTATCCACGACAAATGGTTCCTGTTTTAAATATTGGTGGCAGGCCTGGACAACGCGGCTCGTCAACTGCGGAACAACGGAAGACAAACTGATGCCGATCAAATCAGCAGGAGTCTGGCCGGCATGTTCGAGCAAGCCAAGCAACTGCAGCCCATATTCATCAGGCATGCGTGCAGGGTCGGTGGCGAGACGCCAATGCGAACAAAGCTGCTTGCCTTCATAAAGACCAAGAGTCAAGTTGGTATTACCAACATCCAAGGTGAGAAGCATTTGATGACTATTTTACCGCTAACGCGTTCTCAACATCGGTGACGATTGTAAAGAATAAAAACAGGAACGGCACATAGAGCTGGAACACGAGTCTGCCAAGAGAAAAGTCGATATGCCACTGCAAATCATAAGGCGTGATCAAATAGATTCCATAATAACCTATCGCTTGCAGGATGAGTATCAAACTAATTGCCAAGTAAGCAGGTCGAAGGCGCGAAGATGGAGCGAGTTTGAAAATCAAGGCATAGGCAAACAGGATCGGCAAAATGCCAATGCCCCATCCGCCAAAAGAAAGCAAGTCCGCGCCGAAAGATTCCAGGATGATGATGTGTCGTGACAAATCCAGCGCTTGCTGAATCGAACGGATAACACCATTGCCTAACACATCACTGGGCGGCGCAAGAAATTCCTTGAAGTAGAGCACAACGATCATTGGAAAAGCCAGACCAAGCAGGTACCATCCAAGAACATGCCAGGGTTTTTGATGATAGAACGCGATGAATAAAGCGGGCAATGTCACAAGGACAAAGAGACTGCCTTCATTCTTGGTCCATGCGGCGAGGCCGGCCATGAAACCAGCCAATATCAAGAGGCCCGGCTTTTTCGAAGAAGCATACAAATAAATTAATACCACCGTGCTTAGAAAAAAATACGCCAATGGAAGATCAGCTCGTTGCGACGCGCCTTCATTTCCAATGAGGGATGAGCCGAGCAGAAGGATCAAGGCGATGCTCGCCTGGCCGAGACTTTTTGTCATGTTTAATGAAGCGCCGAGCAGGCCCGCGCAGGCGAGCATAAAGAGTCCGCTTAATACAATCGGGACGCGCTGAGTTTCCTGACCCACAACCTGCCAAACCCAGGCAATATCCATGCCAAGTTGTAACGGATAGTCCGCGTGAAAGATTGGATCCATTTGACGCGAGAAGGAGCCCAGCCAGCCGGTTTGATCACGATAAATAAATCGCGCCGCGCGGTTGTACATCATCCACGCATCCCACGCGCCGTGCGGCTCACGCACCCACACATTGACTGCGCTCAAGGCGGATAAAATCGTTACGATTAATAGCCCTGCAAGCAAAACGATTTGCAGGCGAGTGAATTGAATTCCGGAAAAAGTGAACCGAATATTTTTTCTTTCACGGACGATGACGGCAGTCAACAATCCAGCGAAGAGCACTAGTTGGACAAACAGGAATCCGTTTTCGCTGGAAAATAAAAGCATGTAAATAAAATCCAACAGCGAGGCTTGTCCAAGTCCAAGCCCGATGCCAAGAAATATCTTGACCCAAACCGCTTTCCAGCCGCGTTCCGACCACAGCAAATGGACAATCAAAACACCAGCCAGCATCGACGGCAAAAAAACCAGGATGGATAACAAAGTCATGGAGTTAACCTTTGAAGCAAATACAAATCATCCTTCAACGGAATAACGCGAAACTGTCCGTGATTGGATTGACTCCAGATTTGGAACGCTTTAGTGTTCAGGTTGGCTAATGTCCATTGCTCATTATCTCCGCGCACTAGAATGATGGGAGCCATCGTGTATTGCGTGAGCGTATATTCTCCCTCTTCGTTATTGACATCATATTTTGCGCCCGGCACATCCGAATTGGTGATGTAACCGATCACGCCGCGCTTGAACGGTAAAAACTTCTTGACCGGCTGAAATCGAACTTCCCATTCTGATACCGGATCGCTGGTGAGATTCCCGATCCCGATTGCGGCTCGAAGATTTTGAACGCCAAAATAAATGCCCGCTGCAATCATTCCCACAAGCATCACCCGCTGCAAAACCGACCTGACATTCATCTTTGTTCTTTAACTTTCTCGATAAGCTCTGCAATCAAATCAAAGCGGTTGAATTGCGGCATGATGTAAACGCCTTGCGCCCACAGTTTGATCTGTTCGATCAATTCTACTGCGATGCGCACGCCCTCTTCCGCGTCGCGCTCACCGGCTCCTTCCATCTGCTGAATGATTTTATCCGGGATGGAAATACCGGGCACTTCGTGATTCAAAAAGTTGGCATGCTTCAGGCTGATCAATGGCAGGACGCCGACCAATATCGGCTGTTCCAGTTTTCCTTGTTTCTTTTCATATGCGGATAAAAACCCGCTTCCATCTTCGGGACGATAAATGGGTTGTGTTAAAAAGAAATCTGCACCGGCTCGAATCTTTCTTTGCAGATTCTTGATTTCCTGTTCCGGTTCAGGCGCGCATAAATTTAGCGCCGCGCCGACAAAGAAATTGGTCGGCTGGCCGATGCTCGTGCCGGAGTGATCCACGCCTTCGTTGAATCCCTGCTTGATGAGCTTAATCAAACCCGATGGCACCAGATCGTAATTATCCATCGCTTCGGGATAATCACCAACCGCGGTTGGATCACCCATCACGACAAATACATTGCGGATGCCGAGGGCATGCGCGGCCAATAGATCGCCCTGCACGCGCAATAAATTTCTTCCACGCGTTGGGAAATGAAGCGTAGTTTCCACGTTGACGCGGCGTTGCACCACATCGCACACTGCCCACGCCGACATTCTCATACGCGCCATCGGAGAGTCAGCCACATTGATTACGTCCGCGCCGGCTTCGGTCAGGAGCGAAGCGCCTGCGATGAGCTTGTGAGTCGAAAGGCCGCGCGGCGGATCCATTTCAACCGAGATGACAAATTTTCCCTCCGCAAGTTTTTGCGCAAATTGAGTGGGTTGCTCCTGCGCGGCATCGCCGATTTCTTCCGCAGGCAACATCGTAATGTGCGACGGATTGATTTGCAGCGCGGTATCGAGCGCTTTTCTCATTGCTGAAATATGTTGAGGTGTTGTTCCGCAACACCCCCCGACAATACTCGCGCCAGACTCGCGGAACGAGAGCGCATAATCGCCGAAGTAATCAGGGTCCGCCGGATACATGATGCGGCCGCCGACTTGTTCAGGCCAACCCGCATTCGGCTTGACCCAAAACTTTCCATTGGGAACCGCCTGATGCATCTGTTTCAAAATCCTTAAGAGTTGTGCTGGTCCGCTTGAGCAGTTGACTCCGAGCACATCTGCACCAGAGTCGTTGAGCGTGCGCGCTACTTTCATCGGATCATCGCCCAACAGCGTGCGGTCATCGCGTGTGAAAGTAATGGAAGCTACCAATGGTAATGAGCAAACTTGTTTCGCGGCTTTGATGGCTTCCTGAATCTCATACAGGTCACTCATCGTTTCGATGACAATTAAATCTGCACCTGCCTCACACAACGCTTCGATTTGTTCAGCGAACACGCGGCGCGCTTGTTCGGGTTTGACACGCCCGAACGGCGCGATGCGCACGCCCAGCGGACCGATGTCACCAGCAATCAAAACATCTTTGAAGGAAGCCGCGGCGACGCGTCTGGCAAGCTCCGCACCCGCCTTGTTGATCTCGACGATTTTCTGATCCAGTCCGTGTTGGCTCAACTTGAAGCGATTCGCCCCAAAGGTATTGGTCAATAGGATTTGAGCGCCTGCCTCGATATATTCCCGATGAATCGCCGCGACCGCCTCAGGCTTGGTCAGGTTCAACTCATCGAAACATTTTTCAAAACTGATGCCGCGGCTATGCAACATCGTGCCCATTGCGCCGTCAGCCAATAAAGTATTACCTTCGAGTTGTTTAATTAAATCCATCTCAATGTCCAAACTTCTTGATTACGGTTAAAGGCACACCTTCGCGCTCGATGGTATAAACTACTGGCGCATTCGGAAAATCCGTTTGATCCGCGTTATAGCGTGTGGTGATAATGGCATAATCGAAGACTTGGGTGTTCATATCAATATCCATGTAAATTCTCAAATCCCGGCGGCGGTAGATCGCCGCAATGTAGGATGGGCCGGCAACAAAAATTTTTCCATTGGCTGGCGCAACGTCATTCACATAATCCATTGCGGCTCGATACGACGTTGCCCAATACTCCAATTCAAAACGCCCTCGTGCACCAGGCACACCGCCGATAAAACTATTGTAATAAATATATTCGTACGGATGCAACTGAATGCCCGCAATGATTCCGGGAAGGACCAATGCAGCCACGATCAAGCCTCGGACAATGGGCTGGCGGAGGCGCTGAAATAACCAATCCACGCCCAAGCCGCAGACCAGGAATACCGGGGGCAGAACAAAAATGATCTGGCGAAAATTATCGTACAACGGTGAGCGCGAGATGATCAATGCAGCTAATGGCAAAACAAACCATACTAGTGTCGCGATCAAAAGATACTTGTTTTTCCAAAGCAAAGCAAGGCTCAAAAAGAATAACGGCCAGATCGGTTCAGTAATTTGAATTGCCAATAATACGGGCAGATACGAGCGCGGCAAATCGAATGAGCGATAATTCTGCCCGTTAAATAATACGCTTCCCGGCCACGGATAGTTCGACATGACGCGCAGACTCTCGATCAAACGCCCGATTGGATTAGGCCAGAGATAAGGCCATGTGATAAGCATTACAGCTAAGGCAATACTGGCATACACAAAAAGCATGGCCAACGATTTTTTGCCCACTTTCTGCCAAGTGTAGATCGCGACCAACACTCCCACAAGTGGGCCGAGGATACGGATAGAGATGGTCAGGCCGAGGGCGATGCCGGCCAGTAGAATATTAGGGCTAAGAAGTTTAAAGGCTTCGTAAAATTGTTTTCGATAAAAGAGGCCAATCAAAATCGTGCTGATGACCAGATAAATCAGTTTGAGCCATATCAAAGCAACCCATGCTCTTTGAACATATATGTCCACTTTCACTCTGCCAAAATCAGAGGAAAGATTCCGAAGCAGGCCGCCAAGAATGCTTTGAGGCTGAGCGGATGCGTTTCGGATCAGCGCAACCAGTCCATTATCCAGAAACTGAGGCGTGAAGAACAAGAAAAGTAAAGTCAATATCCAGAAGCCGGTGAGCCAGATTAGCACGCGCGGTGGTCGTCCATTGACCGTGGGTTGCGAGTCTGCCATGCGTAATCCCAGCACGAGGCTGATGAGGAACGCGCTGAGAAAAGGAATATCTTTGGGGCTGATAAAAGCGTGGCCCCAAAAGACAGGCTGGGCGGTGAAAAGAAGCGTCGCGGCGAATGCGGCCCATGTGCTCATCCAACGGAGGGCAAGCACATAAAACGCATAGATGCCAGCGACATAGGTGAGAAAGTAAACGAGATGGCGAAGATCAGAAATGAGCCAACTTGGATTGAGGGCATGAAGTCCACGCGCGCTCAATGCTGTAAACATGACGAAGGCGGGGCCATAGTTATCGTACGTGTTGCCAGTGACGAGGATCTGTGCGCTGTGAAGCCAGCTTCCATAGGACGCTAAAGCGTTATCGGCATATTTATAGAATTGAAGTTCATCCCATGATTCGCCATAATTCGTTAAAGTAAATAAGCCAATCATCAGAATAATGATGAGCAGGGCAATGATTACAGACTGGTTGTGCTGTAAAATTTTTTTCATATCAATTGCAAGGAGTCCGTGCTGGAAGTTTTTTGATCGCTGCCAGGATTGCTCCGCCCTGGCTAATCGTTACGATCACCTGGCCGTTTGGGCAATCGTGTTCGTCAAGGTTGAGCTGCGTAGATAATACTACCGCGTAGGTGTAGTGCATTTTTTGTGTGTTCAGGTTATTGTTATTGTAGAGTCGTAAATCAGGACGCGCATAATTTTGAAAAACATAAAGGGGACCAAAGATTGCAACGCTGGATTTATAGGGGGCAACGGCATTGAGATATTGTGCCGCATCCTTGAAAGATGTGCCCCAATAGTCTGTTTCGAAGTTACGGGACGCCCTTTCCGTGCCGCCGATAAAACTGTTGTAATAAATATATTCATAGGGATGAAGTTGGATCATGGGAATGATGGACGGTAAAATGATTAAGACCATCATAAGAATGATGACCCTGGTTTGATTAAAGCGGGAGAAAAGTTCATCGAGCGCTACTCCCGCTACAATAAAAAGCGGTGGTAAAAGA
>Ga0335081_10007974_pt1 | contig 16968 bp, 13 predicted proteins | sample Lox_Sample_35_FD_206713 | JGI IMG/M metagenome (GOLD analysis project Ga0335081, IMG submission 206713) | Soil microbial communities from Loxahatchee National Wildlife Refuge, Florida, United States - Lox_Sample_3.5 | ecosystem: Environmental > Terrestrial > Soil > Wetlands | place: USA... | reverse complement strand
TCTCGGGTTTCCTCGTTGAGGCTCTCCGCCTCGTCATCCAACCGGCTGCCTGGGCTGCATTCTCGCCAGTAGGGGACGCCCTCTCGGGCGCGATTGGCTCGATCCCGGGACTCGTCTCGAACGCCCCCGCCCTCTACCAGGGGTTCTGGTGGGCGCACATGTTTTCCGTGATGTTTCTCATCGCGGCTGTACCCTACACCAAGCTCATTCACGTCTTCACATCCGGAGCCAACGTTGCCATCGCACCGGTGAAGTCCATGGGGAAGCTCTCGACCCCCTTCAACCTGCAGCAGATGATGGAGAGCGGTAGCACTGAAGTGCCCCCCAATGTGAAGGGGGCCCAGGACTTCGCTCCGCTGCAGAAGCTCGCCCTTGACGCCTGCACGAACTGCGGGAGGTGTCAGGAGGTCTGCCCCGCCCACGCCAGCGGCAGGGACCTGTCCCCCAGGCTGGTCGTCCGGGACCTCGCCAAGCAGAACGCGTTCCACCCGTCTGGGGACGCCCTCGCCCTTGGGACGGTCCGCGAGCCCGAGCTGTGGGCCTGCACCATGTGCAACGCCTGCGTTTCCGTCTGCCCCGTCTTCATCGATCAAGTGGACTACATCGCCGAGTTCAGGAGGACCCTTGTCGCCGAGAGCAAGCTGGACGGAAAGAAGAAGATCTTCTTGGAGAACGTCGGGAGATCTGGCAACCCCTTCGGGCTGCCGCAGCACGAGAGGTTGGACTGGCTCCTAAAGCTCGGGGTGCCAACTATCGCCGAGAACCCAGGGGCGGAGTATCTGTACTGGGTGGGGTGCCAGTCGAGCTACGACCCGAGGAGCAGGGAGGTCGCGAAGGCCCTGGTCAAGCTCCTGAAAGCCGCGAACGTCAGCTTCGCGGTCCTCGGCGATGAAGAAGTCTGCACCGGCGAACCCGTCCGGAGGATGGGCGAGGAGGGGAGGTTCCAGGAACTTGTGATGAAGAACGTCGAGACCCTCAAAGGGCACGGCGTGAAGAAGATCCTGGTCCACTGCGCCCACTGTTTCAACACTTTCAAGAACGAATACCCAGAGTTCGGTGGCGACTTCGAGGTGGTCCATCACACGCAGCTCCTATCCAAACTGGCCCTTGAAGGGAAGCTCCCGAAGGCGGCCATGGCGGGCTCAGTAACCTTCCACGACCCGTGCAACCTCGGCAGGATCAACGGCGTGGTCGAGGAGCCACGCCTGGCCCTGAGGTCACTGCAGGGCCTCGACCTGCGTGAGATGCCCAGGACTAAGGAAGCCAGCTTCTGCTGCGGCGGGGGCGGGGCAAATGTGTGGTACGAGGTTCAAGAGAAGAAGAAGATTGGAATCATCAGGGTGGAGGAGGCCCGGGCGACGGGCGCAGAGACGCTGGCGGTTGCATGCCCCTTCTGCATCACAATGTTCGAAGACGCCACCAAGGCTCTGGGCGACGAAAGAATGAAGGTGCTGGACATGGCGGAGATCATGGCCAGGTCCCTGGACGGCCAGAAGTGAACCTGACCGCTACTGGCGCCTCGCCTTTATCTCCTTGAGCATCGCCGGAAGCACCGCATAGAGGTCCCCGACCACGCCGTAGTCTGAAAACTCGAACATGGGCGCGCTCTTGTCCGTATTGACCGCCGCAATCACCTTGGAGTCCTTGATCCCCGCGACGTGCTGGAGCTGGCCCGAGATGCCCACGGCGATGTATAGGTCGGGGTGGACGGTCACGCCTGTGAGGCCGATGTGGTGCTCCTCGGGGAGCCAGCCCATGTCTGCAGACAGAGGCCTCGAGCACCCCACTGCCCCTCCGAGGGCGCTTGCGAGCTCGCTCACGAGTGCCAAATCCTCCTTCTTCTTGACACCCCTCCCCGCAGCGACGATGAGTTTCGCACCCTTGAGGTCCACTGTCCCCTTCTGCTTCTCCCTCATCTCCACAAGTTTCGTTCTGGAGGGGAGGGGCCCCATTGCCTTCTCTTCTGCCTTCACTGCGGACGCGGGGAGAGCGGAGGTAGTCCCGACCTTGAGTGCGACGACGCAGGGGAGCGGGAGCGCCACCTCTGCGACGAGCTTGCCGGCGAAGACGTTCCTCTTCCCCTGCAGCATACCGTCCGCCAGGAATGCCCCGAAGACCTCGCTCACGCAGGGGCGCCCTAGCTTCACGGCGGTCCTCGATGCGATCTCCTTCCCGTCCCTAGTCGAGCCTACCAGCACTATGTCAGGATTCGCTTCCTTGGCGAACCTCGCGAGAGCGTCCGCGGTCGCCTCGGGGGACGTGGAAAGGGGGGCGTCGGACTTCAGCACCACCTTCTCATCTCCCGCCAGAAGCGGGCCGCAGTCGTCGAGGCCGACCACGACGAAGCTCCCTCCTGCCGCCTTGGCGATTGAAGATGCCGAGGAGGCGACCTCGTTGGCCACGGACGGGGACTCGGAGAAGGCCCAGACTTTGACGCTCATCTCGGAAGCACCCCCTCGGCTGCGAGAGCCTCGACAAGCTTCTTTGCTGTCTCCTCGGGCGGGCCCTCGAACACGACGCGCTTCCTCGCCATGGCCTGTGCCTTCATGCCCCTCACGAGCGATGCCGACTTCGGGGCATCTGGGATGAGCGCATCGGGGCTCAGCTCCTCCATCGGCTTCTTGCCCGCCTGCATGATCTGAATCAGGGTGGGGTACCGCGGCTCGTTGATCTCGCTCACCACAGAAACCACCAGCGGAGTTGGGGCCTCGACTAGCTCCACGCTGTCTTCGAGGGCACGCTCGACCTTCGCGGCTTGGCCGCTCACTTCAATCTTCCTGGCATAGCCCACGTACGGGAGGCCCAGGATCTCGCCGACCATGGGAGGCACCAGGCCGCTGTACATATCGGAGGAACCCTCCGAGCAGAGGACCATGTCGTAGGGCCCTCCCTTCTTCAGGGCGGCTGCGAGCAGCTCTGCCGTCCGGCGGGCGTCCATGGCCATCGGGTCGGCAGAGACAAGCACGCCCCTGTCGGCACCCATTGCGAGCGCTTCTTTCATTGTCTTCTTCGCTTCGGGGGTGCCGACGGTCACAATGACCACCTCCCCCTGGCGGGCGGCCTTCAGGCGCAACGCCTCCTCGACGGCGTTCTTGTCGAAGGCGCTCATCTTGGTGGCTGCTCCTTTGAGCTGGGGGTTGCCCCCGGGGTCCACCTTCAGCTCCGTCTCGTCGACGACGTGCTTCACGCAGACGGCTATTTTCATTGTGATCTCGCCAGCTCCCTTCTGGCGACGAGCATCCTGAGCACCTCAGAGGTCCCCTCGCCTATGGTGAGGAGGCGCGCGTCCCTCCAGTGCCTGTGCAGTTCGTCCGTGGTGTAGCCGTCCCCCCCGTGAATCTGGATGGTCGAGTCGCAGACGCGCAGCGACATCTCGGTGGAGAAGATTTTGGCCTGAGATGCCTCCGACGAGTAGTCGGCGCCGGACTCCTTGATCTTCGAGGCGTAGAGATAGAGCATCCGGCCTGCGCTTATGTCTGTCTTCATGTCCGCTATCTTCTCCCGGATGAGCTGGAACTCTGATATCGTCTTTCCGAATGCCCTCCTCTGCCGGGCATAAGCGAGCGACTTGTCGTAGGCGATCTGCGCGATTCCAACGTTGAGCGCGGCAACGATTATCCTGGCGCCATGGAGAATCTCTTTGGCATAGTCAGCCCCCTTCCCTTCCTCCCCCACCAAGTTGCCTTCGGGGATCCGGCAGTCGGAGAAGACGACCTCCGAGGTCCTCGACCCCCTCATCCCCAGCTTCTTGAGGTCCCCGCCGAAGCTCAGGCCAGGGTTGGGTGACTCCACCATAAAGCACGACGGCCCGTTCTTCGTCTTGGCGAACACGAGGTAGAGATCTGCTTCACCCGCGTTCGTGATGAACATCTTCGAGCCGTTTATCGTGTACTCGCCCCCCTTCTTCTCGGCGGTGGTCGCCATGGTCCCAGAATCTGAGCCGCTGGCCGGCTCTGTGAGAGTGAACGAAGCCAGCGAATCCCCCGTGAGGAGTCGCGGTAGGTACTTCGTCTTCTGGGCCTCTGTGGCGAAGCGGTTCAGCCCCTCGGCAACCGCATTATGGATCTCCACGCTCAGGCAGGTCGACGCCTCTGCGGTCCCGAGCATCTCCACTGCCATGGCGTAGACGGAGAACGGAAGTCCCAACCCGCCGTACTTCTCCGGGAAAGCGATCTGGCACATTCCCTGCTTGAGCAACGCCTTCCGTGGCCCTGCTATCTTGGCCTCTCCTGTGTCTATCTTGGGGGATATCGGCAGCAGCTCCTTGTCCATGAACGTCCCCAGGGAGGAAAGGACTTCGGAGTATTCTTGATGATGGTCGGGATAGAACGTCTCCATCAGCCGCTTGTGCTCGGCGCTGTATATCGCCAAGGTGCGCGTCTGGCCTTCGCCGACTTTGTGAGTGATTTAATGGTTCTCATGCGCGAATGAGAATTCCTAAAGCGTGAGGGATGAACGGGCACGGGCGTGGAGCTCGCGCGGAGTCTCGCATCCTACGCACTCTCGGTACAATATCAGAAACTCGACCCACGGACTGTGAAGGAGATGAAGACCAGGATCATCGACGCACTCGGCTGCGCCATGGGGGCATACGACGAAGAACCTGTGGCCATCGCCAGGAGGGCCGTTGCCGGCCTCCGCGGAAGCGGCGCGTCCACCATCCTGGGGACAGGGTCGAAGACCTCGCCTGAGCTCGCCACCTTCGTGAACGGGCTCATGGTGCGCTACTTCGATTTCAACGATACCTACCTGTCGAAGGAGCCAGCCCATCCCAGCGACAACCTCGCCCCCTGCTTCGCGGTCGCCGAATCGGAGGACTCGTCAGGGAGGGAGTTGATTGCAGCGGCGGTGGCCGCCTATGAAATCCAGTGCAGGCTTTGCGACGCGGCAGACATCAGGCACAGGGGGTGGGACCACGTGAACTACGGGCTTGTCTCGTCTTCTCTGGCCGCGTCTGCGCTAATGAATCTGGACGAGGGAAGGGCGACCCAGGCTGTGAACATCGCCCTCAACGGGCACATTGCGATGAGGCAGGTCCGGGCGGGGGAGCTCTCGATGTGGAAGGGGGCGTCGTTCTCCAACGCAGCCCGGAACGGTGTCTTTGCAGCCATCCTTGCCAAGGAGGGGATGACGGGACCGGCCCCCATATTCGAAGGCGAGATGGGCTTCTTCAGACAGGTGTCAGGGAAGTTCAGCCTGGACATCGGCCTGTTCGGGGGCAACGGAGGAAGGTACAAGGTCAATGAGACATACATGAAGTATTGGCCTGCTGAGTATCACGCGCAGTCGGCAATCTGGGCAGCCCTGGAAGCTCGAAGGCATGTGAAAGAATCGGGCGCGGTCTCGTCTGTCCTAGTCGAAACCCACGAGGCCGGGTACACAATCCTCGGGAAGGACAGGGAGAAATGGAGACCGAGGACAAAGGAGACAGCAGACCACAGCCTCCCGTACATGGTGGGGATGGCGCTGCTGCACGGGGTGGTCGACAACACAACCTATTCGGAAAAGAACCTGGCGGATAGGAAGAACCTGGCCTTCCTGAAGAAAATAAAGGTAGCCGAAGACAAGGAGTTCACAGCGCTCTACCCCAGGAAAGGAATGGCCAACAGGGTCACCGTCACAGAGGCTAGCGGGAGGGAGATCACCGCCGAGGTGATAGTGCCGAAGGGGCACCCCCTCAACCCCATGACAAGGGCGGACGTAGAAACGAAGTTCCTGCGCCTGACCAGAAGTCGCCTGGGGGAACCCAGGGCCAGGGAGGCCCTTTCGCTGCTGTGGGCCCTCGAGAAGGAGGGCGACCTCCGCCAGGTCATGGCGCTGCTTCGGGTGAAGAAGGGCTCGAAGGCTTAAAGCGAATCTGGAACCAGGTTGGAACATGAAGCTCGCCCTCGGCTTCAACCCTGTTTTGGGAGTCAGGGAGGCGATGGAAGTCGCCAAGCAAGCAGAGAGACTTGGATACGACTCCGTCTGGATGCACGAGAGCCTGTTTCAGCGGGACGTGATAACATACCTCTCTGCAATGGCCTCGGCGACCGGCAGGATAGGGCTCGGCTCGGGGGTAATCAACACCTTCACCCGGCACCCTGTCACGTCGGCGACCACCTTCGCCACCCTTTCGGAGCTCTCCGGCGGGAGGGTAAGGCTTGGCCTTGGCGTCGGCAGCTTCCCTACGATTCCCCTGATAGGCCACCAGATATTTCCCGTCGAGAAGAACAGGCCCCTGCGCCGGATCAGCGAGTACGTCAGGGTCGTTAGGATGGTATGGCAGGGAGGGCAGGTCGACTTCGACGGCGAGTTCTTCAAGGTCCACAACCTCACAATGGGATTCAGGGTGGACGGAAAGATTCCAGTCTACATCGCGTCACTCTCCCCCAAGACCCAGGCCTTCGCCGCCACGGTCGCAGACGGGGTGATACTCTCCCCTGCCCTGAACAGCGCCTGGGGGACGGAGCGAATGATCGAGAACGTCAAGCGGGGCGAGGCAAAGAAGGGCACGCATGTCGAGAGGGCCTCCTACATGCTGACTTCCCTGGACCCCGATCCAAGGAAGGCGGCGCAGGTCGTCCGAGAGTACTACTTCTTCGTCTACCAGCTCGTCGAGGTGGTAAAGCCCGAGGTGCTTGCCCCCTATGGCATCACCGAGGAAACGCTGAGGCCGATGAAAGAAGCCTGGAGGAAGGGGGACGTCCCTGAGGCAAAAAGGCTGATCCCCGACGCCGCCATCGAGGCGCTCGCGATCGCGGGGACGGGGGCGAAGGCCGCCGAGAGGCTGAAGGAGTACGAGGACGCCGGGGTCACCCTGCCCATAGTCATGCCCATCGGGAACGCGGCCTACGCGATGAACGAGCTCGCGCCTTCCAACGGGAACTGACGACCCCCATCTGCAGGGCTTAGACGGGGAGTTTCAAGGGGATCAGAATGAAGAGAGCGAGGGACGCCATGTACAACAGCGAAAACTGGAACGCGAGTGCAGCGGTCCTGGGGTCCGCGTCGTCGGGGACCTGCCCCCTGAACATCCTCGAGAGCCGTAGGGCGCCCGGGACCGTCAGGAAGACGAGGAAGGACCAGGCGGGAAGCTGTTCTACCAGCATTCCGGCCGCCACGAAGGCGTACGCCCCTGCGAGCAGGGCGACATAGACACGCTGCGCCCTTCTGGCCCCCAGCGCAACAGCGAGCGTCTTCTCCTTCACTGTGCCGTCGTAGCCAACGTCCCTGATGTTGTTTGCCAGCAGGACGAGGGCGACAAAGATACCGATGGGAATTGACGCCAGCAGCGGCACCCAGGCGAATGCGCCGGTCTGGACCATATATGCGCCCAGCGGGATGAGCAGGCCCCACATGATGAACACGGTCGGCTCGCCCAGCGACCTGGCCTTCAGATCAATCGGGTCCGCGGTGTAGAAGACGCTGCCGAGTATCCCCGCCGCGAGCACCAGGAGGATGGACGTGCTGCTGGCGAAGGCGAGGTAGATGCCAGCCGCGAGGGTGAGGACGTAGAGGGCGATCGAAAAGGTGAGCGTGGTATTCAGTGGTACCTGTCCCAGGGCGGCAGGATGCAGCCTGTACTTGGTGGTGGGAGCGCCCTCCCTGTCGACCCCGTGCTTCACGTCGTAGAAGTCGTTGAGGACGTTGGTAGCCGCGTGGAAGGCAATCATCCCCCCGAGCACGAGAGCGTAGAAGAATGGGTTGAACTGCCCCGCGATGGCGGCGATCAGCGTCCCCATGGTCACAGACGAGAAGGTCATGGTGAAAGACCACGGCCTTGTAGAAAGGAATGCGGTCCTTGCGTCCATCGTTCCCGGCCTCGCCCTGCTATGATAATAACCGTAGCAGTGGAATCCGGCATACGGCTTTAACCTGACTAGAATCCCCCCTCAATATTGGCGGGACGCCGCAGACTGGCCGCTGGCCTCGTGATAGTAATAGGGTCTATGCTCCTTCTCTTCGCTGTCCCCCCCTCCTACTTCGTGGCCGCGACATTCGTTTCGACCTCCTGCATGATAGCAGCCGCATACGCCCTCGGGGCGCTCGGAGCCAGGCGTCCTCTGCCGAGGCCTCTCCTGCTCGGACTTGCCAGCGCCGCGCTCCTCTACGCAATCTTCTACGCTGGGGCCTGGGCGGTCTCCACGTACCACCCGTTCGGCATCACTTCGGCGTCCGAGACTTCGATCTATTCGCTGATCTCTTCGCCGGGCAATCCAGTCTACCTCCAAGTGCTCGTCCTCCTCTTCGACTCGGCCGGGTTCGAGGCTTTCTTCCGAGGTGTGCTGCAGAGGAGGCTGAGCGCGCGCTTCGGATTGCTTGCGGCCCCCGCCGTTGCCCTTCTGGACGCGGCCATCCACGTCGCAACACTCAACCCGCTGTGGGTCGGCGCGACCTTCGTCACCGACCTCGTATGGGGATTGACCTGCCACTACGGGAAGGGGGTCCAGTCAAGCTTCGCGAGCCACTTCCTGTGGGATGTCGCCATCTTCGTCCTCAGACCCATCACGTAGGGGTGGCGCCTGGCGTTCGGGGCGGGATCGCCTCCCAAGCAGTGGGCCTGCCGCAGAACTTCTCTTATACAAGGGACAGCCTCGGGCTGTCCTACATGCCGGCAGGGAAGTTGCTCTGGGAGCCCGGACCGGCCTTCGCCAGGAAGACGAACATCACTGCGTTCATGAAGTGGCTGGAGCAAAAGGGCCAGCCGTTCAGGAGTTACGACGAGCTCTGGCGCTGGTCGGTTGATGACCTTGAGGGGTTCTGGGGGTCCGTATGGAAGTACTACGACGTTTCGGACGCCGACTACCCGGTACTCCCCGACAGGCGGATGCCTGGGGCAAGGTGGTTCGACGGTTCGGAGGTCAACTTCGCCAAGCGGATACTTGACACCACCTTGGACGGGCCTGCCATCGTCTCGAAGTCCGAGCGGAGGAACCTGAAGACCCTTTCCTGGCAGGAACTCAGGAAGAGGACTGACGCTCTCGCTGCCCACCTGAAAGGCCTGGGCGTGGGCCAGGGGGACAGGGTTGCGGCATACCTTCCGAACTCCCCGGAGGCTGTGGTGGCATTCCTCGCCTGTGCCAGCCTCGGCGCGATATGGTCCTGTTGTTCCCCCGATTTCGGCCCACCGGCAGTCCTCGACAGGCTCAGTCAGATTGAGCCCAAGGTCCTCTTCGCCACGGACGGCTACAGCTATGGAGGCAAGTGGTTCGACAGGAAGGAGGCGGTTTCGTCCATCGCCGGGGCGCTCCCTTCGGTGAAGACGGTGGTCGGAGTCCAAGGCAACCCCGAGGGATCTCCCATCGGGGGCTCCACGGCCTGGGATGACATGGTTGCGGGGAAAGACTCGGTGGACGTCGAGTCGCTGCCTTTCGATCACCCGCTCTGGATCCTATACTCTTCCGGGACGACGGGGCTGCCCAAGCCCATAGTGCACGGTCACGGCGGAATCCTTGTCGAGATGCTCAAGGGGCTATCGCTGCACAACGACATCAGGCCCGGTGATCGTTTCTTCTGGTTCACCACAACCGGCTGGATGATGTGGAATCATCTGGTCGGCGGGCTCCTCCACGGCGCGACATTGGTGCTATACAACGGGAGCCCATCCTTCCCGGACATGAACTCGCTCTGGGACCTGGTCGACAAGACCGGGACCACTTTCATGGGAGGGAGCGCCGCCTACTACTCGTCCTGCATGAAAGCCGGGCTCGTCCCTGGAAAGTCCCATGAGCTGAAGAGGCTCCGAGGCATGGGTTCCACCGGGTCTCCGCTTTCTCCAGAAGCCTTCGAGTGGATCTACTCGGCGGTGAAGGGTGATGTCTGGCTAGCATCAGTGAGCGGAGGGACAGACGTGTGCGCACCCTTCGTCGGAGGGTGTCCCATCCTTCCCGTATACTCCGGCGAGATTCAGTGCCGTGCGCTCGGAGCGAAGGTGGAAGCCTACGACGAGCGGGGGCAGTCTGTGGTCGGGCAAGTGGGGGAACTGGTGCTGACCGAGCCGCTTCCAAGCATGCCCCTGTACCTCTGGGGGGACAAGGACGGGAGCAGGTATAGGGACAGCTACTTCAGCTACTTCCCGGGCGTTTGGAGGCACGGCGACTGGATAGAGATAACCAAGAGAGGGACCTGCATGATCTACGGCCGGTCAGACGCCACCATAAAGCGCCAGGGAGTGAGGATAGGCACCAGCGAGGTCTACCGAGCCGTGGAGTCCATCCCCGAGGTGACAGATTCGATGGCCGTAGAACTTGAGGGACCTGGGGAGGAGGGGGAGCTCGTCCTGTTCGTGACACTGACGCCGGGAAGGAGCCTGGACCCGGCGCTGGAAGCGAAGATACGAGAGCGCATCAGGACGGACATCTCACCCAGGCACGTCCCCGACCAGGTGGTAGAAGCCCCGGGGATACCGAGAACGCTTAGCGGGAAGAAGCTGGAGGTGCCTATCAAGAGGATACTGATGGGCGGCGACCCCTCCACGGTCATGAACAGGGACTCCCTCGCTGACCCGGGCCAAATGGACTTCTACGTGGAGCTGGCGAAGCGGCGGAGCTCCAAACGACGAAAGACAAGTTCGAGTTGACTCGCCCTCTCGCAAGAGAATTAGTGGAAGGAAATTAATACCTGCAAAATCGCCGGTCAGACTGTGCCGGAGCAAAGGAAGGTCTACGCCATTTCCGGCGGGGTCACGAAGTTCGCGAAAGCGCACCCTGAAATGGACTTCCGGCTGATGGTAAAGCACGCCTACGATTATGCAATGAAAGACGTGCCTGAACTGAAGCGATCGGACATAGACAGCAGCAGAATATCGTACTTCTCCGACCACTTCGCCAGGCAGCTGAAAGCGGCGTCCATGGTCCAGGACTACCTCGGGCTCAACCCCAAGGATTCACGAAGGATCGAGTGGGGCGGGGCCACGGGTGGCCAGGCCATCCAGGCGGGCTGGGAGGCAATAGCAAGCGGGAGGAACGATATCTGCCTCGTGGCCGGCTTCGAGACGATGTCTCACGTCGAGACCTGGAAGGGGAACGAGTTCATCGCGCTCGCGTCGGACACCAACTTCGACTACCCCGTCGGCGGGTTCTACACTGGATACTACGCCCTGATGGTTCAGCGTCACATATACCAATACCTGAGGAAGTCGAAGTTCGCTTCTGTAAAGGATGAGAAGAAGGCGCAGCAGATGGCGACAGAGGAGGCGAAGCGGATAATGGCCATGGTCTCGGTCAAGAACCATGTCAACGCACTGCACAACCCATACGCGCAGTATCCCGAGAAGCTTACGCTGAAAGGCGCGCTCGCAGGGGAGATGATCTCGTGGCCGTTGAACAGACCCTCAGTCTGCACCATGAGTGACGGCGCTGCGGTGATGATTCTCGCGTCAGAAGATGTTGCGACAAAATACACAGACCATCCTGTGTTGATCAAGGGAGTCGGCTGTGGAACGGACACCATGAGGCTCGCCGACAGGCCTCATGGGAAGGTCCCCCTGTTCCCCTGGGAGACCGCCCAGTACTATTCGAAGCTGGAGTACCCCGGCGTCCATTCCTTCAGGGCTGGCCGGACTGCCGCCCTGGAAGCATACAAGAACGCTGGGATTACGAACCCCAAGGAGGAGCTGGACTTCGTCGAGCTGCACGATGCCTACGCAAGCTCGGAAGTCCAGACCTACGAGGACCTGGGGCTCTGCAGATACGGGGAGGGGTACGACTTTGTCGACCAAGGGCGCCCGTTCCTGAAGGATGTGGACTACGGACTCGACCTACCGCACAAGGGGGACATGCCTGTCAACCCTTCTGGAGGCCTCATCGCCTGCGGTCACCCCGTCGGTGCAACAGGCATAATGCAGGGAGTGTTCGCCTTCTGGCAGCTGCAGGGCACCATCGGCAAGCACTTCAAGACGGACGAGCTTCAGATCAAGGACGCCAAGCGGGGGCTCATCCATTCGCACGCAGGTACCGGGAGTTCGGTCACAGTGACGATCATGGAGAGCGTGTAAGATGGCGGAGCTGAAGAGGTTCGGCAAGTTCAGAGAAGTGATGAATGAGATTCAGAAGAGCGGCGCCGCGATCTACAAGAACCCAGTGGGGACCAACGACCTCGTCGTCCTCTCCCCATACAACATCAAGTACGTGCACAGCTACGCCGAGGACTCCCCGTTCTTCCTGGGGCTGGCGAAAGGAAAGCTACTCGGGAGCGAGTGCACGAAGTGCCACCACAGGTACGCCACTCCGAGGAGCCACTGCATGGAATGCGGAAGCGAAACCAAGTGGTTCAATCTTCCACTCGAAGGGAGGGTGCATTCGTGGACCACGTGCTACTTCGGTAGCGAAGAGTTCCTGAAGGAGACGCCGTTCAACCTAGCTCTGGTGGAGTTCGACGGGGTCGACAGCCTCCTGCTTTCAAGGCTGGACGGGGTCAAGCAACAGGACATCTACATTGGCATGAGGATAAGGGCAGAGTTCCGGAAGAAGCCGAGGTACTTGATATCAGACGTCCACTTCCTCCCGATGGCGGACAAGAAGCAAGCCAGTAAGTGACAGGCAGGTTCTGACCTGCGTCTCCCAGGCCAGCGTGGCTATCTACGGCTTGACTGGTGTAAGCCACTTCGAGTAGCGCTTGAGCTTGCCGTGCACAGCCCCATCGTAGAGCTTGACCATCTTGTCGGTTATGGGAGCGCCGTCGTAGCCTATCCTCCTGCCGTCGATTTCTCTTACCTTTGCCACTCCCGCGGCCGTCCCGCTGAAGAAAACTTCGTCGGAAGTGTAGAGCTCCTCTTTGGTGGCGTCATTCCTGTAGAACCTTAACTTGAGGTCGGAGGCGAACTGTATGACCGTGTCGCGGGTGATCCCCCTGAGTATTCCTGAGCTCGCAGGCGGGGTGCTCAGCACGTCGTCCTTCACCCTGAATATGTTCTCCCCGGGACCCTCAGCCACCATCCCCTGTGTGTTCAGAAGGATCGCTTCGTCGTAGCCTCCAGCAAGCGCCTCCATCTTGGCCAGGGCAGAGTTGGCGTAGTTGGCGGTGCACTTCGCCTGCACAGGCATCGAACGAGAGTCAATCCTTGTCCAGCTCGAGACCATTGCCCTGACGCCTTTGCCTGTCGAGTCTGCCCCGAGATAAGCGCCCCATTCCCAGGACGCTATTCCCACAGAAACCTTGCTGGTGAGCGGGTTGATCCCCATCTCCCCGTAACCTGTGTACGCGATGGGGCGGATATAGCACTCCTTCGCCGGATTGGCCCTGACCAGATCGACGCAGGCCTTCGCCAGTTCCTTCGCCGAATATCCCATGTCCAGCCTATAGATCTTGGCGCTGTTGAGGAAGCGCTCGACGTGCTCATCGAGCCTGAATATCGCCGTACCATCGGGGGTTGAGAAGGCTCTAATCCCTTCGAACACAGCCAGCCCGTAGTGAAAGCCGTGGGTAAGGATGTGGATCTTCGCATCGCCCCAGGGTACCAACTTTCCGTCCATCCAAATCTTCTCCTGGGCCTTCATCTTGGCAGAGGCCGAAGTTGCACGGTATTTAGGGACAGCGTTTAACGCACGTCAGTCTCGTTTAATATCGCGGATTGACGAACCAAGCCAGCATGGACACGCCGGTGATAATATCCGCCTGTAGGACCCCCATAGGGAAGTTCGGCAAGAGCCTCGTCGGGGTCTCCGCACCCTCTCTCGGAGCCCTTGTGATAGAAGAGGCGCTGAAGAGGGCAGGAATACCGGCTGACGAGGTAGACGAGGTCATAATGGGGAACGTTGTTTCGGCGGGCCTTGGCCAGAACCCCACCAGGCAGGCGGCCATCCACGCCGGCATACCTTTCCGTGCAGGCTCCATAACGGTGAACAAGGTCTGCGGCTCGGGGCTCAAGGCAGTCATGCTGGCCGCTTCCACCATCAAGGCGAGGGACAACAGCGTCGTCGTGGCAGGAGGGATGGAGAGCATGAGTAACACACCCTACCTCGCCCGGGGAGTGAGGTGGGGGACGAAGTTCGGCGATGCTCGGTTGCAGGACTCGATGATCCTAGATGGGCTCTGGGACGCCTACCACAACTACCACATGGGGCTGACAGGGGAGCACATCGCCCAGAAGTATCACATAACCCGCAGGGAGGCGGACGAGTTCTCCTACGAGAGCCACATGAAGGCATCGAAGGCGGCGAAATCAGGGGTGTTCGACGCCGAGAAGGTGAGCGTGAAGATAGAGCACGAAGGTGGAGCGGTGACTGAGTTCTCCGAGGACGAGTGCGTACGCGCCGACACTACCATCGAGAAGCTCGGGAAGTTGAAGCCTGCGTTCAAGCCTGACGGCGTCCTCACCGCAGGCAATTCGTCGCAGCTGAGCGACGGCGCATCGGCAGTGGTAGTCGCGTCAGAAGAGGTCGCCGACAGGCTTGGGGTGAAGCCAATCGCAAGGATTGTCGCCTACGGGACAGGCGGCCTGGAACCGGCGCGCGTCATGGAGGCGCCCATCCCCACGGCCAAGGCGCTCCTCAGGAAGGCGAAGATGACGGTTGACGACATGGACCTCTTCGAACACAACGAAGCGTACTCCACCGCGTCCATAGCCGTGAGGAGGTCCCTGGGCGTGGACGAGTCGAGGTTCAACGTGAGCGGAGGCGCGGTCGCCCTTGGCCACCCGATTGGCTGCAGCGGCGCCCGGGTCCTGACGACCCTGATCTACGGCTTGAAGAGGACAGGCAAGAAGACTGGGTTGGCGACACTCTGCCTCGGAGGGGGGAACGCCGTGGCTATGATCGTTGAGGCGTGAGCTCTCGCAGCTTCCGGCGCAGGACCTTCCCTATCAGGGTCTTCGGGAGCTCGTCGACAAACTCCACCTTCTTTGGCACCTTGTACTTGGCCAGGCGATTCTGGCAGAACTCGACGACGCCCTGCTCTGTCGGGTTCTTAGTCGGATCCTTCAGCACTACGAAAGCCTTCACGACCTCCCCACTGAATTCGTCCTGCATCCCAATGACCCCGGCCTCCTTGATGTCAGGGTGCTCGAATAGAACGTCTTCGACCTCCCTTGGATAGACCTTGAACCCGCCTACGTTGATCATGTCCTTCTTCCTGTCGACTATGTAGAAGTAGCCCTCCTCGTCCATCTTCGCTATGTCCCCCGTCAGGAACCACCCGTCCTCAAGGACAGCAGCCGTCTCCGCCTCTTGGTTCCAGTAGCCCTTCATGACCTGGGGACCCTTGACCGCCAGCTCCCCCACTTCCCCCACCCCCAGGGTCTTGTACCTGTTTTCGGCGTCGACGATCTTCGCGTCTGTCTCGCAGAACGGAGGACCTATCGAGCCGTCCTTGACCATGCCCCCCGCCAGGGGATTGACGTGGGTGACTGGGCTCGTCTCCGAAAGGCCGTACCCTTCGACGAGATTTCCTCCGGTCAGCTCCATGAATTTCTTACGCACGGCAGGCGGGAGGGCAGACCCCCCAGACATGCAGGCCTTCACCGTATGCAGATGGAAGTCCTTGGCATTGGGCTTGCTGTTGATGGCTATGTACATCGCCGGGGCGCCCGAGAAGGTCGTCACCTTCTCCTTCTCGATTGCTTTCGCGACCTCCTCGACGTGGAAGCTGGGGAGGAGGACGAGGGTCCCGCCGACGGAGATGGGCATGTTCATCGTGACGGTCAAGCCGTAGATGTGGAACAGTGGGAGGACGCACAAAGATACGTCCTTCTCCGAGAGCGGAAACAGCCGGGCTCCGTACACTGCGTTGGACACGAGGTTGTAGTGAGTCAGCATGGCGCCCTTGGCCACTCCCGTCGTCCCGCCAGTGTACTGAAGCACCGCGACGTCGTCGGAAGGATCAACACCCACCGGGCTAGCGAGAGGAGCGTTCGTCTCGACAAGCTTGATGAAGTCAAGGGTGTTCTCGCGGGGGACGTCTTTTATCCCCGCCAGCCCCGCCAGGCGCTTCTTGACTGCTGGCAGGTAGTCAGTGAGGCTCGTGGCGATGACATGCCGCAGCGAGAGCCTCCCCCGGCACGCCTCCAGGCTGTGAAAGAGATCCAAACCTTTGGCGACAGTCCGGCACGCTACGACTATCTCCGCGCCCGAGTCGCTGAGCTGATGCTCCAGCTCTCTCTCCTTGTAGATGGGATTACACATGACAACCACACCTCCCGCCTTGAGTATGCCGAAGAAAGACATGACAAGCTGCGGGACGTTCGGCATGAAGACGGCAACCCTGCCTCCCTTCTTCAGGCCGAGGGAAACAAGAGCGGATGCGAATCGGGAGGAGATGTCGTCGACCTCGAAGTAGGAAAGGTTCCTCCCCTCGTAGTGGATGCAGGTCTTGTCCGGATGGAGCTTCGCCGAATCAACAAGGAGCGAATACAGCGGCTTCTTGTCCGGAGGGGGGATGGCGTACCTGCCATCCAGCTTGATCCTCAGCCAGGGACGATCCGCCAGCTGCTGCAAGCGCCAGCGGCAGGGCACCCAGTTCCCTTAAGGGTATTCCCTCATCTTGAGCACGTTCGAGACCGGGGCGTAAGTATAAACGGGAACTGTTTAGAATCGAAGCGAGATGTCCCAGGCACCAGAAAGGTACCTCGTCCTCTGTGTGGACAGGGACGACGACCTGGGGACGAAGGCCAAGGTCGACACGCCCGTTGTGGGCAGGGAGTCTGCCCTCGCCGCGGCGACCAAGCTGGCGCTTTCAGATCCGGAGGAGGCAGACGCAAACGCGATCTTCGCCGCCATAAAGAAGTACGACGAGCTGACCCTGGGGGAGACTTCCTGCGAGGTTGCCGTGGTGTGCGGGGAGGCGAACCGGGGGTTCGAGGCAGACAGGCGCCTGGGGAAGGAGGTGGCCAGCGTCCTTTCCGGCTCCAGCTACACGGGGGTGGTGCTGGTTTCAGACGGAGGAGAGGATGAGCTTGTGGTCCCCATCATCCAAAGCCTCAAACCGATAGTCTCGGTCGAGAGGGTTGCGGTAAAGCACAGCCAGACCGTCGAGGAGACCTACCAGGTGCTT
>Ga0335081_10007973_pt1 | contig 16969 bp, 16 predicted proteins | sample Lox_Sample_35_FD_206713 | JGI IMG/M metagenome (GOLD analysis project Ga0335081, IMG submission 206713) | Soil microbial communities from Loxahatchee National Wildlife Refuge, Florida, United States - Lox_Sample_3.5 | ecosystem: Environmental > Terrestrial > Soil > Wetlands | place: USA... | reverse complement strand
CAGCTTTCGGCGATCAAATCTCTTGCCATTCGCCATTTTCAGGCCCTGGTGCTGGAGTCCATACCAGGAGGCGATTCCCACGAAGTGAGACTTAGGGTGCGCCGTGGAGCTTGACCGTTTGGACTGAGACGCCGCAGAGATCATGGAAGCGCACAGCAGGCTGGCTGCGAAGACGATTGCGGCTGTTCGTAGCTTGGTCTGCATGTTTATCCTCCGGTGTCGTTCGCTCGGCGGTGCTAAGGCTGAGCGTTACCTACCCTTACCGCTTGCCTCCTCTACAATCTTTCGACTAGCATTCACTCCCATTCGGACAGCTAGGCTCTTGAAATCCAGCTATTTAGCGGCGCCTTTATCAATGCTTTCCTTTGGCATTCTCAGTAATTCGCTCTAGCGCCGCCCTTTGGTTTGGCCTTTCATTCACCGCCAGCACAAATGCTTAAGTTCGACCCTCTCACTGAGCATCTAGGCTGTTCGGTATGGGAACACTTTACCGTCGGGGACCCGCGCGGGACGATGGGCAGGAAGAGCCATTTTTCTGGGTACGGCCGTACTAGTCTTTTCGGCCACAAAGAGTGTAGTAAGTCATTGTGTATGAATTAGATAGATATAAGACGGGCTAGGAGAATCCTGGAGAGGTCCCGTAGCTATTAGTAAGCGCTTTGTTTGCAGTTATATGGTGACAACTTAATGATACTAAATCAGTTATCGAAGAGCCATTCGGGCTGTTCGGACCGGACGCCTTCTTCGAGAAGTTCCGCCCACGGGGCGAGCTTGCTCAGGGAGGGTCCGTGCGTGCGCTCCAGCTGGATGGGCGTAACCGACACCTGGCCCGCCATAACCGCGGCGTAATCGCTTTGGGGATGGATGTCGCCGCTAACCGGCTCTTCGTTAAGCCAGTAGTAGATTCGGCCCCTGGGGTCGGTTCCCTCCTGGAGCACCGTCCTGGTGACTTTGCCGGACTGCCGCGTCAGCCGCACCCCTCCACTCCACTCCAACGGGACGTTCACGTTCAACAGCACGCCGGGAGGTAAGCCCTTTTGCAGGATAAGTTGCGCCATCCGTCGGGCGAATCGGGCGGCATGGTCAAAGACAAATCCTTTCCCTCGATGGGCCAGAGAGATGGCGAATGCCGGGACGTGGTTGATGACAGCCTCCATGGCCGCGCCCACTGTGCCGGAATAAAACACGTTCTCGCCCAGGTTCGCCCCGCGGTTGATTCCGGAGATCACCAGGTCGGGAGGCTTGGGAAACAGCCGGTGCAGGGCGACCATCATGGCATCCGCCGGAGTCCCTTCTATCGACCACTCCCGCTCGGCGACCTGCTCGCAGAAAATAGGGTGTCGAACCGTGATTGACTGCGCCGCGGCGCTGCGTTCCTGGCTCGGCGCCACGACGCTGATCGTCCCGAGTCCAGCCAAACCTCCTACCAGGGCTCGCAAGCCGGCGGCATGAATGCCGTCGTCGTTGGTTATGACGATTTCAGGCACGAGGTTCGCACAGCGGTTGTGCGGGATTGATGCGGTAAGTCATTCGTCTGCAATCTTGAGTCGATATCGCGTCGTCTAAGCCGCGAGGCGAAATCCCGAACGCAGTGAGGGATCTCTCATAAAATGGTCGGGACGCCGGGATTTGAACCCGGGGCCTCACGCACCCCAAGCGTGCGCGCTACCAGGCTGCGCCACGTCCCGACGGCTAGGTAAGGGTTTCGAAACGGCCGATCTTGAGCCTATCACTCGCTTTCGAGGAGCGTCAAGAACGCGCGCAGCGAATCTCGCAGGTCTAGGAGCACCTCGCGGCTGATCTCCGTCGCAACAGCTGCTTGAGGAGGCCGGGCGGCCCTCGCCTCGGCGCCGGACTCCGGCGCCAGTTCCGCCGGAGCCTCCCCCAGGTCGCGCAGATGACGCCGCGCGCCCGCGATGGTGAAGCCTTCGTCGTAGAGGAGCCGCTTGATCAGCATCACGGTGTCGACATCCTTACGCCGATACAGCCGGTGTCCCTTGGGGCTTTTGACCGGCTGCAGAGTGGGGAATTCCGTCTCCCAGTAGCGCAACACAAAAGGCTTGGTATCGGTGATGCGGCCGACTTCCCCGATTCGGTAGAGATTCTTCGCGCTGACGATCTCCTGATGACCGTTTCCTTGGTGGCCGTTTTCCTGAAGACTGTTTTCCTGATGCATGTTTTCCGACATTGCGTTTCTATCCTATGCCGATTTGCGAGCAAGTCAATCCGCTCGCCCGCGCTTTCGCGCCGCTCTTTCCTTTCCCTGACGCTCGCGCTCGCGAAAGCGTTGCACGAAGCGCATCGGCGAGCCGAAGAAATCGAAGCGCGCGCGGAGCTGGTTTTCCAGGAAGCGTTCGTAGCTAAAATGGAGCCGCTGGCGCTGGTTGGTGAAGAGCATGAATGTAGGCGGGGAGACGCCCGCCTGGGTCATGTAGTAGATTTTCACGCGGCGCGCCGTCGGCGAACTTCCTCGGCTCAAGTCCACGCTGGCCAGCCAGCGGTTCAGTTCGCCTGTGGATATCCGTCTCTTTCGCGCTTCCGCCACGCGGTCGATTAACCCGTAGAGTTTCTCCACGCGCTCCCCGGTCAGTGCGGACAAGAAAACGATCGGCGCATACGACAGGAATTTCAGCCGCTCCCGCACCAGCACTTCGTAATCGGCGGCCAGGCGCTCCGGATTGCTTGCGATTACTTGGGGCTCGCGAGTCTGCCGGCCGGGTGGCCGCTTTGCGCTAGGCTGCTTCCGCGCCTCCTTGGCGGCCTCCTGCGCCTTTTGGATTGCCAGGTCCCATTTGTTCATCACCACGATTACGGAGCGGCCGGACTCCTGGGCATACCCCGCAATCGTCGCATCCCCTGCGGTGATGCCGATCGACGCATCGGCCACGAGCAGCGCCACGTCCGCGCGTTCCAAGTGCTTGCGCGCCATGATCACGCTCAGCTTCTCAGCGATCAGGTTGGTCCTGCCTTTGCGCCGGATGCCCGCCGTATCGATGAAGCGGTAGCTCTTGCCGCCGCGCATGACGAGCGTATCGACCACGTCGCGCGTCGTGCCCGGCTCGTCGGACACGATGGAGCGCTCCGCGCCCGCCAATTGGTTCATCAGCGTGGATTTCCCCACGTTCGGCCGGCCGATGATGGCCACTTGAACTTCCGTTGCTTCCGGCTGGCTGGCTTGGTCCTCGGGCGCCGCGGCAAACCCGCTCGTCAGTGCGTCGAGCAGGGCGTCCACGCCCAAACCATGTTCCGCCGAGACGGGAAAAACCTCCGCGCCGATTTCGTGGAACTCGGCAGCGAGGTCTTCCAGCCGCAGCGTGTCCACTTTGTTCACCGCCACCACAAAAGGTTTGCCCGTGTGTCGCATCTGGCTCGCGAGTTCCAGGTCCAGGGGAGTCACCCCGGCCCGGGCATCCACCACAAGGACCAGGCTGGTGGCATCCGCGATAGCGGTTTGTGCTTGCCGGAAAATCTCGCGCGGGATGGCGTCGCGCTCGTTCGGAATCAAGCCGCCCGTATCGACCACCTCAAATGGCCGCCCGCGCCACACCGCGTGGCCGTAAATGCGATCCCGGGTGATCCCTGGTTCATCGGTAACGATCGACCTGCGCGTGCTGGTCAGGCGGTTGAACAGCGTGGATTTGCCCACGTTGGGTCGGCCAACGATGACGATGGACGGCAGTTTAGGATTCATCTCGCTGCGGACGTCGGGGTCCCTGTGCAATCCGTTCGTATTCTCAACCAGCTTATCTTATAAGATGGGCGCGGTCCCTATGGAAAACTCAGAGTCCCAGCCACTGATACCTCCCCTGAGCCTGAAGGATCGCCTAAGAGAAATCCGGCGCGGCTTTGAGTCTGCCTTCTGGGTGGCCAACCTCACTGAGCTTTTTGAGCGCCTCGCCTACTACGCGCAGGCCGCGGTTCTGGCCATTTTTCTTCACGAATCCCTGCACCTCTCCGCCGAGCAAACCGGAACACTCATGGGTGTGTTCGGATTCGCGGTTTGGTTCCTGCCGATTCTCGGCGGCAGCCTGGCGGACCGCATCGGCTTCCGCAGATCGCTGGCTTTGGCCTACCTCACGCTTGCCATCGGATATTTTCTGATGGGCTCCCTGGCCGCGCCCTGGATGGCTCCTCTGCGGGAGAGGCTTCCGCTCTTCTGGGTCGTATTGATCGTCCTCATGGTTCCGGCGCTTGGCCCTTCCATCGTGAAGCCGGTCGTTGCCGGAACCACGGCGCGAGCCTCCACCGAGTCCGTTCGCTCGATCGGGTATTCGATCTATTACACGCTGGTCAATATTGGCGGAACGTTAGGTCCCATCATCGCCTTTCTGGTGCGGCGTTCGCTGGGAATCGAAAACGTCTTCCGTGTTTCGGCCTTGTGTGTCCTGGCCATGTTCTTTGCCACTTTGATTTTTTACCGCGAGCCCACCCGCGCCGGCGACTCCAAGGTTCCAACTGTCGGCGCCGCGCTGCGAAACATGGTCGTCGTTTTCTCCAATCTTCCCTTCCTGGCTTTTTTGCTGATCTTCTCCGGTTTCTGGATCGTTTTCTGGCAGGAGTTCATTGCCCTGCCTCTTTTCCTCCGCGGATATGTGGATCCCAACGCCAAAATCGATCTCTTGCTGTCGGTCGATCCGGCCACCGTCATTGCCTTCCAGATCGTGGTCAGTTACCTCACCCGGCGAATCCCCGCGTTTACTGCCATGACTCTCGGAATTCTGATCTCCAGTTTTTCCTGGCTCATTCTGGTGCTGCACGCCAATACGGCTTTCGTCATCGCCGCGCTCTTCGTTTTGGCGCTCGGCGAAATCATGCAATCGCCTCGCTTCTATGAATATGTCTCCCGGCTGGCACCGCCCGGCCAGCAAGGGACCTACATGGGATTTGCCTTTCTTCCCGTCGCCATCGGCTACCTTGTCGGCGGAAAGTTGGGAGGCTATCTGGTGCACTATTTCGGCGACGTCCTGCATCGTCCCCAGCAGATGTGGTGGGTGGTCTCCGCGATCGGATTTGCGACAGCGCTGCTGATGTGGATTTACAATATGCTATTCAAGCCCATTGCCGCCGCGGACTCTTCGTCGGCGGAGTCGCACTGAGCCGGAAAGTGAAAATCAGGATGATTCACGGAATGCTGTCGGGTACTCCCCGCCTGGCGCGCCTCTTGCGCGTGCCTGCCGTCGCCGCGGCTTTCGCCTTGTGCGCAATGCCCGGTTTCGCTCAATCCGCGCGGACAAAGCCGGAAGCAACTCCGGCCTCGAGCGCCTCCGTAATCGAGCAGAGGTCCCAAGGCAAAGATCTCTTTCGCCGGCATTGCGCCTCCTGCCATTTCGCCGAAAGCTCCGCGCAGAAAATTGCTGCGGGCATGAAGGGGCTGTACGCTCGCGGGTTTTCCGATGGCAAGAAGGTTACCGACGCGGGTGTTACGCAGCGGATCGAAGCGGGAGGGAAAGACATGCCCAGCTTCCAGGAAACGCTGAAGCCCGAGCAGGTCCGCGCGCTCATTTCCTATATCAAGACGCTTTGATCGATCACAGTCGGGAAGGTTCGTTTCAAGCCTGCTTTGCTTTTGAGACGCCGAGCGACGAGACCGCTTCCCCCGTGCTGATCATTCTGGCTCCCAGCGCTTTCATTTCCGCCAACGTGCTCTCGCCATCTTCCGCTTTCAGCGTCTCGATGGCGTCCCGCACCAGGGCCACGCGCCTGCCGCGCTCGAGCAAGCCTTTGGCGGCGCAGCGCACACAATATTCCGTGACTACTCCGAAAACCACGAACTCGGCATCCGCATCCGTAAACTGCTTGAGCCGCTCGATGACGGTCTCCGTGTGCGGATTGTCGAACACATCCAGAGTTTGCTTCTCCAGGATGACTTGCTGATACGGCGAAAGATCGGGGGGCACCGTCGCTTCCCGTCGATTCGGCAGGATCAAAAACCGGTCCGCGACAGTTTCCGCGATGATCTCCGCCCCCTCGGTGCCGCGAACGCAGTGCGGCGGGAATCGCTGGAATTCTGGGTCGTTCGGCGTGTGCACACACGCGTCGGAGACGAGAAAGACGCGGTCTTTGCGGGCCTGGTCGGTCAGAAACTTTAGATTGGGAATCAGCTTTTCAGCGCCGGGAACGTAGAGCCTGCCGTCCGGCAGCATGAAATCTTTCTGCGTATCGACGTCCCAGAAGATGACTTGGCGGGAAACCACCCCAGAACCTCTGCTAGCGCGCCACCGTTCGCATGGTGCGCTCGCGAACCTGTTCCAGCAGGGCCTCCAGCCGCGCGCTATGCCGCACCGCGTAGGCGCGCGGCGAGACGGCCAACCCGCGCAAAGCAGCGGGTAAGCGCTCCAACTGTGACTGGCAGCGCCGCTGAGATTCCGTCAACGGGACTACGGGACTCACCCGCTCCCCCCCGCGCATTAGGGGAATGAGTAGCGGTTCGCCCGGCATGCTCTCGTTTTCGAGCGCGATCACGTCGCCCGCATAATTGCCGGCGGAATCGCTCTGGCGATAAACCTGCTTGCGTCCAGGATAGGTTACTTTTGATGCGCTGAACTTTGCGGCTTCCAGCACTTCGCCGTCCCGTTCCACTTCCACCAGCTTGTAAAGCACGCCCAGCGAAGGCGCATCGGATGAAGTCGAGAGCGAAGTGCCTACGCCAAAGGTATCCACGCGCGCTCCGGCGTCCAGCAAGGCCGTAATGCGTTCCTCATCGAGGTCGCCGGACATGAAAATCTCCACGTCACCCCATCCTGTTTCGTCCAGCCTCCGGCGCACCCACACGCTGTCCGCCGCCAAGTCGCCGCTATCGAGGCGAATGCCGCGCGGTTTACGCCCCATCGCGATGATCTTCTCCAGCGCGGCACGGACGTCATAGGTGTCGATCAGCAGCACCGAATGCTGCGGGAAAATATCCATGAACTCCGCGAACGCTTCCTCTTCCCGGTCGTGGGCCATGATCCAGGAGTGCGCCTGCGTGCCGTAGGTCGGAACGCTAAATAATTGCCCGGCCCGCACGTTGGAAGTGCCCTTGCAGCCGCCGATATATGCTGCCCGCGCCGCCAGAACTCCGGATTCAGTGCCGTGCGCCCGCCGTGCACCGAACTCCACGACGGGCCGTTCCGCGGCTGCTTTAGCTATTCGTGCGGCCTTGGACGCAATCATCGTCTGGAAGCTGACGGTCGCCAGCAGCGCGGTTTCCATGATCTGCGCTTCGGCAATCGGCGCCGTAATCCGCAGCAGCGGCTCGTCGGGAAAACAGACGGTCCCTTCCGGCAGCCCCCATACGTCGCCGGAGAAGCGAAATCCCGCCAGGAACTCGAAAAAATTGCCGCTGATTCCGGCAAAGGCAGGGTGCTTGCGAAGGTAGGCGATATCCTCTTCGCCGAAGCGCACCGTCTCCAGGAACTCCAAAGCCTGTTCCAAACCGGCGCTGACTAGAAAGTTTCGCTTCGGCGGCAGGTTCCGCACGAAAAGCTCAAACGTGGCACGGGCATCGAAATGAGTTTCGAGGTACCCGGCGGCCATGGTCAACTCGTAAAGATCCGCTAGCAGGCCGGAGGATACCAGAGTGGTTCGCATAGGGTTTCGTACCATTATGCCACTATTGCGGGTTCTGAGTCCTCGGGTGGAGGTCCCATGGAATGGGATAGCTCGGGCGGCGGTCAGCAAGAAGATCGGCGCGGCGGCCGGCCCTACACAGACGGTCGACCGCCACACCCAAGACACACCTTTACCGGCTCACTTTGACGAGAAGATGCCCGATTTTGGGAGATCAGCCCAGGACAGCGTCTTTGAACGCCTTCGCGGGCCGCAATCGCACCACAGTCTTGGCCTTGATTTTGATCGCCTCGCCGGTCTGTGGGTTCCGGCCCATGCGCGCTTTGCGATGCGCCTTCACCGCGCGCCCGAGGTTGGGTATCACGAACTTTCCTGCGCTGCCCTTGCACTCCTTCACCGCCAGCTTGAAGAGCTCCTCAAAAAAGGTATTCACTGTCTTTCTCGGCGTTTCGCACTTATCCGCTAGAAAGCCTACGATCTTCGACTTGCTCATCGGCTTTGCCATCGCGATTCTCTTTCCTCCTCCAGCGTTCCAAATGATTCGAGCCTTTTGTGGAGGCCCGAACCTGGGCCGCGCACGCGCGACACTATAAAGAGACTCTCTTCGCAACGCAAGCGAAAATGCAAAAAACCCTGGAAAATCGCCCGCAAAATCGAAGTTCTCGATTCCGTGGTTTTTTCTCTCGTCCGCTCTGCTGCTCAGAACCGTTTCGGCACACTCCGCCGTCCGTGGAAAATGTCGAAGCGTCCCCTCAAATCCTGGTGGTTCCTGCTAGCGCGCCTCCCCGCGCCCGCTGCTAAAGCCTGCCCAACCCCTGATAGAAACTGGCCACCGCCTTTATCCCCCCGAAATAGTTCTCCAGCAGGATGTGTTCGTCCGGGGCATGTGCGTTTTCGTCGGGCAAACCGAAACCCAACAGCAGGCAGGGCACCTTGAACGTGTCGTACATCTGCGTGACGAACGGGATCGACCCGCCCTCGCGAATGAAGACCGCGCGCTTGCCGAAACCCTTCTCCAGCGCATCATGCGCGACTTCAAAGAAGGGGTGCGTGTACGGCGCGACCCACGGTTTGCCCGTGCTCAACACCTGAAATTCGCAGCGCACCTGCTTCGCCAGCAGCTTGCGTACGTGGCGTTCCACGAGCCGCGCAATTTTGTCGGGATCCTGGTCGGGCACCAGGCGCGTGGAGAACTTGGCATGCGCTTTCGAGGGAATCACAGTTTTTGCGCCTTCCCCCATGTACCCGCCCCAAATTCCATTCAGCTCGAATGTAGGCCTGCACCACAGCTGTTCCACAACCGTGTAGCCTTTTTCGCCGCAAAGCGCGGGCGCGCCCACGTTCTTGCGGAACTCCTTCTCTTTGAACGGCAGGCGGTTGAGCGCCTTGCGCTCCGCCCGCGAAACGACCGCGACGTCGTCATAGAAACCGGGCACGGTGACGCGGTAGTTCTTGTCATGCATCTTGGCAAACAGCTCCGTCAGGATCGTGAGCGGATTGGGAACCGCGCCCCCGAAGATGCCCGAATGCAAATCCTGGGCGGGGCCGGTGAGGTCCACCTGGTAGTAGTTCAACCCTCGCAAACCGTAAGTAATTGAAGGCACTCCTCGCGCCAGCATACCCGTGTCGGAAACGACCAGCGCGTCGGCCTTGAGCTTCGCCTTGTTGTGATTCACATAGTCCCAAAGGTTTTCACTGCCCACCTCCTCTTCCCCTTCGATGATCACCTTGAGATTGATCGGCAGCTTCCCGGCGGTTTGCCGCAACGCATCCAGCGCGCGAATGTGAATGTGCACCTGGCCCTTGTCGTCCGCGGTGCCGCGGCCGTAAAGATTTCCGTCGCGCACGGTCGGCTCGAACGCGGGCGAGGTCCACAGCTCGAGCGGCTCGGGCGGCTGCACGTCGTAGTGTCCGTAAAACAGAATCGTAGGCTTTCCCGGAGCGTGCAGCGATTCGCCATAAACCACCGGATGCATTTTGGTGGGCACAATTTCCACGCCCTCCATCCCCACGCGCCGCAGCCGCTCGGCCACCCACTGCGCCGCCCGCTCCACGTCCTGTTTGCGCTCCGCTTGCGCGCTCACGCTGGGAATGCGCAAAAATTCGTATAGATCGGCCAGGTGCTCGTTGTGTTTGCTTTCGATGTATTCGTTCAGGTCCATCGATCCTCCTGCGGCCTACCGATTCTAAGAGCCAAGCTCCCTGCGCTGCAAGGCGCTCAGGGCCTGTCCGCTCGGCCAGTTAGCCCATCCGTTCGTCCAGTTAGCCGCGACGCAACGTCCGCCGTGCCCCGCGATTGACCCTCTCGCGCCTTTGCCCGACCATGAACGTGTCATGTCCACGCTCGTCTATGAACGCGAACGCCGCAGTTCTCGCGTCTTCATGCGCGTTCGGGTGATGCTCGCCGGCAAGAACCAGCGGGGGCGCCGCTTCCGCGAGGCCACCGAAACCATCGTCGTGAACGCCCATGGCGGGCTGCTGTACCTCGCCCAGGATCTCGACCTCGGAGCGATGTTGGTCCTTACCAATCCCTTTACCCAGGACGAGCAGGAGTGCCGCGTCGTCTACGTCGGCGACGATGCCGACAAGGGCCGCCGTCGTATCGGCATCGAATTTCTCACCCCGGCGCCTCGTTTTTGGGGCGTGGAATTTACTCAGCCCGACTGGGTTCCCGCTCAGCGGAACTAGTCCCTTTAGCCGACCGCGTTCCCAAACCCTGCTTTGTGGCGTATACTCCGCTGCAATCAAGAGGAACCGCGAATGAACAATACTCAAGTATCGGCCATTGGCGTGAGCGATGCCCCTCGCGAGCAGGCAGGCGCGCGTTCTGTCGCTATCGCCATGTACTGCATTTTGCTTCTCTCCTACGTGCTGATGGCCGCCGACCGCTATCTCTTCCCGGTAATCGCCCCCTATGTCCGGCGCGAGTTCGGCTTCTCCCCGGCGATCACCGGCTTGCTCACCACCATCTTCACGCTCGGCCTCGGCGTTGGCGGGCTCACCACCGGCTACATTCTTTCGCACCTTTCGCGCAAATCCGTAATGTTGGTGGGGATCGGTATATTTTCCGGCGCCACGGCCCTCACTACGATCACTCACGGGTTTTGGGGAATGCTGTTTTGCCTCGCCGCCCAGGGCATCGGCATGGCCATGCTGGCTACTTCCATGTTCGCCCTGGCGGCCAGCTATTTTTCCACCTATCAGGCTGCCGCGATCGGCTCCGTCAATTTTTGTTATGGCATTGGCGGTTTCGTGGGATCGTCTCTGGCCGGCGTGCTGCTCACCAAATACAGCAACTGGCGCGCCCCGATGCTTGCATTCGGCCTGTTCGGCTTCGTGATGATCGTCGTCATCGCCGCCACCGTGCGCTCTTGGTTCAGCGAGACGCGCCGCGCGGCTCACGCTCGTGCGGCGGCTGGCGGCGCCGCGGCCCTCTTGAACCGAAATACGATTGTTCTCGCCATCCTCTGCGTCATTCACGGTCTCAGCATGTACGGATTCCTGGGCAACTATGCCTCTTTTCTTCAGGAATCTCTGCACTATACGCCCACGAGCTCCGGAGTCGTCGTGGGCTTCTTCGCCATCGGCGCGCTCGCTTCCATTGCCGGCGGCTGGGTAGGTGACCGCTTTTCTCCCAGAATTGTTTTGTGTGTCTCGTTTGTTTGCATTGCCGTGCTCGGGTATCTGTTCTTCCAGCAGGGGGCTTCGGTCCTGACGCGGGAAATCATGACCTGCATCTACGGTGTAGTGGGCAGCGCGGTCCTTTATGTGAGCCTGGCGGCCTATCACGTGAAGGCTCTGCAGAGCGGCCTCTCCAGCAAAGGATCGGGAATGTTCGTCAGCAGCCTATATGGCGGCGCCGCCTTTGGCGGTTACTTGATTCGGGCTTTGGCCAGCCACGGCGGTTGGGTGTTTGCCGGGGCGATTCAGATGACGCTGCTCTGCGCCATAGGCGCGGTTCTCGCCTTGGCCTTACAGCCCAAGGAAATGGCCGCCTAGGCAAAGCGGAACAGCTTCGCCGAACTCGGATTTGTGATCGAGGCCCTGCAGTCATCCTTGTCCGAAAATCCCGCATTGGAGCTGCTGCTTCTATGCGCTCGGCGCCAGATTGGCGCGACGGGCGCCGATACCTCAAAGCGCATTCTCGCCCTTGCCTCGGGCCAGCCTGACTGGAATGCGTTCCTCGCCGCGGCCGCCGAACACAGCCTCACCCCTCTCGTTTGCAAAAATATCCAAGCCTGCGCCGGAGCCGCCCTTCCCGCCATCTGGCGCGAGCGCTTCACTCAATTATTTTTGGAATGCTCCTGCCGCAATTTGGCGCTGACCGCCGAACTCTTTCGCGTCTTGGAAGCTCTCGAGAGCCACGGAGTGTCCGCCACCCCGTACAAGGGGCCGGTTCTCGCGTCGCAGGTCTATGGCGAAGTCGCGCTGCGCGAATTTTCCGATCTGGACATCATCCTCCCTCAAGCCCAGATCGCCTCCGCCCATAGAACGCTTCTCGATCTCGGCTTCTGCCCGGAAATCGCCGCCATCGAATCTCCGCAATCTGCGCGGCGAATTCCCGGCCAATACGCTTATCGAAAAGGCGTCGGGACGCTGGTGGAGCTGCATACCGAAAAGACGTTGCGCTATTTTCCCGTTGCCTTGGATCTTGACGCGCTCTCCACCCGGCGCCAGCCGATGATCCTGGCAGGCCGTCAGGTGCTCACGTTTTCCGCCGAGGACACGCTCTTGCTGCTCTGCGTGCACGGCTCGAAGCATCTCTGGGATCGTCTCGCGTGGATCGCTGATATCGCCGTTCTTGTGGCCCGTTGGCACATCGATTGGGGGCTCGTATTGGAGCGTGCGCGGAGCTGGCACGTCGAACGCATGCTGCTACTGGGCGTGGGACTGGCTGTGTGCCTTCTCGAAGCGCCTCTGCCAGATGAAGTGACGAACTGCCTGCGCCGAGATAAGGTCGCGGATCGGCTGATCGAGCAGATTTCCCGGCGCTTTTTCTCGGCTGGGAGGATACGGCCTGGCGTCTTCACCCGTTTTGCCTTTCGCGTGCGCATGCGCGGGGCGCTCGCTGAAGGCTTGCCCTATGCCATTCGCCTGGCGCTGATGCCTACCGAACTGGATCGCGGGAAGCGCGGCCTTCCCGAAGGCGTCTATGCCCTGGTACGGCCGCTGCGCTTGGCGCGCACCTATGGCTGGAGGACTCGCGTCGGCCGTTAGTGCTGGCTCTGTGACGACACATACCAGTCCCACGTCTTGCGCAGGCCGTCTTCAAAGTTGATCTGCGGTTTGTATCCGAAGCTCTGAGCTGCCAGCGAAATGTCCGCCTGCGAATCGCGGATATCGCCTTCGCGCGGCGGACCATGCTTCGCCTTGGCCGCCCTCCCCGAAAATCCCTCCAGCAGCTTCAGCGTGTAGTTCAGCGTGTAACGTCCCCCGGTCCCCAGATTGAACGCCCGGCCGCCAATGCCCGGCGCCTCGCAGGCTTGCAGATTCGCCGCCACCACGTTTTCCACGAATGTAAAGTCGCGCGACTGTTCTCCGTCGCCATATACATTGGGTTCGCCGCCGTTGCGCATCGCGGCGATGAATAGCGAAAGCACCCCCGAGTAGGGTGAGCCGGGATCCTGTCGCGGGCCAAACACGTTGAAATAGCGCAGCGCTACGAAATCCAGTCCGTAGGTGCGGTGAAAAACCCGGCCATAGAGTTCGCCAACCAACTTCGTAACGCCGTAAGGCGAGATCGGAGCGGGCGGCATCCCTTCATGCTTCGGCAGGGTAGGCGTATCTCCGTAGATCGAAGAAGAGCTGGCGAAGACCACGCGGCGCACACTGGCGTCTCGCGCCGCGACGAGAACGTTCAACGTGCCGTCCACGTTGACTTGATTTGTTTCCAGCGGCTGTTTCACCGAACGCGGCACCGACGTCCGTGCTGCCAGGTGCAGGACGTAATCGGCCCCATGGCACGCCTTGTCCACAGCCTCCCGGTCCGTGATGCTTCCCCGGATGAAGGTGATCTGCTGCCGAACCTTTTCCAGGTTCGCCTCTTTGCCGGCCGAGAGGTCGTCGAGCACGGTCACGGCATGCCCCCGCCGGACCAATTCGTCCACCGTATTTGAGCCGATGAAGCCCGCTCCCCCCGTGACCAGATACCGCATGTGGAAATCCTCCCAGATGGATCAGTTTACAAGCAAGTGGCCGCCGTCAAAACCCGAAGTGCTGGGGCACCCGGTTAGATGTTTGCTCCGACCCGCTGGGACCTTTTCACTCCCAAACCCCCAGCTCCCGTGGAAGCACAAGTGGCAATGAATCTGAATCAACCTTCCTAATATAGGCAAACCTTTTCCGCTCGGCCTTTCCGCTATTCCCGATCTTCCCGGATCGTGTGCTCAAAAATGGCAGCTTCTTTATGTTGCGGGGCTTATCTTGCTTTTTTGCATATTGTCTAGTGCCAATCTGAAAGATGCCAGTGTAAAAGTTTGGTGTTCCATGTGCTAACCATTACCTGGGGGAAGTTGTTAATTTTAGCTCTTCGGGGGAGCCGACGGTGGCCTTGGCTGGTGCGCAAAGGGTTTCGTTTACGCTTCGCTTAGAGGATTTCCCGCCCGAGGAAGTGATTTTTGGGTCCTCGGCTCTGATGCAAATCTGTCATCAGAAAATTCAGAAGTTCGCCGCTACCGGCGTGCCCTTGCTGATTCAGGGTGAAAGCGGCACGGGCAAGGGGGTTCTGGCCCGGTACATTCATTCCCGGTCGGCGGTTGCCGAGGGCCCCTTCGTCAACGTCAATTGCGCCGCCATTCCGGGACCGCTGCTCGAAAGCGAGCTCTTTGGCTATGAAAAAGGAGCCTTTACCGGCGCCTACACCAGCAAGCCCGGGCGCGTCGAGCTGGCCAATATGGGCACGCTTTTTCTCGACGGCATCGACGAAATCAATCCAGGCCTTCAGGCCAAGCTCCTCCAGTTGCTCCAGGACTCCCAGTTCTCCCGCATCGGCGGGCGGGAAGACGTCAGCGTGCAGATCCGGATTATTTGCGCCACCAATCGCCCTCTCGAACATGAAATTGCCGCCGGCAGGTTCCGCTCCGATCTGTACTACAGGATTAATGTGGCCAAGGTGGATTTGCCCGGCCTTCGTGCCCGTATCGAAGACGTCCCCAAATTGGCAGCGTACTTCTACGAACGGCACCGCAAGCGCCACAATAGCGCCGTGCGCCCCATCTCCGCGTCCCTCTCCTCGCTTCTGGAAAAGCACAATTGGCCCGGAAATATTCGCGAGTTGGAAAACCTGATGGAGCGCTACGTAATCCTGGGATCGGAAGAAGCCATCGGCGCGGAACTTACGAATTGGGAACGCACTCCGATCTCTCCCGAACTGCCCATCAGCGGCCCGATCCACCTGAAAAAAGTCACTCGCAAGGCCGTGCAGCAGCTCGAACGCAAGATCATTCTCAGCGCCCTGGAAGCGAATCGCTGGAATCGCAAGCGGGCCGCCAGCGATCTGCGCATCAGCTACCGCGCTCTGCTGTACAAGATCCGCCAGGCCGGGCTGCCGCCAAAGCGCTCGTCATCGGTCGTCACCCCGCCCCCCGACGCTTCTACCGCTTCCGACTAATTTTCTTTACTGGGAACTTGTAGCTCAGGTCGCCCGACGGCTCTTTCTTCGTAGCCACAAGCTCACCTGCACCCGAGAACACCGCACGCAGCTGCGTCTCCCAATCCGGCAGCGTCACCCCAAACTCCTCATTCAGCCGCTTGTTCGAAAGGACCGAGTAGCGCGGCCGCCGTGCTGGCGTAGGAAACTCCGTTGTTGTTATCGGAACGACGCGACGCGCCATCAATGGCCTGCCTCCTGTCGCGGCGGCGAGCCAAGCTTCGGGCCGCGATTGGCTCGCGGCCAGCTCCAGGATCATCTTTGCAAACTCATACCAGCTTGTTTCGCCCCCGGCGGTCATGTGGTAGATGCCCCTGATCTCCGGCCAGCGCCGATTATCGCCCGCCGGTTTCCGAATCTGCTCCAACACCGTCACCGTGGCGGCGGCAATTTCTCCGCTCGACGTTGGCGCTCCGGTCTGGTCCCGGACGATCCTCAGCTCCTCTTTTTCACTGGCCAGTCGAAGGATCGTTAACAGAAAATTGCGCCCTTCTCGCGCATATACCCAAGCAGTGCGAAAGATCAAATACGCCGGGTTCGCTCGCTCGATCGCCCTCTCGCCTTCGAGCTTCGTCCGTCCATATACGCTCAGTGGATTGGTCGGATCGTCTTCCTCATAGGGTTTTCCCTTCGCCCCGTCGAATACGTAGTCGGTGGAGTAGTGCACCAGCAGCGCGCCCGCTCGCTTAGCCTCTTCGGCCAGAACTCCCGGCGCAACCGCATTGATCGCCTGAGCGGCCGCCTCTTCCGATTCGGCGCGGTCCACGGCCGTGTAGGCTGCCGCGTTCACGATCAAGTCCGGCTGCACCCTCCGGACCACCCGCCGAATGTCATCTGCTTTGCTGAGGTCCAATTGCTGCCGGTCAACCGCGGTCACTTCCCCCAACCGCTCCAGCAGCCGTGCTAATTGCCGGCCCACCTGTCCGGTTTTCCCGGTCAGAAGAATTTTCGCTTTCGAATCTTCCTGGCTCATTTTCGGGCGAATACAGGCAGCAGTTCGCGACCGATGGCCGCGAGGGTCGGCGCTTTGCGGTCCTTATCGGACACCAGGGGAGCGGCGATATTCCAGCGAATGCCGATTTCGGGATCGTTCCAAAGAATGGCGTGCTCGTCGGCAGCATCGTAAAAGTCGCTGCACTTATACAGAAACTGCACGCGCTCGCTCAGAGCCAGGAATCCGTGGGCGAAACCGGGCGGAATGTAGATCTGGTTCTGCGTTTCGGCCGAGAGCAAAACGCTCGCCCATCTTCCGAACGTAGGCGAGCCCGTTCGAATATCCACCGCCACGTCCAACGCTTCTCCTTCCACCACTCGGCAGAGCTTGCTTTGGGCGTGATGCAGCTGGTAGTGCAGGCCGCGCAACGTTCCTTTGCACGAACAGGAATGGTTGTCTTGCACGAACTGATCGGTCACTCCGGCCCCCGCGAATTTCGCCTGGTTATAGCTCTCCAGGAAAAAACCGCGGGCGTCGCGAAAAATGTCGGGCCGAAGCTCCCACACGTCGGGCAACGCTGTGGCGATTTTCTGCAAAATGATTGTCCCCTGTCTTGAATGCGTCTTTAATGCTCGGCCACTTTGACCCCACGACTTTATCAGAATTTTTTACGCCACTGTTTGCGCTCGATGGGCGGTGGGTCAGTTTGAACTTTCTTGATCGTGACACTAAGAATGATCGGACTATTGCGGCGGGACACTTCAGCACATTGCGAGGCTGTTTGAAGATGAGCGAGCGGGCCTATAAGCCGGATTCTGTCTTCGCGCCCGAGCGGCGTG
>Ga0335081_10007971_pt1 | contig 16969 bp, 19 predicted proteins | sample Lox_Sample_35_FD_206713 | JGI IMG/M metagenome (GOLD analysis project Ga0335081, IMG submission 206713) | Soil microbial communities from Loxahatchee National Wildlife Refuge, Florida, United States - Lox_Sample_3.5 | ecosystem: Environmental > Terrestrial > Soil > Wetlands | place: USA... | reverse complement strand
GATTGGCCCGGAGGCAGTCGGCCTTCACTGCGCACGCGTTCTTCTTCTTTGCGACGATCGGGACCTTCAAAACCAAACATAATTTCTCTCCTCGCTAAAAATTAAAACAAATGATTACGCTGAATAGACTCGCTGCGTGGTTGCCCTGTTACCCCGTGAACATAATAGCTTCATAAGAATTTCTGTTTATAATGCTTCAATTGATATTTTGTTTTGAGCAAGCATATTGCGTATTCGTTTGGCATTTTCCGCAGCATGAATATTATCGCCATGCAAACACAAAGTATCCACTTTGACGCGCTGACCGGAAAAATCAATTCCATCTTGAGCGAGCCCCAGCGCGTGAACCGCAACATCATCCGGCGATTCAATAATTGAATTGGCTTGTTTGCGGGAGGCCAGAGTTCCATCCGCGTTGTAGTTGCGATCCGGGAATCCTTCGTTTACGGCCTGCAAACCCAACTCCGCTCCCGCCTCGACTAAACTCGAACCGGCCAGCCCCACCAGAATCAAACCCGCGCTGAAGGCTTTTACCGCGCGTGCAATTGCATTGGCCAGCGCATGATCTTTCGCGGCCTGATTGTACAGCGCACCATGCGGCTTGACATGTCGTAATTCGACACCCTCCGCTTTTGCAAACCCAGCCAACGCGCCGATTTGATAAAGGATTAGAGCCTCAGTTTCTTCGATGGAAAGATTCATCTCGCGTCGACCAAAGCCTTGTAAATCCGGCCAGCTCGGATGCGCGCCGATGGCAACGTTGTATTTCTTGGCGAGTCGAATCGCGGATTGCATAACCAGTGGATCGCCTGCATGGAATCCGCAGGCAATGTTGGCGGAGGTGATGAACGGCATGACTGCTTCATCGTTGCCGAGTTTATATTGTCCGAAACTTTCTCCCATGTCGCAGTTGAGATCGATTTTCATGTGGTCTCCACGGTCATTGCGGATCTACTATACCATTCTTCAACTTTTCCATCATTACCCGATATTTTTCCTGTGCAGCTTCCACAGTCGTCACGCGAAATCGAACGGAATCTTTTCCCGGCGTACATTGCGCCAGCAATGGCAAATCTGCGCGGATGACCGACGCGATCTTTGGATAACCACCGGTCGTTGCGCAATCTGCCATCATCACGATGGGCTGTCCATCGGCCGGCACTTGGATCGAACCACTGCTCATGCCTTCGGATATTAAGTCTGCCGCGCGCACATGAGTCAAAGGCGCGCCTTCCAAGCGATAGCCCATTCTATCTGATGTTGTGCTGACTCGATATGCACTAGATAAAAAAGTTTTGATGCTCTCATCTGTAAAGTAATCAGCTTGCGGACCCGGAATCACTTCGATGGTCGGTGATGTGTTATAGGCTGGTCTTGCATTCTCAATCATCGTTCTGGCGGATAACTCAGATAAAGAATGTTTTGATATTCCAATATTCAATCCATCGCCAGCTTGAAGCAATCGTCCGTCCATTCCGCCGAAGTGACCGCGTAAATAGGTGGAACGCGAATCAAGAATAGAAGGAATGTCAAAACCACCTGCCATTGTGAGATACGCCCACATGCCGAACCCATTTTTTTTCAAACGGATTGTCCAGCCGGCGTGCACGAAACATGAATTCCAAAGCGGAAATTCCCATTTGTAAACGGCTAAAGAATATCCGGCGCCTGTCGCGGCAACGACGCAATCCTGATTCGCTCGCAATTCGATATCGCCTGCACCGACTTCAATCGCAGCCATGTTCAGAGGATTTCCAACCAAAAAATTCGCGGCTTGGAATGCAAAGGTGTCCATGGGTCCCGAAAGCGGCACGCCGAATCGCCGCCAGCCGCTTCGTCCCAAATCTTGAATCGTCGCGATACCGCTTGTTTCAATCACTTCAAGCATCGACGGCCTCGACTGTGAATTGCACTTCATCTCCCGGCTTGAACAAAAACGGTGTGTCGCTTGATAAATCGAATAAGCGCAAGGGCGTCCAGCCGATCAATCGCCAGCCGCCAGGCGAATCAATTGGATAAATGCCCGTCTGTTCCCCAGCAATCGCGACGCTTCCGGCACGCACCAGCTTGCGCGGCGAATCCAAACGCGGCGTGATCAATGACGGATGCAATTTGCCCATGTAAGGAAAGCCGGGTGTGAAGCCCATCATGTAAACTGTATACGTTTGATTCGTGTGTAGATGAATGGTGTCGGCGATGCTTAAATGATGGTGCGCGGCGACCCATTCGAGGTCGGGACCGGATGCGCCGCCGTATTGCACCGGGACCTCGATCCGGCGCGGCTTGCGGGAAGCGGACGATTCAACTCGTTCCATTTCCGCGTTAATCCAATCTGATATTTTGGCATACGTTAACACGAATGGATCATAATGAACGAGCAATGTCGCATACGCCGGAACCATTTCAATTATCCCAGGGATCAGTTCGGCGCGTAAAAGCGCATCCAGCGTGTGGAGGCGTTGGTTGGTCTCCAAATCAATTTCAGTACCGAATTGAATCAATAATGCAGAATCACCAAGCGGGAGGAGCTTTGGTTTCATCGCTCAAAGAGGCTGATGCTTTCGATATGATAGGTTTGCGGGAAGAGATCGAACGGCGTGATGTCCAAGAGTTTATACCCATTATCTATCAACCGTCGCGCGTCGCGTGCCAGCGTGGATGGATCACAGGAAACATAAGCAATCATTTTGGGATTTATTCTTATGATTGCATTGAGGGCTTCTTTTTCAACGCCCGCACGCGGAGGATCAACGAGAATAATATCAGGTTCAATCTTTAGCACTGGTAAAACATTTTCCGCCAAGTCTTCATACAGCTCGACGTTATTGAACTCATCAAGGTTGATCGTGAAATCATCGCAAGCTGAGGCTGAAGATTCGATTCCGATCAATCGTTTGCATTTTGGCGCGAGGAACGCGCTGAACAGTCCAACACCGCAATATACATCGATTATAGTGGATTGAGAAATGAGAAAGTGGTCGAGAAGATGCGTGACCATTTTTTCCGCCATGCTTGTATTGACTTGAAAAAATGAAGTGGGCGAAACGCGGAACTCGCGGTCTAAAATCTTTAATAGGATGTAGTCGTTGCCCGTGATTACAATGGTGTTGTCTTCAAAAACATGCGTGATGGAAATATCTGCTTCGGTTTCCAATTCTGGTATTTCAGGTGAATCAGATTCAAGCACGAGCATCAATTCGTTGTCCGTGCCAGCACGAATCGAGACGCGCTCGATTCCACTATCGGTTTTGAATTCGAGTTGTGGCCATAACGAATTGATGGAGGCTTCAGGAAGATGACATTCCGCGATAGGCATGACTTGATTGGATGCAGGCTCTTGAAAGCCAAGTCTTCCATTGCCGTCCAGATGAAATTGAATATGGTTGCGATAATTCCAGGCGTTTGGGCTTGCCACCGTCGGTTGAACCGGAGGATTCTTGATCTTGCCAATTCTCTGCAGTTGATCGCGCAGAATATCGGCTTTGACTCTCAATTGCATTTCATAAGGCATGTGCTGGTAGTGGCATCCGCCACATTGACCGAAATGTTGGCAGCGCGGCGTGATTCTCTCAGGCGAAGCCCGCAAAATTTCAAGGATTTCCCCGCGTACAAAGCCGCGTTTTTCTTCTGTTAGACGAAGACGCACATGTTCGCCCGGAAATCCAAATGGGACGAAGACTGCGCGTCCGTCTTCGAGTCGCCCTATTGTGTCGCCGCCATACGTCAAGGTTTCGAGCGTGACGTCATAAGTTCCAGGCATATCGGTTAAAGAGTAATGCGTGATCCGTAAAACGTACACTTGCACGCAGTGCAAGTGCAAGGAAGTACGCTTCACGCATTAAGCATCATCCAGTTTGAAAGGTAGTATATCTTTTATTTCAAAAAGAACGAGAGCGCAATCAGTATCACAAAGAACGATGCGGCCAAAACCCCGATGCGGCCGAGGTCGCGCTTGATGTGAGTGTAATCAGGGTTGAACTCTGTTGCTCGTTGCGGTGCAATGAACGCTGCTGATTTACTCATCTGTCGTCTGCTTTTTTTGGGCATAAGAATCTCCTTTTCAATTGCCATTGCGAGCGATAGTGAAGCGATCTTCTCCAATGGCTGCGTTAGTTTTGTAACCGCGCAAAAACCACGATGCGCTGTTTATCAACCAGATATGGGTAACACGATATCAATGTCACGCTTGGGGATCCAGTGGATGCCATTACTTCCACTGCAGTTGGATCCACGATCTCGGTGCGATCCACGATATAAACAAATTGCTTGAGGGTAGAATACAAAATCACTTGATCGCCCGGTTGAAGTTTATCCAGGTTGCGGAACAACTCGCCATACACATCATTATGTGCAGATAACACCACGTTGCCAGATTCACCCGGATTAGCAGAGCCAATATGTTGCGCGACTCCCTTTTTCAATTCATCCCAGCCATCACCTTGTACAACTGGTGCATCCAGAGTCAGCGAGGGAATCTCGATGCGGATCGCCTGATCTGGACCCGGAGTGGGGATGGGTAAATTCGCAAGCGATTGGACGATGGGAAGCAGGTTCGGAGGAATCTCTGCATCGTTTGGCTGCGTATTGCCTTGCGCATCCGGAGGCGTATGTCCTTCTGGCAGAACAACCGCCATAATCAGCGGCGTGGGTGTCGCGGTCGAAGGATTGAGGGCGGATGCGACCTCGCGGTTCAAATCACGCAACATGCCAAGCCCGCTTAGCAATACACCGACCAAACCAATCACAGCCAGCACTTCAACGCCTAAAAGAACTCGGTCAGGCAAACGACGCCCGACGCGTGATTCAGCCTCAGCGCCGGCGTTTTCTTCGGGCGTATCCACAATCGGTGCAGAGGATAACTTATTCGATGAATCGGGAGATAACTCCGGTGCAACGGCGACCACGCGGCCCGTGCGTCGAAAGTGCTCGAGCCGTTCTTGACGCGCGTCGCGTCGCTTCTCGATCAACAATCGTCGCAGTTCGTCAGTGGACAAATCTTCGGGTGCTTTCCTTCTCGGCATGGCGAAACGATTATACCGCAAGGATTGTCAAATCCGTTCCTCCTCGTTATAATGTTCGTCTCACGGGCGGGTAGCTCAGTTGGTTAGAGCACTGCTTTGACATAGCAGAGGTCGTAGGTTCGAGCCCTATTCCGCCCACAGAGAAAAGGCCCCAGCTTGGGGCTTTTTTATTGCATTTATCCTATTAAAACCATGATAAAATAGGGTAACTATATTTCTAAACCAGTGTTATCCTAATTGTAATAGTCAGCACAAAATTGATTATATATTCGCTATAAAAAGGAGACTCTGTAATGTTCATTGATTATCTTACGCTCGTTATGATCAATCTCGTGGCAGGCTCAGTGCTTTTGGCCTACTATCTCTGGAAAGGCATGGATGAGAAAGATCAACGCCCCTATGCGTCTGCGTTCTTCATTGTCGGCTTGGTTGGCCTCGTTACCGGCTTGCAATTATCCTTCACTTGGCCTCTTCCTGGAAGTTTCAATGTTGGCTATGGTGATGCCGCCGCTTTGTTTGGGGCTGTTTACCTCGCAACAGGCATCGCTTTGAGCCAGGGCTGGGATTTGGTTCCGGTCACGATCTATTCCTTCTTTGCAGGTATAGATGCAATCATTGTTGGTTTCAGCCTTTACGCAAACAAACTGGGACAGGAACCCTTATTGGCTGCTTTCGGATTCATTCTCGCTGGCCTGGGCGGCGTGTTAGCCTTCCCGTTCCTGCAGTGGTTCAAGGATAACAAGGCTGTGCGCTGGATCGCGATCCTTGTTTTGCTGGTTACGGCCGCAATTTGGGCAGTCAGTTTCTATGGTGCGCTTTGGGCTCATATGACGGCTTTTGCCAAGTATGTCCCCGCCACGATGATGACTAAATAAGATAATATATCTAGAAACTAAAATCTGAAAAGTCCAAACTCGTCGGAGTCAACATATCTGATCCATTTGAGTTTGAAATAGCAATCGAACAACAACAAACGCCCTGAGAAGGGCGTTTGTTGTTGTTCGATTGCTTGGCGGAGTTCTGATTCCATCTCATTGCATGCCGACCTTATATTTTTTCGGGGGTAAAATAATCGCATGAACGAAGTTCTGATGGAACACGTTCTCCCAACCGGTCAAACGATTCAAATCGCGCAAGGCGACCTCACAACCGAAACCACAGACGCCATTGTCAATGCGGCTAATGAATATTTGTCGCACGGCGGCGGCGTGGCTTGGGCCATCGTCCTAGGCGGTGGTGAAATCATCCAGCAGGAATCGGATGAATGGATTCGCAGGAACGGAATCGTTTCTCATGCGCATCCAGCGTGGACTTCGGGCGGACGCCTGCCTGCGAAATATGTGATCCACGCGGTCGGCCCGGTCTGGGGCGATGGTGACGAGGATAATAAATTAAGGGCGGCAATTAACGGGTCGCTGCAAGTTGCGGATGAATTGAAATGTTCATCCATCTCCTTTCCCGCAATCTCGACTGGCATCTTTAGTTTTCCCAAAGAACGCGCGGCAGGTGTGATGCTCTCTGCCATCAGAAATTATTTTTCGCATCGCGAATCTGGAATCAAATTGGTTCGATTGGTTTTATTCGACGAGCCGACAATCCATGCTTTTCTCAAAGTATGGAAAATGGATGATGGATCCTAAAGCCCATTTTGCATAAACCATGATCTCTTCTTCCCAAAACTCAAAAATCAAATTGGCCCGTGCGCTGATTGGCCGCCCGAAAGAACGGCGCGAGGCGGAGGCGTTTCTCGCGGAAGGCGTGCGGTTGGTCGAAGAAGCGTTTGCCGCGAATTGGCCGTTTCGATTTGTGTTGGTTTCGGATGAACTGAGCGAGCGGGGAAAAGAATTGATAAAGAAGCTGGAAGGTAAAAAGATTGAAGTTGAGCAAGTCGAAAGCGGATTATTGCAATCGTTGAGTGAAACCGAAACCTCGCAAGGCATCATTGCTGTTCTCAACCACAATCCATTAACCATCACTTCGTCACCTAACTTCATTTTGATTCCCGATTCCATTCGTGATCCTGGCAATCTCGGCACATTATTGCGTTCCGCAGACGCCGCTGGCGTGCAAGCCGTTTTGATTCCACCCGAGACGACAGATGCCTTTGCACCGAAAGTTCTCCGTGCGGGAATGGGCGCACATTTTCGATTGCCGATTCAATCCATGAGTTGGAATGAAATTCATGAATGCACAAAAGATTTGCAAGTTTTTCTTGCAGACATGGACGGTCAATCCTGCTGGGAAACGGATTTCAAATCACCATTGGCATTGATTATCGGTGGCGAAGCCGAAGGCGCAAGCGACGAGGCGCGCAAATTGGCAAATACTTCTGTGAAAATTCCGATGGCGGGCAAGACAGAATCCTTGAACGCGGCGGTGGCTGGATCGGTATTGATGTTTCAAGTGATAAGGCAAAGAAAAAGTTAAACTCAAAGGAAAAACTTCGTGTTCTTTGCGTCCTTTGTATTTAAGAAAAGACAAACGAAATGAAAATCCGTTCTATCACCTACTTCTGCAATCCCAAATATCCTTTGGATGAAAAAGCCATCCAAGCGGCTGGAGAATTTCTTGCCAAAGCCAAGTCCGCGTATGGCGCCGCGGGCTATGAAGTCCAAACCGTGCGGCTGGCAACGATTCCATTTCCAAAACTGCTTGGTGAAAAACAGATCAATCAATTGCCAAAGTTTGCCGAGCAACTTGAAAAGCTGATGCCTCAAATCGGTGTTGGGCATCTTTCGCTGGGCCCCGCGTTGCCAGAATCGCGGCGTAGTTACGAGGTCATTCCCGAAGCGATTGCCGCATCGCAAAATATTTTCTTCGATGGTGTGATGGCTGATAAATTGCACGGCATTGATCTCGCGGCGATCAAAGCATGTGCGAATATAATTGTTAAGTCCGCGCCGATTGATCCGAATGGTTTCGCTAATCTGCGTTTTGCAGCGCTGGCGAATGTCAAAGCGGGATCGCCATTCTTCCCAGCCGCATATCATGACGCGGACGCGGATCAACCTGCATTTGCCATTGCAACCGAATCGGCGGATTTGGCAGTCAAAGCATTTGAGAGCGCGAACCGAATAGATGATGCCCGCAAGAATCTCGTTGCTGAAATTGAACACAATGGAAAGCGAATGGCTCAAATTGCTAAATCATTGGATTATAAATTTGGCGGCATTGATTTTTCGCTCGCGCCTTTTCCGGCTGAGGCTCAATCGCTGGGTACGGCTTTTGAGCGAATGGGCGTGCCGCGTATTGGACTACACGGTTCGCTCGCCGCGGCGGCTATCCTCACCGAATGCATTGACCGCGCCGATTTTCCGCGCACCGGTTTCAGCGGATTGATGATGCCAGTTCTTGAAGACGCGACTCTCGCCAGGCGCGCCGCCGACAGAGCGTTGAGCGTCAAAGATGTTTTGCTTTATTCGACGGTGTGCGGAACGGGATTGGATACGATTCCCCTGCCCGGCGATACGACTGCGGAACAAATCGCTCCGCTTCTGCTCGATCTTTCTGCCCTCGCACTTCGTCTCGATAAACCCCTTACCGCGCGGCTCATGCCTGTCCCTGGCAAAAAAGCGGGCGAGCCGACTTCTTTTGATTTTGGTTTCTTCGCCAATAGTAAAGTGATGGCATTGGATTCTATGCCATTGAATTCTTCGTTGGCAGGCAACGAAACATTTTCAATTCAATCACGCAAAAGATAAAACAGCAAGGGCCGATCAGGATCCGCCCTTTTCAATCTTCCAATATTCTCCTCCACCGCCTTCGCGCTTCATTAATCCGAAATCTACTAATTCGCGGCGCAACGAAGCTGTGTCTTCATGATATTTTCCAATTATCTTATTGACTTGCTTTTCACTATATCGTTTGCCTGGCTCGAATGCTTCGACAATATAATGCAAGATTGCTTCCAGCTTCTTCTGCTGGACGGGAATAGCTTTAAGAGTTCCATCTTTGTGCGTGAAATCAGCAACAACTTTGCGGTCATAAGTATCGAGGTCCACATCCGCGACGGTAGTTGAGAAATCCTCGCGCGAAAGCAGGCGGCGCGTTTTTTCTTCCAATGCTTTTTCCTCGAGGTGATAGACGTTGTAATAGCTCTCCGTCCGTGCGCTAACCAGACCGATCTGTGTCAGCTTGGCGAGATGATGCGAAACCGTTGAAGGCTTGAGGTGCAGTAATGCGGCAAGTTCTTCGACGCTGTATGCGCGTCCTGCTAGCAAACCGATAATCTTCAAACGATTGGCATCTGCCAAAGCTTTGTAGAAATCTACCAATTCATCATTCATCGGTTTTATACCTCACGTATTTTTGTGCTCAAGTTGTAAGCATGTTCTTCGAAAGGTTGGAGTTTTTCCAGCCAAATCATTTCCAACAATGTCAATTCGTCTTTTAGATTAAAGTTCGGATCATCTTTTCTTTTCACTTCTTCCACTATCTCGAAGATAAATGAATCAGGTCCCAACTCATCCCAATCTTTTTGAAGCGCCTTATTCGGATGGCTTCCAATTCTGAGCATGGCGCGATGACGATTTAAGTTGCCCTCAAGGTTTAGACTACTGCCAAGTAAAACTTTTCCGTTCGCCCTATTCTTTACCTGAAAAACACCAGCGGGCTTGACCCGCTCTTGATATTCTTTGTTGATCTCTTTTCGTGACTTCTTTTTATTTTCCATATTTAATTCTCCGATTTATGTACCAATGCGCGTTTGCTGTAATTCATATCTGTAAATTTAATTTGATAATTATCGAATTGAATTTTAACGGGGAAAACTGGAAGTGTCAAGAATTCGTGAAGAAACTGAATCCGCTTGAAGGTTCAGAAAGAGGCGGATTGAATCGGTTATAATTCATCTGTAAGAGCCGGTCCTATCCCCTTTTGGAGGTGTCTTGTGGATCTCTCGAAGCACGCGTTCTTTGAGGGAAAAATCGTCCTGCTGGCGGACGCTAATATTAGCATAGCTACACATGGTTTTTTATATGGCACAGCTGTATTTGGCGGTATGCGGGCTTACTGGAACGAAGAGAAGAAACGTCTCTTCGTTTTTCGTCCCTGGGATCATTATCATCGCTTGTTGCATTCGGCGCGCATGATGGCGATGCAAACCAGTTACGATGAGGAGAGTTTGATCGAACTTACGCTGGAGTTATTGCGCATGGATAATTACCAGCAGGATGTTTATCTGCGCCCGACATTTTATAAGGCGGATCTTGGCATCGGTGTGAAACTGCATGATCTCAAAGATGCGTTTTGTATGTTCACGATGCCGTATGAAAAATATGTCAAGAATGATACTAACGCGCATGTGACGATTTCGTCATGGCGGCGGATCGATGACAACATGATTCCAGCGCGCGGAAAAGTGGCGGGCGCCTACGCCAATTCGGCTTTGATCAAAACCGACGCCAATCGCTCTGGCTTCGATGAGGCGCTGGTGCTCGATCAAAACGGTCACGTCTCGGAAGGCTCGGCCATGAACATCTTTATGGTGCGCGATGGTGTGGTGATCACGCCGCCGGTGACGGACAATATTCTTGAAGGCATCACGCGCAAGTCGGTGATTGAACTGCTTCGCAACGAAATGGGACTGCAGGTGGTTGAACGTTCGATCGACCGCACCGAGGTCGCCATTGCGGAAGAATTCTTTATGACCGGTACAGCGGCACAGATTATGGCAGTCACCAAAGTGGATCACCGACCGATTGGACGCGGCGTGATGGGCCCCATCACGACCAAACTTCGCATTATGTTCGATGACTTATTACGAGCAAAGAATCCAAAATACAGACATTGGAATGTGGAAGTATAAAAAACGAATGGCGACCAATCGGTCGCCATCTTATTTGTGCCTTATTGTTTTTTGAACTGCACAAGGACCAGGTTCTTGCTACAGTCGCTATAGGTATTGATATAAAGATTATCGGCAAGCGGCAAACCTGCCTGATCGAGCAACTGAACATATAGTTGTTGGGTCGAGTCGATTGGGCTGGTGCCAAGCACAAACTCAAATCCGGACTTTCCGTAATCAGGGCTAACGCCGCTAACCGTTGTCAGATTGATCTGGTTGCCGTTATACGTTCCAACGAGCCGGACGACCATGCCAACGATTGAACTACCGCTGGCGTCATCTACTGATCCGCCGACACCTTGCCAGGCACAACCTAAATCAGAATGAATAATTGTGCTTTTGATGTACTGCGGAGCTGCTGCGGAAAATGGCGCCTTTGAAGTGGCGGTTGGCAGAGGCGTTTGCGTTGGCGGGACGAGCGAGAAGGAAGTCCCAGTGGGAATCAAGGTAAAGGTCGGAGGAGGTGTGTCGGTGGCGGTCATGAACGGCGGATTGGTCGCCGTCCAGGTGGCCTCTAGTTGAATCGGTGTAATCGTCGGAGTGGGAAGTCGGAACGGTGTCGGAGGCGGGGGAAACGGATTCAAGGGCAGGTTTGGGTTGACGAATACCAGCGCATAATAACCGGCGATACAAACCGTGATCAATAACACAAGGATGGACAGCATATCCCATAGATTGAGCCGCGGTCCACGGGGTCGCTTGGCGGGTTGTTCGTTGAAGTCATAATTACTCATTGAGGTTTCTCCATCTGAAATATTTCAAGCCATCAAGATGAAGGCGCCAGCACAATCTTTGCCTGCGCCTTTTGTTGGGCCACCCAATTTTGTAAAGCCTGATTCTGCATGGCAAGATACGCATCTGGGGATAACGGATGTTGCGGGTCGCGTTCCAATACTTTGATGATGTCATAACCGACGTTGGTCTGAATTACACTGCTGATCTGTCCGACCTGCAAGCTGAACGCCGCTTGTTCCACATTCGAGTCGAGCAGATACCCTTTTGGAAACCAACCCAAATCGCCGCGTGCCTGTGGATCATATTGCGCGGCCAGCGTGTTGAAGTCCGCGCCGCCTTGCAGCTGCCCCAAAACATTTTGTGCATCATTGGCATTATAGAGCAAAATCTGCTGGACGTGCACTTGATCGGCGGTAGTTGGAACGGCGTCGACAATTTTATCCCGCATCCAGGCCGCGTCAATCGAACGCTTCAGATCCGTGCGAAACGATACATCAGTATACCCGTGAGCAGATTCCCATTGCGATAATTTATCCGTGCCGCCCAATTGAGAATCCAGCGCGTCGATCCTCGACTGTAGTGCGGAATCCGAAATTTCATATCCCGCGGCTTTTGCTCCTTGTTCCAGTAAAACTTCATCGATCAAATCGTCCAGAACCGCTTTGCCCGCATCCGTGTCAGAGACATTTTTATTCAAGGCCTGCTGTGCGGATTTGTCGAGCGCGAGTTGAGTGGCGTATTCTGCCACAGTAATGCTTTCGCCATTTACCGTCGCGGCCGTGGGCTGCGAGGTGGCGGTTGGAAGTATGGGCGTTGCTGTCGGTCCGAGAGGCGTCGGCGTAGACTTGATTCCAAGTGATGACCGGCAGGCAGAGAGTCCGAGAGCAAGGATCAGGATTAATTCAATCGAAACCCGGCGTGAGCGAGAAGACATTCTTCAAATTATACCAATTAAAAATTATGGGACACAGCGCAGCTGTGTCCCATAATGGAGTTGAAAGGTTTAGTAATCCATACCGCCGCCGGGAGGCATGGGCATGGGTTTTTCTTTTTCAGGGATATCGGTGATCAGCACATCTGTGGTCAGGATCATGGCTGCGATGGATGCCGCGTTCTCGAGTGCACCGCGCACTACTTTGACCGGGTCAATAATGCCAGCCTCGATCATGTTGACATATTCGCTGGTCAAAACATTGTAGCCAATGTTCTTATCCTTCTTCTCAATTGCAGTTCGGCGGACAGTGTCAATGATGACTGAACCGTCTTGTCCCGCATTGGAGGCGAGTTTACGGATCGGCGCTTCGAGCGCTTTCTTCACGATGTTAATGCCGACGCGAATCTCTTCGTCTTCTTCACTGCCTTTCAGCATCTTATCCAGCTTGGCAACAGCATTGATAAGAGAGATTTCTCCGCCCGGGACGATGCCTTCCTCTACTGCAGCGCGTGCCGCAGAAAGGGCATCTTCCACGCGATGCTTTTTCTCTTTCATTTCGGTCTCGGTCGCTGCGCCCACGCGGATAATGGCAACACCGCCGCTGAGTTTGGCAAGACGTTCCTGCAGTTTCTCTTTATCGTAATCGCTGGTGCTCTTGTCGATCTCAGCGCGGATTTCCTTGATGCGGCCTTCAATACCGCTCTTGGCACCTTTGCCGCCGATGATGGTTGTATTCTCTTTATCGGAGACAACTTTCTCGGCGCGTCCAAGATCTTGAATCGTTGCCGTCTCAAGCTTGCGGCCCGTCTCTTCGGAAATCACGGTGCCGCCGGTCAGTGTAGCGATATCCTGCAACATGGCCTTGCGGCGATCACCAAAGCCCGGGGCTTTGACAGCAATCACATTCAACATGCCGCGTAATTTGTTTAGAACGAGTGTAGCAAGCGCCTCACCGTCGATATCTTCCGCGATGATCAGGAGTTCGCGCTTGCCCAATTGAACGAGTTTCTCCAACAGTGGTACAACATCCTGCGCGGCGGAAATCTTCTTTTCATTGATCAGGATGTACGTATCGGAGATCACAGCTTCCATTTGATCGGCGTTGGTGATGAAATAAGATGAGATGTAACCGCGGTCGAACTGCATGCCTTCGACAAATTCAGTCTCATCGGCAAGAGATTTTGACTCTTCCACGGTGATGACGCCGTCCTTGCCAACCTTGTCCATCACGTCCGCGATCAGATCCCCGATCTTCTCATCTGCCGCAGAGTTGGTCGCGACCGAAGCGATTTCTTCTCTCGTATCAATCTTGACCGAGATCTTGCGCAGTTCATCAACGACCGACTGGGTTGCCGTTTCAATGCCGTGTTTGATAAGCATCGGGTTATAACCAGCCTCAAGAGCTTTGAGACCTTCATTCACTATTGCATGTGCGAGTACGGTGGATGTTGTAGTGCCATCACCGGCGATATCGTTGGTTTTGGTCGCGGCTTCTTTAAGGAGTTGAGCGCCCATATTCTCAAACGGGTCTTCCAATTCAACTTCCTTCGCAACCGAAACACCATCGTGGGTAATAGTCGGAGAACCGAACTTGCGGTCTATTGCCACGTTGCGGCCTTTAGGACCAAGCGTCGCGCCGACCGAATTGGCGACAACGTTCATGCCATTCTTTAGTTTGCGGCGCGCTTCTTCAGAAAAAACAATTTGCTTTGCAGTCATGGTTCATTACCTCCAGGGTTAACTTTCGACCACCGCGAGAATATCGCTTTCGCGCAAGATGAGCAATTTCCTGCCATCCATCTTGATCTCGGTGCCGGAATATTTAGCGAACAATATCTTGTCACCCACCTTCACATCCATGGGGACGCGTTCGCCTTTTTCATCACGATCACCCGGACCCACCGCCAAAACCTTGCCTTCTTGCGGCTTCTCTTTGGCGGTCTCTGGCAGGATGATCCCGCCCGCAGTGATCTCTTCCTGTTCAATCGGTTCGATAATCACTCGTCCGCCCAGAGGTTTGAGCTTTAGTTTACTTGCCATCTTTGACCTCCTGAAAAATTTTATTTTGCCTAATCATGAAATTAGCACTCTCTCTTGGCGAGTGCTAATCATATGATACCGAATTCACAAACCTCCGTCAAGAGGAATGGCGTTTTTCTAACGAAACTCTGATATGAGTTATTTAGGGAAGCTGAGGCGTCGCAGGATTGGATGTGGGATAGGGAGTCGATGTGAAAAGCGGCTCAAGCGGGATTGCGGTCGGCGTGCTGTTGGATTCTTTTGTCGTTCCCAGCGATTGACAGATTGCCTCGCCCGATTGCACTATTCCGGCGACCGTTGGATCGCTGCCGTATTTTGCATTAACCTCATCTAACACATTTATGGCATCAGGACAATTGTTTGCATCCGGCCGGCTCAAAGCCGCCACGATGGAGCCATAAGTATAATAATAAACCTCTGTGCTGTCGGATAATGGCAATCCAGTCACTTGGGTGGGTACATCGCTCGAGCCGCAGCCCCCGCGCCCATCACAGGATTCCTGGGCTGTGCAACCTTTGATGGCGCATTTTAAAGCCGGGATGGCGCCTTCGTAGTTGCGGGACTTTTGATAAATGATTCCCAGTTGTCCGTAAAGGTCGGGGTTGTTGGGTTGGAATTCTATCGCGACCTGAACATTGCGCGCCGCGATAAAATACTCGCCTTCCTGTGAATAAGTCTTTGCAATCGAAAGATACGGAACGGGGTCTTTTACACCCAATTGTTTATCGATTGCAACTGCCTTGGCAAAGTATTCCAACGAACTTTCAAATAATTGGTTTTGGACGGCGTCATTGGGACTTGCAAAACCGAGACGCCGATAGTTTGCGCCGGCACGTAAGTAGAGGAAGGTTAGATTCGGCGTAATGGCAATCGCCTTGTCATATTCCTGAATGGCCTCGTTATACTCACCGAGCGATTCGAGCACGTAGGCATAGACTCGATGCACATCCATCAGGGATGGATCGCGGTCCACAGCCTGCTTGATTTCCTGCTCAGCCTGAGTCCATTTTTGCTCATCGACTAAAATCTCGGCATAGAACGCCAATGCAAGCGTATTGGTAGGATCCAAGTGCAAGGCGAGGACCGCCTCTTGATCCGCTTGCAAAAGATCATCCTGCGCCTGCTTGTCTCCAACGAGCGAAGGGTTCGCATTCCAATCCAGAACGAATGCGCGGATGGCATGAACGGTGCTGTCATCCGGCGCGAGCGATGCAGCTTTATTGGCAGAAGCAAGCGCCTCCTGAAGACGCGTGTTCTGCGCCGCGTCGGTGGTGAGGAGTTGCGATGAATAAGTCTGGATGCGAGCCAGCTCTGCCCATAACTCCGCGTTGGATGGATCCACTTGTGTGGCCTCTTTGTAAGCATTGATGGCCGCGTCGAGTTGGCCCGCGGTAAATTGGGCATCTCCTTCCAACGCATAAGATTGTGACGTGCGAGTTGGCGTCGGAGTTGGCTGAAAGGGAGACTTGATATCGCCGGTCCTCATCTGGATGAGCAACCATACGCCGCCCAGTACAAGCAGCGCCCAAAAGAACATGCGATAAACACTGGATTCGGCGCGGCGGTTATAAATTGGACGGCGCGGGGAAATATTCATGGCGTGGAAGTGGCGGCATATGGAACAGCCGTCGATGTGGTTGCAGGAACAGGCGTGGAGGTTGTGGCGGATGAAACGGGTGTCGAGGTTTCTGTCGAGGAGCTTGCCGTAGTGGGGGCGGGAGGCGATGCAAGATTCTTCTGGCAAATCTGGATGGCGGCCGCGGCCTGTGTCATGGCGGTGGCATCTGATGGTACACGGGATTGAACCAGTTGCGCAACTTGTAAAGCTTCGCTACAACGATTCAGATGAGCAAGCACCAGCGCGTATGTATAATAGTATTCAACGATGTGCGTATCCGGCGTGAGTTGAATCGGTGTAATCTTCTGGCCGTCATCCGTCGTGCCACCATTGATTGCAAGGGTTAATTCTTTGACCGCGTCGGCCCAATCCACGTTAGAATAATACATGACTCCCAGGTTGCCAATTAAATTGGGATCCGATGGACCGGCCTTGACGGCGCTTTCGGCATATTGCACAGCCTTTGCATATTCACCGACCGACGCATAGGTGCGTGAGATCAGCAGATTCGGCGTCGGATCGGAGGGGTTCAATGTATTGGCAGTGGTAAATTCCTGTACGGCTTGATCGTAGGAACCGAGCGCGCGATAGTTGCTTCCCAGTTGAACATGGATATCTTCGATATTGTCATTAATTGTATCTGCCGCTTGATATTCTCGGATCGATTCTTCGTAATTACCGGTGGCTTCAAGAATGTAGCCGCGGGCGCGATGCGACTCCAGGGAATTGGGCGCCAGCGATAGAGCGGTTTTGGACTCGGTGATGGCAGTGTTGAG
>Ga0335081_10007970_pt1 | contig 16969 bp, 18 predicted proteins | sample Lox_Sample_35_FD_206713 | JGI IMG/M metagenome (GOLD analysis project Ga0335081, IMG submission 206713) | Soil microbial communities from Loxahatchee National Wildlife Refuge, Florida, United States - Lox_Sample_3.5 | ecosystem: Environmental > Terrestrial > Soil > Wetlands | place: USA... | reverse complement strand
ATCGACTTGAGTAAGGCAATAAGCCCGTGCTTGCGCACCGGCTGAATCACCAGTCGGTCGCCGTCACGATGCATAACCGCTTCATCGCCCGGCAGCTCGAACTCTACTGGAATCCGAACGGCCTGGTTGCGGCCATTGCGGAATAATCTAACGTGCCTTCCTTTTGTCATGTGGTGCTCCTAGCTTTAGCCTAGGCATATGCCAATAACATATGCCGCTGTAAGCTCGCAGGCAAGAGCGGCGAAATTACCGGACGTTCAGCGCCACGGAAGAATGCGACCCCGAAATTGGCGGATTCCACCCCCAACCAGTCGCGCAGGATGGCTAGCGGGTTGGTTTGTTGCTCTCATCTGACGGCCGTGTGCAGACTTCTCTGTTATCAACAAGATTACCATTGCTGTTCTTTGCTGAGTCGCCACCCACGCCTCGGCCACAGAACCCAGCCGAATACACCGCATTTGCTGCCGAGTTCGGAACAAAGAAGGTGAACGACCGTAGACGAGGCTCGCTTCAGGGCGCACAGCACAGCTTGGCAAAATCCAGTGGACTACAGCCAGTGCCAAGCGCTTGCCGTGGCAGCTCGGCTCGCCGCAATAGAGATCATCCGATATCGATCGGTCCGAGATCCAAAGCACGGGGCGAACCTTGCCTTGCTAACTAACCTGCCGCGTCTTTAAGGACCCACGCCGGACAAACTTGGCGCATTCGCCTCAGTGCGATAGGCGTCCAAGCAATCCGCGAATCGCCCGAATCTTGCGTTTGGCCGTGACACTTTCGCGTCCGACCCTCGCATCGCTGCTTTGAACTGGAATCGCTGAACGACCATGCGATTGGCGCGCGGTTCAATCTATTTTCAATCGAAGCACCAGACCCGGCAATGGCTTTCCTCGACGGACCAGGGCGGCGGGAATCTACCTCTCTAGTGCTTCAGCATCTATTCGCTCGCCGTGCGGGCCTTCAATTCGAACGGCTACGCACTGTCGCGGCAGATCGTACGCGCGCTCTATCGCCTCGCCTTTGGAATTGCATTCGCAGCAGAATTCAATGGGCGGCGAGACCGTCCAATTGCAGATGATTAGCTTCCACTTCGTAGGGGGACGCAAGCGCCGGACTGAGGCGGCCTTCTCGCTGGGCCGCTTGGTTGCGACAGCTTGGCTTTTTTTGTCAGATTCGTTGGCCAGCGCGATCCATACCCGTGCCATGGCAAGAAATTCGAGCCTTAGGGCTGCAGTTGAAGCCCTGTTCGCTATTTTTACGCAGTCAGCAGCAAACGACCGATACCGCGCTACAGTTCCCAACAGCATCTCCTTTCGCTCCACTAACGGATGATTGCGGGGATGCGTCCGCCTACTCCACATACAAATAAGTCAAAATCGACAGTGCTAAGGGCGTTCCGTGGAAATTTAGAGTTTAGTTTACCAAACATAAATGACGCCGAGCTTATTCGTTTGCGAAGCAGCCCCCGCAGCTTGGCGATTTGATCGTGATCCGCCGCGCCACAACTCGGTCGCTACGGATTCCTTCCATCGACAACGCCAATTTCAGCGCCACCGCCACTCTGACCGCACGATTTTGCGGGGTTTCTTCTTTATTCGCAAAACCGTGGCCTCTTGATTTGGCCCCGATCTGCTCTGACCGCGATGACGCCAGAATTTCTCTGGTAACGCTGGCGAATGCGAGAAGGCGCCTGAGTCAATGGCTGCAAGCGCTGTGAGTAGGGCAGCTGATGGCGTTGCGGTGTCAACGCTGGTCACAAATTGCCAAATTTTTTTGCGGCCAGTAATCAGGGGTTTGCCGCTGGATCGTGTGATTTCTGCCCGCCACCTGCCGGCATCTCGCTCAAATGCCGTTACGACGAACCCCTGATATTCCATGCGCGCCCCGCCAGAAATATCGACGGTGTCGGAATACGACACAGGAGTAAGCGGAGGCTTTCAGCAAGTGGGCAGAAATATGAAATCATCGTGCGCACTTCTGTCATTTGGAACTCCTCATCAGCTTGGTGCCTTGAAACCATCTCCTGAGCCGTGCGCCTCCACAATCCGCCGCGCTTTGGCAGCATCGTCATGACCGACGGCGACGGCCACGGTTACCAGTCGTCTCTAAGAACCCGCAGCCGGTCAGCTTGCGAACATGGTGCATTCACCTAAGCGCGACAGGCGCTCAAGCGATCTGCGAATCACCCAAATCCAGACTTGCGTTTGGCCGCGAGACTTTCGTAGCCGACCTTCGCATCGCTGCTTTGAAATGGACTGATACCTCAGACTACGCTTCTCGCAGCAACCGCTCTCATTTAGGGTACGCGGGCTTTTGCCGCCAATCTTCTGTGGATCCTCTCCGGCACCCATGAAGCAGCCCTCGAAGAAGACTCCAGCCTTTCTTGGGACTTTCCAGGGTGCGGGCGCCGGCTGCGAGAGTCGATTTCTTTTTAGCGATCGCCGCAAGAGTTCTTTTTGGCAAAATGCCAAGGTGATCGCCCTGCCGCAAAATCACAGCGGAAATTTCTTTTTAGCATAATTTCTTTTTAGCGATTGAGTGCGGACCAACAAGCGATTTTTCTTTTTAGCAAAATGCTTTTTAGCAAATTCTTTTTAGCGGCTTGTGAAAGTAGAAAATTACGCGTTTGTGATTGCGTTGTTATTTGATTCGCATTATCTGTAACGCATCGCGATGGATAGATGCCGTTGTCGGCGCGCGCCGGCACTGCACGCAAGCGATCCTTCCGCGCATACAACGCCTGCACCAGACCATGGGGCCTGGTTCGGGTTCGCAGCACCCGAACTGCAAGGAGGGCACAATGGTCAAATCCGTCGAACGTCATCATGTGATGAAGAAAGCGCGAGATGTCGTCGTAGCGAGGGCTGCGAGTGACATCAGCGACAACGCGTCATCCGATGCAGCCGTATGCGCATTGATTGCCGCGCGCGAATCGGCATCGCCCGATGCGGCGCGGTTGCTCAATCTCCGGATCGAATACCGTTCGCCTGCGCTGCTGCGCCCCGCCGCCCACAATGCCCGCAAGCATTCCAAGAAGCAGTTGAAGCAACTTGTCAGGTCGATCCAGCGCTTCGGCTTCGTCAATCCGATCCTCATCTCCGATGACTTGGAGATCATCGCCGGCCACGGCCGAGTCGAAGCCGCCAAGATGCTCGGCCTGAAAGAGGTCCCGACCGTTCGGCTGTCCTGCTTGTCGCCGGCCGAACGGCGCGCCTATGGGATCGCCGATAATCGGTTGGCCGAGCTCGCCGGCTGGGATCGCGCTGTGTTGGCGGCCGAGCTGGAAAGACTGCTCGATCTGCAGTTCGATGACATCGAAGCGACCGGATTCTCGCTCGGCGCGATCGACCATTTCTTGGACGAGGCCGCCGCAACGCTGGCGCCAAAGTCCGGCGCCACCGACGACCATTCGGACGATGGCCCGCAGGGCGCGGTGGTCTCGCGCGCCGGCGATGCGTGGCGCCTTGGGACGCACCGCCTGGTGTGCGGGAAGGCGGCCCTCGTCGATTGCGATGCCGTGGTCCGGCACTGGCAGCAGTTTACCGGCAAGGCTGCGGTCCTTGAAGGCTCGGCTCTGACCTTTGCCGAGGTGGCAGCCCAGCGCCACACGAAGCACGGCGCCTCGCCCGCCCAAGCCGAGGGGAGTGAGTAAGATGACCGAAAAAACCGAAAAACCTGCTGCCGACGCAGCCGCCGAATCACCGAGCGAGGGATCGGACAACGCCGTCGCAGCTGACGACAGGGTTGGCCCCGGCCGTCCGCCGCGCGACACGCGTTGGAAGAAGGGTGGCCCATCGCCGAATCCGCGCGGTCGACCGCGCAAGGAACCGTCGATGCTGCCGGACGCGCGCAAGGCATTCGAGCGGGCCCTCAACAAGAAGGTTCCGATTCATCGTGGCGATAAGCAGGTGATGATGACGAGGATCGAAATCGGCCTCGAGCAGCTGCTCAATCAATTCGCCAAGGGGGACCGCTATGCGCGGCGGGATCTGATGGAATATGCCGACAAGCTTGGCATCGATTTTCTGGCGCCCCATCGGCAAGTCCTCGAGCAGGCGCTCAGCCCCAATTATCAGGCCATCCTCGATGCGGCACTGGCGCGCCGCGGCGCCGCGGCAGACGTTGCGGCGGCGCCGCCAGTGTTGGCGCCGGCGGAACTGCTCGATGGCGATGTCGATGATGTCTCGGAGGCCGAAGCAACGCTGGTGCCCGCGGCCACGGCCGTGACCAAACCGCACATACCAGACCCAGAGCCAGTGCCTGGTAAGCAATATCCCAAACCCTTCAGCCAAATGACCCCGAGGCAGAGGTTGATCTATTACCCGGACTGGTGGGCGCAGTACGGGGACTTGTGGGAGAAGTGCGGGCGACCATGACCACACCATCGCTTGTTCCGAACCAATATCCGCCCGGTCTGGTGCTGCGCGCGGCGCTGGCGCTCGATTTCATGGCGTTCAGCGAATATGCCTTCGGCGTAGTGCGCCCGAACACCCTGTTCAAGCCGAACTGGCACTTGGAGGCGCTGGCCCACAAGCTGTCTCAGGTGGCCGCCGGCGAGGTGCGGCGGCTGATCGTCACCATGCCGCCGCGCAACCTGAAATCCCTGTTCGCCTCGGTGGCGCTGCCGGCCTGGTTTTTGGGCCATAACCCGTCGGAACGAGTCGTGGCGGTTTCGTATTCCGATCAATTGGCCCGCGCCCACGCCAACGACTTTCGCCGCCTGGTCAATGATCCGCTCTATCAGGCGACCTTTCCCGGTATGCGGCTTGTCCGCGACACCGACCGCGAGATCGGCACCACGATGCGCGGCCGGCGTTATGCCACCTCGATCGAGGGTACCTTGACCGGACTGGGCGGCAATCTCGTGATCATCGACGATCCGCTGAAGCAAGACGATGCCCATTCCGAAGCGGTGAGACGGCGTACCATCGAATGGTATCGGTCGACGCTGCTGAGCCGCCCGGACGACAAGCAGGTGGCGCGCATCGTTCTGGTCATGCAGCGCGTCCATCAGGACGACCTGGCCGGCTACCTGGAGGAGCAAGGCGGATTTGAGATCTTGAATCTGCCCGCCATCGCCACGAACACCCAGAGCTATGAGCTCGGCGGCGGCCGCGTCTACTTACGGCAACAAGGCGAGCTGTTGCATGCCGCCCACGAACCGGCCTCGGTGCTCCTCGAACTCAAACGCGAAATGGGACCGATCGCTTTTTCGGCGCAATACCAGCAGAGCCCAATCCCGCCGGGCGGCACGATCATCAAGCGCAAATGGCTCGCGAACTATGACAATTATCCTGCACATCAGCCGGGCGATCATATCATCATGAGTTGGGATATCGCGCTCAGCGAAGAGGAGAAGGGCGACTATTCCGCCGGCGTCGTGTTGTTGCGCCGCAAGGAGGTCTTCTACGTTCTCGAGGTGATCCGCCGCCGCCTTCGCTTTAATGAATTGCGCGAGAAGATCATCGATGTGAAACGGCGCTATGGGGCGGGGACACTCCTGATCGAGGATTCGCCGATCAGCAAGGGCCTCATCCAGAGCCTGGAGGAGAGCTCGCTCAACGTCACCAAATATACGCCCGACTCCGACAAGCTGTCACGCCTGATCGCCCAATCCGATTTGTTCGCCGGCGGCTCGGTGCGCCTGCCCAAGAGCGCACCCTGGCTCGAAGCCTTCACCGCCGAACTCCTCGCCTTCCCCGGCCGTCACGACGATCAGGTCGACGCCCTGACTCAAGGGCTGGCCTGGGGCCGGGACATGTGGAGTCACCGGGCACGCTTTGGCAGGATCACTGTCTGATCAGCGCGCAAAATCAGAAAAGCCTCGGCAATGTCGCCGGGGCTAAAGTCCATGAAACGCAACGGACCCGAACTGTAAGAATGGGATCGCCGAGCCCGTCACCAGCCCATTAAAGCGCATGACGGCGTCCGGTGCCAATACGGTTCCAACAATTTACGGCACGACTCCAAGGGCCATTTGGAGCGCGTAGCCCAATAGGCTAAATCCGCCAAGTCGTCTCCATAGGTGCGCGAAAGCGGGGATAAGCATCGGCAAAATAGGCAATAGCCATGCCGAGCACTGTGCTAAGCCCGGGCCCCGAGGGAAGAAATATCCCTCGGCCACGCACGTGTGAAGCAATGGGTTTCGCGGCAATCTTCGCGCCCTTGGCCGACTGCTTCTTCCTCGGGCATCAAGCCCCTGAGCTCTGCCTTGGCCTGCACATGTTGCCGCCCGTGTCCGGACTCGGCCCAGGCATTAGAGGCCGTCATGTCGACCATGCGGAAACCGCCTTCGAATCCAAGGTTTGGATGGCTCGATCCCAAAACAGCCGCGGTGGCCTCGCTACTCTCGCACGCAGCGCCAATGAAGCTGCGACGGGCCAACATGGCTCGCCGCGAACCGTCAAAGCGGGCCAGCGAAGCCCGATACAAGAAAACGAGAGTTTCCCTCGAACATCATCAGCCTGTTTTCTCCCTGTTTCCCGCCTGTTATCGCGGTTTCGCTTGGTCACCGCTAAGTTCTTCATTGTTCTCGCGGATCGCCCATTTGCCGGTGAAACGCCTGGCGTGTTTTCGACCGAAAACTCCCTGTTTTTCGCTGGGGCCTGAAAGGGCCCGCCAGAAAACGCCACGAACATCGATGAAAACGCCAAAGCGGCCGTGATCAAATGGGTGGGCTGGCGGCTTCCGAATCTGGCTGCACTAGAGCTGGCGAAACGCAAAACCAAGCCAGCACAAAGCAACCCGCCCTAACGGAGGACTACAGTGAATCCATTGCGCGATTTGGGATCCGACCGAAACCACAAAGCACTGGATTCTACTCTCTCGCCACCGGGTTCAAGCCCGGCATGCGATTGTTGCCCGCATCGATGAGCGCGACGGCACGATCGATCCGGCCAAATAAAGCCGCGGGGTGCGCCATCAGCGCCCTTTGCAGCGCCTATTTTTTTGTTTCCCGCTCAATGGCATCCATCACGCGCACATGAAAGTTCTTTTCATCATAGCAAAACTTTTCCAGCTGATCGACGTTTTCGTCGAACGCTGACATGTCAACGGTCGTAACGCCCTTTTGGCCGTGATAGAATCCGCTCAACCAGGCAGCAACTATTCTGGGGTTGCCGACCTTGGAATGGACAAATTGATCACAAGTAATCTTTGAAGCATCGATCGTGATCTGCGCTTGGGCGTGAGCCGGTAGAGACGACAACAGAAGGAGTAGAGTTCCCAGTATCGTAAAGCAGGTACGCATGCGTCACGTCTCCTTTGGACGAGTTTTCTGGAGCAGGTGATTCGGTAATCGCATCGCTATTCTAGAGTACCTGGAAGATTTGAGCGATTGATGCAATATAGCATCGATGCAATAATACGCCTATGCATGGGAGCCGACGGTAACAGCCTATCCGTCCTACGCGCGCCGGCGCCGGCCTACTGCGGGGTGTCGCATTTTGGTCGCGCTCCGTAATAAGGGCTCTGTGGATATAATGCGCGGGACGGGTCGACAACGCGATCGCGACCGGTAGGCTCGCCCAACTCTGAAGCGAAGGTGGACTATGTCAGTGATTGAAGTCGTCGAGTCTTTTCGGAAAAGCGGCGTACCCTATCGGAGACAAGTGTCGATCCGCCGCGATGGCGCAGATTTCGTCGTGGCTTTTCACCCGGACAACATCGTTGTTTTCAGGCACAGCATTGCCAACGAATTGCGGAAAGTGTGCCACTCTTTGCGATGGGAAGTCGTAAATGACACGGTTGCCGAGCCTGACGACATCAGGTCTTGGTAGAGGCGCCCCGCCGCTTCCGGCCCGCCGGGGTGCCGATTTTCTACTTCAAAAATGAGGCAGCCGGCGTGCTGCGGCCAACCATACATAGCTTGAATGGCGCCAGTCCACTTTTGTTTCGGTGACAGTGAATTAGGGGAATTGGCGCTCTCCGCCGGCAGCGCGATGAGTCGACCCGGTTACCTCCGCCCCCTCCCTGACCAGGGTCACCGTGACTGCCGCCTGAGCAATAACGGCGAACACTAATGCTGTGAGAAGCCAAGCAAAAATGCGCGGTCTAAGTCTGGGCTCGTATAGGGCGATGCGGCGGGCTAGATCGAGCCAAGGCTTGATTCGTCGTGCTTGAATGTCTGCGTGCGACACCGTCAGGACCACCGCATCGCCGTCCGAAACAATAATTTGCCAGCGACGTCCTGCGAAGCCGTGCGTCGCAATATCCCGCGCTAGAGCAGTGGCCTCCGTCCTTGCCTGAACCACATCAGGCAAGCTGCAGCCCACCGAGTCCCTCGCGAGATTGTCGGTGGTTGCATCAAACAAGTGAAAGAAGTAGCGAGGCATCGTTGCGTCAGCTCCCTTAGACGCCCCCAGCCTTCCGGGACGAATTCGAAGCAGCAGACGACTTCCTCTGTGCAGGTATTATGGTCGATTTGATCGCCGATCGGTAGGAAGCGATGCGCGGCTGGTTAAAGGGATGTTGCGTGAACCAAGCAAACAGGGTTTATCGCCGCGAATGTGTAGGTAGAGACCCCAAATATTGCGACCGCGAAGTTCCATATTTCCAAAATGCGAGGCCGTGGCCGATGGATAGGGCGGTTGCTTCGCTCGCCATATCAGCGATCGTGTTAGTGCCACTGTCTGCCGGCGCGCAAAAGCTCGCTGAACCATCACCGCCATCGTTGATCGTAGCTCCGTCGAGCAACATCGCATTCTCAGGACCGCAGGGCGGCCCGTTCTCGCCATCGCATATCGAGTGTCGAATAAGCGCATCGAACGGCACCGTCCGCTATTCGATTAGGACGCCTGCCTGGCTCACCGCCAGTAGCACCGCAGGATCCGCCGACGCCAAAGGCGTCACAATCACTCTAGTGGTAAACGCCAGCGCCTCAAGTTTGTCGCCAGGTACATATGGTCCTGCCGTCGCATTTACGAACCTGTCAAACGGTCGAGGCAGTACGGTGCGGTCCGCAAAGCTTATGGTCGAGGGATCTTCGCCTCCTCACCCGACAAACCAGGTCGAGCGTGGCGACGGAGGATATCTGCTCGACAGCCACGGAAAGTACCTGTTGGATGACCGCGGCGGCCGACTGTTACACAACTAGGCCGTTCAAGCGTCATCGGAGCTCGGACCTCATTGAAAATTTCTGATGAAGGATTTCTGAGCAGGGCGCGGCTTGTCGCTGCCATCAATCTTCAAACGCGAGGTGGCCAATAGGTAACCGCACTGCCGACGCAAATAAGCGCCATGCCGATTTCAGCTTCGCTATTCGGAAGAAAGTCAGCAATCCACCACGGCGTGTGGATTTGCCAATCAACAAACGCCGCATGGCCCGTGGTGTAATAATACCCGTAAAGCCAGAGCGCCGTCCCGGCCAAGGAGATCGCCCATCCTGCGATTGCCTGTTTGCGCATAGCAAACTCAATTTCGATGCCAGCTGCGGGGTGCCGAATTAAGAGAACCCCGCCACTCACTCATATATTCCGGAGTCCAAGGGACCTTAGGCCGATGCGATGTTCGCCTCTGAAAATCTTCAACTATGGTTATCACCGTGAGCACGCTACCACCATCACCGCCGATACGGCATTCCGACTGGCCCGCTATTTCGGTACGTCGCCAGATTTTTGGATCAATCTGCAAGCTCGTTACCGATTTGGACGCAGCTGATCGAAAACTTCGCCGCCGTATTGAAAGGGAGGTTAGGCCTCGGGCAGCGTGAAGTAATATGCCGTACGGCGATTGGGGGCAGTATTGTCGCGGCACTCGTCCAGGTGCTTCCGATGGTCCAGTCTTGAAAATTCGGCGCATCGTCATCGCCGGCGAGCATCGCTCGGGCAAGTCGTCAAATGTTAGCGGTTCCATTCGTCGCGTATCTTAAGCCCCCGACCAGAACCCTTTAGCGGCAGGAGAGGCGGCTGGCAAACGGAGATGCCGTACGCACTGATCGGCACTAATGCTGCAACCGGGCGGCCGTGACGCGTGATGATCTTCGCTTTCACGTCGGCTATCGTGATCCAAGCGCCCGTTCCCACGAGCTTAGAACAGGAGCTGGAAGTGCGGCGCGAACTTCGGATGATCCTCTAAAAATAGATGATCGGCGCAGAACTGACGAGAAGGCGGCGCGTGCTCGGGCATGTACTCTCCTCGGCTGTAGCCACCTTCAAGAATGACCACGACAGCATGAATTTGGCCTCGAAGACCGCTCCGGACCCTTCAGCCCCGGCATCCAGGGCGGCGCCCATCCGACGGGGCCGACCGGGATCCCAGCTGCACGTGCAACTTCAGACGTCAGCGTGAACATAGATGCACCTGCATGACCCTGGCGATGAATCTCGGATTTATCCCAGTCTTGGCCGACGATGCGGCTTCGTCGCTACAAAGATGAACTTCTCGACGTTATTGATTCTTGAGCTTTGCGAGTCGCTGGGCTGCAGCGTCAGAACCGAGGGCCGCAGCTCTTTGGTACCACTGCCGAGCCAGCGCGACATCGGGCTCGACACCGACGACCCCGAGCTGCTCAATGGTCACCGGATCAAATGTCGAGCCAAGTTTCAGAGCCGCATCTGCACTGCCGTTATCAGCGGCCCGCCGCAGTAGTAACCTCGCCGAGGCGAGATCGCCTTTCTTGAGAAAAGCCGTACCGCGTTCAATCAGTGAGGTGATCTCCTGAGAGTCGACACGCGAAACCGTACCGCTTGTTTGCGCTGGCGTCGGTTGCGTCTGAGAGATTGACGCTATGGCCTGTCGCTCCGAGCTGGAGTCCGATGGGGCTTGGATACCTGCCCCTCCAGAGGGTTGCGGTGTGAGTTGTGAAGACATCGTCGTAGCGGCCGCCGGCTCGATTTGATGCGTCGGCTCATTGGCCACGCCTCGCTGCCTGGGGTCGGGGGCCGGTCCGGGCTTTGCTTGTATGCTTGCGCCTCCGGGTAGCAGCAGCGGCGTCGCTGCTACCGCGGCTGGTACCGCCTCGACCCGCAGCGCTGGCTCGTTGGCTGCTGGCTGCTGCTCAGGGCGGGAGGCCGGCGCGGGTGTAGGCTGAGTGCTTGCCCCTCCAGCCGACCGCGCTGGCAATGGGGCAGGCATCGTCGCAACGGGCGCTGCCTCGACCTCTGGGGGCGGCCCGCTCGCCATTGCCTGCTGGTCGGGGCGGGAGGCCGGCACAGTTTTAGCCTGCGTACTTGACGCTCCAGCTGATTGCGCTGTCGACGGGGCAGGGGTCGTCGGGGCAGGGGTCGTCGCAGCGGGCGCCCCCACGACCTCCGGGGGCGCCCCGTTGGCAATCGCCTGCTGCTCGGGGCGGGAGGTCGGCACAGTTTTAGCCTGCGTGCTTGCCGCTCCGGGCGGCTGCAGCGCTGGCGGAGATGCTACGGCGGCGGGAGGCGCCGCCGCGATCTGCTTCGATGGCCCGTTGGCCTTCGCCCGTTGCTCCGGTCGGGGCGCCGGCACAGCGGTATTTTGCTTATCTTGTGCGCTCGCCACTTCAAACGGCTGCTGTGCCGGCGGAGAAGATGTCGTCGCAGGGAGCGCTGGCTTATCGGTCGCCGTCCGCGGCTCCGCCTGGAACTGCACAGGCTTGGTCGACGCCGTCTGCTGGGCTGGGATCGCCGATGGTGCTGTCGCCGCAGCCGGCCTGGGTGTCGTAGTCGTGCCGACTTCGTGGCCTGTGCCGGAACGAACCACAGCCCTGGTGAACCACGCAGAAGCGCCGCCAACGGTGAGCATCAGAAGGACCAGAGCTGCCAAATTTCGGGCGCGCCCGAGGGCGAACCACAAAGGAGTGTGCAGTGGATCAGGTGGTTCCATCGACCTCGAAATTTCAGCGACGTCGGCCTGATCGAGGTGTGGGTGCGTAAACGAAGCCATTATCGCAAGAAGATCGCTGCTGCGCTCGTCACGCGGCCGCTCTCCCGCAACGCGATCGCCGCCGTGTGAAGAACGTGCCGTCGGGGCGGGCTTCGGACCAGTTTGCGATTGACGGGACGGTCTAAGCGCCCTCGTTATCGCCACAATGTCGTCCTCGCGCCCAGAATGCATCTGCTGCAATGTCCCAGGAGGGCCATCGGCGCGACCTGACCGGGGCGGAACTCCAGCCGGAGGGCTTGGTGGTTCTTGAGCCTGTGCTGGCAACGGCTCTTCGCGCGCCCACGGCAGCGCACTTCTCAGAGCGGCTCTATCGTCTTGCTCGACGGGCTCTTGGGCTAGCTCGGCAATAGGCTGCTGGCCGTCATCAGCCGCGATCCCTTGCGCCTGACTCTCATCCTCAATGCCGCCCTCTCGAGCGGCTGCACCCGGTTTAGGCTCCGCCAATAGCGCAGCAAGAGCCAGGATTTTGGCCGTTTCCTCGTTTGGCCAGCGCGTATTGGCCGTTTGCGCCATCTCACTATGGCTGTCAAAAACAAGCATCTCCCTGAAGCGGCTCTTGAGTATCGTGGTAACATTCTCGCGCTGATCTTCCGCTTCTGCTTCATTCTCGGAATAGCCGAGGCTTATGGATTCGAAGACTTTGCTGCCATTTCCGGCAATATAGAAGTAACGGTGTCCGCCCATCGATAAACTCAGGACAGGTCCAACGAGGATCAATCCAGGATCGTACTGGCTAAGAAGTGGCTCCAAATCTCGTAGATCGATGATCATCGCCGGGGTTCTGCTAAAGGGAGCAAGCAATTCAACTCCCGAAACGCGTCACTCGCAAGCTTTTTTGACTGTATGGTTCCATCGTTTCGGCAACTTGAACGCCAGATTTCTACCCGCGATCGCTTATGGTTAATCGAATCAAGCCTGTCTCCGAAGCTGCGGTCATGCCGGCGGGCCACGATGAAGCACGGGCTTGATGTAGGACACAGCCCTGTGTCACCTTTGCAGAGCGATAAAGTGACGGAAGTTCTAAAACCGTCGGATCGCACGCCCTGGCTGTAGTCAGTCGAGCCCGGTGAGGAGAGCTCCATGAAGCGCGCTTGCGTTGCCATTCTCGCTGTCTGCCTGTCGCTGCTGTCAGCTGCGCCCGTTTTGTCGCAGAAAATAAAAAATGAGGCACTCAGGCAACGCGTGAATGACAACGTGGTATTTCTCATGGGCGGTCAGCCAGGCGCTACCTTCAACCAGCTTGCCAACGACATATCCCTGGTCGTGAGCGATGGATATAAACTGCGCGTGTTGTCCGTTGAGGGTGGCGCGGCAGTGCAGAACGTGGAGGACGTCCTTTATTTACGAAACATCGATATGGCGCTGACGACCCAGGAGGCGATGGACTATTTAAAGAGCTCCAATGAACTAGGACCGAACTTAAACCAGCGGCTGGCATATATAGCGCCGCTCTTTCCGAACCCGTTGCAGATACTGGCGCGCGGCGGCGCCACGAATATCAAAGATCTGAGTGGAAAAAAGGTCAACTTCAACAACAAAGGCAGCGCAACGGCGCAATTCGTTCCCAAACTATTCAAGACCTTGGGAATAAACGTCCAGGAGTTCTATCTGACGCAGGGCGATGCATTGGAAAAAATGCGGACGGGCGAAATAGACGCGACCATATGCTCCTGCCCCGCGCCAGTTCCGGCATACGCGAACATCAAACCTGAATCGGGCTTGAAGTTCGTTTCTGTGCCTTACGAGAAATCGATTCAAGCCAACTATCTGCCTGCCGACATTACAAACGACGACTATCCTGTCTTAGTCGCCAAGGACCAGCCCGTAAACACCGTTGCAGCAAGTACTGTCTTAATTTCATTCAATTGGCCTAAAGGTTCGGTCCGGTACGAACGGACAGCAAAATTCATCGATGCCTTCTTTTCAAAAATCGACGAGTTTCACAAACCGCCGCGCAGCCCACTTTGGAAATCCGTCAATTTAGCTACAGATATTCCCGGATGGACCCGCTTTCCTGCCGCTGAGGAGTGGCTCAGCCGGCGAAAGAAAAAATAGCCGTGCCGAAGTGCTCGAAGCTTAGTCTGGGCCCGTACACGGCTGGTCTAAAAGATCGGATCTCCCTTACCGCAAACGCCCCGCCATCCTAACGATCCCTTGAAGATCACTTCTCCGTGCACGCCTTGACCGTCAAAATGCACAGTTTGTAGCAACGCGAAAAACTCTCCCGTTTTTCTCGTCACAAATGCAATGGCATGCTGCACCATTGTCGAATTAAATTCCTCATAGTAGCGCGTTGCATCCAACTCGCAATCAACGTCCCCACTGTTCAATATACATTCTCTTCCTATGACCAAATTCTCGGTGACGTTAGTCAAGACCCTGTCTCTTAGCTGCAGAATAAGGTTGAATCGTTCATCGTACAATTCTGGTCTTGGCAAATTCGTTTTCGTAGTGAGCGTCCCCTCACAGCGCAACGAGAGGTAATTTGGCAGATCGTCGGCCATCAATTCCCGCGGCAGAGAATAGCCCAATAGAGTAATTACCAATATTCCCCAATTACATTTTTTCATTTGAAGCCACCGAGGCTTTCCGCCTGCGTGGTTCGTTTTGCATTCTCGCTAGTCGGGAGTCGTAGAGCTCCTTGATAATGGCTTGCGAGATAAGAGTACCACGCGCTTGATGCCGCAGACTAGGCAGCAGTGCGGGCCTGCATTTTCTGCAGAGCGGCTTTAATCAGAAATCTGGTTCTGTGCGCCCGCCCGTTTCATAAGATAACTCCGGGTCGATAATAGTCTGATTCTCGACGAGAGTTCTCATCTCGGGCATAATTGGTGCATCCTCGCGCAATCGCGCGGCTACATCTAGCGCTTGTATCAATTTCAGAATGAGGTCACCGCCAGCGGCATCTCTGATTTCTTGCAAGGGAATGCCAGCGGCGGTCGCATCAGCCCGACAATCCGTGGCAAGTCGGACAGCCTCGGCCAATCTTCGAACCGGGGGCAGGGGTTGGATATGCGCTGAGAACCAATCGACCAGGAAATCATGCGCTCGATCACTCATTCTACTCCCCCTACGCACATTAGGTTACGATGACGAACCTCAGGTTGACGGGCAAATTGGGTGATCCCGTGTCGAAAAAACGGCCGACTTGCGCGTGCTTGGCGACGGTTAATTTCCCCTCGAATTTGCCGGCTCACTGTTGGGTGCGGCTCAAGGCCTGGCGGTAAGCTATATTGAGCTTCTTGGTTTCGGTCTCGGCGAGTTCTTTGAATGCTGGAGACATATCCTGTACCCGGTCGGGATGGTTTTGCCTGATCAATGCCTTGTAGGCCTTCTTCACTTCATCAATTGATGCTGACTTCTTCAAGCCGAGCACTTTGAACCAATTACCGTGATTTGAGTTTGCGTCCGAGCGACTTTGTAAAAGCTGGTTGACGTCGATCTCGGCTTGTAAGGCGTGGGGTGTCCAGTGCGCAGCTGAGGCTAATTGTTGAGCGATGCAAAATTCCACCCCATGCTGCCGGCGCAGTGCAATGCGACGTATGAGATAGAACAGAGGCGCCAGCAGTACTGCAAAACTGACGGCAATTGCGTTCGCTTCATCAAGCAGATGCCATTCAAGCAGCCCAGTGTCGGATATGAAGTCACTATTCGTCACAAAGATTTGAAATACACCAACTAGCGTGATCCCAAAAGTCACCACATAGGTGACGAGTGCTCGACCTAACGCGTATTGAGCACTTTTGACCCGCACCCAAAAACTGAGGCGCTCCAAAGGCTGGCATCGCAGGGTCGTTATTGTACTTAGCAGGTATTTCTTTTGAGCCTCGAGTTCATCAACTTCGTCAGTACTCTGATCGGATGCTTCGGTCGGCGACCCACGGAGGCTTCGCCACGATCGAATTATTCGGTTATCGTTTTGGCGAAGCTCATCGAGACGATGAGATACCTTGTCGAACAGCTGAACCGCTCGATCCAACTCTTTGCACTCGAATATGCGGGGGTAGAATCCGGGCGCAATAAGTTGCGCGATCACGGCTTTCCATATGTAGCCAAATAGCAGGATTGGCGGCGCCGCCCACAGCGTGACAAGAAGCATATTGCCAAGCTCCGTGACAGATTGCGCTTGGTTGAAGGAGCATTGCAGCTGATGCGGTGGTGACCTCGGGAGGTTGTAGTTACTGCAAATCGATGGGCTGGTAGTGCCCGTGATCATCGAGTTGAGTGCCCCACACTTTGTGGGATCCCTGGTGCTCGCTTTGGCTGAAGGTGATGGGCGTTCCAAGACCCATGTCGAAATTGCGTACTGTTTCCAGGGCGTCGACCAGACTTTCAGTGTCGAGCGTTTGGCCAGCGCGTCTCATTCCCTCCAATAGCAGCGTGCCGTCCACATAGCCTTCCAAAGATACGTAATCTGGCGCTTCTCCCGGGAAGTATTTGGCGAGCGCATTTCGATACTTGAGGATCGTGGTCGAGTAGCTGTCCACCGCCGGAACCACCTGCGTTACGATGACCCCATTGGCAAACCGCGGTCCCAATAGCATCAGCTCGTTGGCTAGTGCGGTGCTGCCCACGAACGACACGTTGGTGTAGATCATCGAGGGATATAGATCACGGGTCTTCTCAATGAACTTCGCCGCAGCCCGATAGGCAGCCACCATGACGACAGCTTTGATGGGAATCTTGTGCGCGTGGAGGGTAGCAATCGCATTATCCACATCCACGGTGTTGCGCTCGTAGTCGAGGCGCAAGATCCCACTGTCGTCACCGCGGAGCGTACGCATGGCCCGGGCCACCCCGGCGAAGCCCGCGTCGCCAAAGGCGTCATGCTGAGCGAACACAGCGATCTGGTTCGGTTGCAGGTGGCGCATCTTCACAAGATAGTTCACTACGGCCTCGGTCTCCTCGGCGTAGCTGGCCCGATAGTTGAAGACGTAACGATCAGGCGGGTCGCGCCGTAACAGATCGGCCCCTGTAAACGCACCAAAAAACAACGCGTGGCGTTGTAGCGCATAGGGTAGCGCAACTACCGCTGTGGGAGTTCCAACATTGCCGACGAAGCCAAAGACCTGCTGCTTTTCGAACAGCTGCTTCATGGTATCGGCGGTCCGCGTCGGCT
>Ga0335081_10007969_pt1 | contig 16970 bp, 16 predicted proteins | sample Lox_Sample_35_FD_206713 | JGI IMG/M metagenome (GOLD analysis project Ga0335081, IMG submission 206713) | Soil microbial communities from Loxahatchee National Wildlife Refuge, Florida, United States - Lox_Sample_3.5 | ecosystem: Environmental > Terrestrial > Soil > Wetlands | place: USA... | reverse complement strand
CTGTTCGACGTCGCGCTTAGCGTTAAGCGCCACGAAGTGGTGGCGCTGCTCGGCCGCAACGGCGCCGGCAAAAGCACGACCTTAAAGAGCCTGATGGGCATCGTTGCGCCGCGCGCCGGCTCCATCGTGTTCGACGGCGTCGAGATCGCCGGCAGAAAGAGCCACAGCATCGCCCAAGCCGGCATGCAGCTCGTCCACGAGGACCGGCGCATTTTCGGCAGCCTGAACGTCGAGGAGAATCTCCTGCTCGCCGGTTTGACGGCGCCGCAACGCTGGCCGCTTGAGCGCGTCTATGCGATGTTCCCGCGGCTCCAGGAACGGCGACTGAGCCGGGGCACCGATCTTTCCGGCGGCGAACAGCAGATGCTGGCGATCGCCCGCGCGCTGGTCCGCGAACCGAAGATCCTGTTGCTCGACGAGCCGTTCGAGGGATTGGCGCCGATCATCGTCCGCGATCTGCTGGCGACCTGCCGGGCCCTTGCGGAAGCCGGGCAAACCATCCTGGTGGTGGAACAAAATATTTCCGCGGCGATGACGCTCGCCGATCGGATCTACATCCTCAACAACGGCCACATCGTCGAATCGCTCGCCGCCGAAACGGTGCGCAATCAGCCGGAATTGCTGCACCGTTATCTGGGCGTCTAGGGCCGTTGACGAGCGCGAACCTGCCAAACAAGATGCGCTGGGATGCTGGACGCCGGCGCATTGCGGCCCGCCTTGGCGTGACCCAATGGGAGGAACGCATGGCGCTCGCCGATACCCCTACCGTCGTCCGCACGCCGACCCGGCACGCGCTGGAGGACCAATCCACGCGCGAGATCGCCGCGCGCATTGCCGCCGGCGATCTTTCGTCGAGCGAAGCCGTCGAGCACTTCATCGGGCGGCTTCGGGCCGTCAATGGCAAGCTCAACGCCGTCGTCGTCGATCTGTCGGAGAGTGCGCGCAAAGCCGCGGCCGAAATCGACCGGGCGCGCTCGCGCGGCGACAAGCTTCCGCCGCTTGCCGGCGTTCCGGTGACGATCAAGGAATGCTTCGATCTCGCCGGCACCGCCTCGACCTTCGGCCTCGCCTCGCGCCAGCGCGAGATCGAAAGCAAAGACGATCCCTATGTCGCGGCGCTGCGCGCGGCCGGCGCCATTCCGATCGCCAAGACCAATCTCCCGCAGCTGATGATCTTCACCGAAACGGACAACCCGCTCTACGGCCGGACCAACAATCCGTGGGACCCGGAACGATCCTGCGGCGGCAGCAGCGGCGGCGAAGCGGCCGTCATCGCGGCCGGCGGCTCACCACTCGGCCTCGGCAACGATATCGGCGGCAGTCTGCGCGTTCCCGCCGCCTTTTGCGGCATCACTTCGATCCGGCCGACCGCGGGTCGCACGCCGGACCATTGCGCCCACGGCCTGCCCGTCGGCCAGACCGGGATTGTCAGTCAGGTCGGTCCCATGGCGAGGCACGTCGAAGACCTGGTGCTGGGACTAAGCGTGCTCGACCGCGCACGGGATCCGTTTGTCGTTCCGGGCCCTGAATTGGGCGATCCGAGCGCGGTCGACCTGAGCCGACTGCGTTTCGCAACATTCACCGATGATGGCGAGTTTCCGGTCGCGCCGGCGGCGCGACGTGCGGTTGCCGAAGCCGCGCAGATGCTGGCCGCGGCAGGCGCGAAGCCGGCCACCTGGAAGGCGCCGGACTTGAGCCGCGCGACCGACCTTCTGTTTGCCTGCCTCTCTGCCGATCGTACGGCGGCGTTTCGACGTCTGCTGCACGGCAACAAGGTCGACCGGCGTGTTCGTCCGCTCCTGCTGACGGCCGGTATGCCGCCGTGGCTGCGCCGCATTCTTGCATCGGCTCTCGACGCCGTCGGTCAGCGGCGTTTGGCCAGAAACATGCGGGGCTTTGCTTCCGGCAGCGCCGACGAGTATTGGCAGACCATGGAGGCGGTCGCGGAATTCCGCGACGACCTGCGGCAATCGCTTGAAGCCGCCGACGGCGGGCCGATCGACCTTATCATTTGTCCCGCCTATGCGCTGCCGGCGGTACGGCATGGCGCGACGGAAATGCTGCCGATGCCGGGCGCCTATACGCCGCTTGCCAATGCGAGCGGTTTCCCCGCCGGCGTCGTCCCGGTCACGCGCGTGCGCGCCGGGGAGGAAAGCGACCGGCCAGCGAGCCGCGATATCGTTGATCGCGTTGCCCGCGAGAGCGAGCGGGGCAGCGCCGGCCTGCCGATCGCGGTGCAGGTGATCGCGCGGCCGTGGCGCGATCACGTCGCGCTTGCGGCGATGGCGAAGATCGAAGCCGAGGCGAGAAAGCAGCCGGACTATCCGGCGCGGCCGCCGTCGTGAGCACCGAGCGCTACGCCGTCTGTACCGGTGCCGCGCCGGTTGCTAGTCTTGCTTGCTCGTTTTCAGGGAGGAAACGCCATGCTGTCGAGAAGAAACTTCAGCGCCTGCGCGATCTGCGCGATCGCCGGCTTTGCCGCGACCGGGGTCATCACCGAAGCCGAGGCGCAAGCGGCCGGCCTCAAACGCACGATCCTGCAAAAGACCGAACTGCCCGACAGCAAATATGTGTCGGTCCTGGCGCTGGTCGAGCTCGACGCCGGCGCCAATGTTGCCAGGCACACCCATCCCGGCATCGAGTCCGCCTATCTCGTGGACGGCGGCCTCGAGCTTTCGGTCAAGGGCGAACCCGTCAAAACGGTCAAACCGGGCGACGGCTTCCAGGTTCCGCCCGAGACCCCGCACGCGGCCCGCAACGGCGACAAACCGAGCAAACTGATCATTACCTTCGTTGTCGACAAGGATAAGCCGCTGGCGTCGCCTGCGCCCGAGTGAGCGCGCTCAACTCGCCGCAACCTCCTCGGGCGGCTGATACTCGGCCTGGGCGCGCTGCTCGATCGGCTTTTCCACCCGCGTCAGATTGTAGGCGCTGTGCACCAGAGCCATGTGCGAGAACGCCTGCGGGAAATTGCCGACGAAGCGCTTCGCTCCCGGATCGTATTCCTCGCTCAAGAGCCCGACATCGTTGCACAGCTTGATCAGTCGCCGAAACAGCCGCTCGGCATCAAGGACGCGATCCTGCAGCGTGTAGACGTCGGCGAGCCAGAAGCTGCAAGCCAGGAACGCGCCCTCGCCAGGCGGCAGGCCGTCATCGATGTTTTCGGTATCGTAACGCATGACAAAGCCGTCGCGCAGCAACCGGCGTTCGATTGCCACGATGGTCCCCTTCACGCGCGGATCGGAGACCGGCAAGAAGCCGACGCTCGGCAACATCAGCAGGCTGGCGTCGAGCGCCTTCGAGCCGTAGGACTGCACGAAGCTGTTCTGCTCCTGGTCGAAGCCCTTGGTGCAGACCTCCTCGTAAATCTCTTCGCGCAGCTGGCGCCATTCGTCGAGCGGCCCTTCCAATCCAAATGTTTCCGCGCTTTTGATGGCGCGGTCGAAGGCGACCCAGGCCATCACCTTGGAATGGGTGAAGTGTCGGGGCGGGCCGCGAACTTCCCAAAGGCCCTCGTCGGGCTCGTGCCAGATTTGCTTCAAGTGGTCGAGGAACGCGAGCTGCGCGGCCCATCCCGATTCGTTGGTCGAGAGCCCGCTGCGCCGGGCCTGATGATGAACGTCCATGATCTCGCCGAAGACGTCGAGCTGAAGCTGGCTGTGGGCGGCGTTGCCGACGCGCACCGGCGCCGAGTTCTCGTAGCCGGGCAGCCAGGGCGCGATCCATTCGGTGAGCCGCCGCTCGCCGGCGATCCCGTACATGATCTGCAGTTGATCGGGACTGCCGGCGACTGCGCGCAACAGCCACTCACGCCAGGCCTGCGCTTCCTCGAAGTAGCCGGCGCTCATGGCGCCGAGCAGCACCAGCGTCGCGTCGCGCAGCCAGCAATAACGGTAATCCCAGTTGCGATTGCCGCCGAGCCGCTCCGGCAGGCCCATCGTCGGCGCAGCGACCATGCCGCCGGTCGGCGCATAGGTGAGCGCCTTGAGCGTGATCATCGAACGCCGGACCGCATCGGTCCAGGGTCCCGCCGGCCGGCATTTCGCCGACCAATCGCGCCAGAACGTCTCGGTATCGCTCAGAGCCCGGATCGGATCGAACGGCTCGTCCACCGGCTTGTGCGACGGCAGATAGCTCAAAATGAACGGAATTGTCTCGTCGCGGTTGATGACGAACTCGCCGACGGTAGTCATAGCCTCGCCGCGCAGATGCACCGGCGTGTGCACTGTCACCATGTTCGGCCCGGCGATGGCGCGCAGCGCGCCGGTTTCGAGCCGGGTCACCCACGGCACGATCGCGCCATAGCCGAAGCGCAGGATCAGCTCGGCGCGCATCCGCAGCGAGCCCCTGGTGCCGATGACGAGACGCACGATCGTCGAATGCGAACCGCGGAACGGCATGAAGTCGACGAGCGTCGCGGCGCCGTCATCGGTCTCGAAATGAGTTTCGAGCACCAGCGTACCGGGCCGATAGCGGCGCGTGATCCGGGCTTCGGCGCTCGGCGCGATCAGCCAGCGGCCGTGTTCGGGCGTACCGAGAAGCGCAGCGAAACACGCCTCCGCGTCGAAGCGGGGACAGCAGAACCAGTCGATCGAGCCGTCGCGGGCGACGAGCGCCGCGGTCCGGCAGTCGCCGATCATCGCGTAGTCTTCGATGCGCGCGGCCATCGTCGATCAGGCGGCGCCGTCAGGAAAAGTCGACGATGACTTTGATGTCGTCGTCTTGCCTTTCGAGCGCCTGCGTCCACTGCTCGACCGGCTCGCGCCGCGTGATCAGCCGATTGAGCCAACCCTTGTCGGCGCGCTGGAGCGTGTTGCAGGCCATTTCATAATGCTCGCGGTTGGCGTTCACGCTGCCGAATATGGTGTCATTGTCGAGCACCAAGGTGCGATTGAGCGCGCCGATATCGACGTCGAAGTCTTGGCCGGGTGCGGTCACGCCGACCAGACAGACGATGCCGGCGGAGGCGGTGCGCGCCAGCACGTCGCGCACGACGCTTGCCGCGCCGGTGCACTCCATGACGATGTCGGGCTTCAGGCCGTTGAGCTGGTCGAGGCCCTCGGCGTGATAGGTCGCGCCCAGGCCGTGGATGAGCCGCCGCTTCAGCAGGCTTTCGGTGCGATCGAGCAGATGGACGTCGAGGCCCCGTTGCGCCCCGATGAGCGCGGCGAGAAGCCCGACCGGGCCGGCGCCGGTGACCAGAAGCGTCTTCGGCTGCCACGACCGCGAACGCTCGCCGATGCGCTCGGTGTGATCCCACGCCTTGGCTACGATGCTGGTCGGCTCGAGCAGCACGCCGGCGATGCCGAGCGCAGAATCGACCTTAACGAGGAAGTCGGGCTCGATGCGGAAGTATTCCGCGCCGTAGCCGTTGCGCTCCTTGATGCCGCGTTCGGTGTAGCGGCCATTGCGGCACATGTCCCATTCGCCGACGGCGCAGGCCGGACACGGCACCGGATCCGGCCGGCGCACGATGCCGACGACGAGATCGCCCGGCGCAACGCCGCAATCGGCCGGCGCCTCCTCGACCGTGCCGAGCGATTCATGGCCGATCACCAGCCTCTGTTGGCCCGGCGGAGCCCAACCATAGCGGCCGGAAACGATTTCGCGGTCGGTGCCGCAAACGCCAAGCGCGAGTGTGCGCACCAGAACCGCGCCGTCCGCCGGCGGCGGCGGAGCGATGTCTTCGACCTGGGCTGAATCAGCGATGCCCGGCTCGACTGTCAGGGCGCGCATGCTCGGATCCGCAATGAGTTCGAAATCAACAGGACGCGCCAACGCCGCGCATCCGCAGAAAGACAAATGCGCACGAGCGGGAAAGTTCCGGCGCTGGAACCAGTTGTCGTCGCTTGCATCGGGCTTGCGATGGTCGCGCGGGGCGCGCGACTGGATTCTTGCGGCGCTTTCGGCGCGATCCCAATTATTGGCGCAATTGCGGCTGCGCATTGCGGCCACGCCATCGCGGCGCCGCGTCGATGCCACGAAATGGAGGCAAAATCGCGAAATCGTCGGATTTCGCAGCATCGCGGCAGCGTTGCGGCGCGGCTTGGAGGGAACACAACCCTGCCCCGGGCGTTGATGCGGCAGGGGTACCGGAGAATCACCCGTGAATGTCGTCGTCGTCTCCAACCGCGTTGCGCGGGCAAAATCTGACGAGCCGGTCGCAGGCGGACTGGCGGCAGCGCTGATTCCAGTGGTCAAGGAATCAGGCGCGATCTGGGTAGGATCGAGCGGCCAAGCGGGCGACGCGACGCAAACCAAAGATTCATTCGCCAAGATCGAGGCGCTCGGCACCGGCGCGTTGGCGACCGTCGATCTGCCGGCGAAGCACTATCGCGGCTTCTATGAAGCCTTCTCGAATTCGGCGCTGTGGCCGGCGCTGCATTCGCGCACCGATCTTATTCAAGTCACGGCCGACGACTACGCCTCATACCGCGAAGTCAATGCCTTCATGGCGCGCGCGCTCTTGCGCTTTAGCGGGCCGGAGGCGGTGTTCTGGATTCAGGACTATCACTTTCTCACCTTGGGCACGGAGATGCGGCGGCTGCATATCGGCCGTCCGATCGGGTTTTTTCTGCATACGCCGTGGGCCGACCGGCGCACCATGGCGGCGGTCCCGCACCACGCCGACCTCGTCCAGGCGATGCTCAGCTACGATCTCATCGGCTTCCAGACCGACGATGACCGGCAGAATTTCGAGGAATATCTCCAACTCGAGCTTGGGCTCACGGTCATCGACGGGATGGTGGCGTCGTCCAGCGGCGTAACCCGTCTCGCCACGTTCCCGATCGGCATCGACGTCGACGAGTTTGCGGCGCGGGCGACCAAGGCGGCGGCGCGCGCCGATGTTGCGCGTCTGCGCGGCAGCCTGCAGGGCGCCAAGCTCGTTCTCGGCGTCGATCGTCTCGACTATTCCAAGGGCCTCGCCAACAGGATGCGCGCGTTCGACCGCATGCTCGAGCTCGAGCCGCACTTGAAGCGCAATGTTTCACTGCTGCAAGTGGCGGTGCCGACGCGAGGCAATATCCGCGCCTATCGCGAGCTCAAAGCCGAGCTCGCCGCCCTGGTCGGCGAGGTCAATGGCCGCCACGGCGAGGTCGACTGGATTCCGATCCGCTATCTCAACAAGGCGTTCTCCCAGCTCGCGCTGGCCGGATTCTACCGGGTCGCGCATGTCGGGCTGGTTACGCCGCTTCATGACGGCATGAATCTCGTCGCCAAGGAGTACGTGGCTGCGCAGAACCCATTCGACCCGGGCGTGCTGGTGCTGTCCGCGTTCGCGGGCGCCGCCAAGCAACTTGACGCCGCGCTCCTGGTCAATCCGCACGACATCGACGGCATGTCCCGGCAGATTGCGCGCGCCCTCGCCATGAGCGTCGAGGAGCGGCGCGAGCGCTGGCAGGCCATGGTGCGAAAGCTGCGCGCCTCGCCGGTGCAGCGTTGGTTCGCGGAATTTTTGCGCGCTCTCGTCGACACGCGCCGCACGCAGCCGCGCTTGCCGACCGCGCGGCCAGCCGCATCGCCAATCCTGCTCGACGTCGCCAGGGCGCAGCGCCACTAGAGCGACAACCGCTTCTTATTGAAGCGATTGTCGCTCCAACTTCATCGCCTCAGCGTCTTCGCCTTCACGGCGTGAGTTTCTTCCAGCCCGGCGGCCTTCGCCGCCTGCTGCAGCGCGTGGCGGATCTCGTCGCGCTGCTCGTGGATCGAGGCTATCGCCGGCCCCATCGCGACGCCCAGTCCGACCAGCGCCGCTTCCGAGAGCTGCAGGCTCGCCTCGATCGTCTCCGGCACCGCGTCGGTCGCGCCCAGCGCATAAAGGTGGCGGGCATGATCGGCGTCGCGGGCGCGCGAGACGATGAGGACGTCGGGCCGGATCCTGCGGACGTGCTCGACGATGTCGTCGATCAGCGCACGGGTATGGATGGTGATGATGACGCCGGTCGCGGTGGCAAGGCCGCAGGCCTCGAGGAATCGCGGGTCGCTGGCGTCGCCGTAGAAGACATCGTGGCCCTCGCGGCGGTCGTGGGTCACGGTCGATGTGTCGGAATCGGCGGCGATATAGGCAATGCCGTGCCGCTTGAGGAGCGCACAGACGACCTTGCCGACGCGGCCATAGCCGACGACGATCGCGCGCCGGCCGCCGCCGCTGGGCCGCGCCGCGAGCTCAGAAGGCATGCTCGCTCCCGACCTCAGCCACATCGCAAAGCGCCGGCCGATCAAGGAAAGCAGCGGCGTGAGCGCCATGGTCACCGAGGTGACCGCGAGCGCAAAGCTCGCGAGGCGCGGCTCGACGAGGCCCGCGACCGTCGCCATGCCGATGCCGACGAAAGCGAATTCTCCGCCCGGACCGAGCAGAAGCCCGGTCTCGACCGCAACCGGCCAGCGCAGCCGGAATAGCCGGCCGAGACCGATCAGCAGCAGCGACTTGACCGCGATCAGGCTCAGGACAGCGCCGGCGAGCCAGAGCGGCTCGCGGGCGAGCTCGCGGAAGTCGATGTTCATTCCCACCGTAAAGAAGAAAACGCCGAGCAGCAGACCCTTGAACGGCGCGACCGTCGCCTCGATCGCCTTGCGGTATTCGGTCTCGGCGAGGAGGAGGCCGGCGACGAAAGCGCCGAGCGCCATCGACAGCCCGGCCTGGTCGGCGACCACGCCGGCGGCGACGATGACGAACAGCACGGCGGCGATGAACAGCTCGCTCGATCGTGCGCCGGCGACCAGCCGGAACAGCGGCCGCAACAGCGCCCGACCGACGCCGGCGATGACGGTGATGGCGACCGCGGCTTGGAGCACGGCGCTGGCGAGGCTGGCCAGGACCGACCCGCCGGAGCGAGCAGCGAGGATCGAGATGAACAGCAGGATCGGAACGACGGCGAGGTCCTGCGCCAGCAGGACAGAGAAGCTCGCGCGGCCGACGCTGGTAGTGAGGCGCTCCTGGTTGGAGAGAAGCTCGAGCACGATCGCGGTCGAGGACAGCGACAGGCTCGCGCCCAATATGATGGCCTGCGGCGGATCGCTGCCGCCGAGCACCGCGGCACCCGCGATCACGGCGCTGGTCAGGAGCACCTGCCATCCGCCAAGGCCGACGATCAGGCGGCGCATTGCTGAGAGTCGCGGCAGCGACAGCTCGAGCCCGACCAGGAACAGGAGGAAGACGATGCCGAGCTTGGCAATGCCGGCGACGTTCTCGGCGTCGCCGATGGTGAACCAGGACAGCGGTGGAAGGACATTGCTGAGCGAGCCGAGCCCAAGCGGGCCGAGCACCGCCCCGGCGCCGAGGTAGCCCAGGATCGGGCTGATGCCGCAGCGGTGCAGCAGCGGCACGATCACGCTCGCGGTGCCGAGGAAGACCAGGGCATCGACGTAGGGCGCGAGATCAACGCTCGGGGTCACCATGTCCTCCGGCTCCGCCGCTCACGTTGTAAACGCTCCAGGCGGCCATCGCGACCCGGGGCGCGGGGTCGGCCGGCTTTTGGCCGACTTTATTTCAGCGGCACCCGCTTCTAGATTGGCCGGTAGCGAGGCGCAGGGAGCCGCCGGCCGAAGGCGGCGCAACGGATATGCCCGGCAAGCGGCTGCAGATCGACGATGAAACCTGGGCGGCGCTCGACCTTTTGGCGCGCGACCGGATGATGGACTTCCAGGAACTCGCCGACGAGGCTTTTCGCGATCTGCTGCGCAAGCACAATCGGCCGCTCGGCCTCAAATCGGCGCTGCGGCAGAGCGCCGGCGAGCGCGCCTCGGTTCATCGCCTTCCCAAGAAGCCGCGCCGGCGGAGCTAGTCCGGCCGGCCGGACACCGCCACGCCCGGAAGCCGACGGCAATGCCGCTAAAAGACCGCGAGGTAGCGCAGCAGCGAGAGGATGCCGATGATAACGACGATGGCGCGCACGATCTGCTTGGCGCGACCATCGATCGGCAGCATGTTGACGAGGTAAAGGACAAGAATAACGACGACGAAGGTGACGAGTACGCTAATCAGAATGTCCATCCCTGCCTCCCGCGGTCCGCAGCTAATTGACGGCCCTTATACCGGGACGCTCGGGAGAAAGCGAACATTGTTGATGGACGGGCACACTCTCGACGCCGCGAGCATAGCCGCGCTGAAGCGGGATGTCGCGGCCTATCACGATCACTATAAGGTCGAGGCGGGACTTCAGATCCGACGGGAGTATCTCGTCACCGTCGGCGAGAAGCGGTGAATCGCGACGTAAGCAAGGTAAAGCGATTCGGGGAAGCTTCTAGTGAGCGGCATTGCGAAGAGCCGGATGGTCTCGGCCAAGCCGGCTTGTCGCCCTCCGCCGTCCGGAGATCTATCGGCGCCCCGACGCGCCTGTCGATCCCATTAGCTTCCCGATAAACCCTAGCCGCGCCGGCCAGAGAACGACGAGGTGCCGAAGGGTCCGAGCGTTACACTGCCACTGATCTCATCCGCGCTGATCGCGCCACTGAATTCAAGGGTCATTGGCATCGGATCGGTAATCGACACCTTCCACGACACGTTGTTGCCGTTGACACTGCCGTCGAAAATTTGCGTCGAGTTTCCGTCGGCCGTTTGGCTGCCCACAAGCATGCCGCCATCTGTCTTTACCGAAAGGCTTGATTGGCGCTCACCCAATGGCGTTGCCATTGTGAGGCTCCAGGTTCCATCCGCTGTCATTCAAATCCCCCTAGCCCGATGGTGAAGCGTGTCGTCGGCGATCCGTTCGGCTACCCGCTCGGGCAACAAGGCGAGCCTAACACGTTTTTAGACTGGCAGCGCACGACGGATTTGAACCGCCGACACAGACATGGCGGTCAGCACCGCCCCCGGCGGTACCACATGCCACGTCCATAGCCCAACAGGACCGAGGCAATTTTCGTCCAGGACCATTCGCCTCTTGTCGGGTCCGTGCTCCTTCGTTCGTCCTCTGACCACACAAAGGAGCCAGCGCCATGCCTGAACATGCCAGCACCGAAGAGTTCCAGATCAAGGCCCTGCTCGAAGCCTGGGCGGACGCAGTCCGCAGGCATGACGTTCCCGCCATCCTCGCTCATCACGAATCCGACATCGTCATGTTCGACCTTCCGCCGCCTCTGCAATGCAAGGGGATCGAGGCGTACAAACAGACTTGGGACTTGTTCTTCCGTTACCACAAGCCTGGGGCTGCCTTCGATATTCAAGAGCTCGTCGTGACTGCGGGCCAAGATGTCGCCTTCGCAGTGGCGATCATGCGCTGCGGGCCCGACTCCTCCAGCAATCCGGCGGACAAGGACGGTTTCCTGTTCCGGTTGACCGTGGGCTTGCGCAAGGTCAAGGGGCACTGGCGCATCGCGCACGAGCATCACTCCGTGCCAGCGACCGACTAACGCTCGTTGGCACCCTGCACCATTGACGACGAGCGATGAGCGCGACTTTCGGCTGATCAAGAACCTTGGGCGGCGTCGCGAGACGCAGCCGAGCCTAATGGGCCATCGCCGAACTCGCCCAAATCGAAGGGCGCTCCTTCGTATTCGAGCGGTCAGTGGCGTCGGGACCCCCGCTCAACTCGCCAAGCGCCGCGGCACTTGCGGGCCCGGGATCTGCTTGAGGTCGGAAAGAGTTTCGATGGTCTGATACCTCGCCGCGAATTCGAACAACCGATTGATCGCGTCGAGCACCTCCGCGGTGCCGCTCGACAGAGACTTGGCGATTTCAAGCGAAATGTCGGCAGCATGCCTGGTTTGGCCGATTGTCTCGCCGAACGCTTCAAGTGCTTTCGCGACCGTGACGGCGTTTTTTGCCGCATGGGCGGCTTCCGTGGCGATGCTCGAAGTCGTTTGTGTCTGATCATCGATGTGGTTCGACACCCTCTCCACAATCCCAGCGAGATCGTTGATGGCGACGCCGGTACCGGCGATCTCCTCGACGGAGTACCGCGTCGCTTCCTGGATTTTGCCAATCTGCGCACTGACCTCCTGCGTGCCCTTCGAAGTTTGCATCGCGAGCGATTTCACTTCGCTGGCGACGACGGCGAATCCCCTACCGGCCTCACCGGCGCGCGCCGCTTCGATTGTCGCATTCAAGGACAGAAGGTTCGTTTGCGCCGCTATCTGGGAGATCAGGCCGACGACGGAGCCGGCCTTTTCCGCGGCGTCGGAAAGCGATTTGATGGTCTCGTTGGTTTGAATCGCGCGCGCAACCGCCCTTTCGCCAACCTGCGCTCCGTCCACGGCCTGCCCGCTGATGTTTCCAAGTGACGAGCTCAATTGCTCAACCGCTGTCGCTATGGTGGAAGCGTTCCTTGCCGTATCGAGAGCTGCCTCGGTCGCGACGCCTGACTCTTGCGAGGCCTTGCCGGCGAGGCGCGAGAGCTTGCTGGCGTTATCACTGAGCGATTGCACCGCGTCACTCACGAAGCTGCGCACGTTCTTGACCGCCTCGTCAAACTCTTTGATTCCGGCGCTGAGCTCGTTGCCGCGCTTTTTTGCTGCCTGCACTCTCGCCGTATAGTGCAGAACGATGGCGTTGGCGGCATCCAACGTGAGCACACGGTGCGCGACGTCGGCGAGCTGAAGGGCTTTGCGGCGTGAGAGCCAAAATCGACTCTGCAGCTCGCGGCTGAAATTCGTGACGATCGACTGGGCGATCGTGCCGCGCGTCCGCATGTCCGCGGCCAGCCTAATTTCGATTTCGACACGTTCCACTGCATCTTCGACATATTTTTCGTCGAACGGATTTAGAAACAGCCGAGAGGTGTAATGGACGACCAGCCGACGCCATTCTTGTTCGCTCTTTTTCAAACCTTCTTCCAGACCGGGAGTAAATTTCAGGATCTTGCCGATGTGCTGATCGCAAATCATGTCCATCATGGGCGCGAGATAGCGCCAGACCTCGGCGCGAAGCGCGAGCGCTTGGTCGTCGATTTGGTACATCTGCAGGCCAAGCAGGTACGGCGTCGGAATGGACATGCAGCTTCCCGCGATACCAAAAATCTGGCCGCTATTGGTTTCTCTTTAGTAAACTTGAAAGTGTTGCCCGCCGGCTCGGTGAACGACTCCGAAGCCGCGCAAGGCCAATCGCCCGTAGTCGAAGCCTTGTTCGCTCTACCTACGGACGAGCAAAAAGAGAGCAAAAAGTAACAGCCGGTACAGCAGCAGCCAGTACAGCTGAGTGTTTGACTCGTTGGTAGCGGAGGACGGATTTGAACCGCCGACACACGGATTATGATTCCGCTGCTCTAACCAGCTGAGCTACTCCGCCATCCAATTGAAAGCGCTGTCATCTTCCTCGACAGGCAAAGCATCAGATAGTGCCTTTGCTACCCTTTTGCTACCATTTCGTACGCCGCCTGTTTAGTACCGGCCTGCCAGCGTCGTCAACAATCGTCGCTGCATCGGCCTGTATTGTCGGCAGGACGTGGCTGTAACCAAGTTGCTTCGCTAATCCCCGCCTTGCCCCAGCCGCCGTCCCCTTGCCGGCCTCACCGGCCCTGCCACACCGGCCTGCGCTTCTCAGCGAAGGCGCGCGGGCCCTCGATGGCATCGAGACTGGCATACGTTTCGATGTGCAAGCGGTTCGCTTCGACGAGCCCGGCGGCACAACCAAGATCCATGCCGGCAAGCACGCTGGCTTTCGCGGCTTTGATGGAAAGCGGCGCGCCCTCGATGATCTTCATCGCCAGCTCACGCGCGCGGACACGGACCGCATCCGGCGTGCTCTCGAGGTAATTGATGAATCCGTGAGCGGCGAGACGTTCGATCGGCATTGTCTCGCCAGTCAGCAGCAGCTCCATCAGCAGCGGCTGCGGCAACATCCACAGCAGCGGCACAGCCCAGGGCGTGCCGCGTCCCATGCGGACCTCGGTGATGCCGGCGCGCGTTCCGCTCAAGCCCACCCGCAGGTCGCATTGCAGCGCCAGCAGCATGCCGCCCGCCATCAACGATCCGGTCATTGCCGCGATGATGGGCTTGGTCACTTTCCGCATTGCCGTCTGCATCGGATCGCGCATCAAGCTCAGGATATCGACGCCATCCCGAGCCCTGATCTCGCTTGCCTGCTTGAGGTCAAGGCCCGCGGAGAAAACGCCGCAGTCGCTCGACGTCAGAATGACCACGCGCACCCCCACGTCTGCCTCAACCCGCTCCCAGATGTCCGTGAGCGCGTTCATCGCTTCGACCGACAGCGCGTTCTTTCGTTCCGGCCGATCGATCGTGACGGCCGCAATACTGTGATCGAGGCTGTAGTGTACCGGCTCGCGATCTACCATTTCTCTTTCCCAGAATTTCTCGCATTTGTTAGATTGCCGGCGGGCTCCGTCGAATGCAACCGAATCCCTCGACCATGCAGCAATTGGCCAAAATGCGTTTCGCTTCCGACCTTCTCGAGGAAAAGGTGGCTGTCGTCACCGGCGGTGGAACCGGGATGGGCCGGGCGACCGCGATCGAGATGGCGCGCTGCGGCGCACGTCTCGTGGTGCTCGGTCGTCGTGCCGAGCCGATCAACGACTGCGCCAAGACGATCCGGGACATCGGCGGCGAAGCGATCGCCATCACCTGCGACATCCGTGATGCGGACCGCATCGAAGAGGTCATGCGCGAGATCAAGAGCGCCTATGGCAAGCTCGACATTCTGGTCAACAATGCCGGCGGCCAGTTTGTGACGCCCGCGCGCGACCTGAACAACAAGGGCTTCGAAACCGTGATCCGGAACAATCTCATCGGCTCTTGGCAGATGACCAAGGCGGTCGCGGATCACTTCATGTTCGCCGATGGCGGGGCGATCGTCTTCGTCACCGCTTGCGTGCGCTCCGGCCTCAGCGGCTTCGTCCACACGGCTGCGGCACGAGGCGGCGTGCTGGCGATGATGAAGACGCTGGCGTTCGAATGGGCGGAGTTCGGCATCCGCCTCAATTGCGTGGCGCCGGGCACGGTCAAAACGGCAGGGATGGGTCACTATCCGATTGCGCCCGAACTGTGGCCCAAGCTCAATCGGAACATCATGGGTCGCATGGGCGACGTCGAGGATATCGCGGGCGCCATCATCTTTCGTCACCGGCGAGGAGTGGTATGTCGACGGCGGTGAGACGCTGCACCTCGCTCATGACGCTCGGCAAATGATCAACCCCGCAATGTTTGCCAAACACGAGCGTGGCGACCGCAGCACGAGGTAGCGTCCGGCACCCGGCGGCGCAGCAGCCGCTTACAGGCTCTGCGCGACACGGACACCCTCGTCCACGGCACGCACCGCGTCGAGTTCGACCGCTTCTTTCGCGCCCCCAATGAGATGCGTCTCGAGGCCGCTCCCCTGCAATGCCTCGAACAGCGAACGGTTGGATTCCTGGCCTGCGCAGATCACAACGGTATCGGCCTCGATCACGCGCGGCGCACCATCGACGCGCACATGCAGCCCGGCATCGTCGATCTTTTGATACGCAACCGGGAAGCTCGCCGTTCCGGGGTCAGCGGTCATTCTGCAGCCTCGCCTGAATTGCGATGAATTCTAACGCTTGTTAGACTCATTCAAGATCGCACGAAGTGCAAGCGACGGTGCTTGCCGCAGAGAGTCCCATGGATTACGCGCTCACCGAGCAGCAGCAGTCTTTCCGGCAAACGGCCGAGCGCTTTTCGCGGGAGAAATTGGCACCGCAGTATCAGCGGCGGGCGCGCGAGCATCGTCTTGACCGTGAGCTTCTGCGCGAGATGGGCGCGCTCGGGCTGATCGGCGCTGATATCCCGGAGCACTACGGCGGCCTCGGCGAGAGCAGCGTCAGCGCCGGCGTCATTATCGAGCAGATCGCCTACGGCGACTTCAACTGCAGTTACGTCCAGCTTCTCGCTTCGCTGATGGGCGGCATCATCGCGCAGCATGCCTCGCCCGACATCGCCAGCGAATGGCTGCCGCAGGTGACAAGCGGGAATGCCGTCATCGGACTTGGTCTGACGGAGCCGCGCGGCGGCTCCGATGCGGCGAATCTCGTTCTGCGCGCCGAGCGGTCCGGCAACGGCTATCGGCTGAATGGCGAGAAGACGTCGATGAGCTTCTCCGATCAATGCGACACCGCGGTTATTTTCGCTCGTACCGGCAAGATCGAGGACGGAGCTCGCGGCGTCAGCGCGTTCTTCGTCGATCTCAACCAAGCCGGCATCACGCGCACGCACTTCGACGACATCGGCACAAAACCGGTCGGGCGTGGCTCAATCTTCTTCGACGACGTGTTTGTCCCGGCCGAATGTCTGATCGGCGAGGAGAACAGGGGCTTCTCCAAGATAATGGCGGGCTTCGACTACAGCCGCGCCCTGATCGGTCTCCAATGCATCGGTCCGGCGCAGGCTTCGGTCGACGAAACTTGGCGCTATACCGCCGAGCGCAGCGCCTTCGAGCGGCCGATCGCACAGTTCCAGGGCGTCAGCTTCCCCCTCGCAGAAGCCGAGACGCAACTCACCATGATGCGCCAGCTCTGCTACTACACACTGGCGCTGCGCGATCGGGGCCTGCCTCACACGGCGGAAGCTGCAATGTGCAAATGGTACGTGCCGAAGGTGACCTGCGAGATCATCCATCAGTGCCTGCTGACGCACGGCCACTACGGCTACACGACGGATCTGCCGTTCCAACAGCGCTATCTCGACGTGATGGGGCTGCAGATCGGTGACGGCACCGCACAGATTCAGAAGCTCGTCATCGCCCGCGAGAAGGTCGGCCGCGTCGCCGTTCAGTACGCCAAGCAAGTCTGACGGATTGCCGCGGCGCGTCCGCGGTCTCGGCTGTTGAACGCATCGCAGCGAAGCTACTCGCGCACCGCGTTGAACAGGCGGATGCCCTTCTCACCCGGCTCCGCGTTCGTCATCTCCCCGGGTGCCCGTTGGGTGAACGCGCGCGCTCGCGGCATAATCCGCTGTCGGTGAATTCACCAGTGGCAAAGTACTCGGGCCACTCTCGCGACCTCGTCGGAAAAGGCCTCTCGGTTTGACCTTCACCTAACAGATGTTAGAAGCCAGGAGCAGTC
>Ga0335081_10007967_pt1 | contig 16970 bp, 12 predicted proteins | sample Lox_Sample_35_FD_206713 | JGI IMG/M metagenome (GOLD analysis project Ga0335081, IMG submission 206713) | Soil microbial communities from Loxahatchee National Wildlife Refuge, Florida, United States - Lox_Sample_3.5 | ecosystem: Environmental > Terrestrial > Soil > Wetlands | place: USA... | reverse complement strand
TTGGCGGAAACTCGTTCAGCGCGGGTCTTACCGGCACTGGGATTAACTTCCAGTATTCGTACCAGATGATTACCTCGACGGGAAGTTCTTCCTTCTCGCCGAGCCAAGCCGTCTCGTTACCGGACACGCAGGTGGGAACCACCACCAGCGTCACCGTCAGAGTACAAAATACGGGCACCGCCGTCGGAACCATTGCGGCCATCGCTACGACTAATGGTCCGTTTACATTGGCTAATTTGCCGATTCTGCCGAAGACCCTAAATCCGAACGATATCGCCATGTTCACCTTAAGCTTCACTCCGACTCAAACCGGGAAAAACACCGCCACTCTGCAGATCGGGAACGATCTGTTCACGCTAACAGGCAACGGTTTGGGACCGAAACTGGATTTCTCGTACGGAAGCGCGTTGCCGACAGTAGTCCAGAACGGCGGTGCGGTCATTTTCAGTCCGGTTCAAGTCGGGCAGACAGCCACGTTGCCGTTCACGGTTACCAACGACGGCACGACCCCCGGACAACTTGCCAGCATTGCGGTGACGGATACGAAGGGAATTTTCACTGTATCCAATCTGCCCTCTCTGCCTATCACACTGAAGCCTGGGGATACGTTCACGTTCAACGTCTCATTCACGCCGGCGCTGACCGGCATTACGACCTCGATTTTGGAAATCGACACGCAAACGTTCAACTTGTCAGGTTCCGGAACAGCGCCGCCGGCGTTACCAGCGGTGCAATTCACCGGAGCCAGCGGCGCGGTCAATGCCTTCAGTCAACCGGCCATCGGACTGTCGCTGGCGTCGCCATATCCGTTGGCGGTGAGCGGGACTTTGACGATTTCGATCTCTTCCCAGTTCAATCCGGATCCGACGGTACAGTTTGGAACGGGCGGAAAGACGGTCCAGTTCACGATACCGGCGAATTCCACAGAAGCCGTTTTCGCTCGTGGCAGCAACCAGGCGCTATTGCAGTCTGGCACGACGGCGAGCATGATCACCATCTCGGCGGCGCTGGCTACCGCATCCGGTTTGGATCTCACGCCTTCCCCGGCGCCGTCCGTATTACTCACGGTTTCCTCCGCTGCGCCCACCTTGCTGAGTGTGATCTTGACGAGTGAATCGAGCACCAGTTTTGCGCTGCAAATCACTGGGTTCTCTACCACTCACTCCTTAACCAACCTAAACTTTCAATTCACAACAACGGGCGTCAATATCCCTACTGGCGGCGTCAGCGTGGATGTCTCCGCGGCAGCGTCCAATTGGTATGCGAGCACCACGTCGCAACCGTTTGCTGGGCAGTTCTTGATCTCGATGCCGTTTATCCTAACGCAGGGTTCGTCGAGCAGCACCACATCTCTCGTAAGCGAGATCCAATCCGCAACCGTTACCGCGAGTAATGCGCAAGGTGCTTCCAACACTCTCAGCATTCCCATCGCTGGACCGTAACCGTTTCGCGGTAGAGAGCAGGCGATTCCCGTGATATCCGCGATTCTCCCTGAAAGGCACCTGGAGGCGAGGCTGAACCGGCAAAAATAGAGTTACGAGCGTGCGAAAAAGTCCTGAAGATAGGAGCGAAGTAGCCCATCCATACCAGTACTTTCCCCACTTCTATTCGCTTGCACCTGCACGTCTTCTCGACTAGTTTATAGAGGAGGGCACCCGGAGGGGAAACTAAGAGTATGTGTACATCAAAGGTCCGGCCCAACCGCGGTCTCGAGCGCCTGTGCCGAATGACGGCGGTGATCGCGCTGGCAATCGCCACTCCAGCGTTCGCCGACATCGTCAGCTACGACACCACCGGCCAGTTTTCTGGTGGCAGCAATGTCTACACGGGTGCTGACGGCCTGACGATCACCTACGGCGATACGGTAGGCAATACCGTCTCTGCCCCGTGGCCCACCAACGCGTCGTTCGGGACATTCACGGTGGTCGACCCAACTGCGGGCTTCAGCGACATCGTGAACACAGCTTTCTCGATGACCGTCACGCAAACCAACCCCACCGCGGGCACCGAGACTCTGGTCGATGCGTTCGCTGGCACGATTAGTGCGACCCTCACCGGAGGGAATAGCAACGTGGTGCTGACCTTCACCGGCGCGAGTGGAGATGGCGGTGCACCCACACTTACCACCGACCCAATCGACGGCGCGCCGGCTTATACGTTCGCGCTCGACAACGTGACCTATTACGTGGACCGGATCACGCCCATTGAACCGCAATCCACCAATGGAGGCGTGAGCACGATCAACGGAGCGATTAGCGTGGCCGACGTGCCCGAGCCTGGATATTTCGGCCTGATCGCCTTGGGTATCGCCGGTTTGGTCGTCCTGCGAATCCGCCGGGTACCCGCGCGTCGATAGGCTCGTGCGCTGTTTCGAAAGAAACATCTTACACTGCGCCGCAGAACCCTTCTTCTGCCACCGTTCGGCGACTGCCGAGTCCGACGACCAGTTGCGCGGGGTGGTCTGCCCTCGGACAACATTCGCAGCTGAGTGTTGGCACACTTCCGGCCGAGCGGGATTACGGCGGCCTTGGGATCGGGTGAAAAGTGTGCGCGGCCTTTCAGCAAACTCGACCAGCAGATAGCCAAACCGTTAATACAGAAACGCGATGGTTCTCGTTAGGCGGCCTGAATATTCTGTGGTGAAAAGTGAAAATCACAGCCGCGGTGGATCTGGAAACCCGCTCCCAAGGCGTTTTGCAATTCCGCGATATGGTCGTCGATCACCCTGGGTCGTAGCGGTAGGAAGTGTTCGCCTGGGGAGTGGCCACGATATCGAATCCTGCGCCGTTCGAACCGTGCCTAGGTTGATTTCGAAAGTCGGAGATCCATCATCGAGGCCCGGCAGAATATGAATATCCACCATTAGGAGAAACTAGAGCTCTGATGACGACACAGGGAGGAAGAAGCTTCGATCCTCGTCTTAGAGCTGCTCGCGCTTCTTTCGAGTGCCAGCCCAACCAGTGCAATCGCGAACTGTCCAACAACCTTCGCGGTTTGCCATCGGGCCGTGCACAATCAAAGCGGATCTGGCCCTTTGCAGCCGACGACGTCTACCACGAGATCCGCCACCTCCGCGATGGACAGATCCTGACCCATCCCGACATTGAATTAATCGCCGCCATCGTGTTCTCGATGAGGAAGCAGGTAACCGACGCGAGATCGTCCAAACATGCAGGAATTCGCGCTGTGGCTTGCTTATTCCTCAGCGGATCGCGGACCCGGAACAACGGGTTTCACGCGCCAGCACTGAACTTGTGCAACTGGAACCTATGGACATTTGCCGGGTCTGCCGATATGTAGTTACGCAGGCTGCCACCGGAACCGAAGCCCCATGATTAGAGAAGAAGCCACGCCCTTACCGAACGCTCCACCAAAGCCGGCACGAAGCGCAACCGCTCCGGTTGCGTGGACAGAGCACGATGTTGCGATGCGCTGCGGCATCTCCGTTCATTTGGTGCGGAAGTGGCGAATGCGAGGTGTCGGGCCTCGGTACCACAAGCTCGCCCCTGGCCGCGGCGGCGCGGTGCGCTATGACCCAGAAGAGGTAGAACGCTACTGGGCCGAGACGCAGCGAACGGGCACATGCGCTTGAGGTAGGATCGGCGCATGGCAGTGTATCGCCGCGGTCCCAAGAAAATCTACTACACCGATTTTTGGTTCGCAGGCCAGCGCATCCAGGAATCGACCAGGACCACTCGTCTTACGTTAGCGCGCGAGTACGAGAAGAACCGAAGGTTGGCGCTCGAGCGAGCGCTCTCCGGACTACCCGTCGAGGAACCACAGGTGCGCATTCGCACGGTGAGGGACTGCACCAAGAAATATGCTGCGGAGCACACCGGACGCGCCAAGACGAAGCAGTGGATTGCTGAGCGCCTGGCTCATATTGACCGGCAGCTGGGTGGCCGGCTGCTCCCGGACCTGACCGAAGACCGAATTCGCGACTACATGAAAACCAGGGCAGACGAGGGAGTGGGAGGACGAACCATCAACATGGAGGTCTCGATCCTGGCCCGCGCCATCGGGTCCTCATGGAAGACGCTCTGGCCTCGCGTGAAAGCCAGGGAAGAAAGGGCTGACATCGGTGTGGCACTCTCACCGGAGGAGGAATCGAAACTTCTCCTCGCGGTTCGCAGCATCCGATCGCATGACTTTGAGACCTACGTTCGCTTGCTCCTGCTGACCGCGATGCGACCGGATCGCGAAGCGCTGCACATGCAGTGGCGCCACGTAGACTTCGACAACCAGTGGATCATCGTCGGGAGGTCCAAGACGGCAGCCGGAGAAGGTAGGATCATTCCGATGAACGAGGAGCTATTGGTTCTAATGAAGTCGTATGCTAATCTTCAGCAGCATCGGTATGGCGAGCTCGATCCGAACTACTACCTGTTTCCAAGGAGGAAGCCAGCACCAGCCGATCCCAGACATCATGTCGGTTCGTTCAAAAAAGCTTGGCGGACCGCCTGCGACCGAGCCGGTCTCCGCATCCGCTTATACGATTGCCGGCACACGATGTTAACGAAACTGGCAGAGTCCGGGGCCAGCGACAGCACCATCATGGCGATCGCCGGGCACTTGTCTCGAAGGATGCTGGAACGGTACAGTCATATAAGGATGAAAGCGAAGCGAGCGGCGATGGAGTTGGTGCGGAGCCCGCGGGAGCTGATGGAGAGTGTGCGGACCCAGTCCCCTGCAAAAGTCCCTACGGCTCCGCGGGGCGCCGATTTTTGCAGCCCGCAAGTTGTTGAAAATAAACGCTCGGGCGGTTAGCTCAGTTGGTTAGAGCGCCTGCCTTACAAGCAGGAGGTCCGCGGTTCGAGCCCGCGACCGCCCACCATCAAAACAAGGGCCCGCACGCGCGGTATGGCTTTCTGGAGCGCACTTCCTACTGCGAAAGTACTGGGGTCGGAAGGGAGTGTGGTTGTGCAGGCTGGGACTGCTGTGCCTGTAATCCCGTATGCCTGATGATAATCATAGCTCGTCCATGCAGGAGCCCGCGCAGCTAGAAGGAGTAGAGGGATTCACGTCGGCTTTGCCGAGACAGTCGCATACTACGCGGAGTGGGGAATTACGGCTTGATCCTATCGATGGCGTCCGGTACCGGCTCACGCGCCCGGTGTCTCATCGCCAGGGTCATTTGACGGAGGTCTTTCGAGCTGACTGGGGCCTCACAGAAGCCCCGATTGTCCAAGGGCTGGTCGTCATTCCGCCCGGTGTGTACCATGGCTGGAAGAACATCGGTAAGGATGAGGCGACGATTGTCAGCATGCCGAGCCGACTTTATGACCACGACGGCCCGGATCGCTGGGAATTGCCGTGGGATTCTGAGGCCGCCCGAACTACCATCCCTATCAGTGGCCATGACAGGCATCGATCTCCCCAGGTCGAACAAGCCCCGCGCCTCTGTAATCATCCCTGCAACGTCCACGCCCGAGCTCTTGCTCGCCTGTCTACGCTCACTCGCACGTAACGGCCCCCGCGATCTTCCATACGAGACGATTGTGGTGCTCAACAATGCCAGCCGGGACGACGAGAGGCAACTGCGAGAGACAGTGACGGGCCTGCAAGTGGTGGGCTCGCGCGTCAACCTCGGCTTAGCCGGAGCCGGCAACCGTGGACGGCAGCTGGCGAGGGGTGAATTTCTGGTGCTGCTTCACGACGATGCTGAGGTCGAACCGGCGTGGCTCGAAACGCTGGTGGAAACTGCTGACGCGCACCCCGAGGCAGGTGCGATCGGCGGCATGGTGCTCTTCCCGGATGGCCGGCTTCAACACGCTGGCATGATCTTGTGGAGGGACGCCCAGTCCTCTGTGCCCTGGGTGGGCAAGACTCCTGCGCCTACTGCCTACGCGTGCCTGCGCGCGGTGGATTTTTGTGGTACGAGCTCGCTCCTGGTGCGGGCTGCGGCGTGGGACGCGATTGGCGGGCTCGATGAGCGCTTTTATCCGGTATACTACGTTGACGTCGACCTGGCCATGGCGTTGCGCCGGCTTGGCTTCGTGGTGGTGTACCAGTCGCGCTCGTGCATCCGGCATCACAAAGGGGCGAGCACTACCCGCCGCTTCGCATATTTCCTCTATCTACGCAACCGCCGGCTATTCGTCGAGAAGTGGGGCGCCGCTCTGGAAGAGCACGAGCCTTTCGCGAAGGACTCGCACGAGGCTATCGAACGGGCCTCGGCACGGGCCGCATCCTTCCAGCCACCTCCCATGGCAGCGACTGGCCCGCCGCCCGCGTGTCCACCTTTCGACTCAGCCCTGCAGGAACGGCGTCATCGCAAGAAGAGCCGTGCGCTCCAGAGGGCTTATGCCATGTATCTCGCGGCGTCTTTTCGTGCGGCGGTTGATGTCGTAGAGCTTTTCCAGTAGCACGTCCGAGGTATACTTGGGCGGTAAGTGTGCGCGGCGGGAGAACGCCTGACCCTCCCTAGCAGGAGGTCCGCGGTTCGAGCCCGCGACCGCCCACCATCCGTTCCCGCACCACGCCCAAAATGGCAGCGTTCCAATATTCCCAATCCGACCTCTACTGTGAATCCCTCCCGCTTGCCGACTTGGCGGCGCGGGTGGGCACGCCTGCGTTCGTTTATTCGAGCGCGGGCATCCTGGAAAATTACCGCGCGTACGACGAAGCCTTCGCCGATCTGCCTCATTCTGTCTGCTATGCGGTTAAGGCCAACTCCTCGCTCGCGATCCTACGCCTTTTGGTGGAAGCCGGCGCGGGATTCGATATCGTTTCCGGCGGCGAACTGTTCCGCGTGTTGAAAGCGGGCGGGTCTCCGTCGAAAGTGGTGTTCTCGGGTGTTGGCAAGACGGCCGACGAAGTCGAGTACGCGCTCGAAAGCGCCATTCACAGTTTCAATTGCGAATCGGAAGCGGAACTGGCGCTCATCGATGCCATGGCGGCGCGGCGCGGCGTCAAGGCGGGCTTCGCCATTCGCGTGAACCCGGATGTGGATGCCTCCACGCATCCTTATATCTCCACCGGCCTCAGCGAGCATAAGTTCGGCATCGCCATCGCCGAGGCGCCGGCGGTCTACGAACGGGCGCGCGGGCTTAGCAATCTCTCGGCGCACGGGGTGAGCTGTCACATCGGGTCGCAGATCCTCGATCCGGCGCCGATTCTGGAGGCCGTGGACAAATTGCTGGCCTTGGCCGGGCGTTTGCGCGAAAACGGTTTTCCGATTCGCCACCTCGATCTCGGCGGTGGACTCGGCGTGGCGTATCACGCCGGCCAGCAGGCGCCGCGCATTCGGGAATTCATCGAGAGCCTGCATGCCCGTCTGCGCGCCAGCGGGCTGTGCGTCATGGTGGAACCGGGGCGGTCCATCGCCGGGCCGGCCGGCGTGCTGCTGACGCGCGTGTTGTACCGCAAGCGGAATGGCGACAAAGAATTCGTGGTGGTGGATGCCGCGATGAACGACCTCATCCGCCCGTCGCTTTATAGCGCGCATCACGAGATCATTCCGCTGCGCAAGAACAACCTCCCGCCGATCACGGCGGACGTGGTGGGACCAATCTGCGAGAGCGGCGACTTCCTGGCGCGCGACCGCAACATGGCGAATGTGATGCCCGGCGATTTTCTGGCCGTCTCCACCGCCGGCGCCTACGGATTCGTCCTCGCCTCGAATTACAACTCGCGGCCTCGGGCGCCGGAGGTGTTGGTCGAAGGCGGAGCCTATCGCGTGATTCGCAAGCGCGAAACGTATGAGGATTTGATCCGCGGCGAAACGCTGTAGGCGTCCCTAAAACGAGAGTTTCAGGTAGCTGATCCCGTCGTGAACGTCCACCGTCCGCGTGACTTGTCGTCCATCTTTTTCCACGGTGATCGTGTAGTTCCCGGGCGCCAGGGCGAGTTGCGCGGGCGTGGTCTGTGCCAGTTTCTTGCCGTTCACCGAAATCGTCGCGCCACCGGGCGTGGTGGTCAGCATGAGCGTACCGCCTGGTGAGCGCAGGATCACGGCAGGAAGCTCCTGCGGCCCGGTCCCCACTTCTACCTCGCGGCGTTCCAGGTTGTAACCCTGTAGCGCAAAAGAGATGGCATGACGGCCGGGTGAAGCACTCAGCGAACACGGTGTAGTGCAGGTTGCGTCGGGACGCCCGTCGAGAGTCGCGGTGGCGCCCGCGGGGCTGCTGACCAGGGCAACTTCCTGGGCCGTCGACACAGGCTTGGGAGTCGCCGCTTTCACCGGTCCACGGGGCGCCTCTTCCGCGACCGCGGGTGAAGGCCGGGCAGGCGGCATCGGGCTGGGTTTGGTTTGATCCGGCCGGGTCTCGGCCGGCGCTGATTGCACGGGCGCCGCCGGCGCAGGTTGAGTTGGAGCCGGTTTTGGCTCGGTCTGGGCCGTTTCTGGCCCCGGCGCTACGGGTGGAGATGGCTCGGTCTTTGCAGGGGCCGAGGGCGTCGCCGTAGGCGCCGCCGCTTGCGGTCTCGCCTGGGAAACTGCTGGCGACGGCTCGCCGCGCGTATTCTGTGATAGCCAGGGGCCCGCCTTCCATCCGATCACCGCCAACACCGCGGTCACGCCCAGCACCGCCACCAGGAACGGCGCGAAGCCGGATTTGCGGGCGGCCCGCTCCGCCGTTGGGGATTCGGCTCGTGGATTGCGCGCCGGCGGCAACTTCACGGCTGGCCGCGGCACGGCTGCTTCCACTACTGTCGGCTCATTCAGGCTCCCCCCGCGCGCCATCGTTTTCCAACCGCGGCTCGATGCGCAAGCTTTTTCGAGCGACTGCGCGAACTCCTGGCAGGTTGCATAACGCGCGTCGGCTTTCTTGGAGAGCGCCTTGCGCAGCGCGTTGTCAATCGCCGCGTTCAGAGTGGAATTCAAGCGGTGCGGGGGAACCGGCTCCTCGGCCACAATCTTGTAGACCACGGTAGTGAGATGCTCGCCCGTGTAGGGCTTCTCTCCGGTCAACATCTCGTACGCGATGACCGCCAGCGAAAATTGATCGGAGCGGCCGTCGATTCCCTGCCCCTGCACCTGTTCGGGCGACATGTAGTGCGGCGTTCCGACGATCGTTCCGGTCATCGTCAACTGATCGTTCGCGGTGATCTTGGCGATTCCGAAGTCGGCGATCTTGGCAGTCCCATCCGCCGCGATCATGATGTTGGCCGGCTTGATGTCGCGGTGTACGATGCCCTTTCCGTGCGCATAGTCCAGTGCAACGGCGGTCTGGCCCAGAACGCTGAACATCTGCTCGGGCGCGACCGGCTGATCCCGGGACAGGATGCTGTCGAGCGTGGGTCCATCCACATACTCCATCGCGATGTACGCCAGCTCACCCTGTTGCTCCACGTCGTATATGGTGACGATGCCGGGGTGCGAAAGCATACCGGCGGACCGGGCCTCGCGGAATAGCCGTTCTCGCAAGCGCTCCTGCTCTTCGGGCGTGCGGCCGTCTCCAAGTCGAATCGTCTTGATGGCGACTGGCCGGCCGATGTTGGGGTCGATGGCGTGGTACACGACACCCATGGCCCCCCGGCCCAATTCCCTGACGATCTTATAACGCCCGATACGATCCACAGGTCTCTACTGATAGCATAAGGCACGAGCTGGCCGGATTTTCCGTTCCCTGACAGCCGCGGTTCCTGGTCGGGCTCAAAACGTGCGCTTGTACCGGCTTCGCAAAGAGCCGCGAACCCGGCACGGGCCGTGTCCGGCGTCAGGGAGCGGAGCCTTCCACGGTTGACACTTCCGCGCTATCCGAAGTGATTACCAAACTGTCAGTGCAGTGTTTCAGCAAGAACATCGCATAAGCTGTAACCAGGAGTTGTCCGTAAACGCTCCATTCTGCGATGCCGAAGGGAAAGCAAATTCCCAAGAAAATACGGCGCAAAATACACGTTTCCTTGCGCGCGCGGGGCGTGACGGTGCTCAGCCTCCCGCTGGCCGCTTTGCTGGCCGTGTTGCTGCTGATCTACAACATTGAGGGCGACGTGCGCGCCACCGACCAGGCCGTGCTGCGCAGCTACGACGCTCGCGCGGAATTGCAGCACCTCGAGACCTTGTTAGAGGACGCCGATGGCGGCGTGCGTGGCTACCTGGCCACCGGCCAGAATGAGTTTTTCATCCGTTTCGAGTCCGCCGGAAGGGCGGTGACGCCTTCGCTCGCGCGTCTGGCCACGCTCTTTCCAGATTCGGATACCGAGGCGCTCGCGCAGGTGGAAGACTCTGCCCGCCGGCGTTTGGACATACTGGCGGAGATCTCCACCCATCGAGGCGACGATGCTTTGCTCGCGCCCTTGTGGGAAAAAATCCGGCCGGTGAATTCCGAGTTCACATCGAAGGTTTCCCTGCTGGAGCAGGCCCAGGAAAAGCGGCTGGCCCAGGCGCGCAACGCTCGCGATGCGGCGCGCAGCAGACTGTTTCGCACCATCGTTACCTGCGGCATCTTCGGACCTTTGACAGCGCTGCTGCTGCAGCTTCTGGTAGCCGGCCGCCTCACCTCGCGGATTCAGGCCATCGAACAGAACGCCCACCGGTTGGCGCAGGGCGTTGCCCTGCAGGATCTGCCCGCCGGAAATGACGAAATCGCCGCGGTGGGGCGCGCGATCCAGGAGGCGGCGCTGCTATTGGGAGAACGCGAGCGCGAGTTGCGGGCCAGCGAAGTCCGCTACCGCAATCTCTTCGATCACGCGCCGCTACCCTTTGAGGAAACCGATCGCTTTGGCTTGATCCGGCGGGTGAATCAGGCCGGCTGCGTGCTGGTTCGCTGCAGCCAGGAAGAGCTTCTGGGACGTCCCGCGTGGTATTTCATCTCCCCTAACCTGCAAGAGGATTTTAGGCGCGCCATGCTGGGCCGCATCGCCGCTGGGACGGAAGTGGGTCCGTATGAATGCGTCTATTTATTGGAGGATGGAACCAGCATCACGGTCGAGGTCCGAGAAAGCCTGATCCGCAATGAGGCCGGCGAAGTCGTCGGCATCTGCCGCTCGCTGGTGGATATCACGGAGCGGAACCTGGCGGAGATTGCCGCGCGCAAAGTGGCTCAGTATGCGATGGAGCTGCGCAATAAGAACGAGCAACTGGCGCAGGCCCTCGAATCGGCGCGCTCGGCGGCCGAGGCGAAGAGCCAGTTCCTGGCCAGCATGTCGCACGAACTCCGCACCCCGTTGAACGCCATCATCGGGTTTTCCGAGTTGATGTACGACGGCAAGCTGGGTGACCTTCCGCAGGATCACCGCGAGTGTTTGCAGGATATCCTCATCAGCGCCCGCCATCTGTTGCGGCTCATCAGCGACATTCTCGATCTTTCGAAGGTGGAAGCCGGGAAGATGGAATTCTGCCCCGAGCCGTGCCAGATCGAAAACCTGGTGGCCGAGGTGCGCGATGTGATTCGGCCGCTGGCGGAAAAGAAGCGCGTGGAATTGCTCACTCACATTCCACGCGAAATCAGCGCCGTTATCGATGCCTCCCGCTTCAAGCAGGTGCTCTACAACTATCTTTCGAACGCGGTGAAATTCACGTCCGACGGCGGCTGGGTCACGATACGCGTAATGGCGGAAGACAACCAGTTCCGTCTCGAGGTTGAAGATACCGGTATCGGGATTCCTCCCAATGAGATTTCGAAACTGTTCCAGGAGTTCCAACAGCTTCCCAACAGCCGGAAAGCCGGGCAGGGAACCGGCCTGGGCTTGGCATTGACGCGCCGCATTGTCGAGGCCCAGGGCGGGTCCGTGTCCGTAACCAGCACGCCCGGCGTCGGAAGCGTGTTTTCGGCAGTATTACCCTTGCAGCCCGTTGGCCGTATGGCTGCGTTAGCTCAGGTTTCATAACGCAGTATATGGGTCATGTGGGACTGCAGCGAGACTATCGGCTCAAGCTAAAATACACAACGTCATGACCAGCGACCCCATCTTGATCATTGACGATACACCGGTGAATCTCCGCCTCACCAAGATTCTCCTCGTCAATGAGGGGTATGAGGTGCTTACCGCGGCCAGCGCCGAGGAAGGTCTGGAGGTGCTGAAGGACCGTCATCCGCAGCTCATCCTCGTGGACATCCAATTACCGGGTATCGACGGACTGGAATTTACGCGCCGCGTGCGGCAGGATCCGCGTATGCTGGACGTCTCTATCGTAGCGCTGACTGCATTCGCCATGAAAGGCGACGAGCAGAAGGCCATCGATGCCGGCTGCGATGGCTACATCACCAAGCCAATCGACACCCGCGCTCTAGGCGCGCGCGTGAAAGAACACCTGCGGCGCCGCAACGGAGCGCAGGAAGCGCTATCGTCATCCGAAAGTGCCGTCGAGGCGGGACCCGGCGTGCCGGATGCCGAAATGGCCACGTTGCAGAAGCAGTTCCTGGCCGAAGGGCAGGAGCGCAGCCGCCAGTTGTTGACGGATTTGGACGGTGCGTTCGATGCGGCCGAAGCCGCCCGCGCGGTGCATCAATGGGTGGGCACCGGCGGATTGCTCGGCTATACGAACATTGCCCGCGCCAGCCGCGAAGTCGAGGCTTTGTTGCGCGAGAAGCCGCTCGACAATGCCCAATTGCGCGACGCGCTCATTACCCTGACCGTGGAGTTCTCCAGCCCTAAAGAAACGCGCGAAAAGAAACTCCCGGATTCGGTCACGCAGGGCCTCGGCGGCAAGAAGATCGCGGGCGTCGGTCTTCCGGCCAATGAGAAAGAGCGGTTGTGCATGGCGCTCGATCGTGTCAACGCCGAAGCGGTATTTTTCGAATCCATGGCGACTCCCGACAAGGAAGCGGTGGATCAATGCGACGCTGGTGTGGTGCACGTGTGGGCGTTCAGCCCCGATTCGCCCTGGTTGAACACCGAGGAGCCGGTTTTCGGAAGCCGGCCGCTGGTGCTGGTGGGCAGCCGCGATGATGTGCTGTCGCTCGACCCTACCATCCAATCCATGGCGCGCGAATTCCTGATGGATGCCTGGCAGCCGGAAGAAGCCCTGGTGCGGCTCAGCATGGCGCTTTCCGCCCGCCCCGGAGCAGCTCCGCCGAAGCCGGAAAAGGCCAAGTTGCCCTCCCACACGGACATTGTGGTGGCCGATGACGATCCCATCGTCCTCGCGCTGGTGCGCACCACCCTGCAGAATTTCGGTATGTCGTGTTACATGGTCGCCAGCGGCCCGGAAGCGCTGGAAAAGATTCGGGAAGTGCGCCCGCAAGCCGCGGTCCTCGACGTGAACATGCCGGGAATGGATGGATATGAAGTGTTGGCTGCCATCCGCCAGGAGCAACCTACTACCAAGGTCCTGATGCTCACAGCGCGCCAGCAGGAAAATGACATCTTGCGCGGGTTCACGCTCGGCGCTGACGATTACGTGGTCAAGCCTTTCAGCCCCATCGAACTGGCGGCCCGGTTAAAGCGGCTACTAGGACGATGATCGAACGACTCATTATCGCTGCGCTCCTCATGGAGCTCTGCTACGGCGCCGTGCTGCTGTTCCTGCTCATGAAAGCGCTGGCGCGCGGAGCCGCCTACCGCCGGCGTGCCGAAACATCCGCACGCGTGCGGCCGCAGATTCGCGAGGCGCTCGTCGAATACCTGCCGGGCAGCAACAATTTGGAAACCCTGCGGAATTTTGCCAAGTCGTATCACCGCGATTTTGTGGATGGCATCCTCGAAGTACACAACGCGGTGAGCGGCGGCGCCCGCGACCGTTTGTGGGAACTCAGCCTCGAGCTCGGGTTGGTGCACGATTGGTGCAACGACAGCCGCTCCCGCGACCGCACGAAGCGCTGGCTGGCTTTCGAACGGCTGGCTCTAGCGTGCGCCTACGAACCCTGCCGCCGCATCGCCGGCGATCTGCAGCTTCGAGGCCTCGAAGATCCCGATGTGGAAGTTCGCTTCGCCGCGGCGCGCGGGCTGGCCTACTCCGCCGATATCGAGGAGATTAAACAGGTTTTTGAGCTGGCCATTTCCCAGAATTCGCTGGGCCGCGTGCTGCTCACCGAGTCGCTGCGGCCGCATGCCGTGGCTTTGTGCGCAACCGTGGTTTCGGAGGCATTGCGTTCCACCGACGAAGCGCGCGTGCAGTCGGCGCTCGAAATCGCGCTGGCTTGGGAACGCGCCGTGCCGCTGATGGATCTCCACCGCCTGATTGCCGATGGCAGCCCGTCCATCCGGCAGTTGTCCTTGCGCCTGCTTCCGCTGGTGCCCTCTTCGCCCGAGAATGAGTCGGTCGTCATCCGCGCCCTCTCCGACAAGATGCGGAGCACGGCCCTCGAAGCCGTGGTGGCGGCCGGACGCCTCAGAATCGAGGCCGCCATTCCTGGTTTGACGCACTTCCTGAAGTGGGGCGATCAGGAGCTCTCCCGGGCCGCCGCCGATGCTTTGGCGGACATACCGCCCAGGGGTTGGGAAATCCTGCAGGAGTTCGGACCCCCTCGGGGCGTCGCGCCGACGCTGTCACCCAAAACGCAACCGTTCACGCTGACCCGAAGCGATCGCCCCGCGGAAGTGAAGGCTAGCGTATGATGCCGCAAATCTTGACGGTGCTTCATAACATCCAGCGAATCCTCGCGGAGCCGCGCATGATTCAGCCGATCTTCACCGCCGTGCTGGGCACGCTGGCTGCTTTCCTTTTCGTCGTGAGTTTAGCCAGTTTTTTTGCCCTGTTGCGGGGATCGTTCTATCTGCGCAGATTTGCGCGGGCGCAAGTGCGCGACGATCGGGCCATGCTCCTGAAATCGCCGTTAGTGCCCGCCGTTTCGCTGATTGCGACAGTTCCCGATGCAACCCAGGATTCCAGGGAATTTGTGCGTCGCCTGCTCGATGTCCACTACGGCAAGCACGAGCTGGTGCTGGTGCTCGACGGTCTGAACGAGGCCGACCTGGAAGTCTGGAAGAACGAATTCCGCCTGGTTGTGTGCCGGCGTCCGGCTGATGAGCTCCTTCCTTCCGCGGCGATCCGGTGCATTTACGAGCCACGCGATCCACTCCGGCTCATCGTTGTCGATAAAGAGCGCGGCGGTGGTGACGATGCGCGCAATTGCGCGGTCAATGTTGCCGATTCCCCGCTGATCGGGATCGTGGAGCGCGATGCCGCGTTTCAACCGGATGCGTTTCTGCAACTGGTGCGCTGCATGCTCGAGGACCCGGATCGGATCGTGGCGGTCTGCGGCACCGCGCCGGCCCCTCATGGCGATAACCTGGCGGCACGCTTCGGCGCGCTGGAATCGTACCGGCAGTGGCTGGGACGTTGCGGGTCTCTCGTGGAGCGCAACATGCTCGGCGCGGTTCCCGGTTGCGCCATGCTGGTGAGGCGCGACATCTTGATCAGCGCCGGCGGCTTCCAAGCCGGAAACCTGGACATGGTTTTACGTTTACATGCGGCCGCGAAGGCTACCGGAAAGCCGTACCGGATCGCGCTCGCGCCCGAACCGATCAGCTACGTGCGACCGCCCTCAACCGTCTCCGAACTCCGCGCCACCACGCTGGCGGATCAAGGCGAAATCATCGGCGCGCTGCGATCGCAGAAGTTTCGCACCCCGGGATTGCCGTCGCTGTTTACGGTGCGCGTGTTACGGCCGCTGGCTGAGACCCTCACGTACGCGCTGGTAATCGTGGGTTTGGCAATCCAGTGGATCAAACTGGATCTGGCGCTTCTGGTGGTCCTTGCGACCATTGGGATGGGCGTTCTGCTGTCGATGGCGGCGGTGGTGTTTCGCGAGCAGGCCCGCGTAGAAGGCGCCGAGCCGCGAAAGCTGCGCGCGCTCTTCCTGGCGGCGTTTCCCGAAAACCTGGGATATCGGCAAAGGCGCAATTTCTGGCTGATTGCCGGGTTGCGAAAACCTCGGCACCCCGCTGCCGCCTAGCTGCAGTAGGACAGGCCATCGTCTTTTGTGGCCTGTCAAGGCGTGCCACTAGCGCGCTGGCAGACGACACAAACCGGTCGTCTGGCCTACGGTTTTTCACCCAACGCGACCACGCGCGAATCGGTTTGAAACTTTTTGTAGTCGCTGAAGGTGAAGTGCATATCCCGGTTCAAGCCCTTCACGAGCAATAGCCGCGCTATGGCGTGCAGTGACACCTCTTTCGGCAGCCAAACCTCGTTGTTGACTCGGGTTTGCTCGATCACCAGGTGGCTGCCCTTGGAGACGCGCAGCAGGAAGCCGCCCAGCGAAATGGTGTCGAGCACCTCCATTTCCATTCGGGCGCCTTGGTAATCGCGCTCGTCAATCCACAGCCGCAGCCTGGCCTTGGAAAGGAATACAGTCAGCGTCGATTTGGGCTTGTAACCCGGTTTCGGCGTTCCCACGATTACGTAGGTCGGCCGGCCTCCGAGCTGCTCTTCGCCCGTAAGCGTGAAGTCGAATGCATCGGGCAGCTCCTTTACCGGCTCGCGCTGCCGTTCTTGCCTCCGCGTCCATTCGGCCATGCGGCGCTCCCGTTCGGTGCTGGATTCCTGGCGCCGGTCGTCGATGCTGCGGTGTAGCTTCTCTTCCTCCCGCCGCTGCTCTTCGGCGGGGATCGGCTGATCGTTGCGCGCCACCAGCCGACGGTACGGGGAGCCCTCGAGCAAGGTGATATCCCAAGTCTCGATTTTTTCGCTCTTCACATTGCCGGCCCCGTCCAGTTCGCGCACATCTTGCCGCTGCAAAAACGTGTAGTTACGGGCCACATTGGTGTTGGCCGTATCCAGTTCCACGGCCCGCCGCACAATTTCGCGGGCATCTTCGGCGAACAGCAGGGTTCCCAGAAAAGCCAGGAGCAGAACGGGTTTCACTCTTTGAGCTTACCAAGGGACGTATTGCGGCTTGGTAAACCGCGGGTGTAGTGAGTCATACAGAATGCAGTTTAACTCTGTGGGGCAGACGATCGGTTTCCGTCGTCTGCCGGCGCCGCCCAGCGGCCCAAGGGCGCGCTTCGCACATCGTGGCAGACCGCGAAAGACGACGGTCTTCCATGAGAAGGCTGGTCGGTGTCAAGTGGAATGTTTCAGTTTGTGCCAAGACAAAAGCCTGCCATTCCTTCTTAAATGTAAAGGCCTTCCGGCATCGCTG
>Ga0335081_10007966_pt1 | contig 16971 bp, 11 predicted proteins | sample Lox_Sample_35_FD_206713 | JGI IMG/M metagenome (GOLD analysis project Ga0335081, IMG submission 206713) | Soil microbial communities from Loxahatchee National Wildlife Refuge, Florida, United States - Lox_Sample_3.5 | ecosystem: Environmental > Terrestrial > Soil > Wetlands | place: USA... | reverse complement strand
CCTCGAGCACGTGCTCGCATGCCTGGCGCGGATCAAGCCGAAGAAGCGGATCGCGTTCCTCTTGCGCGTGGTCGACGGGCTGTCGTTCCACGAGATCGGCGAGCTGGTCGACGCGTCGGCCGAGACCGTAGCCAAGCGCGTCCAGCATGGCCAGCGCGAGCTCGACGCGCTGCTCGCGCGCCACGAGGGGGCGGCATGACGCACGAATGCGACGGCCGCGATCCCGATTGCCTGCGCTGCGCGGGGATCGCGCGGCGCAACGCCGAGCTGCGCGCGGTGATGACGCAGGACGACCGGCTCGACGATATCAAGCGCGCGCAGATGTGGCAGCGCATCGACGACCGGCTCGGCGAGCCGGCGACCCGGCGCGCGTGGTGGCCCGCGCTCGCGATCGCGGCGGCCTTTGCGGCGGCGGCGATCCTCTACGCGCGGCCGCGCCACGACGACGCGCCGCAGGCGCTGGTCGCGCCGGCCGAGACCGCGCTGTCGACCCGGCTCGGCCCGTACACCCACGCGTCGCTGGTCGGCCCGGCGCGGCTCGAGCTGGTCGGCGCGCCCGGCGAGGCGACCGCGGTGCGGCTGCGCAGCGGCACCCTGCTCGCCGAGTTCACCGGAGGCCCGGGCCGCTCGCTGCGGGTCGAGGCACCGGGCGTCGTGGTCGAGATCGTCGGCACGCTGTTCGCGGTCGAGGTGCGCGGCACGGCGAGCTGCGTGTCGGTCTCGCACGGCAAGGTGCAGGTGAGCTCGGAGCGCGGCGTGATCGCGGTGGCCGGCGGCGAGTCGTGGTGCAGCGACGCGGCGACGCCGCCGCAGCCGATCGCGCCCGAGGTGCGCGACGAGCTGGCGCGCCACGAGGCGACGATCGTCGCGGATCGCGAACCGGCGCAGCGACCGCCCGCGCCCACGCCGCCGCCCGCGACCGCCGTCACTCCGATCGCGCCGACGCCGCCGCCCGCGATCGTCGTCACTCCGATCGCGCCGACGCCCGCGCCTCCGCCGACCGTCGCGGTCCACCGCGCGACGCCACCGCCGCCGCCCGCACCCGCACCGGTCGAGGCCCCGCCGCCGCGCGCACCGGCCGCCACCGCGCCGCCGCCGCGCGCACCGGCCGCCGCCCCGCCGCCGCCGCGCGCACCCGCCGCCGCCCCGCCGCCGCCGCCGGCGCCGCGGCCCGGGCTCGAGCCGGTCACCGCGCTCGCGATCAGCCGCGAGCCCGCGCCGGCCGAGCCGCCGCCGTCGTCCGCGCCCGCCCCGGCGCCTGCGCCGGTGCAGCCCGCGCCGCCCGCCGACGCGAACGCGATCTACGCCCAGGCCGAGGCCGCGCTCGCACGCCGCGATCTCGCCGGCGCCGATCGCGCGCTCGCCCACCTGCTCGACGCGTTCCCCGATGCGCCGCTGGTCGACCAGGCGCTGTACGAACGCGCGCGCATCGCGTACCAGCGCCACGCGTGGGCCGACGCGCAGCGCCAGCTCGACCGGCTCGCCCAGCTCAAGGCCTCGCCGCTGGCCGAGCCCGGCGCGTACCTGTCGTGCCGGATCGCGGTCGAGGCGAACGACGAGTCCGCGGCGCACTGCCTGGCCGACTACCGCGCGCGCTACCCGCGCTCGCCGCACGACCTCGACGTGCTCGGGCTGTCGATCGAGCTCGTGCAGCGCTACGGCGGCTGCGCCGAGGCCGCGTCGCTGATCGACGAGCTCGCGCGGCGCTATCCGGCGAGCGCGCTCGCCCACGCGTGGCAGGCGAGGTGCAAGCGATGATCCGGATCGTCGTGATCGCGGTCGCGCTCGCGCTCGCGCTGATCGCGTGCGATCGCATCGTCGATCTCTCGCCGCATCAGATGCTCGACGCCAGCCCGCCCGACGCCCGGGTGCCCGACAGCGTTCCGCCCGGCGATGGACTGGTCGGCGACGACGCCCCGGGCGACGCGTTCCCGGCGATCGACGCCGGCACGGTCGACTGACCCGAGTGACGTCAGTCGTCCCGCGGCGGCGGCTTGCGGACCGCGGCGACCTCGCTGCGCGGCGCCGCGTTGTAGTCGTGCAGGCGATACTGGATCGTGCGCGTGCTGACACCGAGCACCTCGGCGGCGCGCGAGGTCGAGCCGCCGGTCATCCGCAGGGTCTCGAGGATCGCGTAGCGCTCGATCTCGGCCATCGTCGCGCCGGGGATCGCCGGCATGCCGGTGGGCACCGGGGCCGGCCGCACGGTCGGCGGCAGGTGCTGGGGCTCGAGGGTCGGGCCGGACGCGAGCACGACCGCACGCTCGATCGCGTTCTCGAGCTCGCGCACGTTGCCCGGCCAGCTGTGGTTCATCAGCAGCTCGAGCGCCTCGGGCGTGCAGCCGTCGATCGACTTGCCGTTGTCCTTCGCGTAGCGCGCGATGAAGAAGTTGACCAGCGCGGGGATGTCGGCGCGCCGCTCGCGCAGCGGCGGCATCTCGATCGTGACGACGTTGAGCCGGTAGAACAGATCCTCGCGGAACCTGCCCCTGGCGACCTCGTCGGGCAGGTTGCGGTTGGTCGCGGCGATCACGCGGACGTCGACCTTGACGGTCTGCGTGCCGCCGACGCGCTCGAACTCGTGCTCCTGGAGAAATCGCAGCAGCTTGACCTGGATCGCCGGCGAGATCTCGCCGATCTCGTCCAGGAACAGCGTGCCGGTGTCGGCGAGCGAGAACCGGCCGTCCTTGCGCGCGAGCGCGCCGGTGAACGCGCCCTTCTCGTGGCCGAACAGCTCGCTCTCGAGCAGCGACTCGGCGAGCGCGGCGCAGTGCAGCTTGATGAACGGCTTGTCGGCGCGCGGCGAGCGCTGGTGGATCGCGTTGGCGACCAGCTCCTTGCCGGTGCCGCTCTCGCCGGTGATCAGCACGGTCGCCCTGCTCGGCGCGACCTGATCGACGATCTCGAACACGCGCTGCATCGGCGGCGCGGTGCCGACCAGGTTGTTCGGGGCCACCCGATCGCGCACGCGCACGCGCAGCTGGCGGGTCTCGCGCTCGAGCTGCTGGTGCTCGAGCACGCGATCGAGCACGACGAGCAGCTCGTCGACGTTGATCGGCTTGGTGAGGTAATCCGACGCGCCGGCGCGCATCGCCGCGACCGCTGACTCGACCTCGCCGAACGCCGTCATCATGATCACGTCGATGCCGTCGTGCCCGGACCGGATCTTGGCGATCAGCTCGAGCCCGTCCATCCCCGGCATCTTGAGATCGGTGATCACGACGTGCGGCGCGAACGCCTCGAGCTTGCCGAGGCCCTTGAACGCATCCGCGGCGGTCTCGACCTCGAAGCCCTCGTCGCGCAGGAGCTCGACCAGCGCGGTGCGCGCGTTGACCTCGTCGTCGACGACCAGGATTCGCCCGGACCGAGCCATGGCAATCAGTCATAACGCATGTTCAGCTGTGGCGGCAGCTGGAACGGCGCTTGCTTGATAAGGATCGAGGCATGCTGTGGATCTGGGTCATGAGCTTCGTGGCGCTGGACGGCCTGGTCGGGCTGGCCGGCGGGCTCATCCCGGAGCGCTGGCTCCACCGCTACCAGGGCCCGATGCTCGGCTTCGCGACCGGTGCGCTGCTCGGCTCGGGGCTCGGCGAGATCCTGCCCGAGGCGCTCGAGCGCGACGGCGCACCCGCCTTGTTATGGGCCGCCGCGGCGATGGCGGTGCTCGGCACGATCGATTGGCTGGCGTCGCGGCGCGGCGAGCACGGCGCGCGGCCAGTCGTCCCGCTCGCGCTGCTCGGATCCGATGCGCTGCACAACATCGGCGACGGCATGGTGATCGCGGCGGCCTTCCTGATCTCGGTGCAGCTCGGCGCGGTCACCTCGCTCGCGGTGCTCGTTCACGAGCTCCCGGAGGAGGTCGCCGACTACGCGCTGCTCCGCGCGAGCGGCGTGTCCAAGCGGATGGCGCTGGTCGGGCTCGCGGGGGTCCAGCTCACCGCCGGGATCGGGGCGGCCGGGACGCTGGTCGCGTCGTCGTTGATCGCGCAGGCCGAGGGCGTGATCCTCGCGATCGCGACCGGCTCGTTCCTCTACATCGCGGTGTTCGCGCTGCTGCCCGACCTGGTCCGCCGCCGCGCGGCGTCGGCGTGGATCGCGCTCGCGATCGGCGCCGCGGTCGTGCTCGCGCAACGCTAGCGAGCGAGCCGCGCGTCGCCGTTGCTCGGCGCGGTCGCCGCGACCGGCTCGGCAGCGGCCGGCTTCATCGAGCCCAGGTGACGCTCGGGATCCTCGACGATGCCCTGCGCGACCTTGAGCGCGGAGGCGCAGTAGAAGCCGTCGTTGATCCGCTCGTCGAACGTCCACCGCACCTGCATCGCGTCCTTGACCACCGGCTGGCCGTCGCGGCCGATGAACATCGCCTTCTTGAGCGTGCCGATCACCGCGAAGAAGCTGATCGTGCCGTACTCGTAGAGGTGGTGGAACGTGTTGTCGAGCCCGATCGAGCCGAGGTTGCCGACGAACGCGGTCGCGTACATCGGATCGGTCTTGATCATCGAGCCCGGTAGCAAGTTCACGCTGTCGAGCCCGCGCAGCACCGCCATCACGAACCGCAACATCGGGCCGGGCAGCGCGAGCGCGAGCCGCAGCTCCTTGTCGACCGTGGTCTGACGATCGCTGCGCGAGTCGGTGATGGTCTGGCTCATGCGCTTGACGAACGACGCGAAGTCCTCGTCGCGCTCGAGCTTCATCTTCACGGTGACCAGCGGCGAGTGCTCGTCCATCACCTTCTTGGCCGCGAACGACAGCTCGACGCCGTTGCGCTGGTAGATCCGGCCGCCCGAGATGAAGCGGTTGAGCCCGGGCCGCTCGTGGAACGTGCGGCCGTACGCGTAGAGGTGGAGGTGGAACAGCGTCGCCGGCGCGTCGGGGTGGCTGCGGTTGTAGTCGCGCAGCCACGGCCGGGTCTTGCTGAGGTCGAACAGCTGCTCGTGGTAGACCGCGCTCTCGTTCCGCCCGCGCATCAAGTAGGGCATCATCTTGCGGACGTTGGACTCGTCGCGGATCAGGACCCCGTCGGGGCGGCGAAACAGCGGCATGGCGCGATGATCACACCGGAGGGAGCCAAGTCAAGCCAGCTCGTCGACGGATTCGGGCCGGTGCGGGTCGCGCGAACGCCGCTCGCCGACCCGGAGGCATATCGCGGCACGGTCGCGCCCGAGGAATGGGCCGCGGCGCAGCGGCTCGACGGACGGCGGCGGATCGAGCACGTCGCGGGGCGGGCCGCCGCGCACGCCGCGCTCGCCGCGTTCGCTCCCGGCACGGTGGTCGCGATCACGCGCGCGGCCGACGGCGCGCCCGAGCTGCGTGGCTGCCAGGCCGCGCTGTCGATCTCGCACGGCCGGCGCGATGCGGTCGCGGCGGTCGGCCGGGCGCGCGCGCTCGGCATCGATCTGTGCGATCTCGACGACGCGCCGCGCGTCCGCCGGATCGCGCCGCGCTTCCTCGATCCCGGCGAGGCCGCGCTCGCGCACGACGCCGCCGACTGGGCCGCGCTGTGGGCGATCAAGGAGGCGGCCGCCAAGGCGCTGCGCCGCGGCCTGCTCGACGGCGGGCTGCGCGCGAGCCGGGTGATCGCGCTCGATCCGCCGCGGCTCGCGTTCCCCGCGCTCACCGCGATCGTCGTGCGCGGCGAGCGCGACGCGATCGCCGTGGTGTACGGCTAGACTAGCGGACCGCGCGCAGGCTCGGCGCACCGTCCTCGAGCGCGGTCATCTCGGCGATCGCGTCGTTGCCGACGATGTCGCCGCGGCGGTCGCGGAACCGGCCGACGATCGCGGTCACGCCGTCGGGGCTGAGCACGTCCTCGACGCCGGCGCGCCGGATGCTCGCGCACAGCTTGCGCTCGAACGTGTCGAGGTAGGCGTCGCGATCGACCCCGAGCGTGGTCGCGTCGGCCTCGGTGCGGCGCAGGCTGCGCAGCCCGAAATACAGCATCGCGCGCAGCGTGAGCCCGACGCGCGCGCGCGCGAGCCGGCCGAGCCGCGGGTGGATCCGGCGCAGCGCCTCGGTGACGTACGCGATGTGGCGGGCCTCGTCGCGCAGCGCGTTCTCGCAGATCGCCTTGAGCAGGTCGTCGGCCTTCGACTTGCGAAGCATCGCGAACAGCACCTCGCCGAGCGTCTCGCTGATCAGGATCGAGTAGAAGTAGTTGACCACGCTGGCGCCCATCATGTCGGCGACCCGCGTGATCACCGTCCACATCATCGGGCACGCGCCGAGCGCGCCGATCTGCCGGCAGTAGCGCTCGAGCACGTAGGCGTGGCGCGACTCGTCGAAGTTGTGCGCCGCGGCGCACAGCGAGAAGTGGTGGTCCTTGAAGTACGCGCGGATCGGCTCGTTCATGCGCTGCACGGTCCACAGCGACTGCTGCTCCGACCAGTACAGCTCGTTGATCAGCCGCTTGCGCGCGGCGTCGATCTCCGGCGACGCGACCTCGGTCGACATCTTCCAGTCGATCCCGCGATCGGCGTTCCACTGGCCGGCGAGCGAGCGTTCGTAGAGGTGGAGTGCGCGATCCTCGATCATTTTGCCTCGTCGAGTGTGGGCGTCGAAGCCGCCGATGCGGCCGCGCGGCGGCGCGGCGTGCGGTTGAACGTGGCGTTGACCTCGGCGAGCGTGTCGGCGGTGAGCTTGAGCTGCGCCTCGGTGTGGCGCGCGCTGATGAAGAACCGCAGGCGCGCGAGGTGCTCCTCGACCGCGGGATAGATGATCGGCTGGACGTTGATCCCGGCGTCGGCGAGCGCGTTCGCGATCAGCATGCAGCGCACCGAGTCGCCGATGATCGCCGGCACGACCGCGCTGCCGCCGGAGAAGCCGGTGTCGATGCCGCGGGCGCGGCACAGCTCGAGGAACAGCTTGGCGCGCGCCTGCACGGTCGCGACCAGCTTGGGCCGGGCCTGGAGCTCGCGCAGCGCGGCGAGCGCCGCGGCGGCGTTCGGTGGCGAGATCCCGACCGAGTACACGAACCCGGGGTTGGTGTACTTCAAGTATTCGACGAGCTGGCGCGTGCCGGCGATGTAGCCGCCGCAGCTCGCGAGCGACTTCGACAGCGTGCCCATCCACAGCTCGACGTCGCCGCGCCGCACGCCGTAGAGCTCGCCGATGCCGGCGCCGCGCGCGCCGAGCACGCCGAGCGAGTGCGCCTCGTCGACCAGCATCAGCGCCTTGTGGCGCTGCTTGACCTCGATGAACCTCGGCAGCTCGGGAATGTCGCCGTCCATCGAGTACACGCCCTCGATCGCGATCAGCACGCGGCGGAACGAGCCGCGCACGCCGCGCAGCGCGTCGTCGAGCGCCTTCCAGTCGTTGTGCGGGAACGGCCGGCGGCGCGCGCCCGACAGCTTGATGCCGCCGAGGATCGAGTCGTGCGCGAGGCTGTCGTGCATGACGAGATCGCCCGGGCCGACGATGTGGCCGATCACGCTGACGTTGGTCGCGTGGCCGCCGACCATCACGATCGCGTCCTCGGTGCCGAGGAACTTGGCGATCGTGGTCTCGAGCTCGCGGTGCAGCGGCTTCTCGCCCGACGCGATCCGGCTCGCCGACACCGACGTCCCGAACTTGCCGATCGCCTCGATCGCGGCGCGCGACACCGCGGGATCGCCCGACAGCCCGACGTAGTTGTAGGTCGAGAAGTTGATGACCTCGCGGCCCTTGATCACCGCGGTGTCGGCGGTGACGCGCTCGTGGACGTTGAAGTACGGGTTGTCGATCCCGGCGTCGTCGACCTCGGCGATCCGCGCGCGCAGCGCGACGCACTCGGGGAACGCCTCGATCTTGTAATGCTCGGGCGGGATCTCGATCGAGCTGCGCGGCTCGGGCGCGGCCGCGCTCGCCGCCTCGCCGGTCGGGCGGAACGCGCCGCGCACGCCGCGCAGCTGCGCGACCAGCCGGCCGAGCGGATCGCGGTAGTCGATGTTGCCGACGAACACGTCGCCGTCCTGCGCCTCGAGCCGGACCAGGCAGCCGATCCGCGCGCCCGGGGGCAGCGGCGCGAGCAGGCGCAGCTCGTCGAAGCCGAGCGGCAGGCCGGCGCGTCGGTGGCGGACGTGCATGAAGTACGCGGCGAGCTGGAAGCTGGCGTCGATCACGAGCGGATCGATCGCGAAGTTGCCGGCGCGCTCCCCGAGCTCGCCGGGCCGCGCCGCGCGCACCGTGCCGGCGATGTGCGTGGCGTCGAGCCCGTCGATCGTCGCGATGCCGCGCAGCCGCGGGCCGTGGAAGGTGTGGCGGGCGTAGAACTCGTCGAGCGCGAGCGGCGCGGGCTCGAGCACCGCGGGGCGCTCGAGCGCGGGCAGCCCCGCCGCGGCCGCGCGCACGACGCGCGCGCGATATGCGAGCTTGCCGCCGGCGGCGAGCTCGACCTCGACGTCGTCACCGCGCCCCCGCGCGCGCACGTCGAGCTCGACCGGGCCGGCGTCGAGCCGGACGCCGTCGCACAGCTCGAGCGCGGTGATCGCGACGTGGCCGCCGAGCGCGCGCTGGCCGGCGGCCGCGATGTAGTCGGTCGCGGCGGCGAGCGGCAGGACCGGCGCGCCGTGGATCCGGTGGTCGCCGAGGTAGGCGTGGCTGTCGAGCCCGATCCGGATGCGCGCGTGATCGTCGCGCGGGAGCACGGCCTCGGGCGCGAGCACGACCTCACCCGGCGCGGGCGCCGCGAGCTCGCCGAGCACGGCGGCGAGGCCGCGCGCGTCGTCGAGGAACGGCACGCCGCGCGATCGCATCATCGCGCGCACCGCGGCCGGGATGGTCGACGCCATGGTCGAGCCGTCCCACGGCGGCAAATCGAGCGCGAGCGCGCGCGTCTGGGGGCGCGCGGCGGTCCAGGCGGCGGCGAGCGCGGCGACCAGCTGGTTGGCCGCGGCGTAGTCGGTCTGCTGTGCGTTGCCGAACCGCCCCGACCACGAGCCGAGCGCGAGCGCGACGCGGACCGGGTCGTTGCGCGTCGCGCGCTCGAGCGCGAGCCAGCCGCCGACCTTGGTGTCGAACACCGCGGCGAGCTTGTCGCGATCCTTGTGCTCGACCGCGGCATCGGCGATCACGCCGGCGGCGTGAACGACCGCCTCGATCGGGCCGAGCTTGCTGCGACCGCGCTCGAGCGCGGCGGCGACCGCGGCGGCGTCGCGCACGTCGCACGCGGCGAACATCGCCTCGCCGCCGGCCGCCGCGATCGCGGCGACGAGCTCGTCGTTCGGCGTGCGGCCGAGCAGCACGAGCCGCGCGCGATGGCGGCGCGCCAGCTCGAGCGCGATCTTGCCACCGAGGCCGCGCGCGCCGCCGGTGATCGCGACCACCGCGCCGTCGCGCAGCGGCGCGGGCTCGGCCGGCGCCGCCTCGAGCGCGACGATCTGGCGCGCGCTGCCGGCGAGCGAGACCTCGACCGTGGCGTCCGAGCCGACCAGCTCGGCGCACAGCTGCGCGGCGAGCTCGTCGGGTGTGCGCGCGGGATCGAGCGCGATCGCCTTGACCCGCGCGTCGGGCCACTCGCGCGCGAGCGCCTTGGCGAAGCCGGCGAGCGCGCCATCGCGCTCGGCGGCGTGGGCGACCGCGAACAGGGTGGGCCGCGCCGTGACGAGGGTCTGCGCGGCCGCGAGCGCGGCCTCGAGCGAGCCGCGCAGCTCGGCGGCGCTGCGCTCGAGCGCGGGGCCGGGCGCGCTGTCGAGCGGGCGCAGATCGACCGCGCCGCGCGCGCTGGCGAGCTCGCCGATCGCGACGCCGGCCGCGCGCAGCCGCCGCGCGAGCGCGTCGGCGATGCCGCGCCGGTCGGCCAGGATCGCGATCGGGCCGGCGAACGGCGGGATCGCGTCGGGCGACAGCGTGGCGAGCGGTGCGTCGATCCAGCGCGGCACGAACCGCGCGAGCTCGGCCGGCGCGGTGCTCGCCGCGGCGGTGTCTGCCGGGCGCGCGTTGCGCAGCGCCCCGCGGACGTGCGCGACGACGTCGCCGATCGTGGTCTCGCCCGCGAACAGCGTCTTGGGTAGGCCCTTGAGCCCGGGCAGCGCCTCGCCCGCCTTGACCGCGAGCTCGACGATCATCAGCGAGTCGAAGCCGAGGTCGGCGACCAGGCGCTGCGACGGCTGGAGCTCGGCGCGCGGGAACGCGCTGACCTGCGCGACCACGTCGAGCAGCGTGCCCTCGATCGAGTCGTCGCCGGCCTTGGCGACCGGCGCGGGCGCGGGCGCGCTCGGCGCGACAGCGGGCGCGCTCGGCGCGACAGCGGGCGCGCTCGGCGCCGGCACGCTCGCGGCCGCGGATGTCGGAGCCCGGACGGGCACGGGCACGGGCACGTCTCTCGTCAGCACCTCGGCTTGCCTGCGCATGATCTCGGCATGCGCGGCCAGCACGTCCATCTGCTGCCTGAACAGCGCGACCACGCCTGCGCCGTCGTCGGAAGGGTTCGCCGCCAGGGCCGGCAGCGCGGGCTTCGGCGCGTCGGTGCGCGTCGCGCACCAGTAGCGCTCGGTGGGCAGCGGGGTCGGCGGCAGCCACGTGACCGCGACGTCCTCGCCGTCGTGCACGCGCGCGAGCGCGACCGGCACGCCGAGCACCGCGAGCTCGACCAGCGCCTCGACAAACGCCGTGCCATCGTCGTCGCTCGTACCGCCGAGCGCGACCAGCGCCGCCGCGGACGTCGCGTCGCCGCGCAAGGTCGCGCGCGCCATCGCCAGCAGCGCGCTGCCCGCCGCCGCCTGCACGAAGATCTTCGCGCCGGTCGCCGCGAGCGCGCGCACGCCGCCGACGAAGTCGACCGTCGAGGTCGCGTGGCGCGCCATGATCGCGCACATCGCATCGGTCGCCTCGGGATACGCGCCCGGCCGGATGCACGACACCACGGTCCGCGCCGCCGGACGGACGTCGAGCCCGCCGACCAGCTCGGCGAGCGGCTGGTCGGTGATCGCGAGCAGCGGCGAGTGAAACGCGTGCGAGACCTCGAGCCGGGTCACGGTCGCGCCCGCCGCCGCCAGCCGCGCCGACGCGGCGAGCACGGCGTCGCTCGCGCCCGAGATCACGGTCTGCTTGGGATGGTTGAGGTTCGCGATCACCACGTCGCGCGCACCGTCGAGGTGGCGCTCGACGAACGCGCGATCGCCTTGCACCGCCGCCATCGCGCCGCGATCGGCCAGCGGCAGCTCGGCCATGATCTTGCCGCGCCGGCCGACGAACCGCACCGCGTCGCGCGGCGCGATCGCACCGCCCGCCGCGAGCGCGACGAACTCGCCGAGGCTGTGGCCGATGTACGCGCGCGGCGCGATGCCGAGCTGCTCGGCGAACCCGCACATCGCCAGGCCGATCGCCGCCATCGCCGGCTGGCACACCTCGGTCGCGGTGAGCGCGCGCATCGCGCCGCCGTCGTCGCCGTTGCGCCTGGGATAGAGGTACGCGAGCAGCGGCTGCGGCAGCTCGCCGTCGAGCGCGGCGGCGAGCTCGTCGAGCCGCGCGCGGAACGCCGGGAAGCGATCGTAGAGCGCGCGGCCCAGGCCGAGCGTCTGCGCGCCCTGCCCCGGGAACAGCATCGCGATCGCGCGCTCGGCCTCGTCGAGCGGCTTGCCGGCGAACCACACGCCCGGCGCCGAGGCACCCGCGCGCACCGCCGCCTGCGCGGCCGCGAGCCGGTCGCGCAGCTCGGCGTGCGTGCGCGCCACGAACCCGACCCGCGCGGCGTGATGGCCGCGCGTCGCGAGCGCGTGCGCGAGATCCGCGAGCGGCACGTCGTCGGCGATCGCGTCGCGCAGCGCGCCGAGGTGAGCGGCGAGCAGCTCCGCGCTGGGCGCCGACACGAAGAACGGCTCGGGCCGCGGCGCCGCCGCGACCGCGACCTGCGCGCGCCGCCGCTCGGGCGCCTGCTCGAGCACGAGGTGGCAGTTGGTGCCGCCGAACCCGAACGAGCTGACCGCCGCGCGCCGCGGCGCGCCGCGAAACGGCCGCGGCTCGGTCGCGATGTGAAAGCCCGAGCCGTCGATCGCGAGCCGCTCGTGCGGGCGCGCGAAGCCGGCCTGCGGCGGGATGATCGCGCGGTCGATCACGAGCGCGGTCTTGATCAGGCCGGCCACGCCGGCCGCGCTCATCGTGTGGCCGATGTTCGCCTTGACCGACGACAGCGCGCACGCGATCGGGCCGCCGGCGTGCGCCGCGAAGTAGTCGCGCAGCGCGCCGAGCTCGGTCGCGTCGCCGACCCCGGTCGCGGTGCCGTGCGCCTCGACGAAGCCGATCGCGTCGGGCGTGAAGTCGACCTCGGCGTGCGCGCGCGCGATCGCGTCGAGCTGGCCCTCGAAGCGCGGCGTCATCGGCCCCTCGCCGCGCCCGTCGTTGTTGATCCCGACCCCGCGGATCACCGCGTAGATCCGATCGCCGTCGCGCAGCGCGTCGTCGAGCCGGCGCAGCACGACCGCGCCGACGCCCTCGCCGAGCACGAAGCCATCGGCCTTCTCGTCGAACGGCCGGCACGCGTCGCTCGGCGAGATCGCGCCGATCCGCGAGAACCCGACCAGGTTGTCGGGCGTGAGGTTGAGATACACGCCGCCCGCGATCGCGCGATCGCATACGCCGGCGCGCAGCGCGAGCACGGCGTCGCAGGTCGCCACCAGGGACGAGCTGCACGCCGCGTCGATCGTGAACGCCGGCCCGCGCAGATCGAACGTCTGCGCGACCGTCGCCGCCGCCATGTTCAAGAGATTCCCCGCGATCGAGAACGCGCGCAGCGGCGTGACGTCCTCGACGATCGCGTCGACGATCTCCGGCGCGGCCGCGGGCGCGCGCCCCCACTGGCCGTCGAACATCGCGCGCGCGCGCAGCCGGCTGGTGACCAGGTCCTTGTACTCCGACACGCTCGCGCCGACGTACACGCCGGTGCGCGAGCCGGCGAGCGCCGTCTCGGCCCAGCCCGCGTCCTCGATCGCCTCGCGCACGGCGTCGAGCAGCAGGCGATGCTGCGGATCCATCACGGTCACGCGCAGCGGCGCGAGCCCGTAGTGCATCGCCGCGAACGACTTGACGTCATCGAGCAGGCCGACCTTGCGCGCGTAGGTCTTGTCGATCGCGCGCGGCGACGCGTCGTAGAACAGCGCGTGGTTCCAGCGCTCGGCCGGGATCTCGGAGAAGCACACCCGCGCGTCGTGGATGTTGCGCCAGTACGCGCCGAGATCGCGCGCGCGAGGGAACCGGCACGCCATGCCGGTGATCGCGATGTCGCCGGTCATGCGACCAGGTCCGTCCCGGGCTCGGTGCCGCGGCGATCCAGGCCGACGAGCTCGGCGCGGTTGACGCCGACGGCCTTGAGCGCCGGGAGCCAGACCTCGGCGATGAACGCGCGGTGGTCCATCCCGGCCTGGCGCATCATCTGAACGCGGTCGTCGTACTCCGGCACGAGGTCGTACGCCGGCATCGTGAAGTTGCGGAACACGTGCGCGAGGTCGCGCTTGGTGCCGTCGCGATCCTCCTCGAGCAGGACCCGCGTGGCCGACGCGTAGAACCCGAAGTGAGCGATCTCGTCGCGCGCGACCAGGCCGTAGATCGCGGCGAGCACCTCGTCGCCGCGCGACTGCGCGAGCGCCTTGTGCTTCTTGTAGAACACGTAGGTCGTCAGCTCCTGGATGATCCCGTACAGCGTGATCTGGCGCGCCGTGCCGAACGGCTTCTTCCACTGCTTGCCGAGGATCTCGCGCTCGAACGCGGCGATCTGTTCGTCCGTGCGCTGGCCCGAGCGCCGCAGGTACTCGCGCAGCGCGAGTGCGTGCTTGGACTCCTCGTAGCCCCAGTTCGCGAGGAACCAGGCGCGGCCGAAGCACTCGCGAAACTGGTTGATGCCCTGCGCGACGTAATCCGGCAGGTACATCTCGACGCCGCAGAACGTCTCGGCGCAGCGCGCGAGCAGCGGGTCGCGCGGGCAACCGTCGAGCTTGTCCCACGGGATGTCGTCGAACACGCTCCACCGGCGATGCTTCTCCGCCTTCTCGAAGAAGCTCATGTACTCGCGGTAGATTCGCTCCGCGCTGGTCGGCGATACGGCCATGGACGCTCCTTACGCGACGCGCCGCGCCTTCTCGACCAGCGCCTGCAGATCGCGCAGGCAGGTGAGCCGCGACAGGTCCTCGTCGGCAAACCGGATGCCGACGCGCTGCTCGAACACGCCGATGGTCTCCATCACGGCGACCGAGTCCATCGCGAGCTCCGACAGCTTCGAGTCGAGCGTCAGGCCCTCCAGATGGCGGCCCTCGGCCTCGAACGCGGCCTGCTTGAACAACGTGACGATGTCGAGTGTGTCAGTCATGGCAACTCCTCCTAAGCATCGATCCGGCGCAGCGCGTACTGCGCGAGGGACTGGTAGTGCATCCCGAACGCGCGCACGCACGTCGAGAGGTAACGATCGTAGTCGGCGTAGAGCTTCGCGCCCCAGCGCTGCTCGATCACGGCGCGGTGATCGCGCAGCCTCGCGCGCCAGTGCTCGCACGTCCGCTGGTAGTGCAGCCGGCGGGTCTGGACCTCGGTGACCTCCCAGTACGGGTTCACCGCCGAGATGATCTCCTCGAGGCGCGGCGTGATCCCGCCGGGGAAGATCACGTAGGTCATCCAGCCGACGTCGCGGATGTCCTGGCGCTCGCGCGGCACGCGGTTGCGCAGGATCGTCTGCAGGCCGAACCACGCGCCCGGCTTGGTCCACTCCCACGCGCGGCGGAAGTAGTCGCGGTACATGTCGATCGCCTTGCCGGCGCGCGCCTCCTCGGGCGAGCAGATGTGCTCCATCATGCAGATCGAGATCACGGCGTCGAACTTCCGGTCCGGCACGTAGTCGCGATACGACACGCAGTGGCTGGTGACGTTGGGCAGCGCGCGCCGCTCGATCTCGGCGTGCTGCGCCGGCGATAGCGTGATGCCGTGGCAGTCGCGCACGCCGCGCGCGGTCGCAAGGTACTCGAGGTTGGCGCCCCAGCCGCAGCCGATGTCGAGCACGCTCTTGTCGGGCGCCAGGTGCGCGGCGTCGTGCAGCCAGCCGAGCTTGCGGAGCTGCGCCTGCTCGAGGTTGCCGGCGGGCTTTTGGCCCTCGGACGTCGGGATCGCGAGCTCGCGGTCCTCGAACAGCGCGCAGGTGTAGCTCATGCGCTCGTCGAGCCACAGCCGGAAGAATTCGTTGTCGACGTCGTAGGACACCGCGACGTCTGCTTGCGTCGAGCCCATTAGCGCTCCTCCGGTTGCCGGGACTTGGCCAGCCAGCCCATGCCGAGCCGCGTCCCGATGCGATGGCGCAGCCGGCTCACCATGCCGGCCGCGAGGTGACGTGCGAGCGCGAGCTTCTGCGCGCCGCTCGACAGGCTGCGCACGCCCTCGGTGCCGAGCGTCCCGGCGAGGTACTGCTCGCGCGTCTTGGCGCGCTGCAGCTTGCCCGACGTGGTCTTCGGCAGCTCGCCGAGCCCGACCAGCGTGACGTCGCCGACCGCGAGCGCCATCGCCTCGTTGACGTGGCGCTTGACCTCGGCCGCGATCCTGGCGCGCGCGGCGGCGTCGGCCTCCGTGGTCTCGGCGACCACGACGATCTCCTCGGCCGTGGCGCCGGGCACCGAGAACGCCACGACGTTGCCCTTGCGGATCCCCGCGACCTCCTCGACCAGCCACTCGATGCCCTGCGGGTAGTAGTTGCGGCCGTGGATGATCAGGATGTCCTTCTTGCGGCCCGAGATGTAGAGCGAGCCGTCGGCCATGTAGCCCAGATCGCCGGTGCGCAGCCAGCCATCTTCGCGCGCGCCGCCGAACACCGCGCGGGTCTGCTCGGCGTTGCGGAAGTAGCCGGCCGCGACCGACGGGCCGCGATAGCGGATCTCGCCGATCTGGCGATCGCCGAGCGGGCGATCGTCGTCGTCGAAGATCCCGAGCTCGTGGCCGGGGAACGGCCGGCCGCACGCGACCAGCTCGAGCGCGCCCGATGCGGTCGACGCCGGCACCGCGCGGCGCTCGGCGTAGCACGCGTCGGGATCGATCGAGTCGACCTGGAGCGGCTGGCGCAGCGGCACGAAGCTCATCGCGAGCGTCGCCTCGGCCATGCCGTAGCACGGCAGCATCGCGTCGTGCGGCAACCCGGCCTGGCCGAAGCGCTCGACGAACGCGCGCATCGTGCCGGCGTGGATCGGCTCGGCGCCGCAGCCCACCACGCGCAGGCACGACAGGTCCCAGCGCGCGATCTCGGCGTCGCTCGCCCGCTTGGTGACGCGCGCGAACGCGAAGTTCGGCGCGAACGTGATCGTGCCGCGGTGGCGGTGGATGGTCTCCATCCACAGCGACGGCCGCTTGACGAACGCGACGGTCGGGATGAACACCGTCGCGCACGGGATGAACAGCGGCGACAGCACGAACCCGATCAGGCCCATGTCGTGATAGAGCGGCAGCCACGACACCGCGACGTCGCGCTCCGGCGTGGCCTCGAGCCCGAACTTCATGATGCCGACCGCGTTCGCGCACAGCGAGCCGTGTGTGACCACCACGCCCTTGGGGGCCGCGGTCGAGCCCGAGGTGAACTGCAGGAACAGCGGATCGGTCGGCGCGATGTCGGGCGCGGGCTCGCTCGACTCTGCGAGCCCGGCGAGCTGCTCGACCGTGACGAGGTCGCGCGCGGTCGGGACGCGCGGCAGCACCGGCCACAGGATCTTCTGGACCTGCGCCGACGTGACGACCAGATCCACCGCCGCGGCGTTGAGCGTGCGCACCATGCCGCCCAGGTAGGCGTCGAGCCGGCCGAGCGACAGCGGCGGGTACAGCGGCACCGGCACGATCCCGGCGGTGACCGCGCCGAGGAACGTCAGCACGAAGTCCTTGGCCTCGGGGATGACCAGCGCGACGCGATCGCCCTTGCGCAGCCCCAGGCCGACCAGCTGACGGCCGCGCCGCCGCGCCTCGTCGACCAGCGTGCGAAAGCCGAACGTCGGACCGTTGCCGTCGGCGTCGACGAACGTGCAGCCCCTGGCATCGCCCGCGAGGTGGCAT
>Ga0335081_10007965_pt1 | contig 16971 bp, 12 predicted proteins | sample Lox_Sample_35_FD_206713 | JGI IMG/M metagenome (GOLD analysis project Ga0335081, IMG submission 206713) | Soil microbial communities from Loxahatchee National Wildlife Refuge, Florida, United States - Lox_Sample_3.5 | ecosystem: Environmental > Terrestrial > Soil > Wetlands | place: USA... | reverse complement strand
AGCACCTTCCATCCATTCTGGTCGCCAGCCAGAGGGCTGCTATCTTGTTGGACGGATTTCGGATATCCAGGTTGCAAATAGACCGCTGTACATTCGCGCCGGCGATCGCAAGCGGGATCGACGCGGTCGGTTCTCGACCAGCGCGCGCACGGTAAAGGACTTCGCAACGCGCGCGCATCCCGGGGCGTCCTCCGCGGTTCGTGGGCCCATTGTGCTCATTCGCGCCCGCTAGGCGCGGGAGGCGACGGAACGAAACGAGGCGTCGTGCTCACGAGCCGCGCGCTGGGCACGGTGATTCGACAAAACGAGAGCGCGATGACTCTCGGCGGTATCTCCCGTACAAATGGTGCGCGCTTTGCCGCGCGGTGACTGATCATTCGTCACGGCGTTGGAGAGAGAATTGAATTATGCGAAAGAGGATCGTGCGTAGGGCGGCTATTCATAGCGAGTCGGCATCTCCCGAAAGCTGGCTTGACCTCGAGCCGATTGCTACGGTGGAAGTGACGTCGGAAGATCCTGATTTCCCGATTGAATCCGTTTTTGACGGGAGCGGTGGGCCGGGGTGGCGCGCTTTTGAACAAGGGAAACAGCAGATCCGGCTCATTTTCGATCAGCCGCTCTCTGTAAACCGTATCCGTCTTCGGTTCGTCGAGACCGAGCTTGAGCGTACACACGAGTTCACTCTGGGGTGGTCGCGCGTGCAAGACGCTCCTTCGATGGAGATTGTGCGGCAACAGTGGAATTTCAGCCCGGCTGGCTCGACAACGGAGGTGGAAGATTACCAGACCAGTCTCGATGGAGTCGTAGTTCTGGAATTGGATATCCAGCCCGATTTGGAACGCGGAAATGCGCGGGCCACACTGGCGGAATGGCAGGTCGCGTAGATCACAACAGCGAACCAGCATGCGCCAACACCTGTCGCCGCGCTCGAGCGCCCACGCCCGGCGGCGCGCAAGGCGCGGGAGGGCGGCGAGGAGGAGCGAAGGCGCGATTGCCCCGCGCCACGTGGTGCTGGTTTGGCGCTTGGACCGCTGCGTGGGCGGACTTGCTGGCAACCTCAGGCACTGACTACCTGGGTGTCGGCTTGGTCGATTGCATTTCCGCTTTTGTCCGATCACGAGTCGGAGGTGATCAGGACGTACGGCGTTGCCGACCGCAAATGCAGCAAGGGCATGGGGCTCGATGTGGAGAGCGAACGCCTCTACAACGATACTTTCGGAAAAGTGCCGCGGTGTTCGTGCTGACACGCGACCACCGGGTCAAGTGGAGGTTTGTGTGCGAAGATTTCGAACTCCGGCTCACGGGTGCGACCATCCTCGAGGAGGCCGTCGGCGCGAATGCCGATCAAGTTCGAACCCCCATTATCAGCCGCAACGTCCAGATCACAGCTACAGCGACCAACACACTGGTGGGCTTGGGGAATCGCATCCGAATTGCCGCGGAGCTGAAGATTCCCAAGGGATTTCATGTCTATAGCCCCGAAGTCGGGAGCGGATATATAGGAGTTTCCTGGCAAATGGACAGGTCGGAATGTCTGGAGGTGGAGGAACCAGTGTATCCCCAGCCGGAGTGGAAAGCTAGTGAAGGCGAGCGGCGAGAAGCTGCCGGTCTACGAAGATACGATTCGCATCAGCCGCGCGATCAGCGTCAAGCCTGGAATTCGAGAGTCCGATCCCTCGGTATACAAGCTGTTCTGCCGCCTTTGTGTCGATCCGGCATTGCGCATCCATGCATCCGGCGTGGTGAAGTTTCTGACATGCGATGACCAGCGGTGTTACCCTCCGCAGACAGTCAGGGCTCAGTGGCACTTTCAGTTCCTTCCGCCGGACATGCAACGGTCGCCCGATGAACTGCGGCGGGAGTTTGAGCGATGAAGCCGCCCAGTCGCAGCCCGAACAGGTAAACCTGCGCCCGCGGCAAACCGCATAATAGCCTCATTCTCTGCATCATAGCCAGTAGCAGTGCTCGCCCCGGGCGGCGCTGCCCCATGAAGCGTCGGCCAGGGCTCGGCAGGTGCGGCGCCTCTTCAGGCCACAGAGAGTGCACTGATCGTAACGTAATATCCGTCCGGATCTCGGAGCGAGAACTCCTTGGTATGAGTGTTCGGATTCACGTGTGGCTCCTCTTCGAACCGAGTAACGAGAGAGCGTGCCCTTTGAAGCGCCAGTTCGAAATCGTCGACACGGAAGAACAAAAGGAGGCCGTTGCCGGGTGTCCCGTGATCGGGGCTCATCAATGAGGGATGCTCATGGGCGCCCCACTCGTGGAGGCAGAGCAAGACAGTGCCATCTGAATCGAGGATTTGCCCAAAGTCGTCATGGGCAGGAAGGGTAGCCGGCTGACCGAACAGCGCCTGGTACCACTTGAAGCTGCCCGGTACGTCGCCCACACCTATGATCGTCCACGTGCGCTTCATCGGGTCCCCCTCTGCGGCCGAATTCTTGTTTAGGCCGACGTGGATGCAACGGTCACGGACGGCCTAAAACGAAATCATCGCCACCGGGCTGACAACCCATTGTGTTTACAGTCGCTTCTAGCATATCCCAGAACTTGCCGTACTGTTCTATGCCGACAGGCGGGCCAGGCTAATCAGGTTAATCCTGCCATCGCCTGAGACAGATCCTCTCGGGCTGGGCGTGCACTGGCCGTATCACCCTACCCGCAGAAGTGGCGCGCCCGCAAGGCGTGAACCGGTGGATATCTTTGCACGTCCTTCCGCGTATAGTAGGAAAGGAATTTTATGTGCAATCTGCCAGGCTCTGACGAGTGGCACTTTTTAGAGCAAATCCTGAGGTGAAGCCTATGAAGGCAATTGTTTATCAGGACTTTGGTTCACCCGATGTCCTGAAATGTCAAGACATGGAAAAGCCGACCCCTGGGGACAATGAGGTCCTGATAAAGGTCCGCGCGGCTTCCCTCAATCCACTGGACTGGAAATTAATGAAAGGCGGGCCGTTCCTCCTTCGCCTCCTGCTCGGGCTGGGCAAACCGAAGATCAAACGCCCCGGTGTTGATGTGGCCGGCGAGGTGGTCGCGGTTGGCAAAAACGTAGCGCAGTTCAAACTAGGCGATCCGGTGTTCGGCACCTGTGTTGGAGCGTTTGCCGAGTATGCCACCTCCCAGTCGGGGAGGGGCATGAAATCCGCGTTGGCCATCAAACCGGATAACCTCACATTTGAGCAAGCCGCGTCAGCACCGGTGGCCGCACTGACTGCATTGCAGGGTCTTCGCGACAAGGCACGAATTCAGTCCGGGCATAGACTCTTGGTGAACGGTGCGGCGGGAGGCGTGGGCACTTTCGCTGTGCAAATCGCCAGGTCGTTCGGCGCGAATGTCACTGGCGTATGCAGCACGAGGAATGTGGACATGGTCCGATCCCTCGGCGCGGATCAGGTCATTGATTACACACAACAGGATTTCACCAACAGCGGCCAACGTTACGATATCGTTTTAGATTGCGTTGGTAACCATTCCTTTTCGGAATGGACGCGCGTCTTGAATCCCAAAGGAATCCTCGTCGGGGTCGGAGCACCGCCCGACGTCCCGTTGTCGCGGCTTCTGGCGGGTTTGATCGGCGCGCTTGTACGATCGTTGTTCGTGAGCCAGAAGATAGCCATCTTCATGGCCAGAGTGAACCAACAGGATCTCACCACGGTGGGGGATCTCATGGCGGCCGGAAAAGTAACGCCAGTCATCGACAGGCATTACCGGTTGAGTGAGGCCCGTGAGGCCTTCCAATACATGGAATTAGGGCACGCTCGTGGAAAGGTAATCATCACTCCGGAATGATAGTGCATTACGGGCAGTTTGTCGCCCACTCAGAGAGAGCGGCATCCCTCTGGATCACCCCGGTGAAGTCCCCCCTCCATCCAGGAACGCTGCCCTCGATGCCAAGCGCAGGGGTTTGGACGTGACCGGCGTGTCACGGGAGGGAATCGAAAGGATGGCTCGCGGGTCGTGATCTGCGGGATGGGCTGTGCGGTTTCAGACGATATCCGCAGCGGCTGAAGAAAACTGGGTTGCCACGTCGCCGGTGAAGTTGACCGTGCCGACGTGCGTGAGCCGGCTTTGCATGTCTGCCCAGATTTGCCCGCCCATCGCGATCCACCGACGGCAGAAGCTGAAATCCTCGCTGAGGTATGTCCCGGTTTCCTCATCGATCATGCAATTGAATAGCGCGCAGCGCCACGGGCTTCCGCTCAGCTTGTCGTCGGGCTTATGGTCTCGCGCATAACGCAGTTCGGGATAGTGTTCAATCATGGCCAGCAGAGCGTCGCGGCGGATCATCAGAAAGCCGGTCCCGGCGTAACTTACCCGCGCGAAGCCGTCGCGCACGCCAATCTGCCTCGCCTTTTCAAAGTCCACCGTGTAGGTGAGTGACGCCGACTCCAGCGGCGTGCGCCCGGTCTGCACTGAGGCGGCGACTTTCTCCCAATCCATCCGCTTGATCGGATAGATGCCGGCCGTCATCGCGGCGTTGAAATCCATCAGCCGGAAAACCTGTTCCGGTTCGAACCCCATGTCGGCATCTATGAAAAGCAAGTGGGTTGCGGCTTCAACGCCCAGGAAGTGCGCCACAATGTTCTGCCGAGCGCGCGTGATCAACGCATCACTACCGGTCATTTGGACTCCAAGGTGGATATTGCGCCGCTGGCAGGCGAGCAGGAGCTTCAATAGCGAGGCGGCATAAAGGTCGGTCACCTGCCTGCCGTAACAGGGAGTGCCGACGATCAGGTAGGGCTGAGAGGTTGAATTGGGCATAGTGCGACCAGTGTCCGGGTATGGAAATCAAAAGAGCTTCTCATAGTAAACCCGCCGGCATCGTATCTTCAATCGACCGGGCGGCCGCCGGCCGCGTCGGCAGTGTTTCGCGTTGAGTGGCGCGATATGTGCTGAACTGGCCGGCGCTATTAAAGCGGGCGGGCGCCACGTTTTCAAACTTACGAGCTGACGCCGCGCTCGTGCTCGACCGCGCCGGTTACTCGCGATGTAGGCGGGCTTTTTCCCCTTGCATTCCGCTCCACTTCGTCCCATACTCTTCCCATAAGCAATTTATGGGAGACAAATCCGATCTTCTCCAGGGCACGCTGGACATGCTGATTCTGAAAACGCTGATCCGCGGACCCATGCATGGGTACGGCGTGGCGGAGTTTATCCAGCAGACCTCGGAAGATGTGCTGCGGGTGGAGGAAGGCGCGCTGTATCCGGCGCTGCACCGGCTGGAAATCCGCGGGCTGCTGGCGGCGGAATGGGGCGTTTCGGAAAATAACCGGCGCGCCAAGTTCTACCGGCTGACGGCGGCGGGGCGCAAACAGTTGGCAGCGGAAGCGGAACGCTGGAGCCGCATGGCAACCGCCATCGGCCGCATTATGGAACCGGCATAAAGGAGGACGTGTGGCTACGCTCGAAATTCGCCATCTCACAAAGCGATACAGCGGCCTGGCGGCAGTGGATAACGCCAACTTCACGCTGGAGGCAGGCGAGATTCTCGGCTACGTTGGACCCAACGGAGCGGGCAAGAGCACCACGGTCAAAATGATGGTCGGGCTGATCAAGCCGAGCGAAGGACAGATCCTTTTCAACGGCCGCAGCATCCTCGATGACCTGGCCGCTTTCCAGAGCCGGCTCGGGTACGTCCCGGAAGAGCCGAATCTTTATCCCTATCTTTCCGGCCGCGAATATTTGCAGCTTGCGGGCCGGCTGCGCGGCATTGCGCGGGCCGCGCTCAATGCCAAAATCGAGCGTTTCCTGACGCTGTTTTCGCTGTGGGACGACCGCGATTGTCCCGTTTCGTCGTACTCGAAAGGGATGCGGCAGAAGATTCTGCTCTCGGCCGCGCTGCTGGACAATCCCAATGTGCTGGTGCTCGACGAGCCCCTTTCCGGCCTGGATGTGACCACCATGATGGCGCTGCGCGATCTGCTACAGGGACTGGCCGCGGAGGGGCGAATCATTTTCTACAGTTCGCACGTGCTGGAGGTGGTAGAGAAGGTCTGCTCGCGGGTGATTGTGATTCGCGAAGGCCGCATTGTGGCCGACGATGCCGTGGCGGGACTGCGGGCGCGCACGCACGAGGCATCGCTCGAAGGCGTGTTCTCGCGGCTGGCCGCGGACCGCGACCCGGTCGAGCTTTCCGGACGCATTCTAGAGGTGATGCGATGTTGAAGATTCTGGAAGAGACTCACGGGCGGCTGTTCGAGCTGGTTCGCCATTATCTAGCTTCGATGTTCGATAGCGAGCTGTTCTCCAGCCGTGGGCAGGGGCGCACGGTTGCCATTAGCGCTTTTGCGCTGGCGATTCCCGCGGGCCTGGTGCTGCTCGATCCGCCATATCTCGGCATCGGCTCGCGCCCTGTGGCGGCTGAGGCGCTGCGGGCCGCCGCCATTGCGGGCAACCTGGCGCTGATCAACCTGGTAATGGTGTGCACCGGACTGCTGGCGGTGTTGGAGTGGCAGTCGCTCTTCCCAAGCCGGCGCGATTACCTGGCGCTGGCCGGGCTGCCGGTGTGCGCCCGCCAGATTTTTGCGGCACGGTGGATCGCGAATTCGATCTTCTCGGCGGGCCTGGTGATCGCCCTCAACCTGCTGCCGGGGGTGCTGGCGCCGCATCAATTTACCTCGGGCGCGGAAGGCGCACCGCGGCCGCTGGTGTGGATGGCCGCCGGCGGCCTGGGCTGCCTCACCATGTTTTTCTGTGTGGTGGCTCTCGAAGGGCTGCTGTTGAACCTGCTGCCCGGCCGCTGGTTCGCGCGCGCATCGGGTTACGCGCAGGGCGCGCTGATCGCGGTGCTGCTGTTCGCCGGCCTTTTCAGCTGGTTCATTGCCGATTGGGACCAGGCCGCGGCGAGCCGCTTGCCGGTTTTCGCGTGGGCGCCGCCGGTATGGTTTCTGGGGCTCGAACAGCGCATGCTGGGGAGCCCTGACGGGTTTGCCGCCGCCATGGCGAAGCGCGCGCTGCTGGGCGCCTGTGCTGCTCCGGTGTTGGCCGCCATTCTCTACCTGCTGAGCTATGGCCGGGCGCGCCGGCGGCTGCTGGAGTCGCCGTACGCGGATACAGGCCGGCTGCGGGCCGGCAGCCTGCTTGGGGTGCTCTCGCGCGATCCGCGCCAGCAGGCCATCCTGCACTTCATGGCCAAGACGATCGCGCGAAGTTCGATGCATCGCACCACTTTGCTGGCGTACCTGGGGGCGGCGCTGGGGCTCATGTTCAACGCGCTGCTGCTGGCGGGCTTCCACAACTGGTCGGCAGACGGGCCGTGGGAGTTTGCGGTGCTTTATTTTCCGCTGGGTGTTTCCGTCATCCTGATGGCGGGAATTCGCCACGTCTTTTCGATGCCGGCCGAGCTGGGCGGCAACTGGATTTTCCAGGCTGCGGAAAGCCAGGGTCGGGCGGCATGGATGGCGGCGGTAGAGCGCTTCGTCTACGTATTTGTCATTCTGCCGGTGTTTCTGATTTCCGCTCCCTGTGCCCTGGTGGTGCTGCCATGGGCGACGGTGCTGCGCATGACCGCGATGCAGTGGCTGGTGGCCGCGGCGGCGTTCGAGTTTCTGTTTTACAGTTGGCAGCAGCTTCCCTTCACGTGCTCTTATGTTCCCGGCAAGCGGCCGCTGGTGTCGCAACTCGCCACGTGGATAGGGGTGCTGTGCGCGCTGCTGCCGATCGTTGCCATCACCATTGCGGCAGCCAGCCGTTTCAACGCCCTGTTCGCGATTTACTGTGCGAATTTCGCGGCGTATTGGATCTGGGCACGACGGCGCCGGCGCGAGGGCTGGGGCGAAGCGCGGCTGATCTACGAGGATGCGGCGGATGCGATGCCGGATTTGGGCATTCGGAATATTCGTTGGGTGCCGGACCGCTCTCTGACGTTCGCGGCTCAGAATGAGGACTCGATCAGAGCCGCGACCGTCAGGGAGCGGAGATTTCCTCGCGTGCACGCTCTGCTGCATCGGCGGCAACTCGAGCAAGATCTCGATGATGAACTGGCGTTTCATTTGGCGATGCGCGGCGCCGCCGCGCGGCGGCCGTTCGGCAATGTGGCAAGTATCCGCGAGCGGTGCCGCGACCTGTGGACCTTCGTCTGGCTGGAGACGTTTCTGCAAGATCTCAAATATGGCGCGCGGCAACTTCGGCGCAGCCCCGGATTCACGGTGGTGTCCGCGGTTACGCTGGCACTGGGGATCGGCGCTACTACGGCGCTGTTCAGTATGTTCGATACGGTGTTGTGGCGGCCGATCGCGCTGCCGCACCTTGAATCGCTGGCAGTGGTGGCGCAGGCGGTGCCGAACGATATCAATCAGGTGGCATCCGCCCCGCCCGCCGATCTGGAGGACATCAGGCGATCGAGCAGCGCCATTCAGGACTTGGCGAGTTGGCATATTGGCAATTCCAACCTTCTGGAATCGGGCGAGCCGGTGCGAGTGGAGCAGGCACGCGTGACGGACAACTTCTTCAGTGTGCTTGGCGTCCAGCCGGCGCTTGGACGGGCACTGCACGCCGGCGACAGCCGCGCAGTTGTGCTCAGTGATGCCTGCTGGCGGCGCCGGTTCGCCGCCGATCCGGCGGTGGTGGGCCGGACGATGCGGCTCGACGGTCAGAACTATACGGTGACCGGGGTAATGCCCGCGGATTTCGCATTCCCTCGCCGGTGGATTGAGCTTTGGTTGCCACTGGAGCTGACGGCGGCAGAGGCGGGCTCGCACAGCGCCACGATACTCGATTCCATCGTGCGGTTGAAACCGAGGCGGACGCGCGAAATGCTGGCCGCGGAGCTGAACACCATCGCGCGGCGGCTCGAGAAAATGTACCCGGAGACGAACGATCAGCGCCGGTTCGTTGCATGGCCGGTCCAGCGTTTCTGGACGGGCGTCTATGCGGGGCGCTTCGCAGCGTTCCTGATGGCCGGTGCTTTGTTCGTATTGCTGATCGCCTGTGCCAATGTGGCCAACCTGCAATTTGCGCGGGCCGCGGCGCGCGCGAGAGAGGTGGCGGTGCGGACGGCGATCGGCGCCGGACGGCGCCGCATCGTCCGGCAACTGGTGACTGAGAGCGCGCTGGTGGCGGGTGTTGGAGCCGCTATCGGCTTGGGCGCGGCGCGTTGGGCGCTGGCGCTGCTCAAAGCTGGTGTACCGGCCGAGATGCGGCACTATATGCCGCAATTGAACTCGATGGGGCTCAATCCGCGAGCCTTGGCCTTCGCGATGGGCGCCGCCACGCTCAGTGCGATGCTGGCAGCGCTGGCGCCGGCTTTAGGCTGTAGCCGGCCCAACCTGGTGGGGGCGCTCAAAGAGGGCGGGCAAGTGTCCGCGGGCCGGAGGAAGTACCGGCTGCGCGCCTTTCTGGTAGCGGGCGAAATTGCCGCGGCCACAGTGCTGATTTGCGGCGCGTCTATGATGGTGCGCAGCTTTCGCGCTGCGCTCGATACCGGCCCGGCGCTGGAGCCCGCCACGCTCCTAACTTTGAATGTGCCGATTTCGGCGCAACGATGCGACGAACTGCTCGGCCGTCTCGCGGCGGTGCCCGGCGTTCGCTCGGTGGCCGCCGTTACGGCGCTGCCGCACAGCCGTCATTGGTCGAACCAGCCGTTTACGATTGAGGGCCGGTCACCGGAACGGGGGCACCCGTTCACGGCGCAGGTGCAGTCGGTGACTCCGGCGTATTTCGAGACACTGCGGATTCCGCAATTGGCGGGGCGGAGGCTGAGCGCGCGCGACGACGCACGATCGCCGCGCGTCGCGGTGGTGAGCCGCTACATGGCGGCGAAGTGGTGGCCCGCGGAAGCGGCGCCAATCGGCCGGCACATCCGGCTGGCGCAGGGCGACTGGATCACGATTGCGGGCGTGGTGGACGACATCCAGACGAGCGTTCCGGATTTCGGACCGTCGCCCACGATCTATTTGCCCTACGCGCAGTTTCCCTCGCCGGAGACGGACGTTGTCCTGCGCGTGGCCGGCGCGGCGGCGCCTCTTGCCTCGCCGGTGCGCACGACCGTGCACGCGTTCGACCGCGAACTGCCGATCACCAATCTCAATACTATGGCGGAGCTGATTCGCCAGGAATCGTTCGCCTATGCGTATATGGCGTGGCTGATGGGCATCTTCGGGCTACTGGCCCTGGGGCTTTCGGCCATCGGCGTCTATGGCATGATGGCGCACATGGTGGCGGCCCGCACACATGAGATCGGAATTCGCGTGGCGCTCGGCGCCCGGCCGCGCGGAGTCCTCAGGATGGTCTTTCTCAGGGGAATGCGTATTGCAGGTCTTGGCTTAGGAGTGGGATTGATTCCAGCGTTGGCGCTGGCCCGACTGCTGATGGCATTTGCGGGGAAGCTGGCTGGACCGCCGGCCAGTCTGCTGATGGTGCCGATGGTATTGGGCGCGGCGGCGGCACTGGCTATCTATGTGCCGGCCCGCCGCGCCCTGAGAATCGATCCGCTGGCGGCGCTGAGGGAAGAATGAATAGCTCCAAGCGACAGGCTTAACGGTGGTCGTGTCGCTCTTCGTGCCGCTCGTGTTCGTGGTGCTCGACGCGCGGGCCTACTGGCCGGTGGTAGCCTTCATAAGGGTGCGCGTAAACGGCGCGGTTCTGCCAGGTGCGGACCCAGGGGCGGTTGTTGATGAAGATGCTGTGCTCGCGCCAGCCGAGGTAGGGATGCGCCCAACCGAAGGGAGCGAAAGCCGCGCCGATCGTGATGGCCGGGCCGAAGCGGATGGCGCCGCCAATGAAGAAGCCGGGACGCGGGCGCACGAAAACCACGCCCGGGCTATAGGCGGGCACGTAGATTACTTCCGGGTTCACCGGCAGAATCTCGATGGCGCCGGGAGTGTTGACCACCTGCACGTATTGGTTGCTTTGCAGATAGCCGTACGACAAAGCCTCCTGCCGCATGCGCTGCACGGCATCCATCACGGCCGCGCGGTTGCCCAGCACGGCGTTGCCTAAAGCCTGCGTCCAACCGGGGTCGCCCGCCATCATATTCAGCACTTGCGGGAAGGGAAGCAGGGCCAGTACGCTGGGGTCCCACGGCAGTTGATCTTCCTGAATGGCTTGAGCGAGCTGCGGGCCGCGCAGATAGCTGTGCTGATTCGCCCAGGCGGCGGCCTGTGGAATCTGGTCCCAGAAAGTGGAAGCGGTCAGCACCTGCGCCAGCAGCGGGTCGGGATAAAGGGCGATGCGCTGCACCATGCCGTCCAACTGTTCCGGCGGAATGTATGGCGGCTGTCCGTATTGCGGCGGATATTGCCCCTGGGGCGGGTATTGCCCCTGTGCCGGCGGATATTGCCCTTTTGGTGGATACTGCCCTTGCGCTGGTGGATATTGGCCCTGTGGTGGTGGATTTTGGCCTGCGGGCGGCGGGTACTGCCCTTGAGGCGGGTACTGCTGCGCCGTGGCCGCCACGGCTAAAGTCATCATGGCGGCGGCGATGCGGGCCTGAGCACCAATTGTTCTCGACATAACGGTTATCGCTCCTCCGTGGGTAAAGAGTGCAAATGAAATGCCACAACCGGGGAACCATTAGCGCCGATTTGCGCTTCTGTTTCAAGAAATTAAGCGGCCAAACGGAACAATCGGGGGATACTGCCCGTCTCTATAGAGTGCCCCGTACCGGTAAGTTCAAGCTGAGTGCGTCGTTCTGGGAGTCGACGCGGATCGCGTTCGATTCTTTGCGCAAAAACAAGCTGCGCAGTTTCCTGACGCTGCTGGGGATTATTCTCGCCACCACCACGCTGATCGCGGTTACGGCGCTCATTCACGGGATGAACGTGTATGTGGCGGAGAAGGTCACCAGCATGGGCTCGGATGGGTTTCGCATCGTGCGCATGGCGTGGTTCGGGCCGTGGGATCCGAAGAAATTCTTCGAGATGGACAAGCGCAATCCGCAGATCCGGCCAGACGAATACGAATTCGTGAAAGCCAAAGCCACCATGCTGCACGAACTGGGCATGATGGTGTCGCGGCGTACACGCGTATCCTACAAAGGCACCACCATGGAAGACGTGGAGGTGGATGGGATCACCGACAACATTCCCGCAATAAACAACGTCCAGGTAGGGATGGGCCGAGGCATCACTTACGACGAAGTGCGGCGGCACGCTACGGTGGCTTTCATTGGCAACGACCTTTACACCCGGTTTTTCGAGGGGCAGGACCCGGAGGGCAAGACCATTTCGGTGGAAGGCCAGCCGTACCAGGTGATCGGGGTGGCCAAGGCGCTGGGCAGCGTCTTCGGCAATTCACAGGACAATTTCGTGATGCTGCCCATCGAAAGCTACTTCAAGACCTATGGCGCCCGCAAGGACATCCGCCTCGTGGCCAAGGCGATGGATCAGGAACATTTGCAGGAGGCGCAGGACGAATGCCGCGTGCTGCTGCGCGCCTACCGGCACCTGCACCCCAACCAGGACGATAACTTCGTGGTGTTTGCCTCGGAAACGTTTGTGAATTTGTGGAAGCAGCTCACCGCGGCCATCGCCGGCATGGCAGTGGGGATCGTCTCGGTTTTTATGGTTGTGGGCGGCATCGTCATTATGAACATCATGCTAGCGGTGGTGACGGAGCGCACGCATGAGATTGGCATCCGCAAATCGCTGGGTGCGCGGCGGCGCGACATTCTGAATCAATACCTGGTGGAATCGTCGGTGCTCTCCGGGGCGGGAGGGCTGGTGGGGGTCATGATTGCGTGGGCAATCGCCGTGCTGGTGCGCAGCACCACTTCGGTGCCGATGGCGCTGCCGGCATCTTCTATCGCGATCGGCGTCGGTCTTTCGGCCGTGGTCGGACTGTTCTTTGGCATCTATCCGGCGCGCAAAGCGTCGAAGCTCGATCCCATCGAAGCTCTGCGGGTGGAGAAATAGGATGACCCGTCTCGCGTTCTTCAACGGCATGTGGCTGGCGCTGGATACGATTCGCGGCCACAAGCTGCGGGCGTTTCTCACCGTACTAGGGGTTATTATCGGCACCGGCACGATTATCGGCGTAGCCGCCATCATGACCGGCTTCGACACCTCGCTCACCAATGTGCTGCGCAGCTTCGGGCCCAATTCCGTGATTATATTCAAGTTCAACGTGGGCTTCCGGACGGGCCGCTTGACACCCGAGGAGCGCACACGCAAGAACCTCACCTATGAAAACGCCATCGACATCCGCGACCGCTGCACGGCGGTGAAGGACGTCTCGCCCATGCTGTTTCCCAACCGCTCGATCAACGTCCGGTACAAGGGTAACGATATGTACGACGTGAACCTGTTCGGCGTGGAAGAAGCCTACGCGCGCGACGGGCAGGTGGACATGCACCTGGGGCGGTTCTTCAGCGATGAGGAGGGGCGACGCCGGATGCCGGTGGCGGTGGTTGGACAGGATATTGAGAAAGGCCTCTACGCCAACGTGGATCCGATCGGCAAAACCATTCTGGTGGATGGCCACGAATTCCTGGTGGTGGGCACGATGTTGCGGCCGGCGGCATCGTTTTTTGGCGACACCGACAACCGCGTGCTGGTGCCCTATGGCGCGATGCGCAAGATGTTTCCCAACGCGCCGGATTTCGCTATCGTGGTGCAGGCGGAGGACGGCCGGCTGCCGGAAGCTCTGGACCAGATCCGCGCTGTGCTGCGCATCGACCGGCACGTGCCTTACAACAAGCCTGACAACTTCGCGCTCTCCACGGCGGACCAGATGGTGAGCGATTTCCACCAGATCACCGCCATAACTTATTTGGTGATGGCGGTGCTCAGCTCGATCGGCCTCCTGGTGGGCGGCATCGGGGTGATGAACATCATGCTGGTTTCGGTGACGGAGCGGACGCACGAGATCGGCGTGCGCAAAGCCATCGGAGCGCGCACATTCGATATTCTGATTCAGTTTCTGCTGGAGGCGGCCACGCTGACGGGACTGGGCGGCATTGCGGGCGTGCTGTTCGGCTGGGTGATTGCGCTGATCAGCCGGCTGGTGTTCACCTCGCTGCCGGCAAGCGTGCCGATGTGGTCGGCGGTGCTGGGGATTGTGGTTTCGGTAGGGGTGGGGCTGTTCTTCGGCATCTGGCCGGCGAACAAGGCGGCGCGGCTCGACCCGGTGGAGGCGCTGAGATACGAATAGGTGCTGACAGTGTCTTGCTGCCGGCGGCAAGACCGCCGGCGTTACCGCCCAGAAGTAGTTGGGCGGACCTTTCGCGGGTCTTAGAAGCGATGAGCCGCTCTCTTGTGCTGCTCGCGATCGCGCCGCTGTGGGCGTTCGCGCAGTCTACCTGCCCGCAGGTCAATTTCCTCACGGCCCGCACGGTTAACCTGAAACCGAGCCCAACCACGCATATCGACGTGGTGCGGCAGAGCGACGGCTCGTACACAGGCTATGAAGTGACCGATGCAGCGCCGTACCGCACGGTGAACGTCACGGCGCATTTCGAGCGGCAGTTCGCGGCGTGTTTGCCGCATACGCTGCCGGCGACGCCGAGTACAGCGCCGGTGGCGCAAAATCCGCCGGGCGCGGGATCGCTGATGCAGGTTTCCACGACGTTGGCCAATGGCAACACGTTCGTGGCGCGCATTAGCGACGATAGTCTGCATTACACGGTGTACTTCGATGTTTTCGATGCGCAGCATAATCTGCTATCGGAGACGCCGTTCACACCGCCATCCACGTCAATGACCCCGCCGGAGGGACCTACGAAAACCCTCTCCGATACCTTCGAATCGCTGGCGCTGGCCGATCTGAATGGCGACGGCAAGCTTGACCTGATCGCTGTTTTCAACGTCGGACCGTTTTTCGCTGACATCAACGAGGGCGGCGCGTGGACGTTCCTGGGTAACGGTGATGGCACATTTCAGCCCGGAAAGCGTCTGGTCCTTTCGACCGTCTCTCCGTTTGTAGCGCCCAAGCCGTCGCAGTGGGCGACCTGAACAGCGATGGCAAACCTGACCTCGTGCTAGGGTATCAGGTCTTCGAGATGGCCGGGCTGGTTATCGCTTTCGGCAATGGCGATGGCACGTTCAATGCGCAGCCCAAAACCCTTTTCGTACCTTGCGGCCCCGCGGCCGCCATCGCCGATCTCAACGGCGACGGGAAAGCCGACCTATTGCTCGCTTCATGCAACCCCCCAGCAGGACGCTGTTGGTGTTTTCCTTGGCAATGGCGACGGCACATTCCAAACTCCGAGCTACTACTCCGCGCTAGTGCCCATCAACCTGTCCCTGCCGCTGGTGCCGTTCGTCCCGGTCGCCATGGGCGACGTCAACGGCGACGGCATTCCTGATGTCGTCACCGCCGGCGGCTCGATCCTCTTCGGTGATGGCAAGGGCGGGTTTCCAACAAGGAAGGATTACGCGCAAACCGCGGTCGAGTCGGTGATGCTGGTGGATTTCGATGGCGATGGCAAAACCGATATTATTTTCGGCACTGGCAACCCGGCATATCCGTCGGGCAGCAACAGCTATCCGTCGATGACGGTTCTGTTCAACTCGGGCGGCGGAGCATTTGTGGGCGCGCCAGTGAGTGCCCTCGGAACGAGTGGCAATTTGCTTGTGACCGCAGATTTCAACGGCGACGGCATTCCGGATCTGGCCGTCGGCGGCAATCAATCGTTCAGCGTTCTCCTGGGGCAGCGAAACGGCCAATTCTCAACATTCGATATAAGGAATGTAGTTTCTTCCCTTGCCACCGCGAATTTCAATCACGACCGGAAACCCGATCTGGCAGTTGTGTCAGCCCTTACCGAGCGGGTGCAGATCTACCCGGGCCTGGGTGATAGAAGTTTCGGAGCGGCCTACGTTGTTCCCGTACCGGCCGGCACACCCGATTCCGTCGCGGCTGCGGATATCAACGGCGATGGCATTCCCGACCTGGTAGTCACGGCCGGCGACACGATATTTATCTGGCTGGCGAAGGGCGATGGCACGTTCGGCGCGCCCATGAGCGTGCAGCAAGCGAATGTAATTCAACAAGCAATCGCTTTCGGCGATTTCAATGGAGACGGGAAGCTCGATATTGCGAGCGCAGCTAACGGCGGGTTCGGCCTGACGGTGCTTCTCGGGAAGGGAGTATGGCACATTTCCGACTTCGATATCGACTCCGCTGGACTGTCAGTCCTCAGGGGATCTTGTCGCTGCCGATTTCAACATCGACGGCCGGCTGGATCTCGCGGTTGCGTGCAATCTAGGCTCGGACCCGTTCATCGAAACACTGCTGGGGCAGAGCAACGGCCAGTTTTTCATGGCTCCTCTGAGCCAGGGCGGCATCTCCGGTCTGGCTGTAGCCGACATCAACGGCGACAAGATTCCCGATCTGATCTCGGGCAACGGCACGCCGGGCGGCTTGGGCGTTCAGCTTGGCAACGGCGATGGAACGTTTCAGAGCGGTGTGACGATCTTTCCAAAGGCTGGCGCGGCCACGGTTGCCGATTTCAATCAGGATGGAAGTCCGGACGTGGCAATGATGTTGCCCGGAATCGGCGTCGCAGTGTTCCTGAACATTTCGCAGCCACCCGCAGCGCTGACCGTGGTTTCGGCGGCCACGTTTACGCCGGGGCCGCTGGCACCTGGAGAGATTGCCACGGCATTCGGCGAGATTATCCCGTCCGGCTCGGGTACGGGTTTGACGGGTGGCATTTTGAGCGTTACGGTGCAGGATTCCTCCGGAACGAGTCGCTCCGCGACGGTGCTTTATCTATCGAAGATGCAGATCAACTTTGTGATGCCGGGCGGGCTGGCCAACGGGCCGGCGACCGTGATGGTATCGACTTCGGGCATGCAATTGAGTGCGCAGGTGCAGATCGTTCCGACCGCGCCGGCGCTGTTTTCCGTGAGCTCGGGGATTGCCGCGGCTTACGTGGTGCAGGTGGCGTCGGATGGGACGCAGACGGTGCAACCGGTGTTCGATGCCAATCTCAAACCGGTTGCCATCGACGTGACGCAACCTGGGCGGACCTATTTGACGCTGTTCGGCACGGGGTTTGGGCTGGCGACCACGGGGTATATGAAGGCTTCG
>Ga0335081_10007964_pt1 | contig 16971 bp, 15 predicted proteins | sample Lox_Sample_35_FD_206713 | JGI IMG/M metagenome (GOLD analysis project Ga0335081, IMG submission 206713) | Soil microbial communities from Loxahatchee National Wildlife Refuge, Florida, United States - Lox_Sample_3.5 | ecosystem: Environmental > Terrestrial > Soil > Wetlands | place: USA... | reverse complement strand
CAGCGTTCGACAAGGGGAGACCGGTGGTGCTCATGGGCTACCAGCTGGGGAAGGCCCAGCTCCTCTCGTACTTCTTCTCGAGCTGGAGCCCTCTTTACCTTCACGAAGGAGTGGCAAGAATCAACGACGTCCACAGGCGGCATGGCGTCTCGCTGAGGACGGGGCGGAGGTTCGACCCGGCCAACGGGACCGAAGGCATTCCGCGCGGCCCGTGGGTGATGATCACCCCGATGACTACCGGAAGGAGTCGGTTCATGGCGGCTCTGAAAAAGCAATACGGGGCAGTCCTAATCGCTTTCAGCGGGTGGGCCCTGGGTGAAGGATACTGCCGCTCGCTTGGAATCGACTATGCCTTCCCGCTGAGCGACCACTGCGACTATCCGGAGCTGATCAAGCTTGTGCAGGAGGTCTCACCGGAAACGGTCTATACGACTCACGGCTTCGCCCAGGAATTTGCGAGCGATCTTCGCAAGATGGGCTTCACCGCCAGGACTCTGTCCGCATATCAGAGCTCGCTGTACGATTATGTGAGCGGGGACTAGCGCCTCACCGGGGGCGCTCGTCGTGGGAGCCGGGCTCGCGGCGCTTCAGCAGGCAGGTGGCCCGGGCCTTGAATCGGCTACTTGGTAACCATCTGGGCATCGCTCTCGATCTTGATGTTGCCCACCAGGATGTTCCCCACATAGTTGAACGCGAAGACGATTATGATCGCCACCAGCTCCGAGAGGAGATAGTATACGTGGGCGTAGGTGGTGAACCCGTAGAGAATGGCGAGGTTGAGCACCGTCCCGATCGCGCCGATGAAGGCGAACTTGACTCCCTTGGTCATGAACTGTTTTGAGAATATCTTGTCCTTGAGATTCATGGTGTCGTCGACCTCCGTTGACCCGACCGAGGAGATGGTCCAGCGCGCACGCGCGCAGAGACGGACATGATTGCCTGGAGCAAAGGTGGCGCTATTTAACAGAATGAGCACTCGGCAGAGGTCGACTGAGCGCCTTAGGTCCCCACCCGAAGCCGCGCTCAGCCTGGACCTGTCCGGCCTAGGACACTTCGAGGTATACCGGCCGGCCGTCCAGGTCGTCTTCGGTCCAATCGCCGTCGGACGACTTCTCCTTTAGCAGAGTGACGCTTCGAACGCGGACCAGGAAAGCCAGCTCCTCTCTCAGGGGTGTCAGCATCTTCAGCTCGTCGTCGTCCAGGCCGGCGACCTTCGCCGCCTCGAGGAGTTCCGTCGGGTTGAAGCCCCTGGTCTTGCGTTGGGCTTGCAGCCTGCGAGCGAGGTCCCTCGCGAGGCCTTCGGCGATCAGTTTCTCGTCCCTGGTGGTGTCTACGGCGACGAAGACCCCGTTGCGCTCAGCGACCTCGTAGCCGCTCTCGGCACTCACGTGAAAGTCGAACACTGAAGGCGGCACATCTACCGGGCCGGACGCCAGCTCGAGCCTCAGGGTCTCTCCGCCTAGGTATCGCTGAAGCGCAGATCGGCCCTCGGCCCTTGAAAGCCTCCGCATCACTTCGGGCGTCTTCTGTTTGAACAGAGCTCCCACTTTCGCAGTGTTCGGCGAGAGCTCGAATCTGGCCGGGAACCCCTCGGACGAAGTAGCGACTTCGACCTCCCTGACGTTGCATACGGTCTGGATCAGACGCAGGGATCCCTTCGCGGCTTCCTCAGAACCGGGCTCCACCAACAGCTTCATCCCTCGGAGAGGCCACCTCCTCTTCAGCCTGGCTTTGGTTCGGGCCGAGTTGCAGGCTTCCTCCACGAGCAGGGCGAACTCTACCTTCCCCTCCGAATCCGATCGGACTGGTCCGGCCTCACGGCGAGCTCCACCGAGCATCAAGGGCTCGGTCCAGGCCTTGGGCGCTGAGAACGACGTCTGGTGAAGGTACTCTGTAATGAACGGCGAAACAGGGTGCAGGAGCACATCGGCTCGGCGAAGCGCGTGGCCGAGCACCGCGTAGATCACTAGCCTCCGCTCAAGCTCCTTCGGATCGTCCTTCCAGAGCTCACCCCTCGTGAGCCTGACGTAGTTTTGGCTCAGCTGGCCGATGACCAGGTTCTCGATTGCCCTGCACGCCTCGTTGTACCTCGCACGCTCGTAGGCGTGCTCGACCTGTCCTTCTGCCGTGGCCAGTTTTGCGAGAACCCAATCGTCCACCTCGGAGAGTAGTCCACTCTCCCTCGCCCAGGAGATGGTATGGATCCCGGGATTGAAGCCGTCGACCCGGCCGTTCTGCGCCAGATACACGTGCAGGTGGTAAAGCGTGTTGAGAACCTGGTAGGGTCGGGCCGCCATCTCCTTGAGATCCATGCTCAGCGAATCCTCTGGAGAGCTCTTCCAGGTCAGGTAGAACCTCGCGAGATCCGTCGAGTTGCTTCTGAGCAGATCGAGACCCCAGATCACGTTGCCCAGGCTCTTGCTCATCTTCCTGCCCTGGTCGTCCAAGACGTGCCCCTGGAAGAGGAATGCACTGTAGGGGGCCTGGGGTTTTCCCGTCTTTATCACATTCATGACGAGGAGCGTGTATGCCCACCCCCGTGTCTGGTCGATTCCCTCAGTAAGGAACCTGGCAGGAATCAGTCTGGCGTACTCTTCGTCCGAGAAAGACGAGTAGGGGGCCGAGCCGCTGTTGTGCCAGGTGTCCAGGACGAATGGTTCCCTGAATGCGTCATGGCCGCACCTTTGGCACCTGAGCACCACTCTGTCGATCCACGGTCGGTGGAGCTCGAAGTCGGGGCCATCTGGTAGCTCCTTCGCGAGCTCTAAGATCTTCCTTCTCGAGAAAGCCGGAGTCTTTTCACCGCAGGAAGGGCAGGCCCATATCGGCAGAGGAGCCCCCCAGAGCCTCTCTCTCGTGATGCACCACGGGGGCGATGCCGCCAAGAACTCGACGAACCTGTTCTTGGGGCCCTCGAAGAAGTACTCGACCGCCTCTGCCGCCTGAGAGAGCTTGTCTCGTATCCTGTCAACCCAATAAAAATACTCCCTTCGTGCGAGCCAGACAAGCCTGTGGCCGGATCTCCAGCAGATGGGGTAGTCGTGCTTGACCACTCCGCTGTGCACCAGGGCCCCACTTCTCCGTAGGAGCGCGATTACTTCTTCATCAGCGTCCCGGGCGAAGGTGCCGGCGAAGCGGCCGGCCTCTGTGGTGAACTTCACCTGGTCGTCGAACGGGTTGAAGACGGGAGCCCCTCTCTTTTGGGCCACCCTAAAGTCGTCCTCTCCATTGGCCGGCGATATGTGCACCAACCCTGTCCCGGTTGTGGTATCGACGAAATCCTCGGCGACGACGCAGTGGATCTTGCCCTCCCGAGCCAGCTTCGACAGCCCGGGGATCTCCGACAGCATGGGGTGCGCATAGGAGAGCCCTTCCAGTTCCCTCCCCTTCACCCTCTTCAGCGTCTCTCCCAACTCCACGCCGACCTCCTTCGCGAAGGACTCCTTGCGCTCTGAACCTACGATCCACGTTTCGTTCCCCACCCGAACGTACTCGTAGTCTGCTTCGGGCTTCACCCCCACAAACTCGTCAGTGACGACTGTGAATGGCATCGTCGTCCAGACGGTAAGGAACGCGCCGTCGCTTGCCTGGGCCTTGTAGTAGACGCTCGGGTCTTCAAGGAGCTCGTAGCCCCCCAGAGCAAGCTCCGCCTGACTGAGCGAGGTCTGGCAGTTGGGACAGTACGGAACGACATAGAAACCTTCCCCCAGCAGGCCCTCGTTCCACGCGGTCTCGAGGTAGTTCCATTCGCGTTCGATGTAGCCGTCCCTGTAGGTCATGTAGGCCCTTTCCCGGTCCAGCATCAGGCCCAGCAGGGTGTCCAGCTCCTCCCAGTCGTTCTTGTACTTCCGGATCAGCTCCTTGCAGGCCGCGACGAGCTTCTCCGCGCCGACCTTGTTGAGGTTCTCCCACTTGTTGCCCGTGAGCCCGAGCTCCTTCTCGGCCTGCAGCTCGACCGGGAGGCCCTGCGTGTCCCAGCCCCCCCTGAACACCAGGTTGTCGCCCTTCAGAATGCTGTGCCTGTAGTAGAGGTCCTTGTAGATTCGTCCACGCACGTGGCCCATGTGAGGCTGGTTGTTCAGGGTAGGTGGACCTTCATACCAGCCCACTGGTCTTCGTTCGGAGAGCCTGTCGCTGACGAGTCTCCTGGCGTCAACCTCCTTGTAGAACCTGCGTACCCGGGCTTCTACTTCCTTCCAGTCATAGTTCGCATTGAGCGTCTCGCTAGAATCTGTGCGGCTCTCGAATTTTATGATCACTCAATGCCGTAGCCCCTGACGCCGCGTCGTATTTTAACATGCCCTAGGCTCCGACGAGAAGCCGGGACGCGAGTTGGTCGGGCAAGCCGGATTCGCGAATCTTTGCTGCTGCCTTCTCACAGTCGTACTCCACCCTCACATTGTCTACTCTTACGTCCCCGTCGCCTGACACCAGCGTCGCAAATGACGCTCGCCTGTCGCCGTCCCTGGGCTGGCCCACGGACCCGGGATTGAACACCAACCTTCCGCCGTTCTTCCAGACGTACGGTATGTGGGTGTGCGCCAGGGCGAGTGCGTCGGCACCGACGCGGTCCAGGTACCTCGCGAAGACAAGCGAGTGTGTCGCGGGGTCGACATATTCCCAGAGCTGGTCGTCGGGGCTCCCATGCGCCATGTGGACCCGAACGCCGTCAAACCCGAGCTTCCGCTCGAGCGGCAGTCCCTCCAGAAACGCCAGCGAGCTCGGCTGCAGCTGCCTGCGCGTCCAGATTGCGGCCATCGCCGCCCTCGCGTTGAACCCGGACGTGTCGCCCGTCGAGACGGCACGGTCGTGGTTGCCTGCGATGCAGAGAATCTCGTTCTCTTTCAGCACCTCGATGACCTGATTCGGGCTTGCCCCGTACCCAACGACGTCCCCGAGACAGTAGGTTTCGTCGCTTTCAATTCGAGCCAGAACCGCTTCAAGTGCCTCTAGATTCGAGTGAATGTCGGCGATGAAAGCGACCCTGCGCAAGGCGAGCTTACCGGGGCGCGAACGTCTTTATGCATTGTGGGAAGTGCGGTCGAGATTCGCCGCCGAGTTCGCACGGCGCACCGTGATAGGGGCGCGCGATGTGTAATCATTTTTCATAATGGCGTTAATAGTTATTGACAATCCACCATTAACGGATTTTCATTCTCGTGATATTCGAAGCTATCAATGTCTGCATTTGCAGGAAAGTGGGAGAAGCAAAACAGCCAAGGTTTCGGGTCGCGGGTCAAGGATTCCGTAAAGAACCCAGGTCCGCTAAAGCCGAGACTTGATCTAGCCATACGACAAATCCAAGTCCAAGTAGCCAAACTGGACTCGACATCCACCAAACTCAGGGAGAGAGACAATTCGATCTTCAACAAGGTCGTGAGCTCCCTACAGAAGCACGACACACAGCACGCCTCCGTGTTCGCGAACGAGCTTGCCGAGATAAGGAAGATGAACAAGATGGTGACGCAGGCAAAGCTCGCGCTCGAGCAGATCGTGCTCAGACTCAACACAATCACTGAACTCGGCGACATCGTCGTCACTCTGACGCCAGCGATGGCCGTAATCCGCAACGTCAAGCAAGGCTTGGTTGGGGTACTGCCAGAAGCTGAGAGTGAAATTGGCGAGATCTCTGGACTGCTGAGTAGCATCCTGGTCGATGCAGGTACAGTGGGCGGGTACTCACTGAACTTCGAAGCCGCGAACGAGGACGCAGAGCGCATAATGGCCGAAGCGTCGGCGGTTGCGGAACAGAGGATGAAGGAGAAGTTCCCTGAGATTCCGGCCACACTACCATCTGCAGAGTCTGGGACCGAAAGCAGCACCTATTAGAGAGACGGGAACCTACAGTTCCCGGCCTCTTTTTCTTTTATTTTTCCAGAGAACCATCAGACCACGGTCTGAATGATTCTCTTTCGCTTCATTTCTTTTCTTGAGCACCAGGCCGGACTTCGTCTGGGAGAAGGTAGTCGACCACAATCGTGCGCTCGTATCGGCCGCTCGCCAGCTGCTCGAGGTGCTTGTTCACTCGGTTACTGAAGAAACCCAGGATAAGTATCACTGGGAGGTAGAGGAATATGCTGTAGAGCAGCGCCCTGGCGAGCGTGTCTGCCGTGTACCGGATGGTGAAGAAACCAGTCGCGCTGTTTATCCGCAGTCCTGTGTACACGAAGCTGAAGGTGGACACGGCCATCCCAGCCAGCGCCGTGGCCAGCATCGCCCTTCTGAGGCCCTCCACTCTCCTCACAATGGCTTGCACTTTGGCGTACTCCCCGGCGGTCATGGGGTGGGAATCCAGTGCCGCTTCGGGATTCGCGTCGCTCAATTCGCTTCGTCGAGTTGTCCGCCTAGGCTGCGATATTTAACTTCGCGTCGGCTTCGCAAGGGACTTTCTCCAACAAACCGACCAAAACGGCTCAGGACGGCTCCGTTTTCCCTTTGTCGACGGACTTTAACGCATTATAGCGAAAATGTTGACCAAGCTGGTGATTACGCAGTGGCAGAGAAATGCGTTTGTAATTGCCTTCACGTGACCCATTAAGAGTTATAGGTGTTAGACGCGAAGAAAACGTCAAGCCCAAGATAGCTTCAACGATAAAGGAGATTGAGCTACACAGGCGCGAACTCGAGAACCTCAGGGGCAAACTCGAGCAGAGGCGGAAGACCCTCTTCGACACCACCGTGAAGGCTATGATGGCCAAGGACAAGTCGAAGGCTTCGGTCTACGCGAACGAGTGGGCCGAACTCAGAAAGGTGGCCAAGGTGGTATACGCCAGCGAGCTTGCGCTGACCCAGGTAGTTCTGCGGCTGGAGAGCATGGTGGACGTTGGAGACGTCATGGTGCACATGAGTAAGGCTTTCAAGGTCCTGCGGAACGTGAGCAAGACCGTCCAGGGGCTGGTTCCCGCGCTCGACCAGGCGTCCGATGAGATCAACAACACTCTCACAGAGACCATGGCGGAAATGGGCAACGTCTCCCCCACGATATCGCTCAACGTAAGAACGGAGAGCGGGGAGGAACTGGTCGAGCAGGCCCGGAGACTAGCTGAGGAGAGAGCCGAGCAGATGAAGAGCGGCCTCGCGGTCTCACCACGAAGGATACAGGAGGAGGCGGAGTCCCTCGACAGAAGAATGCCGCTCTTGGCGAGCGGAGAGGAGGACGAGGAGGGTGCCATGCTCGGAGTGCTCTACGGGGCTCCGCGTCAGGAGAACGCGGAGGAAGAGGTCCTCCACTACGCAGCGATCCACGACGGCAACGTGGACATCACCGACGTGTCCAACGTGCTGAAGATGCCCTCGGATGAGGTCGAGCAAGCCCTCCTGAAGCTTCTTTCAGAAGGCAAAGTGAAAATGACGAACCAAGGAGGTGCTGAGAACTGAGCGTCGTGGCAGCAAGGGAGCTCGAAGACGACGCCAAGAAGTACGCCAGCGAGGCGATCCGGCTCGATTCGCAGGGTGCCCACGGGATGGCTATACAGATGTACCAGAAGGCAATTTCCACTCTGGTCAAGCTCGTCCACCTGTACCCCGACTACCGGCTCAACAGGCAGTACACCGAGAGAGCCATGGCCTATCAGGAGCGCGTGAAGGCGATCCAGGCGGCCCATGGCCTCCTTCCTCAGGACCAGCCGCCCGTCGAGTTCGGGACCGTGACCCAGGGCGGGTCGCCCGCCCAGACCGGGAGCGGTGGCCAGAACCAGCCCGAGGCGTCGAAGGGTCCCCAGGTTGTCCAACAGCTCAAGGCATCGTTCAACGACCTCGTGGTAACGGAAAAGCCCGACGTTAGATGGGACGACGTGGTGGGGCTCGAAGACTGCAAGAGCGCCATCAGGGAGTCCATCGTGTTCCCGTTCTTGCGGCCGGACCTCTTCAAGCTGGGTTGGCCAAGGGGCATCCTCCTCTTCGGTCCTCCCGGATGCGGAAAGACCATGATCGCCGCGGCGACGGCCGCCGAGATCGACGGATTCTTCATTTCCGTGGACGCCGCTTCCATAATGAGCAAGTGGCTTGGCGAGGGCGAGAAGAACGTCTCCAAGCTCTTCGCGAACGCGAGGAAGATGCTCGGCGAGAACAAGCCGGTGATCATATTCGTTGACGAAATCGACTCCCTCCTGGGCACGAGGAGTCAGGAGGTCGGAGGAGAGGTGAGGGTCAGGGATCAGTTCCTGAGGGAGACCGACGGTCTCAGCGACAAGGGGAAGAACATTCATCTCTATGTGATCGGGGCTACGAACAAGCCCTGGGCCCTCGACCCGCCGTTCCTCCGCCGATTCCAGAAGAGGATCTACGTGCCGCTGCCCGACAATCTGGCAAGGATGTCTCAGTTCAGAATGTACACGGCGCCGCTCACCCTTGAGGGTGACGTAAGCTTGGATGTGCTTGCCAAGCTGAGCGAGAGCTACTCCGGCAGCGACATCAAGGACATCTGCCAGGGAGTTCAGCTTCGGGTGGTCCGCGAGCTCTTCGAGAGCGGCAAGGCCCTGGACAAGGAGACCCAGCCGAGGGCGATCTCACTCAACGACTTCAAGGAGGTAATGAGGACGCGCCGGCCCAGCGTCTCTGCGGACATGGTCAGGGCCTATTCGCAGTGGACAGAGAACTTCAAGGCACTCTAGCCCTGCTAACGTATAAGATGGGCGGCCGTCAGACCTTGGCGTCTTGCAGGAGATACTCTCTCCAGACGAGCTGAGGTCCAGAACGGGCGCAGAGGTGGAGATTGTCGGCTGGGTCCACGACGTCCGCGCCCTCGGAGGGATCGTGTTCGTGCTGGTGAGGAACTCCAAGGGTATTGTGCAGGTGGCCGCGCCCAGGAAGGAGGTCGAGCCCGCGGTTTTCGACGCCCTCGGGGGCCTCCACCAGGAAGACGTTGTCCGCATTCGGGGCGTTGTGAAGGAAAGCAAGGTCGCTCGCCTGGGCTTCGAGATCGTTCCGAAGGCGCTATCTATTGTCGCAAAGTCGGCCACTCCGCTGCCCCTCGACCCGAGGGGCGTCACCACAGCGGGTCTCGACACTCGGCTGGTGTGGCGATCTCTTGAGCTCCGTAGGCCGGAGACGGCGGCGGTCTTCAGAGTCGAGGACGCGCTGGTCGAAGGGGCGGAGAAGTACCTTCGGCGCAGCGGATTCATGAGGGCCTTCACTCCGAGCATCCTGGGAGGCATCTCCGAGGGTGGATCCGAGGTTTTCAAGATTGACTTCTACGGCAAGCCAGCGTTCCTCAGGCAGGACCCTCAGCTGCACAGACAGCTCGTCATCGCGGGCGGTTTCGACAGGATCTACGACCTCGGACCAAACTGGAGGGCCGAGCTCTCTCACACACCTCGCCATCTGAGCGAGCACCGGACTATTGCGCCCGAGATGGCTTTCATCACGGACGAGAGGGATACGATGAGGGTGCAGGAAGGCATGCTCCTCGGAGCGCTTCAGGAGGCGCGCCAGCGCTGCGCTGGCGACTTCGCCCTCCTAGGAGTCGAGCCCGAGGTCCCGAAGATTCCCTTCCCAGAGTTGACCTTCCCGGAGGTGTACGAGATCCTGGAAGAGAAGGCCATCAAGGCGCGGAGAGACGAGGACATTGACTCCGACGCGGGCAAGGCGCTCGGCGCCTACGTCAAGGAAAAGTTCGGTTCCGACTACTTCTTCCTCAACCGGTTTCCCTCCAAGGTGAAGCCGTTCTACGTGATGAAGCACGACGAGGAGCCAGAGTATGCGAGGTCAGTGGACCTCATGTACAAGGGCCTAGAGCTGTCCTCAGGAGGCCAGAGAGAGCACCGGTACGAGAAGATAGTCGCCCAGGTCGCCGAGAAGGGCATGGACCTCGAAGGTCTGAAGTGGTTCACGGAGCCATTCCGCTATGGCGTGCCTCCTCACGGAGGCTACTCCTTCGGCATCGAGCGGTACACGGCGTACCTGTTGAACATCGAGAACGTCAAGGAGGCCGCGCTCTTCCCAAGAGACCCTGACCGGCTGCAACCCTAAGAGAGAATCCGGGGCGCTATCTCCGCAGGAGGGAGTCTCTCTCGCTCTCGACCGTCATTTCTATCCCCTTCATCTCCTTCACGACCCTCTTCAGCTTCTCCACTTCGGAGATGGCCCTTTCGCTCCTCCTCCCGGTGACGATCGCCTTCGTGAGCTTGCTCCCGTCCGGGAGCCAAACGGTATTCACGGTGAGAATGCGTGTGGGATAGAAGAGGTCCTCCAGGAACCTCCTGTCGGAGTTCGTCGCGCCGACAATCCAGACCTTGCCCTTGAGGAGCTGTTCCAACTTCGAAGCAATCTCGGGGTTGGACCGCACGACGGTGACGTCAGAGGGCTCAAACTCGATTACATAGTTGCCGCCGACTTCGACGCTCCTGAGAAGCCTGATGCGGTTCACTTCGTTGACCTTCTCCGCAATCTTCACCAGGGCCTTCGAGACTTCGACGTCCGCTTGAGATATCTGGCCGCTCTTTAGCTTCGACTCGCACTTCGCGCAGAGTATGCCGGTCTTGGCGTCAAAGGTGCAAATCGGTATCCTAAGCGGCAAAGGCAGGCAGGCACGGAAGTCCCTTGATAAAAGCCTCTCGCATTTGAAAGGGGTCGTCTCCCAGCCGAACCGGCGGTTTTAGGGGACACTCTTTTTACGCGTGGGGACGACCACCCGCGTCCGGCTGGCGTTGACAACTGGAACGATCAAAGACCAACGGCGTGGCCGTTGCATTCCTCCTCCTCTTTGACTTCACGCTCGTGACGAACATCTTCAACATCGGGTCTCTCTTTGCCCCGATGGCCGCGGAGTTCAGCGAGTCCGTGGCGGGCCTGGGTGCCCTTGTCTCCGCCTACGTGCTGGGCAGGGCCGTCTTCGAGCTGCCGGGTTCGCTCTTCGCAGTCAGGAAGGGCCCGAAGACGCTGTTGACTGTTGGCGGCTGCCTCGCATCCGTTCCGATCATTCTCAGCGGCCTTTCGACAAGCTTCACCGAAGTGCTCGTCTTGCGCTGTATCGGAGGAGCGGGCTTCGGCTTCTGCTTCCCCCAGGTCACGGCCCTCATAGCCCGGAACGTCAGGGAGACCTCGGCCGGGATGGCGATGGGCCTTCTGTTCATGACCTCAAACCTGGCGGGAATGACGGGCCTCTTCGGCTACGCGGAGCTCGGGCTGCTTCTTGGCTGGCGGGAGAGCGTCTTCCTCAGCGGGGGCCTGCTCCTGGCCGCCACTTTGGCCATGGCACTGGCGGTGCGGGATGACCGCACGATCGGTAGCATCGCTACGAACAGGCACGATGTTGTCGATACCCTCCTAAACAGGCAGCTGCTGATTCTTGCGCTGCTCCTCATAGGCATCGGGGGCGGATCATATCTGACATGGAACTTCTCAGTTTACTACCTGCAAACGCAACTCGGCGTTCCGGTCGCGCTCGCGGGCCTGCTCGCTGGTCTGGCACCGGCCTTTGCCCTAATGGCGCCGTTGGCGGGAAAGGGCTACGACCGATTCCAAAGGATGCGGCTGTGGATACTGGCTGCGGGCGCCGTCATGGCCGGAGGCCTCGCCCTTGCCTCGAACACTCAGCTCGACCTCGCCGTCGCTTCAGTCGCCCTGGTGGGGGCAGCCCAGGGAGTAGGATTCACCGTCGTCTTCGCTTCCGTGAGAGGGGCCAGCGGCCAGAGGGCAAGGCTGGAACCCTTAGCCTTCGGATGGGTGGATACACTGTCCCTGCTGGGTCCGCTCTTCGCGCCCGTCGTCTTCTCGACCGTGGCGCTTCGAAGCGGCTACTCCGCCGCGTGGCTCTTCGGCGGCGGCTTCACGGCCGTATTCCTGCTGCCGCTGTTGTTCTACAAAGTTCGACCGGAGTCGCCCAAGAGTCATCCGCCCGCCCCGGCTTCCGTACCCTCCTCGCCCGGCCGGGCCTGATATGAAGACCGGACGCGCCTACCAGTCGAATGCTACTTGCCTAGCTTTACTTCAATCGACGAAACGTTGTTCATGCCGCCCGTCTCCGTGCTCTTGACTTGCTCCGTGTCGATGACGATCTTCTTCACCACGACGTTGGTCGCGAACCGCTTCGTCAGTATCTGGGCAACGTCAACTGCCTTTGAGATAGCCTTGCCCCTCGCCTTCACTGTGACAATTGCGCCCTCGTTCTGCAAGAGGGTCAGGCATGCAAGAACGTAGTTCATGACCGGCTTCTTGCCGATGAAGACGGTGTAGGGATCTCGTTGAGACTGACTGGTTGGTTGTTCCATAATTCACGCGAGAATTCTTAGTTATATTAGGATACTGGACGATTGGTCTACCTCCCCCAGGGGGGGACCCGAGGAGGTTCTGCTCCCGACCGCAGGCCTTCGCTAACTTTATCGCCCCCTACTGTCGCGCGTCGGGCATGCGTCTCTTCGAGTACCAGGCGAAGGAGCTATTCAGGGCCTACGGTCTCCCTTTGCCGAAGTCAATCCTAGCGCGGAGCGTCAAAGATGCGGAGGCGGCCTTCGGGAGTCTCGCCCACCCGGTGGTGCTCAAGGCGCAGGTGCTGGCCGGCGGCAGGGGAAAGGCCGGAGGCGTTGTCGAGGTGAGCGAGGCCTCGAAGGTTGAGACTGAGGCGGGCAGGATTCTCGGGCTTTCAATAGGAGGTGAAAGGCCGTCTGCGCTGCTCGTGGAGGAGGCCTTCCCGCACGCGAAGGAGATGTACCTCTCTATCACCCTCGACCGGGGAGAAAGGGCATTCCTGGTGGTCGCGTCGGGATCAGGCGGGGTGGACGTCGAATCGGTGGCAGGCAAGGTGATGAGGCGCCTGCCGCTGGACGGAATCGACCAGGCATTCGCCGACAAGATCGCATCCGAGCTCTCCCTCGACCAGGCGACAGCGAAAGCGTTTGGTCAGATACTGCTCTCCCTCGAGAAGCTCGCCAGGGAGAAGGAATGCGAGCTCGCGGAGATCAACCCATTGGCGGTGGGGTTCGACGGCCAGGTGATGCCCCTCGACGCCAAGATAATCATCGACGACAGCGCGCTCTTCAGGCATCCGGAGTTCTCAAAGATTCACCCCGAAGACACCTTCGAGGGCGAGGCCTCCAGGCAGGGGTTCGCCTTCGTCCACCTTGAGGGTGACATCGCAGTGGTAGGAAACGGGGCAGGACTGGTGCTGTCCACCCTCGACCTGGTAGGTGACGCGGGCGGGCACGCCGCCTGCTTCCTCGACCTGGGCGGGGGAGCGCAGAAAGAGCGCATGGAAGCCGCACTCAGGCTGGTGAACCGCCTACCCAACGCCGACCGGATACTGATCAACATCTTCGGCGGCATCACGAGGACGACAGACGTGGCGGAGGCGATCAAAGCCGTGCTTTCAGACGGCAACGTCAAGCCCATCTACGCGAGAGTGAGTGGAGCCGAGGAGGCCGAGGCGAGGAGAATGCTCGAAGGAACGAAGGTCAGGTTGTATCCAACGGCTCCGGAGGCTGTGAGGGCGGTGGTGGCGGCAAAATGAACCTCCCCAAGGATGGCGACCCGGTGATAGTGCAGAACATCACCGGGAGGTATGGCAGCCTTCACACCAGGCTGATGCTGGACTACGGGACCAACATTGCCGCAGGCACCGCGCCCGGAAAAGCGGGCCAAACAGTGGAGGGAGCGCCGGTGTTCAACACCGTCGCCGAGGCCGTCGCCAAGACCGGCGCCAAGGCGTCCGTCTTTTTCGTGCCGGCTGAATACTCCCTTGGTGCGGCAAAGGAAGCCCTCCTCTCAGGAATCAAGACGCTCGTTATCATCACCGAGCACATCCCGATCAGGGACATGCTGCAGTTGCTCGAGACCGGTAGGGCGAACGGCGCGACAATAGTGGGGCCCAACTGCCCTGGGCTGATCCTCCCTTCGGAGAGGGTCAAGCTAGGCATAATGCCGGCGCCATCCTTCACCCCTGGACGCTTCGCCCTCTTCTCACGGAGCGGGACTTTGATGTACGAGATCGCTAGCCAGATGTCTTCCAGCGGTCTAGGACAGGCTGTGGCACTGGGCATCGGCGGAGACCCGGTCACGGGCACGACTACGAGCGAGTGGCTTGACTATGTCGGGACCAGGGGTGACATCGACGGCGCAGTGGTAGTCGGCGAGATAGGCGGGGATGCAGAGGAGAGGCTGGCCAGGCACATCAAGAAGTCGGGGTTCAGCAAGCCAGTGGTCGCCTACATCGCAGGCAGGTTCGCCCCGAAGGAGAAGAAGATGGGTCACGCGGGTGCGATCATCTACGGGAACTACGGGACCGCGGAGTCCAAGATTCAGGCGCTTCGAGAAGCAGGAGCCAGAGTTGCCATGACGCCCATGGAGGTGCCACTGCTGATGAAAGAAGCCCTGGCCCGCTAGCCCCATTCTGGCGGCGAAGCGCCCGCTGGGGAAGATACTTATACCGCGGTCGAGCGCCCCAGTTGAAATCCGAGAGATCGCCAAGCATGCCAATCGCCGATGTGACCAAGAAGCAGATTGCCCAAAAGAGAAGGCTGTTCTTCAAGGTGTGCCTTAGGTGCGGGGCGCGAAACCCTCTGGGGGCAGAGCGGTGTCGGAAATGCAGGACCTCGGACCTAAGACTGAAGAATCGCTCCGTGGGTCTCAAGAAGTAGGAAGAGCCGCTGTTCGGACGGCGGAACGAGTAGTGCGTCGGTCTCATGCCTGCGATTGAAATCTTCGGGAAAACCTTTACATGAACGGGGAGAGCTTCGCCGCTTCACAGCACGTGGTGGATTTTGGTGGAGAAGATCATCAGCGCCGCGACCGGCAAGAACCTGCTCACAGTGGAGGACGTCTCCAAGTCGTTCGTCGACGATAGGACTGGAACCTCAATCGATGTCCTGGCGAAGGTGTCTCTCGACCTTGAGCCCGGGAGGTTCGTATCCATAGTCGGGCCAAGCGGCTGCGGAAAGAGCACGCTCCTGAACATCATTGCGGGACTCATCCCGCCCACCACCGGACAGATAAGATTCGGAGAGGAGATGATGGGGGCCCAAGGTCGTTCGATCGGGTATGCCTTCCAGAGGGATTCGCTTCTCCCGTGGAGAGATGTGGAAGGAAACGTGGAACTCGGGTTGGAGCTGAAGGGAGTCCCAAAAGAAAAACGAGCCACTCTTGCCAGCAACTACATTGACATGGTCGGACTGTCGATGTTTCGCAGATACATGCCCCATCAGTTGTCCGGCGGGATGAGGAAACGGGTCGAGCTGGTGAGGGCACTCGCCTACGACCCCGCTTTGCTTCTTCTGGACGAGCCGTTCGGCGCGCTTGACGCGCAGACGAGAATCCTCCTGCAGGATGAGCTGATGAAGCTGGTAGCCAAGAAGACCCAGACCGTTCTCTTGGTGACTCATGACCTGGACGAGGCGATAGCATTGTCCGACAGGGTGGTCGTCATGTCCGCCCGCCCGGGGAGGATAAAATCGAGCCACGTGGTCGATCTCCCGCGTCCGAGGACCAGTTCGGACGCAAGGTCTTCGTCCAAGTTCTACGAGTACGTTCAAGCAATCTGGAGCGAGATCAGAGATGAAATCAAGTTGCAGGGTGAGAGATAGTTGAAACCCCTCGAGATAGTAAAGAGGGTGGGCGGAAGCGTCGCGATAGCGCTGCTGTTCCTGTATGGCTGGACTCTGGTCGTCCAGTTCCGCCTAATAGACGTCATATTCGTCAGCACGCCAGTGAAGATCATCAACGACCTGTTGACCATCCTGCCGCAGCACATCACATGGGAAATGGCTTGGGACACCTACTCCGAGATGCTCGGGGGGTTCGCAATAGGAGCCGCGGCTGGCATAGGCGCGGGTATGGCGCTCCACTACGTGCGCACGCTTTACCAGTGGCTCCAGCCGTACATCCTGATATTCTACTCGATCCCGGCGATCGTCTTCGCCCCATTGTTCATACTTTTCTTCGGTATCGGAGCCGACTCCAAGATAGTGCTCGCCTCGTGGGGCGTCTTCTTCGTGTTCCTCATCAACACCATGCAGGCGCTGCAGAACGTCGATAGGACGATAGTCAACGCGGCCGTCGTGATGGGGGCGAAGAGGCTTGACGTCTTCAGGAAGGTCACCCTGCCTTACATCATGCCTTGGATGACCGCCGCCATGAAGCTCGGGATGGGGTTCGCGTTCATCGGCGCGGTCGTCGGGGAGTTCATCGGGGCGCCAACATGGGGCGGACTTGGCTGGTACATCAACTACGAGAGCGGCCTGTTCAATTCCGGCTTGATGTTTGCTGGCATCGCAATACTCGCGGCGCTCATCATGGTTACTACGTACATCCTGATCTACATCGAGAGACTCCTCGTCAGATGGGATCCTAGCAAGCGGTAGACCGCGACATTCGTCCGAACGATCTCATCCGACAAGACCGGTCAAGCCAAGTCAGGTCGGGCTATGTTGTGTCACTAGGTACTCTCCGCGAGGGTGTCCACCTCGCCCGTCTTCACAAAAAGCGGACGAGGCGTTCATCCTTTAGGCGTTAAGCGACTACGTTGGTCTACCCGCCGTTCTGAGTGATGTATGAGTTGACGACGGTTTGGTCGTAGGCGGTCTGGAAGCTAGTTGTTGAGTTGACGATACCCGCCAGAAGGTCCGTGTCCCATGCGTTGTGATACTTGCTGATGGGAGCGGTCCCGTTGACAGGCATAACTGGGAGATAGGTCGTGTACATCGATTGCATGATGCTGTTGCTTGTTCCCGGATACACATTGTTGCTGGTCAATAGGCTGAGAGTGCCAGCTTCGTTGCTGTGGATGTATTGTGCAGCTTCGAGGAGGGACTTGATCACCGCATTGACTACCTTCGGATTGGAACCGATGTAGCTCGACATCCCGACCAGGGCCGGGGCTGGAATCTCTGTGACTGGGCTCGTCCGCATGTCGTATGTCATGCTCACGTTCCCAGACTGGATCAATGAAGTTGTGATTGGGTCGATCTCGAGGGTCGCGACGACGGTTCCGGCCTTCAGCGCTGCTAGCGAAGCCCCTCCGATGGATTCGTCTACGAAGTGGCA
>Ga0335081_10007963_pt1 | contig 16971 bp, 15 predicted proteins | sample Lox_Sample_35_FD_206713 | JGI IMG/M metagenome (GOLD analysis project Ga0335081, IMG submission 206713) | Soil microbial communities from Loxahatchee National Wildlife Refuge, Florida, United States - Lox_Sample_3.5 | ecosystem: Environmental > Terrestrial > Soil > Wetlands | place: USA... | reverse complement strand
TTTTTGCTGCTGCTGTTGGTATTTTTGGTCGCGCTTCGCATTGCCCGTATTTGGCGCGGGGGGACGTTGCATCGGCGGGAGTTGGTTTGGGTGCGTAGCAGGTTGCCTCGCGTTCTCAGTATGACTGTTCGGCTGATTTGCCGCAGGCTCAGGTGCGTTTCGATTTCCCGCAGGCTGATTTCCCTTTCGGTTTGCAGGAGGATGATAGGGAGCTCCGGCTTCGCGCGCGGCGACGGCGCCCTGTCCCTTGAATTCAGTGGGCCGAGCAGTTGCAGCGACCGGAGGCTTTCCGTGATTGGTGGCGGCCCGGAACTCCGGATTGGTGCGCGCAGCTTGTACTTGCTGAACTTGCGGTGCCGCAGGTGGAATATGCCTTTCGCGAGCGACCGCTTCCTGCTGCGGAGTAGGACGGGCTTCAACTCCGCCATTACCACCCCAGTAGCTAACCCGATTCGTGCGACCCGCATTATTGACGACGGTCGTGTTGTAAACGTTGTGGATTTCTGTAACGTTAACGTTATTTACAGCGCGGTTGTAGTAAAAGTGACCATGATCCCAGCGTCCTCCATCAAAGCCGTCACCGTAATAGCCGAATCCGTAATCGATACCTCCATAGAATCCGACTTGGGGCGCCCAATATCCGTTGTAGAAGACGAATGCTCCGTTATCCCATCCCCAGTAGGGGGGAGTCCAAAGCAAATCGGGTTCGGGAGGAAGAACCCATGTGCCGGGAACCCAGTAATAATCCTGGTCGACGTCGTCCCAAGCCCAATAACCCGGAGTCCAGATGTAACCGTCTCCGGGGCAAAGAGGCTGTTCATAAACCGGGAGTGCCGGTGGGCCAAAGCTGACTGAGATGCGAAATTGGGCAAAGGCCCCCGAAGACATAACTAAAACGGCGAACCCCAACAGTGCTGTACGAACGCGCACAAACATCGGTTTTCTCCTCGCAGGCCGGTTTTTTCTTTTGATCGACTTCTCCGCCTCTTTGTTAAGGTCGTTGCCAGCGTAATTCCAGTACAAGCTTTTGTCGAACTTGATGAAGCTGTCAGACCGTGCGTCTTCCCATAAGAAAATGCAAGATCAACGAGATGACGGCAAAAACAAGCAATAGGTGTATAAGCCCTCCGGCCACATGAAAAACCGCGAATCCGCAGATCCAGGCGATTAGTAGAATCACGAACAGAATCGTCCAAATGCTCATTTCTTCCTCCGACCTCAAAAATTGCATTCAGTGGCTGCGGGCGGACACTTGCTGCCGCCCAAACCTTGACGCTAATACCGACGGTTGCGGTTGTCAGTAACGGGAATGTCGTAACGCTCTCAGAATATTTCTGTACTTTCCTGATATGCACTCTGCAGAGAGAAGGGGGAAAGGGGTTCCGGCGCTTAAAACCCTAAAATCTGAAATTCCTGCAACCAGCGTCCAACCTTGAGCTTGTCTAAGCAACTAAAATGGCTGCTTCGCCAATTGAATGACGAGCTAACGAGGAGTTTTCTGTAATGACGCGCCCATTGGCACGTCGCAATCACATGAGATGTTTTTCTGTTCTTTCAATCGCTCGAGCTTTGATTGTCGCCGCTCTTCTTGTTTCATCCGCGAGAGAGTGTCACTCGTATTCCGTACTGTCGCATGAAGAAGTTGTCGATCTGGCGTGGAAAGACAATATCCGACCGCTCCTCCTGCGTCGGTTTCCGAATGCCAGCCCCGACGATCTGCGCAAAGCGCATGCATTCGCATACGGCGGATCGCTCGTGCAGGACATGGGGTACTATCCATTTGGGAATAAATATTTCAGTGACCTCACGCATTACGTGCGAAGCGGCGATTTCATCGTCAATCTGGTCCACGAAGCCAGCGATCTCGACGAATACGCCTTCGCGCTGGGCGCACTTGCACACTATTCGGCTGACAATAAGGGGCATCCCACAATCAATCGGGCTGTCGCGATCGAATTTCCGAAACTACGCCAAAAATTTGGGAGCGAAGTCACTTATGAAGATAATCCGAAGGCCCACATTCGCACCGAGTTTGGATTCGACGTCACCCAGGTAGCCAAAAATCGATACACTTCCGATCGTTTCCACGACTTCATCGGCTTCGAAGTGTCCAAACCTGTATTGGAGCGAGCTTTTCAGGACACATACGGAATGCCGTTGCTTCAAGTGATCTCAGACGAAGATATGGCGATCGGCACATTTCGCCGGGCCATCAGCAAGATCGTCCCTGAGATGACCAGAGTCGCTCTGATCGCGCGGAAAAAAGAGTTAGTCGCCGAGACGCCAAATTTCAGTTCCAGAAAATTCCGCTACTACCTTTCGCGCGCGAATTATCAGAGAGAATGGGGCAAGGGGTATCGTAGGCCCGGTTTCGGAACAGAAGCGCTGGCGTTCTTTCTCCGGTTTGTCCCCAAAGTGGGACCGTTCAAAGCGCTTGATTTTAAGATTCCGACTCGCACGACCGAAGACTTATATATCGCGAGTGTGGATCACACGATCGAGAATTACAAAGCGCTTCTAGCTGACGTCGAGAAGCAAGACCTTCATCTCACAAACACTGATTTTGATACTGGCCGCATAACTCACGCTGGAGAGTACGGACTTACCGACGACGCGTACGCACGCTTAGTTGATCAACTCGCTAAAGATAACTTCGCCAAGGTGTCTCCTGAATTGCGCGACAACATCCTCGCGTTTTACAGCGATTCCAGCGCTCCGTTGTCCACCAAACGAAATGCGGCCGCATGGAACCGAACCCAGGGTGAAGTACTGCGGCTGAAAAGTGCGACTACACTGGAAACCCCAGGGCTTCAGATATCCGAAGAACCAAAGAACCATTGAAGTGAGATCCTCTGCTGCTTATCCCAACCTTCACCTCGGTTCCAGCAACAAACCATGAGCAGTCAAACCAAGGGTGCGCCGAGAACGCACTCACAATTGGAGGACTATTCATGGCAGACGATATGGAGAAGAACCGTCAGCAGGGTGGACAGAGTGGCCAGCAGGGCGGTCACTCCGGCCAGCAATCGGGTCAACAAGGTCAGTACAAAAACCAGACAGGCCAGAGTGGCCAGCAAAGTGGACAGTCGGGTCAGCAGAACCCGCAGAAGAAAAGCGGTCAGAACGAAGAGAACGAAAATCTGGATCGGCAGCGTCGCGCGTCCTAGTTGACTTTTGGCGCTGCATCAAAGTCCCGGCTACTGGCGCCGGGACTTCTTTTTTGTTGCGAGATACTAGCTGCGCGAAAGCTCGGGTTCGGATGCTGCGAATGAGACATGCTGATTGCCTTGAGGCAGGAGATCGCGAATATCATTTTTCTCTTTGTGGTGCTGACCTCGCTTGTGAAGCCATTTCTTGAGATGCTTGCGAGCGGCAGGAGCAAGTTTCGAGAAGAATAATCCCGCGCGCCCTTGATCACTGGCCCAAATCACGTCTGCGTGGCCGTGCACCGTTATATCTGTCCCGGGTAAAACGCAGCGAAAAGCGAGGTTGGAACTCATCGGCACAGGTTCGGTCGCCTGAATCGCGAGGCCATGCTCTCCAATATCGATGCTGACGCCGGCAAGAGTTCCGGTTTCGAGTTCTAGGTAAACGAGGGTCTTGACCTCATAACGCTCTGATTTGCGTCGGTTCGCCTTGTTCACCTTTGCTCCGGTTTTCAGGGCTTCCTTCAACAGTTCGGGCTCTAGCGGCCTGTAAAGGATGCGGTTGGCGCCCGACTGAAACGCTTGACCGGTCCCGGGCCAAGCGCGACTGGCTACGGCGAGCAGGCAGGGCTTCTGCGAGGGCGGCAAAAGATTCGACATTCGAATTGCTTCTTCCGCGCCCGGAAGATCGAAGTCAACTACCAGGGTCGCGCAACGGCCTGTCATCACGAGTTCGAGCGCTTCTTTCTGGGACCGACACTTCAGACATTCGATATCGAGGTGTTCGAGCGTGGATTCCAGCGTTCGAAGGGACCTCTTATCGTCACACAGGACAGCAGCAGACTGGCGCATGACCTACAAACTACGGTCCTCCGGAGACCAGGTAAATGTCACACGCGTAATCACCCAATCGGTTACTGAAGGGCTCTGTAAATCCCAATAGACATTGGGCTTGGCTTGTTCTGCCGTGCACGGCGCCGCTGCTGGAACCAGCTGTTATAATGAAGGATTGCGCTCATGACTACGAAAAGACTGATACGGTCCACGACGGTTTTGTCAATCCGCCGGAACGGCAGCGTGGTACTGGCTGGCGATGGGCAGGTCACGCTCGGCGAGTCGGTTATCAAACACTCCGCCAAAAAGATCCGGCGCTTGTATAACGACAAGATCGTGGCAGGCTTTGCCGGTTCGACAGCCGATGCATTTACGTTGTTCAGCCGCTTCGAGGCCAAGTTGGAGCAGTATCACGGAAACCTCGGCCGAGCTGCGGTTGAACTCGCCCGTGACTGGCGAACAGATAAGTTTCTAAGGCATCTCGAGGCCCTGCTTCTGGTGAGCGACAAGGAACAGACGTTTCTGCTGAGCGGACAAGGGGACGTGATCGAACCCGATGCGGGGATCGCAGCGATCGGCAGCGGAGGCCCGTACGCGCAGGCTGCGGCTCAGGCGCTCGCGGAACATACGCAACTCTCCGCGCGCCAGATTGCCGAAGAAGCAATGAAGATTGCGGGCAAGATGTGCATCTATACAAATGACAGGGTCACGATCGAGGAACTCTGAGGATCCGTTTTCCTCCCTGCTGCAAAGTGCTTTCTTTGAAAGACGAGAATAATTCTGACCTATGGCTATTTATTTGCCTTCATCGGCTGAAGAAGAACAGCTGGCACTTGACGAACTGACTCCGCGCGAGATTGTCGCTGAGCTCGACAAACATGTGATCGGTCAAAAGGACGCGAAGCGCGCCGTCGCGATTGCGCTGCGTAACCGGACGCGCCGGCAAAAGCTGGCTCCCGAACTTGCGGAAGAGATCATTCCCAAGAACATCATCATGATCGGCCCAACTGGTGTCGGGAAGACGGAGATTGCACGCCGGCTTGCGAAACTAGCGAACTCACCTTTCCTCAAAGTAGAAGCCTCGAAGTTTACCGAGGTAGGCTATGTCGGGCGCGACGTTGAATCGATGGTGCGCGATCTGGTCGAGATCGCAATCGACAACGTCCGCGAAGAAAAACTTGAAGATGTTGCCGATAAAGCTGAACTAAATGCCGAAGAACGGTTGCTGGATATTCTCTTGCCGCCTTCGCCTCCGCCGCGACCTGATTCCTCTTCCTCTTCGGGCGGAGTGGTTATTGATGGCAGCACGGCTTTGACAGAATCGTCCAGCCGCACTCGCGAAAAACTTCGCCAACAGCTGCGCGAGGGCAAACTCGACGAGCGGATGGTCGAGATCGACGTTCGCGAGCGCAATTTCCCCTCGTTTGAAATCCTGACGAATCAGGGCGTGGAGGAGATGGACGTCAACATTAAAGATATGTTGCCGAATATCTTTGGGCAACGAACGAAAAAACGCAAAATGAAGGTGAACGAGGCCTTCGAGTATCTGATCCAGGAAGAAGAGCAGCGGCTCATCGATATGGATCAAGTTACGCGCACGGCGATTGACCGCGTTGAGAACGCCGGCATCGTGTTCCTCGACGAACTCGATAAGATCGCTGGGCGCGAAGGCGGGCACGGGCCGGATGTGTCTCGCGAAGGGGTGCAGCGTGACATTCTACCGATTGTCGAAGGAACGACGGTCAATACGCGCTATGGCATGGTGCGCACCGACCACATTCTTTTCATTGCGGCAGGAGCGTTCCACGTCTCCAAGCCGAGCGATCTGATTCCCGAGTTGCAGGGACGCTTTCCGATTCGCGTGGAACTGCAATCGCTCACGATGGAAGACTTCGTCCGCATTCTGACGGAACCCAAGTCGTCCCTTGTCAAGCAGTACACGGCTCTGCTGGAAACTGAGGGAGTAAAGTTGGAGTTCACTCCGCAGGCATTGGACGAAATCGCGCACTTCGCGTTTCGTGTGAACGAGAGTACCGAGAATATCGGGGCGCGCCGCCTTCACACGATCATGGAAAGGGTGCTTGATGAGTTAAGCTTCGACGCCCCCGAGAAGAAAGGTCAGCAGATTACGGTCGACGCCGACTATGTTCGCAAGATGCTGACGGACATTGTGAAGGATCAAGATCTGTCGCGGTACATTCTGTAGAAATCCTGGCCAAGACCCAGGCTGGTTTCACGGGGACCTGTCGCGCCTAGGCGCATTGTTAGGCCATTCCTGAGTTCACGACTTAGCTTCTGATACTCTGTTGCTTCCGCATGAGATTTCCGCTAAGAGTGCCGCTGGCCCTAGCCGTGCCTCTTGTCTTTACCGCGTGCGCAAGCATCGGGCCCCCGTTGCCGCCTTCGCTGGATCTGCCGAAGGCACCTTCCGATCTACGAGGGATTCGCAAAGGCGATCAGGTAATCCTGACCTGGACTATTCCTGCGAGGACAACCGATCGGCAGACAATCCGCAACCTTGGTCCGACTGAGATTTGCCGTGGGCTGCTTTCGGAACTGACCGCATGCGGCACACCGGTAGGACGGGCTGCTCCTGTACAGAATGCAACTCCCAACAAGAACAACGCGAAGCAAAAAACGAGCGAATCCTACACCGATACGCTTCCGGCGGAGGCACTAAGCGATGTACCTTCCGCCACGATCACCTATGCTGTCGAGGTTCTCAACCACGAGAATCGTGGTGCAGGACTGTCCAATCAGATTCACCTGCCGCTGATTCGCACACTGCCGCCGCCGGGGAATTTCAACGCACAGGTCACCAGTCAGGGAGTCGTGTTGAACTGGTCTGGCGTTACGCCGGCCTCTATCCCGCAAGTGCACTTCGCATATCGCGTGTATCGTCGCAGAGAAGATCAGCAACAGGCAATGGTGGTTGGCGACCTGCCAGTCGGAAGTGAGACGAATTACACTCTCACTGACTCTGGGATCGAATGGGAAAAGACGTACGAATATCATGCGGATGCGATCACCATAATCGCTGAACCCAACAAACCTGAAGTGCAAGTGGAAGGTGCGGATACTCCTGAGACCAGAGTTTTCGCGGATGATGTGTTTCCGCCCACGGTGCCCACTGGATTGCAGGCTATTTTCTCAGGCCCGGGCCAGAAGCCGTTCATCGATCTGATCTGGACGCCCGATACAGACGCGGATCTTGCCGGATACAACGTGTATCGCCGGACTGAAGGAGCCTCATTCGTCAAGCTGAATTCCGAAACGTTGAAGACTCCGTCTTATCGTGATTACGGGATCGAAACGGGACATTCATACTTTTACTCTGTCACTGCTGTCGACATTCGTGGAAACGAGAGCGCCCGATCAGAAGAAGCCAGCGAAAAGGCCCCGTAAGACACTCTTCGAACGAACGTCCACGAAATTTTCGCCTCAGAATCCTGCAAGTCGTGATTAGATAGAAAGCGATGAGATACTGCCGGTTTCAATTCAATGGACAAGCTCAGTACGGATTAGTGGAGTCCGTTGCTGGAAGAGACGCAATCGTACGCATCCTGTTGACGCCGCCTGAAGACGCCGACGGCGACATGGAGAGTCTGCGAACACGAAAGATTGACGCAATTCCTTTGGAGCAAGCCGTTTTGCTGGCGCCGGTTCGGCCGTCGAAAATTGTCTGCATCGGCCGCAACTATCGCGAACACGCCGCCGAACTGGGGCACGATGTTCCGACTGAACCTCTGATTTTTCTGAAGGCGACGTCTGCATTGCTTGCGCCCGGCGCAGTCGTTCGGCGCCCCAAGATTTCTCAACGAGTCGATCATGAGGGTGAGCTCGGAGTCATCATTGGCAAAACCTGCTATCAACCTCCTGTGGACGCGGATATTCGCCAGTACATTCTCGGATACACCTGCGTAAACGACGTTACCGCAAGGGACCTGCAAACCAAGGATGGACAATGGTCCAGGGCAAAGGGTTTCGATACATTCTGCCCGGTCGGTCCGCTGGTTACGGATGAGATCGACCCATGGGCGGGCATCGGTGTGGAGACTCGCGTCAACGGCACGGTTCGTCAGCAGGGCAATACGCGCGATCTAATCTTCACCCTAGACGTTGTGATTCGTCACATCGCGCAGGCCATGACCTTGTTTCCCGGGGACCTGATTCCTAGCGGCACTCCATCGGGAGTCGGCCCGGTAGTTGCCGGAGATAATATGGAAGTCACCGTTGAAGGAATCGGCACGCTGAAGAATCCAGTAGCTGACGAATAATCTATTGCAGCCGAAAACGCTCGCGGATTAGCCGCTGCAATCTGGGCTTGTAAAGTAGGTCGTAGGCGAGTTCCTTGTCGGGAAACATATTGAGGGCTGCGCGCTTAGCACCGGCGGCCAACTCAGAGGCTTCCTCGACAGTCAGGTTCGGATCCTGACCGATGACCGACATCACCATTCCGATCATTACCTGCAGGCGGCGGATTTTCCGAGCTTCCTCTTCCCTTTCCTGAACGCCCTCCTGGTCTGATAGCGGAAATCGTCCGTCGTTCCCGGCCTGCTGAGGTATGTTCATGGTCTCCCCTTTTTTCGTCCCACAGCTTTGGATGACGCGGCTTGCTGAGGCGTTGCGCCAGTGGTTACGCCCATTCTGCCCTACTCTGAGGGGAAAGCAATTACCCGAAAGTGCCGAACGGAACGAGATCCCGGTGAACACAAGAGGAGCTTGGGCTCCATTTCACCTTCGTGTGCAGGAGAGGCCGCGAGTTCGAGATGGAAGCCGAATGGGAGTAGAATCGGTGAAAGTATTAGGACCGGCTCTCAAAAACCGGATCCAGAAGTGGAGACTTCATGGCAGAATCCCGCGATCAAGCTGGCGTGCAGCCGCGTCCAAATCCGAATGAGAAGCTGGTCAAGGTATTCGACTCGGAACAGGAGTCTGAGGCTCTTATCGTAAAAGGACTGCTCGAATCAGCCGGGATTGATTCCGATCTCACATCAACCGCGATCGTGCAAGATCCATTTCCCGGACTAAGTGGAATGATCCTTCTGGTCCGCGAGGAAGATGCCGAGGCCGCACGCCAGGTTATCGCTGAATATCAGCGGAATCCGGCCGACGATGAAGATGATGATGACGAAACGGCTGAAATCGAGATCAGTGAAGAACCGCCACAGAAGTCTTGATCGATGTTTTATCCAGATAGAAGCTGACCGCGCCATCCAGATCGGTGCGGTAGACCTGAGTTCCCGCGGCGGTCAGCCGAGCGAGAGTTTCGTCGCGGGGCAGCCCGAAAGAATTTCCAGATCCTACTGAAATAATGGCGAACTTAGGATTTGCCGACTGCATCAACTCGGCCGTTGTGGCATTCGCGCTACCATGGTGGCCGACCTTCAGAACTTGCGCCGCCGGGTGCTCGACCGCCGCGACTCGTCTCTCGGCTTTCTTCTCAGCATCACCTTCCAATAACACCGCAGATGCGCCGTAACTCACGCGCAGAACCATGGAGTCGTTGTTCTGTGGCTTATCGCCCATCAACCAATCACGAGGCGGGAAAAGCACACGGATGGTAGCCCCTCCCAACTCAAATTCATCTCCCTCCCAATGGCGAACAACTCTTACGTCCAGAGCACGGGCCGTAGACAGCACATTTTGGAGCGCGTGGCTCGGAGGTATAAGGCCGATCCATAGTTCCGTTGGTCGGAAGTTCTTCAACACAGAAGTCATACCTCCGATGTGGTCGGAGTGTCCATGTGTGATCGCTACAGCGTCCAAGCGAGTTATGCCACGATTCCACAAATAGGGCGAGACCACATCTTCTCCGAAGTCCAGTTGAGAAATGCCGGGCCCAATCGGACCTCCGGCATCCACAAGGAGTGTCTTTCCTTGAGGCGTCACAATCAGAATCGAGTCGCCTTCGCCGACATCAATCGCAGTCATCTCCAGCATGCCGGGACGGAAGGCTGGAGTCGGAGGGAGAATTGCCAGAGCGAGCGAAGTGACAAGAATTGTGATCAATCCAGCTGCGGCGGTAAGTGCCTTCCGGCGTGCCGCGGATATCGCGAAAATCAGCGCTCCTGCCGCGACCGCAATCATCCAGCGAGAGGGCATCGCCACGCGGAGATCGGCAAGCCGCAACGCTCCGAGGCTTCCCACGGAGCCCACGATTCCGTGCAGAGCAAGCGAGCTTAGCCACACAGGGACCCTCGCGAACAACGGAGATAGGTAGCCGATGCCGACAGCGGCGATTACAGCAGGCATCATTAATTGGGTCAGTGGCACGACAATCAGATTCGCGGGCAGAGCAATCGTCGTGGCACGGTGGAAGTAATATGCCATCGGCAACGCCAGGCCCATTTGCATTACTGCCGAGATGAAAACCAACTCCCAAGCCGCCAATGTAAATCCTGCAGTCCTCTGGATGAGAAGTCTCGACCATTTCTCTCCGATAAACCGAGCGAGCCGTCTGGAGATGATCTGGAGATCAAGGCGAAGTTGCCCAACTTTAGGCGGCAACTGGGAAGCGAACTCCTTTGAATCCCAATTCACGAATGCGAGTTTGTAGAGTTGCGACGTCCTTTGCAGAATGGGCACTCCGATTCCTGCCACAATCAGCACGCAGACAAACGTCATCTGAAAACTCGCTGTAAGGATCTGGCGCGGATCGATCATCAATAAGACCACCGCGGCTACACCAATTGCGTTGAGCATAGCTCGATCGCGATAGAGTAAGCGCGTGAAGAGATAGACGGTGCACATCAATGTCGCGCGCCAGACCGGAGGTCCTACTTCGGTGAGAAATGCATATCCAACACATGAAGCGATCGTGATTATGGTCGATGGCGATTCTCCAATTCGAATTCGTCTCAGCGTCCAGAAAACGACGAACGCAAGGATACTGACATTCATACCCGAGACGACAAGGATGTGATAAGTGCCGGAGCGCTGGAAGTCGGTCCGCGTATCGCGATCGATGAACGCCTCTTCTCCGATCACCATGGCGTTGATGAGAGCCGCTTCGCGTGACGGCCAAAGTTGGTTCACCCTCAGTACGACGCTGCGGTGCAAACGGCTGCGCCACAGGCCGATGCGGCCGCAGTACCTTCCTGGAAGAAACTGGACGCTTTCCGCTTTGGCCGATCCAAGTGTCGCGATTCCGCGATCCGAGAGGTACCCTTGGTAATCGAAAGCTCCCGGATTCCGAAAATTGCGGGGAAGCCGTAGCTTTGCGATGAACCGGATGCGATCGCCGTAGCGAATCGCGGAGATGGCTCCTGCGCTAGTTGAACCTTCCGAGTGTTCTGACTCGGCGTCGTCGGAGCGTTGGGAATAAATGCCGAGACGTATCCCGGAGCGAATCTTGTAGCTCTTGCCTTCAGAGGTTTGGATCTCCTCAGTTTCCACATCCACCGTCTGCCGTGTCTCAGTCGAATTGTTTTGCAGACGGCCATCGGCAATTGCATGAGCGACGATCTGCAACTCCTCGCGGTCGGCAAAGGGTTGAAGGCTCGTATCGACACGAGGTCGAGCAGCGCGCAGTTGAACGTGCAATGATCCAGCCAAAAAGAAAGCGCCGAGGGCGATAAGCCAACTGAACCTGGGCCGCTGAATGAGGAAATAGGACGCCGCTGCGATAAACGCGATCCCGGCTGCAATCCACCATGAATCGGGACGCCAGGCATAGACTCCCGCAATAATGCCGAGGCAGTAGGCGACAGCAGCTGAAAACATCGGCTGGCGCGATTCTTTAAGGCGAAAAGCAGGAGGTCCTGCAGAAGTAGCTCGCGAAATCATACGCTGTCATGGAGGAGCGGCAGGAACCAGACTTGCCTCAGCGCACGAGGTGCACTACGGTCTCGAGATGGCAGGTCTGGGGGAACAGATCCACCAGGTGCAGTTGCTCCATCCGATAGCCTGACTCGATGAGGATCTTCAGATCGCGGGCCAGCGTGGCCGGATCGCATGACACGTAAACAACGCGTGGCGCGCCCAATGTCGCCAACATTCGCGCCACGCGTTCTCCCAGGCCAAACCGGGGCGGGTCCACCACCGCTAGGTCGGGCTTATGAACGATATGAGGGAGGACTGCACCCTTCCTGTCTCGCCCCGCGTTCGCTGCACGGGCCAGGTACTGCTCCGTCGTGGCCTGGACCGCCTCTCCATTCGAGGACAGATTGTAGGAAAGGTCGCCTGTGGAAGTCTGTGACGACTCGACCGAAATAACGCGTTGAAAACCGCTCAAGGCTGTGGAAAACAAGCCCACCCCGGCATAAAGGTCCAAAACCAGATCACCGGACTGCCCTTCGGTGACGATTCGGACGAGTTCGTCGACCATAAAGCGGTTGGTCTGGAAGAATGAGCCGGCGCTGACGCGGTAGTTCGCCCGTCGGGTACGATATTCCAGCGAGGGGTTACCTAGCGTCAGCCACTTCTCCGGCGATCTCGACGGCCCGGATTCCCGCACGGCAACCAACCCGGCAAGTTCGGGGAGCGAGGCCCGAAGATGTTCCATCCAGCCACGCACCTCAGCCCGGCGTGATTCTGCGGAGCATGAAATCTCGATCAGCATCTGGGAGTCTTCGGCATTCGCAAAGAATTCGACCTCGCGAACTCCCGCTGGGACCTTGCCACTCCGGCCGCTCTGCCACAAAACGGAAATTCCGTGATTGATCAGCGGAGAACTGATGGGACACTGCTCGACTGGCAACAGCTCATGAGAACCTGCTTTGAAATATCCGAGTGCAAACGAGGGATGTGATTGCATTTGCATCCGGGAGCGGTTGCGATAATTCCATGGCGGCGATGGGTGTACCTGAATTTCAACGGGCAACTCGATCTTCGCCGTCCGCCGAATCGTCTCGCGAAGAATCTCCCGTTTTATTTCGAGTTGATGCTCGTAGCTTGTGTGCTGGTAATGGCACCCGCCACATTGTCTGAAGTATGGACAACCCGGCTGGATGCGGAACGGAGAAGGCTGGATCATCGCCACAGCCTGGGCACGAGCGAACCCAGGCTTCTCCTCAGTGATGGAGGCCTCTATCTGTTCACCGGCGAGGACAAATGGCACGAACACGGCTTTACCTCTGCCGCTTTCGTCGGCTGGCAAGCGTGCGAGGCCGTCCCCGCCATAGATCAGCTTTTCAATCGTGAGTTGCAAAATGTGATTTTAAACCGGCCGTCACAGCGCCCGACCCGCAGCAACTCCGGACGCCCAAGCCCACTGAAAATTGAATCCGCCGAGATGTCCGGTTACGTCGACGACCTCGCCGATGAAAAACAATCCCGGAACCTTGCGGCTCTCCATCGTTTTGGCCGAGAGTTCGTCTGTACTCACTCCGCCCACAGTAACTTCGGCCTTCTCGAAACCTTCCGTTCCAGTCGGCGTGATGGTCCAGGAATGCAGGTCACGCTCCAGAGCGTCGAGGAAGGCATTGTTCCAAGAGGAAAGAAGATGGAGATCGAGCCAGCGGTCCGCCAGGCGATTCGGCATCAGTTTCCGGAGCTCCGATCGCAGGACCGCCGACGTGCGCGGCCTTTTCCGATCACGGAATTCAGAGGTCAGTTCCCTACCCGGCGCCAGGTCAATTCCAATCTCCGCGCCGTTCGTCCAATACGACGAAATCTGCAGAATAGCCGGCCCACTAAGGCCGCGATGGGTAATCAACATCTTCTCGCGAAATTGAGGGCCACCGTCGCAAGTCGCGATGACTCCGGAAGAAACGCCAGCGAGATCGCAGAAATGGAATTGGTCCTCAGAATTGAACACAAGCGGCACGAGCCCGGGCCGAGGATTTACGATCTTCAAACCGAACTGACGCGCTAAATCGTAGCCAAATGATGTTGCACCAATTTTCGGGATCGATAATCCACCGGTCGCAACCACCAGAACCGGTGCACGGAATTCGTTTTCCTCTGCCTGTAATACAAACTGCTCCGACCGTCTTACCTCATCAATTCTTGTTCGCACAAAAATAGTCACGCCGGCCGCGCGGCATTCTTCTTCGAGCATGTTCAGGATCTCGCGTGCCGAGCCGTCGCAGAATAACTGCCCCAACGTTTTCTCGTGATATCGGATCTTGTGCTTCTCGACAAGGGCAGCGAAATCGGCAGGTGTATAGCGGGCTAGAGCCGACTTGGCAAAGTGGGGATTGTCAGAAAGAAAATTGTCGGGCTGGCAATGAATGTTCGTGAAATTACATCGGCCGCCGCCGGAGATCAGGATCTTCTTTCCTATTTGCTCGGCGTGCTCAAGGATCGCAATGCGTCTTCCGCGCTTGCCGGCCTCGATGGCGCACATCAATCCGGCTGCTCCCCCTCCAAGAATCAGCGCATCAAATGAATAGATCACGGGCGCTCACATGTAAAACAGGCTGAGACGTGGCAGCCGGTACTTCTCGAGCAAACGCTTCTGAACATATTGTTTCTGCAATTGATCGATCTGCGCGCCCGACATCTTGCTCCGGTAGGGAATGAGATCTCGATCAGCCTCCGCTCTGACTGCAACGATCTCCTCGTCAGCGGTCGCGGTGAGGAGTACGGCGAAGAGTTTATCCTCGAGAACAGCCAGCCGTCGTTCCATATCTTCAAGTCGCGCTGCGCGCCTTGCTCTGGTTTCATCGCCCAGGGACCGCAGTGTTTTTGCGGTCTCGAGGAGAACTGCGCGCACAGTGGTTTCACTTCCGCCCGAAAATTCCACCGATTCCAGAAGGTCGGCATTTCGGAGGAGAAACGCCGAAACCGTCTCCGGTTCGAAACCTTCATCGGCGCGGGAATTAGTGAGCGGCTCAGCCCCGACCGCCGCCTCTTTCATATCCTCGGCTGCGCTTAGTACTGCTTGGGAACAGTACGCAAGACTATTGATCTTCTTGGTCTTCGTTGCACGTTGATCGTATTTATTGAAGGCCTCGTCGATGCCGCGGAGCACTGCTTCCAGCGGGATACCGGCATTTTTCCAGGTTTCAATTAATGCCCAATCCAATGTCGAGAGCAGCAGTCCGCCACCACGGCGCTGCAAATAACGATCCTCAATCTCGCTAAAATAGTTGAAGTAGTTTTCCACGACGGGTCAACGGGTAGAACGCGAAGCAGGAATTGCTGCGGGACTATTCCCGTTCTTAGATTTGGATAGCGCGGATTTCGACAATACTTTTCCCGAAGCCTTTCCGGGCAAATCCTTACGCCCAGCCGCGTTCCGTTCCCAGATAATGCGCAATCCGTCGAGGGTCAAGAAATCGTCCACGTGCTTGATGTACTTCGATCCGGTGCCGATCATTGTTCCAAAGCCACCGGTAGCTGTGACGTGTGTATTGGGGCCGAGCTCGGCAAGCAGCAGCTCGAGAATTCCGTCGATCAGCCCCATGTACCCGTAATAAAGGCCTGATTGCAGGCTCCCGACCGTATTGGAGCCGATTACGCGCGCGGGCTTCCGGATCTCAACTCGCGGCAGCCGCGCAGTTCGCTCGAAGAGTGCGTCTGCCGAAATTCCGATTCCCGGACAAATCACACCGCCAAGATATTCCCCCTTAGCAGAGACGCAATCGAAAGTTGTTGCCGTGCCAAAATCGACGACAACGCAGGGGCCGCCATATCTTTCAAAGGCAGCGACGGCATTCACGATCCGGTCCGCGCCCACTTCGGCGGGATTGTCGTAATGCACCGGCATTCCAGTCTTCACGCCCGGCTCGATGAAAAGCGGACGCAAATTGAAATAACGCTCGCAGACCTGTCTAAGCACCGGATCGAGCGGCGGCACTACGGAAGATACGACAATTCCCTGAATCCCTTTGGACTCGAGGCCGGCCATCGAAAACAGATTGCGGAATAACACTCCGTACTCATCGACGGTACTGGTGCGCGAGGTAGCAACTCTCCAATGGGCGAGCAGTTGTTCATACCTCTGCTGGTGATCCGCTTCGAACATGCCTGGAGCTTTAGAAGCCGGAGCAAAGACTCCCAGAACGGTATTCGTATTGCCGACATCGATTACGAAGAGCATAGACGATGACAAAACATCCAATAAAATCACTTCTTATTTTTCCCGCACGGTTCCGCTCAAAACGATTCTTACATCGTGCCCGGTTCGGACTCGCAAAAAACCACGCTCATCGAGGCCTTCCGTCACGCCTTCGAACGCGAAACCATTTTCTTCGATTCGGACTTTTTTTCCGAAAATCCACGACGAGTTTTCTGAAAACCGCTCCAGAATCTCGGCCCGAGCGTCCGGATCTTGAGTCAATTGCCTGTACTCCCGATCGAGCGATTTTAGCAAAGCGCCGGTCAACTCCACTCGCGACCATTCGCTTCCAGTGACGAGACGCAGTGACGTGGCCGGCAGATCTTTCGGGAAACCTGCCTGGTTCACATTGATTCCAATTCCTACGACGATGTAGCGGACGCGCGTCGCCTCGGCATTCATTTCGGTGAGAATGCCGCAGATCTTCTTGCCATCGATCAGCAGGTCATTAGGCCATTTCAAATCTGCTTTCACGCGGGAATCGACTTGCTGAATCGCCGCTTGCACCGCGAGGCCAGCCGCGAGCGACAAGACCAGAACTTCTGAGGGCGGTAGCGTCGGACGCAGAATGACAGAGCAATAGATTCCAGTCGACCGCGGAGATTGCCAGGCGTTCGCTCCCCTTCCACGCCCGGCCGTTTGTTCCTCTGCCAGAAATACTGTGCCTTCCGCACCGCCGTCTGCTGCCGCACTCATCGCCGCAGTGTTCGTGGAACTGATCTTGTAGAAGTGATGAAGGTGTGAGTCGAAAATTGTCCCGCGCACCATCGGCCGCAAAATCTCTGGGAGTAGCAGATCGGGAACCGACCGCAACTGATATCCCGTGGCAGGATGGCCGGCAACGTTGACGCCCAACCCGCGCAGCTGTTGAATCAGCCGCCATACCTCCGAGCGGCTCGACGCAACCTCTTGGGCAATCTTTGTTCCGCTCACAACGACCGTCGCGTGCTGCATCAGAAGACGCACGATCGAACCGAGGCGGAG
>Ga0335081_10007962_pt1 | contig 16972 bp, 8 predicted proteins | sample Lox_Sample_35_FD_206713 | JGI IMG/M metagenome (GOLD analysis project Ga0335081, IMG submission 206713) | Soil microbial communities from Loxahatchee National Wildlife Refuge, Florida, United States - Lox_Sample_3.5 | ecosystem: Environmental > Terrestrial > Soil > Wetlands | place: USA: Florida... | reverse complement strand
TAGAGCTGAGACTCTCGCGCGCGACCGCCACAACCTGTTCCCGATCGTCCGGATGAACCAGCGTAAGCCACTCGGCGCGGGTGAGCGGATCGCGGTGATACACCTCCCTGTACTTCGGGGATAGAACGGCCTCGTCCTTCTTCAGATGGCAGTCCCAAACTCCCAGTTGCGCCGCCCTCAGAGCCAGCGACAGTCGCCGCTCGCTCTCCCGAAGAGCGCTTTCCGACTGGATCCTTTCGCTGATGTCCTCCACCACGGCGATGAAGTTTTGTGGCACGCCTTCAGGATCCCGCACCAGCGATACAAACACCCTCGCCCACACGACGTTACCGTCCTTACCGAGGTACCGTTTCTCCGTCTGCCACGACGGAATCTCGCCGGTCAGAAGTCGGGCCGCCGCGTCCCTGGACTTTTCCAGATCGTCCGGGTGCGTGAATTCCAGAAATGGCTTGCCGCGCAGTTCCGACTCGGTGTAACTCAGCATCTTGCAGAACCGGTCGTTGACCGCTAGCCAAACGCCGTCTGGGCTGGTTAGGCTGATGCCTACCGCCGCCTGCGAGAAGATCGCGCGGAACCGTTCTTCGCTCTCTCGCAGCGCCGCCTCTGCCCGCTTCCTCTCGCTAATGTCTTGCCCTGTGCCGATCATGTGTACAGCCCGGCCATTCTCGAAGAACGCCTGTCCGGTCGCGGCCACCCATCGCTCGCTTCCATCGCCATGGCTGATCACACGGTACTCGGCGTAATACTCGCCGTTTCCCGCCGGATCGAGCGCGCGCTCCAGGAGGACTTGCGTCCTGGCACGGTCCTCAGGATGCAGTCCCGAGAAAAACGTGTCGAGCGTAATTGGCACATCCGGACCGACACCCCAGAGCTGCCTCACCCGCGCGTCCCACAAGATGGTTCCCGTTGCGGCGTCGTATTGGTAGATCCCCAGCTTGGCAGCGTCCTTTGCGATCCGCAGCCGCTGCTCCCCCTCGCTGATGGCCTGTTCATCACGCTTCCGCTCGGTGATGTCGCGGACAATTGTCCACAACCCGATAGGTTGATTACTTTCGTTCCGTAGGAGATACGTGCGCAACTCAATCGGGAATACAGTTCCGTCACGCCGCCGATACTCTTTCTCGTAGACCTCCGAGTGTCCTCTCGCCAAGACCTGCTCCGCGACAATCCGAGCCTCGAAAGCGTGCCATCGCTCGGGTGTAAGCTCGTGAGAGGTCATCCGGCACAGCTCCTCGCCGGTGTAGCCGAGCATAGATTGAAAGGTGGGGTTGGTTTCGAGGATATGCCCGGCCATATCGACGGCCACGACAGCGTCTGTGATGCTTTCATGCAGGCGGCGGTACTTCACTTCGGATTGCCGTAGCGCTTCGGCGGATTCCGTCAGTGCGAGGTTGGCGGCCGATAATTGGTCAATAATGGTGCCGAGGTCGGTGACGTTGCTTTGGGTGTCGCGGGCGATCCGGTTCCCGATGAGAGCGAAAATCAAGAGGCCCAAGTCAACAAAAAAGATGGAACCGTAGTTCGTGGAAGTGCGCACGTGCGGTATGGCGCGGGTAAGACCGTGTTTTTCGGCGATTCCCAGCACCGCCACCGCCACTAGAACCATAACCGCTGTGGCTACGTAGGAGGCACGATCCAGCAACATCACGGAAATGAGCAGCAATCCAGGGAACATGAGCATCGCGAGACTGCGGAATCCGTCGCGCGCTTCAAAAACCAGCAAAGTTGCAGTCAACACCAGGGACAGAAACGCGGTCCGCGCCGCCCACGCCGACCTACCCGCACGATTCATGGCCGCGGCGGCGAACAACCCCGCCGCAGCAAAAAGCAGCATGGGCGTCTCTTGCGTCTCGCCTTCGATGGTATTTAATACCGCGAGCAAGCCGACAGCGAAAGCTAACAGGAAACAAGCGAATTGAACAGTTCGGGCGTTGCGGTCGCGGCCCGGGTCGCCGGTGGGCTTGGGATAAAACCAGGATGATGTCCGATCCGACATGAAGGTCATGACCTCCGTTTGTGCTGCATCGAAGCTGAATCTCCGCCACTTGCCGTGGCTTAGGACATTCTATGCCGATTTACCGGGATCCAGACCGTTCTCCGGTTTTGAACAGATGTCGAGGCCGCCAAGCTGCTGCTTGCGCGCCACCCAGATTGTGGCGGAAGAGTGGGCTGGCGGAAAACCGGCTTGAGACTTCCTGAGCCAACCTGACAGAAAAGCCGATGCGCGGAAGTGTCGCTCATAGGTTTGCCTATCCGGACACAGGCCCGAAACGGCCTTCGAGGAGATCACGATGCCTCCGGGATCGCTCGGTTGCGTGCTTCCCCCAAGCCGACTTGGGGGGGCGCCTGGCCGCGCACATCTACGGTTTGAGGCGTTTACACGGCCTTGTGTGGCTACGTTCCGGCCTAGCGCGTGCACCGATTGATTTCGACACGATAAGCCAGATTCTTATCAGTCTCTACTCCTTGCACCGGGCAATACGGTGTACGATGAACCGATGAATGCCCTGAAGACTTGGCTCGATATCCTGAAGGCTTTGATCACGATCATTGCAGCGCTGCTCGGTGACCATGTTGGACAAGTGCTCTGGACCAGCCAAATGTATAGCGGCAATAAAACGCCGTTACCGGACTGAACTGGTCCAAATAGCAGGGCGGTGGCATTGTCGGAGGTAGCGGATTCGACATGGCATGAACGTCTGGGACATGATGTACGCCATTTCGCGGTTGTCGCGTTGAACAGGCCTTTGTGAGCCGGTGGTGTCGCGCTGGATCGCCTTCTGCGGGCCATCCCGACGAGCCAGATTGCCGAGTGACACCAACGTCCCGAGAATCACCACGGCTGCGGAAATCACCACGGCGAGCCATCATCGGGAGTCGAAACTCAACCTACGGAATCGCACGACTACAGCTTAACGCCGGGTGCAAATAGCGCAAAGACGGCGCTACCGGAAACCATCAGGGCACGCAGTAGACGATAGATAGCGGCTCGCGCCCGATTTGCATCGCCTGATTCCCGTTTTTTCCGCCGCCCCGTGCTATATATCGAATCGGAGCGCAACGCTCGTGTTCTCCGCTCCCGGAAAGGCCCATTCCCCCGCGCCCCCAAACTTACCGAACGAACCCATTTCGGCCAGGCAGTAAGCGTCAAATCAGGTACTTAGGCCATGCAAAAGGAACCCGTTCCCATCCCCGTCCGAACCCGAATCGCTCGCCCCTGCCACCCCCTTCGCCTTGACCCAAGTCCCGCACTCAGCTATAGTTTGACTCGAAAACAAATGTTTATCTCCATGCCGAGGCTCTTCCTTCTGGTCGGCCTCTTCGCCGCTGCCGCGCGGGCGGAGAGTGGTCGCGATGCCTGGCTCCGCTACGCGCCCTTGGATGAACCCTCTGCCTCCCACGCCCGCGCCGAGGTACCCGCGGCCGTAGTCTCATTCGGCGATTCGCCGGTCCTCGCCAGTGCGCGTGACGAACTGCTGCGCGGAGTCCGCGGCATGCTCGGCCGTACCTTGCGCGTCGAATCGGCCCTGCCGCACGAGAATGCCATCGTCATCGGCACCATCGAATCGCTGCACGCCGCTGCGCCCGATCTCAACCCCAGCGCCCCGCTCGCCGAAGACGCTTTCCGCATCCGTACCGTTGCGGCGGGCAACCTGCATTACACCGTGATCGCCGGCGGCAATCCGCGCGGCGCCCTTTACGGTGTCTTCACTTACCTGCGCAAGCTCGCGCTCGCCGAGCCAGTCACCGCCCTCGACGAACACCAGGAGCCCTACGTGCCGGTCCGCTGGGTCAACGAGTGGGACCGCCTCGACGGCTCCATCGAGCGCGGCTACGGCGGCGCCTCGCTCTTCTTCGAAAATGGCGCGGTCCGTGCGGATCTCACCCGCGCCGGCGAATACGCGCGCCTGCTCGCTTCCCTCGGCATCAATGGGTGCTCGGTCAATAACGTAAACGCCGACCCGCGCGTGCTCTCGCCCGATCTCCTGCCCGGCCTCGCCCGCATCGCCGCCGCCTTCCGGCCTTGGGGCGTGCGCCTGGCGATTGCGGTGGATTTCGGCTCGCCCAAATCCATCGGCGGTCTCGATACGTTCGACCCTCTGGACGAGCGTGTGGCCGCGTGGTGGAAGGCCCGCGCCGGCGACATCTACCGCGCCATCCCCGATTTTGCCGGCATCGTCCTCAAGGCCGATTCCGAGGGCCGCGTCGGTCCGTCCACCTATAACCGCACCCACGCCGATGCCGCCAACGTGGTGGCGCGCGCGCTCGCCCCGCATGGCGGCGTGCTCTTCTACCGCGGCTTCGTCTACGACCACCACATGGACTGGCGCAATCCCAAGAACGACCGCGCCCGCGCCGCCTACGACAACTTCAAGCCCCTCGACGGCAAGTTCGATTCCAACATCGCCATCCAGATCAAAAACGGCCCCATCGATTTTCAGGTGCGCGAGCCGGCATCGCCCCTCTTCGGCGCGCTCGAACACACCAACCAAGGCATCGAGCTGCAAATCACCCAGGAGTACTTTGGCCAGGCGCGCCACCTGGTTTTTCTCGCGCCGTATTGGAAGAACACGCTCGATTTCGACATGCGCGTGAATGGAGCCGCAACCCCCGTGAAAGCCCTCGTGTCCGGCAAGGTTTTCCACCGGCCGTGGGGCGGCTTCGTCGGCGTATCCAACGTCGGGCTCGACGACAACTGGACCGGCAATCATTTCTCGCAAGCCAACCTCTACGCCTTCGGCCGTCTGGCGTGGAACCCCGATCTCACCTCGCGCCGGATTGCCGAAGAGTGGACTCGCCTCACCTTCGGCAACAATCCCAAAGTGATCGAAACCATCACCGGCATGCTGCTCGAATCGTGGCCCATGTATGAGGACTACACCGGCCCGCTCGGCCTGCAAACCCTCACCGAAATTACCGGCACGCACTTCGGCCCGGCGGTGGAGGCATCGGAGCGCAACGGCTGGGGCCAGTGGCACAACGCCGACGAGCACGGCGTCGGCATGGACCGCACCGTCGCCACCGGCACCGGCTACACCGGCCAGTATCCGCCGGAAGTGGAGCGCATGTACGAATCGCTCGCCACCTGTCCCGACGACCTGCTGCTGTTCATGCACCACGTGCCCTACACCTACAAGCTGCATTCCGGCAAGACCGTCATACAGTACCTATACGATGCGCACTATCGAGGCGCCGAAACCGCCGCCGATTTCGTGCGCCGCTGGCAATCGCTCGAGCCCTTCATCGATAACCGCCGCTTTTCCGAAGCCCTCGCGCAGCTTGAATTTCAGGCGGGCCACGCGCAGGAATGGCGCGACTCGGTGGTGAGCTGGTTCCTGAAGACCTCCGCCATCGCCGATGATAAGGGCCGCGCGGGTCACTATCCGGGCCGCGTCGAAGCCGAATCCATGAAGCTCGACGGCTACGTCACCACCGAGGCGCACCCATGGGAGACCGCGTCCGGCGGTCTCGCCGTCACCTGTCCCGCGCAGCAATGCTCCGCCGTCTGGCGTTTCGATGGGGCCGCCGGCTGGTACACAATCCGCGTCCGCTACTTCGATCTGCCCATGGGCGTGGCGCATTTCCGCCTGCTGGTGGGTCCGCAGGTGGTGGCCGAATGGGACGCCGATGACCATCTGCCGGCGCGCAAAATCGATGGCTCCTCGTCCACGCGCCGCGTTCTCACCGGCATCGCGCTGCGCCCGGGCGACGAAATCCGCGTCGAAGGCACACCCGGCGGTGCAGACCGCGCCGCATTCGATTACATTGAGCTGGAGGCCCATCCAAAGTGAAAAACCGTGTGGCGCACGCACTCCTGCGTGCCGTGCCGGCACTCCTGCCGGCACTTCTTCTTGTCGCTCTCGTCCCTGCCCAGAATCCGCCTCTCTACAAAGTTCCCTCTGCTCCCTTCGATAAGCGCGTGGACGATCTCATCGCCCGCATGGCGCTGGAAGAAAAAGTCTCCCAGCTCATGAACGATTCGCCCGCCATCGAGCGGCTGGGCGTTCCCGCTTACAACTGGTGGAACGAGTGTCTGCACGGCGTGGCCCGCGCCGGCCGCGCCACCGTGTTTCCCGAAACCATCGGCATCGCCGCCACCTGGGACGATGCGCTGGTGCTGCGGGTTGCTACCGCGATTTCGGATGAAGCCCGCGCCAAGCACCACGAATTCGTCCGCCGCGGCAAGCACGATATCTATCAGGGCCTCACTTTCTGGACCCCCAACATCAACCTCTTCCGGGACCCTCGCTGGGGCCGTGGCATGGAAACCTACGGCGAAGATCCCTATCTCACCAGCCGCATGGCAGTCGCTTTTATAAGCGGATTGCAGGGCGATGACCCCAAGTATCTGAAGACTATCGCCACCGCCAAACACTACGCCGTACACAGCGGTCCCGAGTCGCTACGCCACACTTTCGACGCTGCGGTCAGCGAATCCGATCTTCTCGGCACCTATCTGCCGCACTTTGAGGCGGCGGTGAAAGAGGGCGGCGCGCTTTCCGTCATGTGCTCTTATAACCGCGTCGACGGGCTGCCCGCCTGCGCCAGTCCGCGCCTGCTGGAAGACATACTGCGCAAGCAGTGGGGATTTTCCGGCTATGTCGTATCCGACTGCGGCGCCGTGGGCGACATTTACCTCAATCACAAAACCGCGCCCAATGCGGCCCAAGGCGTGGCCCGGGCGCTCAAGGCCGGCACCGATCTCAACTGCGGCGTGGAATATGAAAATCTGCTGCCCGCCGCCCACCAGGGCCTGGTTTCCGCCGCCGATCTCGACCGCGCCCTGCACCGCCTTTTCCTGGCGCGCTTTCGCCTCGGCATGTTCGACCCGCCGCAGATGGTGAAGTACGCGCAGATTCCGTATAGCGTGAACGACAGCGCCGCGCATCGCGCGCTGGCATTGGAAACTGCGCGCAAATCCATCGTGCTTCTGAAGAACGAGAAACGCACGCTGCCCCTGAGCAAAACTTTGAAGACCGTTGCGGTCATCGGTCCCAATGCCGATGACGTCGATGTCCTCGTAGGCAACTATAACGGCGAACCCACAGCCCCCGTCACGCCGCTGGCCGGCATTCGCCGCAAGCTCGGCGCCGGCGCGCGCGTACTTTACGCCCGGGGCAGCGACGTTGCCCAAAATCTGCCGGCCTTCACCGTCGTGCCGGCCTCCGCGCTCTTCACCGGCGACGGCGCATCCCGCGCCGGCGGCCTCAAAGCCGAATATTACGCATCCGCCAATTTCGATGGCGAGCTGCACCGGCCGCGTGAGCTGACCTATCCAGGTTCGGGCAAAATGGTTGGCGTCATTCCCAAAGATCCTAAGCCCTTGTTCACCCGCATCGATCGCGATGTAAATTTCCACTGGTGGGATGGTTCCCCTCGGCCCGGCATGAATGATGATGATTTCGGCGTGCGCTGGACCGGCTTCCTGTCCGCCCCGGTGAGCGGCAAATACCAGCTTGGCGCCATCGGCATGAACGCCTTCGAGCTCTATCTTGATGGCAAGCGCTTGGTGACGTTCAACAATATTCACGAGCACTCCTATCAATCCGCCGAAGTGGATCTCGAAGCTGGCAAGCTCTACCCCATTCGCCTCGACTATCACGAATACCTCAACGATGCCGATATCCAGCTTGTCTGGGCGCCGCCCGCCGCCAACCTGAAACAGGCGGCGGTCGATGCCGCCCGCCAGGCCGATGCCGTAGTGATGGTCGTGGGGCTTTCCCCGCGCCTGGAAGGCGAAGAGATGAAAGTGCCGGTGGAAGGTTTCTCGGGCGGCGACCGCGTGTCGCTCGACCTGCCGCGAGTGCAGCAAGATCTCATGCAGGCCGTAACCGCCGTCGGCAAGCCCACCGTGCTGGTGCTGCTGAACGGCAGCGCCGTGGCGGTGAACTGGGCGCGGGATCACATCCCCGCCATCGTCGAGGCCTGGTATCCGGGCGAGGCCGGCGGCGCCGCTTTAGCCGACGTGCTCTTCGGCGATTACAATCCGGCCGGCCGCTTGCCCGTCACGTTTTATAAATCTACGGAGCAGTTGCCGCCCTTTACCGATTACGCCATGAAGGGCCGCACTTACCGGTTCTTCGAGGGCGTGCCGCTCTATCCCTTCGGCTACGGGCTGAGCTACACCACGTTTTCCTATCGCAATTTGAAGCTGCCGCGGCAGCCCAAAACCGGCGACACTGTGCCGGTTTCGGTGGAAGTACGCAACACCGGTTCGCGCGCCGGGGAAGAAGTAGTCGAGCTCTACATTGGCCGGAGCGGCCGCACGGCCGCCGAACCCATCCGTTCGCTGGCGGCCTTCCGCCGCGTTCCGCTGGCTGCTGGTGAAACCAAGACTGTGGAATTCAACCTTTCGCCCCGCGAGTTTTCGTATATTGATACAGAAGGATACCGTGTGGCCGCTCCGGGCGAATTCGATATTTCCCTCGGCGGCGGGCAGCCGGCATCCGAAGATGTGCAGGCTAACCGGGCAGTCGCCGGGCGGATCCTGATCACAGGAACCGCGAAGAGATTGAAATGAGAACCGTGTCGGGCATTCAGGTCGCGTCGAGCGAGGTGGTTCGCGATATCAACCGCCGCGTGGTGCTGAACCTGATTCGCACCAAGCAGCCGATCTCTCGTGCCGACTTGGCCCGGGTTTCCGGCTTGCAGCGCAGCACCATCTCTTTGATCGTCGAAGAGCTCATCGCCAAGCAGTGGGTGCTGGAAGGACCAACGGGCCGCCTGCCGCGCGGCCGCCGTCCTACTTTTCTGCGGCTCAACGATGAGCGCGTGATTATCGGCGTGGATATCCGCCCTACCCAGATTACGGTGGCGCTCTCGGACGTCAACGGCAAGTTCGCCTCGCAGGAGGCCATGGCCACTCCGGCCACTCCCAGGATCGCGATGGAAAACATCGTCGCGCGCGTGCAGCGCCTGCTCCGCTCCTGCGCCGGCAAGAAGATGGTGGAGGGCATCGGCATCAGCGTGCCCGGCCGCGTCGACCCCGGATCGGAGCGCCTGGTGTTCGCGCCCAACCTTCACTGGCCCGATTTCGACCTCAGGGTCCCGGTGGAGAAAGCCACCGGTTGCGAAGTCGAGCTGGAGAACGCCGCCAATGCCTGCGTGCTGGCGGCCGTCTGGTTCGATCACATGGACTGCCGCAACATGGTGGTGGTGACCGTCTCCGAAGGTATCGGGACGGGCGTGCTGGCAAACGGCCATGTGGTTCGCGGCTTCAGCGGCATGGCCGGCGAATTCGGCCACGTACCGCTCGATCTCAAGGGGCCGCAGTGCACTTGTGGCAGCCGCGGCTGCTGGGAAGTATTCGGCTCCAATCGCGCCGCCCTGCGCTACTACTTCGAATCGGGCGCCAATGCGGGCACCGCGGGCGGCCTCAACTTTCTCGATCTGCTCCGCCTCGCCGACCAGGGCGATGCCCGTGCCGCGCAGGCGCTCGAAACCATGGCCCACTACCTGGGCCGCGGCATGCGCATGATCGTGGCCGGACTTGACCCGGAGCAGATCGTAGTGATTGGCGATCTCACCCGCGCGTGGAACCGCTTCGGTCCCGTGATTCAGGCGGAGGTGCAGGCGCAAGTGCTGCCCGGCGGAGTCGCACCGCGCCTGCTCCCGGTGCACGAAGACGGCATGGCCCGCCTGCGCGGCACCGTCGCGCTGGTTCTGCAAAAACACTTCGGCGTCAACCGCGAAGTCCCGGCTTGACGCACAGCCGGTTCACGCGGCTGCGAAGGCTCGCTCCGCGGCACTGGCTTCGAACGCCGTCTCTTGCCCCCGGCCCTGGAAACGCACCACTACCACCGTGCGGTCGTCGGCCGGAACGGCGTGGCCGGTGAACCTGTCTGCTTCCGTCAGGATGTCGCGCGCCAGGTCGGCGGCGCGGGCGTCGGGGGTCTGGTTCACCACCTGCAGCACGCCGCCCTCGCTCCACTCCCGTCCGGCCGCATTCGTCGCATCGGAGATACCGCCGCTGAACGCCACCAGCAGGTCCCCGGGTTCGAGCGAGATCGCCAGTTGCCGGTATTCCGAGTGCCGCGCCAGGCCCAGCACCGCGCCGGTAGTTTCCAGACGCCGCACCCGCGCTGGATGACGGCGCACCAGCAACACAGGCTCGTGTCCCGCGCTGACATACGTCAGCTCGCACGTAGCCGCGTCGAGTCGCGCGTAAAACAGCCGGCCATAAAGATCGCCGGGTGTTAACTCCCAGATGGTCTGGTTCAGCGCCTGTACGGTGGCGGAAATTTTCCCGCGCCCGTTTTCGGCGAAGCCGCGCAGCGAAGCCCGCAGCCCCGACATCAGGACCGATGTCCCGGCGCCGAAGCCCGACATCTCGCCCAGCGAAACCGCCAGGCCTTCGCCTTCCAAAGGCACCAGATCGAAGAAGTCTCCTCCCGCCTTGGGTCCCGCGGCGGCAGGCCGGGACTCGCCATGGTAATCGAGTCCCGAGACAGCACGCATTTGAATTGCTCTCATAACCGGATTGACGCGGTGGGACGCCTTTTCGATTAGTTCCCCGCCAAACCTTAACCTTCTTAACGTACCTTGCCTTTGCGGCCGCGCCCCATACTGTAAATATGGACTGTCGTGGATAAGCAAAAGAAGCGATCCATACTCTCCGGTTTGTTCATTGGGACGCTGGTGTTGCTCTGCGGAGTACTGGGCGCGCTGCAATACACGTGGAACGCGGAACTCAGCACGGCGCTGCGCGACCGGCTGCGTGCCAGCCTGGCGGCCGGCCTGGATCGGCTGAGCCGCGATTTCAATGCGGAGATTTCGGCTGCGTGTCTCCAGTTGATGCCGTCGGCGGCGCGCGATCGCGCCTCTGCGGAGGCGGAGGTGGCGGCGCGTTTCTTCGAATGGAGAAATACCACCCGCCGCCGGGCGCTCGTTCGCCGCATTGCTGTAGCTGCGCCCGCGGAAGATGGCGTCGCGCTGCGCATGCTCGAGATGGAGCGGGCGGTCTTCGTGCCGGCGCAATGGCCGCGGGAGTGGACCGGTCTCGAAAACCGGCTGGCGGGCATGGCCTGGCCGCCGGCCCCCGGAGAGTTCCGGCGCGGGCGCCGTTTCGACGACGAAGGCACTGTCTTTGAAGAGCCCCTGTTTCCGCCCGGGCCGACTTCCAAGCCGGGTGGTTTCGGCCCGAGCGCGACCGCTTGGGTAATCTTTGACATCAACCCGGATTATCTTCGCGACACCCTGTTGCCGGAGGCGTTGCAGCGCCATTTGAGCTCGGGTGGAAACCTGGAATACCAGGTGGAAGTGGTGACGCGGTTCGATCCGCCGGACGTGATCTATCGCTCCGATCCGGCGGCTGCGGACCTCGCCGGAACCGCCGACGGTTCAGTGCCGCTGTTTAATGTGGAATGGTCGCGGCGGCCGGGCCGTGGACCGGACTTCGGGCCGCCCGGCGCCGCACCGCCGCGAGCGCCTTCGGGGCAGGGCGGGGAATCCGGACGCTGGCAGATGTACGTGCGCCACAAAGCCGGATCGCTTGCCGCCGTGGCGGCGCAGACGCGCCATCGAAACCTGGGAGTTACCGCGGGCGTCATGTTACTCATGCTGGCCACCGTGGCCGCCTGGGTAAGATTCACCCGGCGCGCGCAGCGGCTGGCGGAGTTGCAGATGGATTTTGTAGCCGGCATTTCTCACGAGCTGCGTACTCCTCTGACGGTGATTCACACCGCGGCTTACAATCTGCAAGGCAAGTTGTCGGCCAATCCCATGCAGGTGGAGCGATACGGCAAGCTCATCCAGCAGGAAAGCGGGCGGCTGAAAGATATCGTGGAACAGGTGCTGCACTTCGCCAGCGCCAAGGCGGGACGCGTCATTCAGCAGCGGGACCTGGTGGAGGTGGAAGACATCATCGACCAGACTGTCGAGGCGAGCAGCGCGATGGTGGAAGCGGCGCACTGCGTGGTGGAGGAGAAGGTGGCCGCCGGGCTGCCGGCCATCCACGCCGACGCGCGGGCGCTGCGGCTGGCGCTGGAAAACCTGGTGGGCAACGCCGCCAAATACGGGTCAAACGGCAAGGGCTGGATTGGAATTTCTGCTTCCGCTGTCACCGAAAAAGACCGGCCGATGGTGGAAATCCGCGTGGCCGATCGCGGCCCCGGCATTCCGCCGGAGGAGCAGAAGCACGTCTTCGATCCGTTTTTCCGCGGCCGCCGCGCCGTGGAAGATCAGGTGCACGGCACCGGCCTGGGCCTGAACCTGGTGAAGAAAATTGTCGAAGCCCACGGCGGAAGCGTGGCCGTGCGCAGCGCCGTGGGGCGGGGCACGGAGTTCATCGTGCGGATTCCCGCCGCGGGAACGCCGGTATGAGTTCGCGCATTCTTCTGGTAGAAGATGCACCCGGGCTGGCGCTTACGCTCGCCGACCTGCTGGCCGCCCAGGGATACACCGTCGAGACCGCCATGGATGGTCATGGCGGATTGGCGAAAGCGTCCGAAGGAGCCTTCGACCTGGTGGTTTTGGATATCATGCTGCCGGGCAAGAACGGGCTCGAAGTCTGCCGCGAGCTTCGCCGGCAGGGAAAAGACCTGGCTATCCTGATGCTGACCGCCAAGACGCAGCTTGCCGATCGCGTGGTGGGGTTGAAACTCGGCGCCGACGATTATGTCACCAAGCCGTTCGAGCCCGCCGAACTGCTGGCGCGCATCGAGGCGCTGCTGCGGCGGGTGAAGAAAGAAAATCTCGCGCCCGTGGCGCGCTACCGGTTCGATGGTGTGGAGGTGGATTTCGAGCGCGGCCATGTCCGCAAGAACGGCAACACCATTGGGCTGGCGGCCAAAGAGCTGGATCTGCTGCGCTACCTGATCGACCGTCGCGGCAAGGTGGTATCGCGCGAAGAGCTTCTGGAAGGCGTGTGGGAATATCAGCCGGGCGTTTCTTCGCGCACCATCGACGTGCACGTGGCCTGGCTGCGGCAGAAACTCGAGGACACCCCGCAACACCCCAAGCACATTCACACGGTGCGCGGCGTCGGCTATCGGTTTTCGCCGTAAAGACAACCGGTCAAGGCCCCGTCGGAGCCGCGACCGTAAGGGAGCGGTGCTTAGTGCATCGCCGCCGCCGCCGCGGCGCGCTTCGGGCGGCGCATGATCAACACGAAAGGTGTGAGCAGCGCCACCACCAGCGCCATCACCGAAATCACGTCGATGTACGCCAGCGTGGTTGCCTGGCCGGTGATCAGGCCGGCAATGCGGGCGTAAGCTTGCGCCATCGGATGCGGTACGCCTTTAAGCGACAGAGTGCGGCTGAGTCCATTGGCCATTTGCTGGAACGCGGGACTACCGGGGCTGGTCCGGGCTACCATGTAATTTTGGTGTTTCGCCGCCTGGCGCGTCACCAGCGTGGTGATCATGGCAATCCCCACGCTGCCGCCGATGTTGCGCACGAAGCTGTTCATGGCCGAAACCTGGTTGTTCTTTTCGCGCGGAATGCCCACGTAGGCCAGCGTATTACTGGGCAGAAAAATAAATGCCAGGCCGGCCGCCTGGAAGGTGCGTAGCAGGAAAGCGGTCTTGAAATCCATCTGCAGGCTGAGGTGAGTGGAAATAAAGCGCAGGGCCACCGCGGTTCCCAGAAACCCCATGGCCATCATGATGCGCGGGTCCATGCGGCTCACCAGCGCGCCTGCAATCGGCATCATCAGCAGCATCACGATCCCGCCCCCGGCCAGCGCCTCCCCCGATAGTTGCGCCGGATAGCCGAGCAGGAGTTGTAAGAACTGCGGGATCACCACCGTCGTGCTGAACAGGACCATGCCCAGGATCAGTGTGAAGAACATGGCGGTGGCGAAGTTGCGATTCTTGAAGAGCCGCAAGTCCACGATGGGCTCGGGATGGTTCCATTCCCAGAGAATCCAGAGCAGCAGGGAGTAGAGCGCCACCGCCAGCGCCACGGCAATCCACGTGGTGGAGAACCAGTCTTTCTCCTGGCCTTTATCCAGCACCAGTTGCAGGCAGCCGATGGCCAGAACCAGCAGCCCGAGGCCGATATAGTCGATGCGAATGCGGCCGCGCGACGGCTCGCGTTTTAGATAAGGCGGATCTTCCACCAGCCGGCTGGTGAGAAACAGTGAGAGCACGCCGACAGGAACGTTGATGTAGAAGATCCAGCGCCAGGTGAAATTGTCGGTGATCCAGCCGCCCAGCGTGGGCCCGATGGCCGGCGCCACCACCACCGCCATGCCATAGACGGCGAATGCCATGCCGCGGCGCGCGGGCGGGAACGTGTCCGCCAGAATGGCTTGCTCGCTCGGCTGCAGCCCCCCGCCGCCGGCGCCCTGCAGAATGCGCAGCACCACCAGCACGCCCAGGCTGGGCGCGAGCCCGCACAGGAAGCTGCTGCAAGTGAACACCGCCACGCACACCATGTAGAAACGCTTGCGCCCGATCATGCGCGAAATCCAGGCGCTCATGGGAAGGACGATGGCGTTCGAAACCAGGTAGCTGGTGAGCACCCAGGTGGCTTCTGATTCGCTGGCGGAGAGATTGCCCGCGATGTGGGGCAAGGAAACGTTGGCGATGGAAGTGTCGAGCACCTCCATGAATGTAGCCAGCGTCACGGTGAGCGCCACCGCCCAGGGGTTATGCTTCGGCCTCCAGTTGAAATCGTCCATAGGGGATCTAAGTAAAGTGGGCTTGATCTGGTTTATTGCAGCCACACCTTGGGTTCCACGGACATGCCGGGGCGCAGGCGGTCGAGGCCTTGCTGGTCTTTGTCGAAGCGGATGCGGACCGGCAGGCGCTGCACTACCTTCACGTAATTGCCGGTAGCGTTTTCGGGAGGCAGCAGGCTGGTGATGGCGCCGGTGGCGCCGGGCATGTTCTCCACGTAGCCGCCGAACTTCTGATCGAACGCGTCCACCGAGATGCTGACGCGCTGGCCCGGATGCATGTGGCGGAGCTGCGTCTCCTTGAAATTGGCGGTCACCCACAAATCGGAGATCTGCGCGATGCTAAAAAGCTGCTGGCCGGGTTGCACGGTGGCGCCGATTTCCACGCTGCGCTTGCTCACTACTCCATCCACCGGGCTATAGATTTTGGTGTACGAAAGATTGAGCAACGCCTGGTCCACGCGGGCGCGAGCGGCGTCGGCCGAAGCCTGGCGCGATTTCAAGGTGGCGCGGCTGATGGCGACCTGCCTCGGTGCGTTGCGATTGGCCTGATTCAACTGGCTTTCCGCATGGGCTAATTGGGCGCGGCGCTGCTCGACGGTTTTTCGCGCCGCATCGGCGGAAGCACTGGCGGAATCTATGGCAGCGCGGGCCGAATCGACGGTGGCTGCCTGCGCCTTGGCGGCAGCCACAACCGTGTCGTACTGCTCGCGCGCAACTTCGTCCTTATCCACCAGCGCCTTGTAGCGCGTCACGTCGGCTTGCGCCTTGACGTTATTGGCTTCCGCTTCGCGCAACCGGGCCTGGGCGGAGGCGAGGTTGCCCTCGGCGGCGGCGAGGTCGCCCTCGGCGGCAGCAATGGCCGCGGTGGCATCGACCACGTCGGACTGCGTGGTGGAGATATTCGTCTGGCTGGAAACCTGGGTGATGGGAACGTTCGGGTTTTCGGCTTGCGTGGCCGCCTCGGCTTGAGCGAGGTCGGCTTTATTTTGCTCCACGGCCACCTGGTAGTCGCGCGGGTCGATTACCACCAGCAGCTGCCCGGCTTTTACGGATTGGTCCTCTTCCGCATTCACCGCGACCACGGTACCCTGAATGCGCGTGCTCGCGCCCACCAGGTGGGCGTCCACTTCGGCGTCGTCGGTGGATTCGTAGGTTTCCGAATAGCGCCAGAACAGGAAACCGCCCACGGCCAGAATCGCGCCCACCACCAGTGCGGCGATCAGGGCTTTGTGACTGCGGCGCGCGCGCTCCGGCTCGGGCGCGGGTTCGGTCTTCGGAGGCGGCGGAGGCGGCGGAGTCTTTTGTGTTTTTTCGTCGGCCACGGCTACGGTCTCCCTAAAAATTGCCTTATGGTTTGGTCGGCCTGGCCCATGGCGCGAGCCAGGCTGGCTTTGGCCAGATTGTGAGCGAAAAGGGCGGCGATGTAGTCCTGCTCGGCAGCCGCCACGGCTTCCTGCGCCTGCACCACCTCGACAGTGTCGGCCACTCCGGCGGTGAAACGGTCGCGCGCCTGCGCCAGCGTATCGGCCGCCAGCAAGCGGTTGCTCTGGGCCACCGACACCTGGCTGGCCGCCGAATTGAGATCCAGAAAGGCGGAGCGTACGTCGGCATCCACCCGGCCTTTCAGGTCCTGGTATTCGGAGCGCCGCTGTTCGAGCGCCGCATCCGCCTGTTCGACATCGGCCTGCACGCGTCCACCCTGAAAAATCGGCATGCGCACCGATCCGGTTACACTGAACGTCCCATGCGAGCTCGTAGGCGAGGTTCCGATTAGGCCATAGTCGCCGCTCACCTGCACGGTGGGGTAGCGCTCGGCAGCCGCGGCCTGCCTGGCCGTCTCGGCTGCTTGCACCTGCGCTTCCGCGGATTTCAGGTCGGCGCGGTTCACGGCGGCGCGCTGCAGGGCCTGGTCCAGCGTGATATCTGCCAGCGGAGCGTAAGGGAGGTCGTCGGTCAGGGCGAAATCCTGACCGGGCGGCAGGCCGATGAGGCGGCCGAGCGAAATCTTCTGCTTCGCCAGATCGTTTTCCACCGATGTGAGGCGCTGCTGGTTGGTTTGCAATTCCACCTGGCTGCGGGTCACGTCGATGCGGGCGGCCAGCCCGGCATCGTGCCGGTCGACGGCCTGCTGGTAAGTGGCGCGCGACGTTTCCACCTGCGCGCGAGTGGAAGTCACGCGCGAGGCCGAGGCGATCACCTGAAGATAGGCGCCGGTGACCGCCAGCACCACCAGGTCGCGTGCGTCGCGCGCGGCGAACTGCACCGCCTGCACGTTCTGCCGCGAGGCGCGGTAGTTGCGCAGTCGGGTGAAATCCAGCAGACTTTGCTCCAGGCCCGCGCGGACATCGA